>Ga0209758_1000252_pt1 | contig 108214 bp, 110 predicted proteins | sample AraplaMF_Col_mMF_FD_184258 | JGI IMG/M metagenome (GOLD analysis project Ga0209758, IMG submission 184258) | Arabidopsis root microbial communities from the University of North Carolina, USA - plate scrape MF_Col_mMF (SPAdes) (version 2) | ecosystem: Host-associated > Plants > Roots >... | reverse complement strand
CCGCTCTTCCGGGCGCGGGCGGACGAGCATAACCTCGCCCCTATCCAGGCGGCATTTACGCCGCCCTTCAGCCCGTCCACGTCCAGCCCTTAAAGGGCAGCCCCGTCTTGCGACGGCGCGGGCGGTGATCCGAGACGACCCGGAGCCCTGTGTTGCGTGGACACAGGAACCCGGGCGCCACACCCTGCTCCGCAGCATGATCGCCTCATGAAGCGCCCTCTACTGAGCAAGGCATGGCGTTCGTACACGCATGGCCAAAGAAAAAAAGATTATTGCCAATTCGAGTGTGAATTCGGTGGGGACACAGCAAGCGCTGGAATTCGCAAGCCGTATCAACACGCTCCAGCGCCGGTGGCCACCGTGAACCTTGCTCCATGAACGGACTGACAGGAAATTATTCGGAACCAGCTCCGCCACTTCTGGATTTTCCCGTCGCTCGTTCACAGGAGGAGCACCATGAAAATCCTGACGGCAATTGCAATCGCCGCGGCCGTGATGGCCACCGGCGTGTCGGCCGAGGCCGCGACCAAGAAAGACCCTGCACTGGCGCAGCGCGAGGCGTCGTGCAAGGCGCAGGCCGCGAAGAAGTATTCGGCGATCCACTTCATCAAGCGGCGCGACTTCGTCAATCAGTGCATGGGGCGCAGCGATACGGCCAAGGCCGTGAAGCCGAAACCGACGACAACCGGCAAGGCTCAGTAGACGAGATCGAACTCAAGCCCCGCGCAAGCGGGGCTTTTGTTTTGTGAAGCGAAACCCATCGACACGCCGGCAAAGCTCACTTCACCAGCCCGGCGAGGCGCGGCAGCCACAGCGTGAGGTCGGGGATCAGCGTGATCGCGACGAGCGACATCAACAGCGGAACGAGCCAGGGCAGGATCGCCATGGTGGTGCGCTCGATCGAGAGCTTGGAGATCCGCGCCAGCACGAACAGCACCATGCCGAGCGGCGGGTGCAGCAGCCCGATCATCAGATTGAGCGTCATCACCACGCCGAAGTGAACCGGATCGATGCCCGCCTTGACCAGGATCGGCATCAGCACCGGCACCAGGATGCTGATGGCCGCGATGGTCTCGAGGAAACAACCGACCACCAGAAGCAGCACATTGATCAGCAGCAGGATCGCATAGCGGTTGGTGGTGAGCGACAGCAGCGCGTCGGCGGCGGCTTCGGTGACGCGCGTCGTGGTCAGAACCCAGCCGAACAGCGAAGCGGCCGCGACCACGAGCAGCACGCCCGCGGTCGTCTCGATGGTATCGAGGGTGACCTTGTAGAACTGTTTCAGGCTCAGCGAGCGATACAGCAGGACGCCGAGGAGCAGCGCCCAGGCGCAGGCGGCAATCGCCGCCTCGGTCGGCGTGAACCAGCCGAACGTCATTCCGCCGAGGATGATGGCGGGCGTCAGCAGCGCCGGAAATGCAGCGATGAAGGTCAGCGCGAGCGTCCGCAGCCGGAACATCGCGTCGCGCGGAATGTTGTCGCGCCGCGCGCAGTACCAGACGTACAGCATCATGAACGCCGTCATCACCACGCCCGGAACGACGCCGCCGAGAAACAGCGCGCCGATCGAGACATTCGCCATCATGCCGTAGATCACGAAGGGCAACGACGGCGGGATGATGGGCCCAAGCGTGGCCGAAGCCGCGGTCACGCCGACCGAGAACTCGGTGGTGTAGCCGTGATCCTGCATCGCCTTGATCTCGATGGTGCCCAGCCCCGCCGCGTCCGCGATGGCGGTGCCGGACATCCCTGAGAAGATCACCGAGCCGATGATGTTGACGTGGCCGAGGCCGCCGCGCATCCAGCCGGCAATCGCCACGGCGAAATCGTAGATCCGGTTGGTGATGCCGGCGGAGTTCATCAGGTTGCCAGCAAGAATGAAGAACGGCACCGCGAGCAGCGGAAAGCTGTCGATGCCGCCGGCCATGCGATGCAGGATGATGAAATCGGGAATGCCGGCGATGAAGTGGGTGTAGATCAGCGACGAGCCGGCCAGCGCGATGAACACCGGAACGCCGGCGATCAGCACCACCAGAAATACGAAGACCATGATTGCCATCGGAGGACCTGCTCAGTCTGCGGTGGCCTGATCGGCGACGTCAGGTGGCTTGCGCCAGCCGGTCCGCGCATTGCGCACCGACACGGCGATCTGCCGGGCAAACATCAGGAAGCAGCCGAAGGCGACGCCGCCATAGACCAGGCTCATCGGCAGATCGAACACCGTCATGCGCTGCATGTGCATGCGCTCGATGATGGTCACTGAGAAATAGGCGAGCAGGCCGAAGAAGCAGAGCTTGATGGCATCGAGCGACGCCAGCAGCACGCTCCGCGCGATGCCCGGCTTGAGGATATTGGCGAGAAGCTCGACGGCGATATGGCTGTTGCGGCGCGTCACCATCGCGCCGCCGATGAACACCACCCACATCAGGCCGTAGCGGGCGATCTCCTCGGTCCAGGCCAGGCTGTCGTTGAGCACATAACGCGTGAAGAACTGCAGGAAGACGATGAAGGCGAGGCTCCAGAACAGGACGAAAGCGATCCAGTCCTCCGGGTGATATTCGACCGTCACCTCGGCATCCTTCGCGACGATGAGGTGGACGCTTTCCTCCGGTGGCCGTGACTGGTCTCCGTCGCCCATGCCGCGACGCCCCTCCCTGGGCCGATTGCCTTGTCTGGAAGACGGATGAGAGCTGCGGCGGACAAGCCGCCGCAGCATCGTCGGGACTATTTCAACGCCTGCAGGGCGTCGTATTCGGCCTGGCTCCAGCCCGCGCCGGCGCTGGCGTCGTTGTGCAGCGGCAGAGCGGCCTTGCGGAACGCCTCGCGATCGACCTCGACCACGGTCTTGCCGAGCTTCCTGAACTCGTCCGCGAGCTTCTGCTCGGAGTCGCGAATGCTCTCGCTCGCCTTCACGGCGGCCTGGCTCAAGACCTCCTCGAACACCTTCTTGTCGGCATCCGACAGCTTCGGCCACACATGGCTGCCGACGATGGTGCCGAGCGTCTCGGTGATGTGTCCCGTCAGCATGACATGCGTCTGCACCTCGTAGAACTTCTTGGCCATGATGGTCGGCAGCGGATTTTCCTGGCCGTCGACGGTCTTCTGCTGAAGCGCGAGATAGACCTCGGCGAAGGCGATCGGCGTGGCATTGGCGCCGACCGATTTGGTGAACATCAGGAACAGCGGCGCCGGCGGCACGCGCAGCTTCATGCCTTTCATGTCCTCGGGCTTCCTGATCTCCTTGTTCGCCGTGACATGACGCTGGCCGTAGTAGGTCACGGTGATGACCTTGTGCCGCGTCTTGTCCTCGTAGCCCTTGGCGATGTCGCGGAACAGCTTGCTGTCGCGATAGGCCTTCCAATGATCGTAATCGCGCAGCACGAACGGCGCGCCGGTGATCGCCAGCGGTTTGTGAATCGATCCGGCAAACGACAGGCCGGTGTAGATCATGTCGACGGTGCCGAGGCCAAGACCCTCGTTGATCTGGTTCTCGTTGCCGAGCTGCGACGCCGCGAAGACCTGGATCTCGTAACGGCCCGCGGTGCGCTTCTTGATCTCGTCGGCCGCCCACAATGCTTCGGTGTGATAAGGCTCGTTGACCTCGTAGACGTGCGCCCATTTCAGCTTGGTCTGGGCAAGGACCGGAGCCGCGAAGCTCACAAGCCCCATCACACTGACGGCGCAAAGCGCCATCCACCTGTTCGCAAGGCACATGGTCACTTCCTCCCTGGCCAGCGCGTCTTTGGGCGCGCCGGCCAGGGCATCGTAACCCTCAAGACCATCGGTCTGGAAGGGGAACTCTGTAATTCGCCACGTCGTCCATAGCGCAAGACCGTCCGGCGGTGTCCTCGTCCCTACTCGCTCTTGACGCCCGCCGCTTTGATCATGGGGCCACCACTTTGGCGATCGCAAATGCGTCTCGCATTGCATCAATGACGCACACGCAATCCGGCCTTGGCGGTTGAGATTTTGATAAATACAATTACTGATAGTTCGATATGGAATGCGACTTCACGAGGATATTTCGACCTTTGGAGATTTGATGATGTCGGACGAAGCTTCTGCGATCACCTCCGCATACGAAGATCGTATCCAATTGCTGTTCACGCAGTTGATGACGGCACTCGGAGATCAGCCGGTCTCTCACGAAACCGACAAGAAATGCCTGGACAAATTCCTGGCCGGCCTGGCCGTCGCCAGACGTGCCAGAGATCTGGCTCTGGGCGCGATCAATCCCGAGCCTGCCGCCGCAATGGCTCTATCGAAGAGCAGGTGATGCGAGCTCAAATCAGGATTCTTGTATCCTGCGCTAGGGACGAGCCGGATTGCCCCGCACGGTGACGCCGTCCGGAACGCTTCGCGTCACCACACTGCCGGCGCCGATGATCGCGTCGTCGCCGATGACAATGCCGGGAAGAATGATCGCGCCGCCGCCGATCCATACGTTGCAGCCGATCCGAACCGGCCTGCCAAGCTCAAGAGCTGCCTTGCGCAGCTGCGGATCGCGCGGGTGGTCGGCGGCATAGATCTGCACCGCCGGGCCGATCTGCGTCCCCGCCCCGATCTCGACCTCCACGACATCGAGCATGACGCAGTTGAAGTTCACGAACGCGGCGGCGCCGAGCCGGATGTTGAAGCCGTAGTCGCAGAAGAACGGCGGACGGATCTCCGCGCCCTCCCCCACGTGGCCAAGCCGCTCGCGCAGGAGCTTCGGACGCTCGGCCGGAAGCGAGACGTTGTAGCGGGCGAGCCATTGCGCCGTTGCGGCCAGATCGGCCTGAATCTCGGGATCATTTGGCCGGTAAAGCTCGCCGGACAGCATCTTCTCGCGTTCCGAGCGCAACATCGCTCAACCCTCCGCAAAAATTGACATCCGGCACTTGGCAGAGCGCGTATAATTTCCGACCGGGGGATGCGCTTGTAACGCACTCTGTTCAGAGAATTGGAGAACCTTATGGCTGGATCCCTTTCGCGCCCCGAACTGGACGACCGCATCGCGATCCTCAGGGACAACATCAGGCAACTCACCGAACAGGCGGCTGCGCAGTCGGGAGCCGGTGACGATGAGCGAACCTCGGAGCGCATCGCCCAGCAGACCGAGGAGCTCGAAAAGCTGGTTGCGGAGCGGGATGCCGTCGACAAGCGCAAAGGCAAGTGAATCGGGACACAAGTGACTCGCGCGCGGCAAATCCAGCGCTCTAATTGCCGAACAGGTTCTCGAATATCCCACCGAGTCCGCCGGACCTGCGGCTTCCATAGTCGCCATCGTCCCGGTCACGCCGGATCACGATCACCCGCCGGTCGCCGCGCTCCGAAACGCGGTCGCCATCGGCATCGTCCTCGCCGCGGACGATGACGCGCTCGCGGCGCGTGCTGCGGTCCAGCCGGCCGTCCCGGCCTTCGGCGCGCAGGCTGCGGCGGTCGGTGCGGTCGCTGCGATCGGCCTGCTCGTCGTCGCCGTTACCCGGCGCGTAGGCCAGCGCGCGGTCGTCGAGCTCGTCCGTCTTCGGCTTCTTGGACTTGCGCTTGGCTTCCTTGGCCTTGCGCTTCTCGGACTTCGTCGTCGCGGCGGCATCATTCGCGAGTGTCGCAGTGGCGACGTCAGGCGGATTGCTCGGCGCTGAAGCCGGTTGGGCCGCTGCCGGCGGCGGCACGGCCGCGGTCTGGTTGTTTGCCGGCTGCGCAGCAGGTGCGGCCGGCGGCCAAGCGCCGGCGTTGCCCGCGGGCGCCGGAGGCACACTGGCAATAGCAGGCGCGCTCGCGATCGCCGGAGCGTTGGCTGGCGGTGCTGGAGCGTTGGATGGCGGCGCTGAAGCCGCCGCATTGTTCGCCTGCTGCGGCGGTGCTGTCTGTGCAGCAGGCTTCTCGATGCGGTCGGTCGTCGCGGTGTGTGCCGGCTTCTGGCTCTGCTTCTGCTCCATGCAGTCGCGGGTGAGGTTGGGCCAAGTCTGCCCTGCGCACCGGTCGGCCGCCGCGACGTCGTCCTTCGACGGCGCCAAATCCTTAGACGGCGCCAAGCCGGTGGTTTCGGGCGCGGGCTTGGCCGACACAGCCTTGGCCTCGGCGACCGGCTGCGCCGACACCTTCGCACCGGGGTCGACCGGCGCAAAAACCTGGAACATCACAAAGGCGCCGAGCAGCACGCCGCCGCTCGCCGCAGTCGTTGCGACCAGGAGTGGATGGTTCCGGAATAAAGAGAAAGGCACGGTCATCTCCCTGGCCAAGGCGTCGCAGCCCCACAATGTCGTGGATGCAACGCGGCTTATCCCGGGAGCGTTCCGGCGGAACCCGTGATCCGACAGTTAAAAAGGTTGCGAACGGGCGCGTTACGCTTCGCGCTGCCAGACCACGATCACCCGCACCGTCTTACCGTACATGTTCGGATGCGGCATCGGCGGGCTTTCGATGAACAGCTTGTCGGCCTCGAATCGGATGTGGCGCACCTGCTCGCCGCCGACCCAGGATTCGTTCCAGGCGACCTCGACCCTGGTGGTGATGGTGCTGCCCTCGACGCGGTAGCGCCCCGAATAGGCGATCATGGTGCGGAACGCCTGCGCCCGCTCGTCGTCGGTCTCCGGCGTCTTGCGCCCCGTGGGCGTGGCGAGCGCGAGCCAGCGGCCGTCCTTGGTGGCGATCTGATAGCCGCGCGGATTGTCGCCCATGATCGGCGTCAACGCCTTGGTCTCCTGGTCCTCGTACATCACCGAGACGAGCTTCCAGGTGCCGATGATCTGCTGCGCTTCGTTGGCCATGTGCGGCGCCTCGTTGCAAAGTACTGGGTCCCCGCTTCCGCGGGGACGAACGGGAGAGAGTTTGCCGGAATATCAGCCGTTCGTCCCCGCGCATAGCCGTCCGAAAGGACGGCGCTCCGCTCGCCTATGGCGGGGACCCAGGGCCACAAATTCGGAAACATCAGTTGATGATCAACTCAGCGGCAGATCACAACCGGCTCGCGGCCGACGAGGCGTGCCAGGTTCTTCAGCCGCGACGAGACGCGCTCGCCGGCGAGCGCCGCGCAGTTGCCTTCGAGCCGCAGCACCAGGCGGTGGCGCTCGACCTTCAGCGGCGCGCGCGGCAGCACGCCGGGCTGCGAGGCCGACACCATGTAGGCGACGCGGAACGCCGCGCCGAGCACGCGGGCGCGGTCGAGCGTGCGCGTCGAGGCAAGCTCGCGGATGCGCGGCGACAGCTCCTCGTCGTGCATTAGGCCCTCATGGCGGAAGAAGATCGCGAGCGCGATATAGGCGCGGCCCGGATGATCGATCGCCACGAACGCGGCGTGCGAGATGATGTTGAGCGACTGCTCGCCGCGATAGTCCGGGTGTGCGCGCCAGCCGATGTCGGCCAGCAGACAGGCGGCGCGGCGCAGCCGCTTCTCCTCGGCGCTCTCGTCGATGCCGGACGTCGCCATGAAGGCGTCGGTCCACTCGATCAGCTCCTCGCCGTGCTGCGGCGAGCGCGACCGCAGGAGGTTCAGCTCTTGCGACGCCGCGATCAGCGCGTCCCGGCGCTTCTCCTCGCCGTCGAGCAGCGAATAGAGCAGGCCCTCGCGGACGCCGAGCGCCGAGAACACCACGTCGCGCGGCTCGGCCATGCGCACGATCTGCTCCAGCACCAGGGCGGCGTACGGCAGCAGCGCGCGGCGGGCCGGCGACACCACCTCGATCTGCGACAGCGATTCCGGATTGACCCGGTGCACCAGCCGCGAGAACTCCAGCGCCTCCTTGGCGCGGATCACGTAGCCGTGCATCACATGCAGCGGATAGCCGGTCTGGGCCATGTGGAGATGGGCGAGTGAGCGCCAGGTGCCGCCGACCGCGTAGAAGCTCCTGCCCTCGCCGGCCTTGAGCAGCTTCACATTGTCGAGCGTGTCGCGGACGATCTTCTCGGCCTTCTTGATCGAGCCGCCCGAGCGGTCCTGCAAGGCGAGCCCGCCGAGCGGCAGCGTGGTGCCGGGCCGGATGCGGGCGCCGTGCACGTCGACCAGTTCCAGCGAGCCGCCGCCGAGATCGCCGACGATGCCGTCGGGCCGGTGGAAGCCCGAGACCACGCCGAGCGCCGTGAGCTCCGCCTCGCGCTGGCCCGAGATCAGATCGACCTTGGCGCGGCAGATCTTCTCGGCCGCAGCGATGAACTCGCGGCCGTTCTTGGCATCGCGCGACGCCGCGGTCGCGAGCACGTAGAGCTTCTCGACCCGCATGGTGTCGCACAGCGCGCGGAAGCGCTTGAGCGCGCCCAGCGCCTTCTCGACCGCATCGGCGGCGAGCAGGCCCTTGGTGTGGACCTCGCGGCCGAGTCCGGCCAGCGTCTTCTCGTTGAACAGCGGCGTCGGGCTCCGCGTGATGCCCTCGTACACCACGAGACGCACCGAGTTCGAGCCGATGTCGATAACGGCGATCGGCGGCCCGTAGTCGAGCCGGCCCTGGGCCAGTTTGCTCAGCGAGGTCTTCTCAAGCACGCTCTGACCGCCGGGTGAGGTTGCGGGGTGAAGATTCCTTGAACGCCTTGCCGCGTCCGGACAGGCTTGGATTGGTCATGAAGTACTTGTGTGCGTTGAACGGTTCTTCGCCCGCGGCCGCCTTGATGCGCTTCGACGAGCCGTCGGGCAGCAGCATCCAGCTCTGCTCGTTGTCCTTGAGATTGGCCAGCATGATCTGGTCGAGCACCTGATCGTGCACCGTCGGATTGAGGATCGGGCACAGCGCCTCGACGCGGCGGTCGAGATTGCGCGGCATCATGTCGGCCGACGAGATGTAGACCGCAGCCTTGGCATGCGGCAGGCCGTGGCCGCCGCCGAAGCAGTAGATGCGGCTGTGCTCCAGGAACCGGCCGATGATCGATTTGACGCGGATGTTCTCGGACAGGCCCGGAATGCCGGGCCGCAGGCACGAGATGCCGCGCACCACGAGATCGATCTGAACGCCGGCGCGCGAGGCGTCGTAGAGCCGGTCGATGATCTCGGGATCGACCATCGCGTTGTCTTTCATCCAGATCGCCGCGGGCTTGCCGGCCTTGGCGTGGGCGATCTCCTGGGCGATGTGCTCGCAAATGCGCTGGCGCAGGTTCACCGGCGACACCGCCATCTTCTCCAGGTCGGCGGGCTCGGCGTAGCCGGTGACGAAGTTGAAGATGCGGCCGACGTCACGGGCGATCACCGGATCCGTCGTGAAGTACGACAGGTCGGTGTAGATGCGCGCAGTCAGCGGGTGATAGTTGCCGGTGCCGACGTGAACGTAGGAGACGAGCGAGCCACCCTCGCGCCGCACCACCTGCGATAGCTTGGAATGGGTCTTGAGCTCGAAGAAGCCGTAGACCACCTGGGCGCCGGCGCGTTCGAGGTCGCGGGCCCAGCGGATGTTGGCCTCCTCATCGAAGCGCGCCTTCAGCTCGACCACCGCGGTGACCGACTTGCCGGCTTCGGCGGCTTCGGCGAGCGCGCGCACGATCGGCGAGTCTTTCGAGGTGCGATAGAGCGTCTGCTTGATGGCGATGACGTCGGGATCGCGCGCCGCCTGGTTGAGGAACTGCACCACCACGTCGAACGACTCGTAGGGATGGTGGACGACCAGGTCCTTCTGCCGGATCGCGGCGAAGCAGTCGCCGGCGTGGTCGCGGATGCGCTCGGGGAAGCGCGGATTGTAGGGCACGAACTCCAGATCGGGCCGGTCGATCGCGAGCAGCTGCGACAGCTCGCTCAGCGCCAGCATGCCCTCGACCACGAACACCTCGTCGTCGGCGACCGCGAGCGCCCGCTGCACGAAGCGGCGCAGCTCGCTCGGCATCGCGGATTCCATCTCGAGACGGATCACCGAGCCGCGGCGGCGGCGCTTGAGCACCGTCTCGAACTGCCGCACCAGATCTTCGGCTTCTTCCTCGACCTCGATGTCGCTGTCGCGGACGATGCGGAATGCGCCCTTCCCCTTGATGGTGTAGCCGGGGAACAGCCGCGGCACGAACAGGCCGATGGCCTGCTCGAGCGTCATCACCCGCGCCGGGCCGCCTTCGGCAATCGGGAAGCGCATGAAGCGCTCGATCTTCTGCGGCACGCGGATCAGCGCGTCCATCGCCTTGCCGTCGCTGGTGCGCACGAGCTGGTAAGCGATGGAGAAACCGAGATTGGGAATGAACGGGAACGGATGCGCCGGATCGATGGCCAGCGGTGTCAGCACCGGAAAGATGTGCTCGAGGAAGTAATCGTCGAGCCAGGCGCGGTCGGCCTTCTTCAGGCTCTCCGGCTCGACCAGCAGGATGTTGGCGGCCTTGAGCTCGTCGCGCAGCTCGCGCCAGCGCGCCTGCTGGTCCAAGGCGAGGCTCGAGACCGCTTCGCCGATCCTGGCGAGCTGTTCGGACGGCGTCAGCCCGTCGGGGCTGCGGTCGACGATACCTTCCCGCACCTGGCCCTTGAGGCCGGCGACGCGGACCATGAAGAACTCGTCCAGGTTATTGGCCGAGATCGACAGGAACCGGACCTTCTCGAACAGCGGATGGTTCGGGTTCTCGGCCTCTTCCAGAACGCGGCGGTTAAAGTGCAGCCAGGACAACTCGCGATTGATGAACCGTTCCGGGCTCTCGCGGAGATCCGGCCCGGATTCGGCCTTGCGCGCAGCAGCCGCTGCGGCCGGCGCGTCGACGGTTTCGGCTTTCAAAACAATGGTCTGGGCGGTGTCGTTCATGTCGTTCATGACAGGTTTATGACGGCCCATGATGACCGCGGTTCGTGACCGGGCCATGACATGACCGCCGGAATATGGAGCCGTCAAGGCACCCTGTGGCGAACTCCGGAGGCCGGCAGATTGTTCGCTAACGAAACAATTCCCCGGCCAACGCGCGTGTGACCGGGCGCTTCAGGCGCAACGCCTCCTGGTCGAGCCATTGCACCGCGCCGCGGGCGGCGGCGAAGGACCGCTCGATGCGATTGGCCAAAAAGTTCACGAGACTTTCGTCGACCGCGAGCTGGCGGTCGGCGAACAGCTTGACGATGACGGCCCGCAGCAGCGCGTCGTCGGGCGCTTCGAGAGCCACCACCGGCAGCGCGCGCAGCCGTGACGCAAGATCGGGCACCGCGACCTTCCAAGTGCTCGGCGCGGTGCGTGCCGTGATCAGCAGAAAGGCGTGCTCTTCGCGGGCGAGATTGAGGAGATGAAACAGCGCCGCCTCGTCGAATGCGCGTTCGGCGAGGTTCTCCAGCACCAGCGCGCCCGTCGCGAGCGCGATCGGCACCTCGACGCGGTCGAGCATGCGCGGCGACAGAACGCGGGCGCCGGCTTCGCGCGCCCAGATCGCGGCGAGATGGCTTTTGCCGGCGCCCTCAGGCCCCCGCAGCAGCACCGTGCGCGACGGCCAGTCCGGCCAACGCTCGATGAGCGACAACGCCGCGGCGTTGGACGGGCCTTCGAGGAAGTCCTCGCGGGCGTGGCTCTCGGCGTGGTCGAGCGCAAGCGCAAGCTGCATCGGCTGCCGGTGCGCGCTGGGCAAGGCATTCGCGCCCGCCATGGCTCAGCTCAGCCCCTGATGGGGATCGTGCCCCCCGTCCTGACCGGTGTAGAGCGGGCTCTCCTGGTATTTGCGGATGGCAAAGCGCACCAGCACGCCGATGGCGGCGGCGACCGGAATGGCGATGAGCAGGCCGACGAAGCCGAACAGGTAGCCGAAGGCGAGCAGCGAGAACATCAGCCAGACCGGGTGCAGGCCGACCTTCGCGCCCACGAGGTTGGGCGACAAGACGTAGCCCTCGAGGCCCTGCCCGATCACGAACACGCCGATCACCAGTCCCATCGACATCCAATCCGGCCAGAACTGCGCCACCGCGACGATCGCGGCGACGATGAAGCCAGTGGCGGCGCCGACGAACGGGATGAAGCTGAACAGGCCCGTCATCAAGCCGATCAGGAAGCCGGAATTGAGACCGACCAGCGTAAGCCCGATGGCGTAGAACGCCGCCAGGATCAGGCAGATCAGCGCCTGGCCACGGACGAAGCCTGCGATCGCGGCATCCATGTCGCGAAGGAGCCCGTGGATGGTGTCGCGGTGCTGGCGCGGGATCCAGCCGTCCACCGTGACCACCACGCGGTTCCAGTCGCAGAGCAGATAGAACGCCACCACCGGCGTGATGATCAGCAGCGACAGCACCTGGAACACCGCGCGGCCGCCGGACCACAGCGACGCGAGAAACGTGGCGATAAAGCCCGAGCCCTGGGAGACAAGATCGCCGAGCGATTTCTCGGTGTCCTGGCCGGCGCCGCCGAAAATCTTGGCGAGCCAGGGCCGGCTCGGATCGGACAGCAGCGAGCGGACCTTGGTGACGTAGCCCGGCAGGCTGTCCATGAAGGCGTTGAACTGATCGGCCGCGATCGGCGACACGGTCATGACAGCGACCACGATCGCGACGATCACCACGGTGAGCACGACCAGCGCCGAAATCCCCCGGCCGACGCCGAAGCGCTCGCCGGCCCGCGCCATCGGATCGAGCAGATAGGCGAGCGCCATGCCGGCGACGAACGGCAGCAGCACGGGGCTCAGCAGCCAGACCACGCCGCAGAACACGGCGAGCGCCACGATCCAGAAGATCACCTGCCGTTCGAGCGCCATCGGTCCGCCGTCCCACCCCAACCACGTACAGCGCCACGCCAGAACTGGAAATGCGGCCAAGTGCCGTTTTCGGCGGCTAGCTGCCGGTTTCCGCGGAGTTCATGTGCCGAACCCACTCGGCGAGATAGAGGGCGACCGAAACCAAGGTCAATACCGCGACCAGCACCATCACCATTGTCAACACCGGCTCGATGTCGATCCCCAGGCCGTGGGAGCCCAGCACCAGGCAGGCAAACACGATCTGGGCCGCGGTGTTGGCCTTGGATATCATGAGCGGCTTGATCTGGAGCGGCCGGTCGATCAGCCAGGACAGGATGATGGCGCCGACGATCATGAAGTCGCGCGACACCACCAGGATGACGATCCAGAGCGGGATCACGCCTGTGATGCCGAGCGAGACGTAGATCGAGACGATCAGGACCTTGTCGGCGAGCGGATCCAGATAGGCGCCGAGCTCGGTCTTCCAGCCGAACCGCTTGGCGAGGAAGCCGTCGACCCCGTCGCTGATGCCGGCGGCGAGGAACAAAAGAAACGCCAGCCGGATCTGCCCGGTGGCAATGGCCCATACGACCACCGGCACGAGCAGGATGCGCGCCAACGTGATGAGGTTCGGAATACTCAAACTTTCAGGCCCCGGCTCGCCCCCTACCCCTACTGGTGTCCCCCCAGCCGGCGCAAATGGCGATTCCACCTGAGTATATCGATCAAGCGGCCATTGCGCAGGGCTTCATTCCGAAATAGGCAGAGGCCATGAAGAAAAAAGGCCTGACCTATGCGCAATCCGGCGTCGATATCGACGCCGGCAACCGCATGGTGGACCTCATCAAGCCGCTGGTGAAGGCCACGGCCCGGCCGGGCGCCGACGCCGAGATCGGCGGTTTCGGCGGGCTGTTCGACCTCAAACGTGCGGGTTTCAAGGACCCGGTGCTGGTCGCCGCCAATGACGGCGTCGGCACCAAGGTCAAGATCGCGATCGAGACCGGCATCCACGGCACCGTCGGCATCGACCTCGTGGCGATGTCGGTGAACGACCTCGTGGTGCAAGGCGCCGAGCCGCTGTTCTTCCTGGACTACTTCGCGACCGGCAAGCTCGAGCCGAAGGTGGGCGCCGCGATCGTCGCCGGCATCGCCGACGGCTGCAAGCAGGCCGGCTGCGCGCTGATCGGCGGCGAGACCGCCGAAATGCCGGGCGTCTATCACGGCAACGACTACGATCTCGCGGGCTTCGCGGTCGGCGCGGTGGAGCGCAAGGACGTGCTGCCGCGGCGCGACATCAAGGCGGGCGACGTGATCCTCGGCATCGCGTCGTCGGGCGTGCATTCCAACGGCTTCTCGCTGGTGCGCCGGGTGGTTGCGAAGTCGAAGCTGAAGTGGAGCGCGACGGCGCCGTTCGACAAGAAGAAAACGCTCGGCGCCGCGGTGCTCGTGCCGACGCGCATCTACGTGAAGCCGTTGCTCAAGGCGATCCGCGAGACCAAGGCCGTCAAGGCGCTGGCGCATATCACAGGCGGCGGCTTCCCCGACAACATCCCGCGCGTGCTGCCGAAGGGCGCCGGCGCGCGCATCGATCTCGACAGCGTCAAGGTGCTGCCGGTGTTCAGCTGGCTCGCTGATGTAGGCGGCATCGCCGAGACCGAGATGCTGCGCACCTTCAACTGCGGCATCGGCATGATCGCGGTGGTCGAGCCGCACAAGGCCGACGCGGTGATGAAGGTGCTGAAACGCGAGGGTGAGAAGGTCACGGTGATCGGCGAAGTCACCCGCGCCGCGGCGGGCCAGCCGCGCGTCGCCTATACCGGCAAGCTCCGCCTCTGATCATGGCAAAGATCGCGGCCAGGAAACGCGTCGCCGTCCTGATCTCCGGCCGCGGCTCCAACATGGTGGCGCTGATCGAGGCCGCGAAGGATTTGGCCTTCCCGGCCGAGATCGTGCGGGTGATTTCGAACGATCCGTCGGCGCAGGGGCTGGAGCGTGCGGAAGCGTCCGGCATCCGCACCTCCGTGGTCGATCACAGAAATTTCGGCAAGGACCGCGAGGCCTTCGAGCACGCGCTGCAGCGCGAACTGGAAGCACAAGGCACCGAGCTCGTCTGCCTTGCGGGCTTCATGCGGCTTTTGACGCCGTGGTTCGTGACGCGCTGGAGCGAGCGGCTGATCAACATCCATCCGGCGCTGCTGCCCGCCCTCAAAGGCCTGCACACCCATGCGCGGGCGCTGGAAGAAGGCCGAAAGTGGCACGGCGCGACGGTGCATTTCGTCGTGCCGGAGATGGATGCCGGGCCGATCATCCGCCAGGCGCGCGTGCCGGTGCTGCCGGACGATACCGAGGACAAGCTCGCCGCCCGCGTGCTCGAGGTCGAGCACCGCATCTATCCGGAGGCGTTGCGGCTCGTGTCCGAGGGCCGCGTGCAGGTGGTGGGCAACACGTGTCTGGTCGACGGCAAGCCGGTCGAGACGTTCTCGTAATTTCGTCCGCCAGCAACCACATGTGAAAATACAAAACCCCCGGCCGAAGCCGGGGGTTACGGGAAGCAAATACCCCGTTAGGCGTGAACCGTCATCCCACCTTCAGATTTTCGGCGGACGTCTTGCCGTTGCGGCCGGTCACAAGTTCGTACTCGACGGTTTGGCCTTCGTTGAGGGTGGACAAACCCGCGCGCTCAACGGCCGAGATGTGAACGAACACATCCTTGTCGCTGCCCGCCGGCTTGATGAACCCGTAACCCTTCGTCGGATTGAACCACTTGACGGTGCCCTTTTGCATCGTCGGTCTCCTAAGTCTCGTCACATTGGGATTCGACCCGTCGTGCATCGTTGCTGACGCAGCGCTGCACTTCGCGCCACAACCCGGGTTTTGGTTTTGATGATCCGATAGTCGCGTCTCAGACGCACGGCCGGAAAACGAGGCCAAAATCCTGTTGCAAAACGGACAAGACAGCAAAAATACGGCCTAAGCAAGGCTGGCAGGTTATGGCACTGCGGCTGGCCGTGATGTGGCCCCGCAAGCACAGCACACCAACAACGTGGTGAGCAACTCGCTAACGGCGGTTGACCAGGTTGCATCCTTCGCAACAATCCCTTTCGAACCAATGAGATGATGCGCCGGTGACGGCGCGTGTCGGCGATGAAGCGGGGGCAGACAGTGCGCTTGGGATTGCGGCCCGCTTCGGCTTGCGGCCAAACCAAACGCTTGGGCGACGCAGCGCGGGCTGCGGCGTGGCTTCGTGGCGCACTGATTCTCTTCGCCACATTGATTCTGACCAGCGTTGTCAGCGAGCAAGCCGCCGCTCAGTTCGCCCCTCCGCCTTGCACCACCTGCGGCACGCCCGCGAACGGCAGCGGCTTCGCGTCGACTCAAGGCAGCCTGTTCGACGTCGGCAGCCATTTCCAGACGCGGCTCGGCGCGCAGATGTCCTATCGGGACGGCACCAGCGTCAACCCACAGGGCGGCGGCGCGGATTTGCCGGCCGGCGGAGCGGGTTCGCCCACCGACCGTTACCGCACCTGGTTCGAGGGCTACGGCACCGCGTCCAGAACCTCCGGACAGGGCTTCTTCCTGGGCGACCACCGCAGGGTCTATGGCGGCATTGCGGGCTTCGGCGCCACCGTCACGCAAGGCGTGACGCTCGGCGTCTCGGTCGATGCCGGCCGCACCAAGATCGACGTGCCGGGCGCGACCGGCCGCGTCGACCTCACCCAGATCGGCTTCATCGGCAACTTCGAGCGCGGGCCGTGGAATCTCGGCGTCACCGGCATCTACGGCTTCGGCAACGTCAAAAGCGACCGCTTCGACACCGGCGGCGTCTCGAGCGCCTCGTACCTCGCCCACCTCTGGGGCACGATGGCCGAACTGAGCTATTACGTGCCGCTGCCCAACAACTCGCGCTTCGTGCCCAAGCTCAGCGCCGACTGGCTGCAGACCCGCACCGACGGCTTCGCCGAGAGCGGCGGCACCAATCCGGTCTCCGGCTCCGCCGTCACCGCGAGCCGCATCCGCATGATGATCGGCGGCGAGATCGGCCATAGCTGGCTGGTCGGCCGGCAGATCTTCGACTTCGCGGTCTATGCCCGGATGGTCAACAATCTTTCGCAGAACATCGGTGACCTCATCATCAGCGCGCCGACGGTGGCCGGGCTGCAGTTCGTGACCGGCGTCCGCGAAAGCTCGATGGGCGCCGACGCCGGTGCGGCGTTCTCGGTGAAGGTCTCGCCGCTCACGCGGCTCTACGCCGCCTATGACGGCCGCTTCCGCGGCAATCTCACGTCGCACTCCGGCAGCGTCGGCGCCGAATTCCGGTTCTAGAGTCTGCTCCACCCAAATTGAAGCTTTGGAATTTGTGACCCTGGGTGCTGCACAGCATCAATTTAACGACGTTGAAACGCACTGCACGCGATCAGAACGTCTCCTTGAACGGCCGCAGATCCAGCTCCTGGGTCCAGGCCGAGCGCGGCTGGCGGTGGATGTGCCAGTAGTTCTCGGCGATGGCGTCGATGTTGAGCAAGCCGTCGTCGTCGCGCCCCCGCAGCCCGGCCGCGCCGCGGCTGCGGAGCTTCTCGCCGTCGATGCCGCCGTCCACCACCACGTGCGCGACGTGAATGCCGGCGGGCCCGTATTCGCGCGCCATGCTCTGCGAGATCATGCGAACGCCAGCCTTGGCGGCAGAGAAATGCGCGAAGCCCGGCTTGCCGCGGATGCTCGCCGACGCGCCGGTGAAGATGATGGTGCCGCGGCCGAGCGGCACCAGGCGCCGCGCCGCCTCGCGCCCGACCAGGAAGCCGCTGAAGCAGCCGACGCGCCAGAAGCTCTCGAATTGCGCTGCGGTCAGCTCGCGAAAATCGAGACGCTGGTTGTTGCCGGCGTTGGAGACCACGAGATCGACAGGCTCGAAGCCCGCGCCGGGCTTCATCGCGCGATCGAACAGCGCAAAGATATCGTCCTCATTGGTCGCATCGGTCACGACCGGCGCGGCGCTGCCGCCGGCCGACACGATCGTCTCCACCACCTTGTCGATCTTGGCCGCGGTGCGGCCCGCGACAAGCACGTGATGGCCGCCGATCGCAAACCTCCGGCACAACGCCGCGCCAAGCCCCTGCTCGGCTCCGACGCCCACGACGACTGCGACAGGCTTGCCCATGTGTTCCTCGATGATGTTCTCAGTGCTTGGTCGATGATCGCGCCAAGTCGCGACCTTTGCCGATGGCGGCATATTTCTGCTTGATGCGGCGGTTGGCGGCGGGTCCCGCCGCCAACGCGTAAGCCGGATCGGTGATCGGCGTTCCGGTCGTGATGTCCATCAGGACAGGATCGGCCGTAGCACCGGTCTTGCGATCGGCGATGACAACGCGTTTGCCGTCAGTGGCGAAGTGCTTGTTGCCGAAGTTCAGGAGCGCGACCAGCACCGGGAAGAAATCGCGGCCGCGCTCGGTCGGCACGTATTCGTAGCGCGGCGGATGCTCGTTGTAGAGCCGGCGCTCCAGCAGCCCCGCCTCGACCAGCGCCGCGAGCCGCCGCGTCAGCATGTTCGGCGCGATGCCGAGGCTCGTCTGGAACTCGTCGAAGCGCGTCATGCCGTACAGCGCGTCGCGCATGATCAGCATGCTCCACCATTCGCCGACGCGCTCCAGGCTGCGGGCGATCGGGCACAACATCTTGTGAAAGCTCTTGCGGCGCATTGCACAAACATAGGTGAGTTACTATCATCATGCAAGTCACTCGGCAGCCGGCTCCGACCTGTAAAGGAAATTGGCCATGAGCGCTCAAGGCGTTACCCAGGAAATCATCCTCGCCAGCCCGGTCCGCACCGCGATCGGTGCCTATAACGGCTCTCTCAAGAGCACGCCGGCGCCCGACCTCGGCGCCGTGGTGGTTCGCGAAACGCTCAGGCGGGCGGGCCTCGATCCGGCGGCGGTTGGCAGCGTGGTGATGGGCAACGTCATCCAGGCCGGAAACAAGATGAACCCGGCGCGCCAGGCCTCGATCGGCGGCGGCGTGCCGGTGGCGGTCCCTGCCCTCACGGTGAACCGGGTCTGCGGCTCCGGCGCCCAGGCCATCGTCACCGCGGCCCAGCAGATCACGGCGGGCGAGATCGACGTCGCGATCGCGGGCGGCATGGAGAACATGGACCGCGCGCCGTACCTGATGGACGGCGGCCGCTGGGGCTACCGCATGGGCCCGGCCGAGATCCACGACAGCATGCTGCGTGACGGCCTGGACGACGCGTTCTCGGGCAAGCATTCCGGCTGGCACACCGAAGACCTGGTGATGAAGGCGCAGCTCACGCGCGAGGCGCAGGACCGCTTTGCGGCGCGCTCGCAGCAGCGTTTCGGCGCGGCGCAGAAGGCCGAAAAATTCGCCGACGAGATCGTCAAGGTCGACATCAAGGGCAAGAAAGGCGTCGAGGCCTTCGCCACCGACGAGGCGCCACGGCCCGACACCACGATCGAGGTGCTGACCAAGCTCCGTCCCGCCTTCCGCGACACCGGCACGATCACGGCCGGCAACGCGCCGGGCCTCAACAGCGGCGCCGCCGCAATGATCGTCGCAAGCCGCGCCTTTGCCGATGCGCGATCGATCAAGCCGGTGGCGCGGCTCGTCGCCTATGGCATCGCAGCCGTCGAGCCCGGCCTGTTCGGCCTTGGCCCGGTGCCAGCCGTGCGCAAGGCGCTGGAGCGCGCCGGCTGGAAGCTTTCCGACATCGAGCGCATCGAGATCAACGAGGCCTTTGCGGCGGTGCCGCTGGCGGTGGCGAAGGAGCTCGGCCTGCCCGAGGACATCATCAATGTCGAAGGCGGCGCCGTCGCCCACGGCCATCCGATCGGCGCGACCGGCGCGGTGCTGACCACGCGGCTGATCCACTCGATGCGCCGCGACGGGCTCAAGCGCGGCATCGTCACACTGTGCATCGGCGGCGGCCAGGGCATCGCCCTGGCGCTCGAGACGATTCAATAGTCCGGCCGGCAGGCATCAGACCTTTCAGGGGAGCATCGAGTGAATTCATCGTCTCTCGCGGCGTGGCTCGCAGGCCGCAACGTGCATTACGGCTGGGTGGTCGTCGGCACGACGTTTCTGACCATGCTGGTGACCGCGGGCGCGGTCGGCGCGCCCGGCGTGCTGATGCTGCCGCTGCAGAAAGAATTCGGCTGGCAGACCGCCGAAATCTCGTCGGCGCTCGGCGTGCGCTTCATGCTGTTCGGGCTGATGGCGCCGTTCGCCGCGGTGCTGATCAATCGCTACGGCATGCGGAAGGTCGCGCTCTCGGCGCTTCTGCTGATCGTGTCGGGGCTGGCGCTGTCGCTCGCCATGACGCAGGTGTGGCAGCTCGTGCTGCTGTGGGGCGTGGTGATCGGACTCGGCACTGGCATGACCGCGCTGGTGCTGGGTGTCACCGTCGCGACCCGCTGGTTCGCGACGCGGCGTGGCCTTGTCACGGGCCTGCTCACCGCGAGCTCGGCCACCGGCCAGCTTGTCTTTCTGCCACTGCTGGCCCACGTGTCCGAGCAGTTCGGCTGGCGCATTGCGGTCGTGTTGATCTGCGCCGCGCTCGGCCTCGCCACCCTGGCCATTCTGGCGCTGTTGCGCGACCGGCCCTCCGACGTGGGGCTGGCGCCCTTCGGCCAGGAGGCGGAAGCGCCCGCCCCCGCCGCGCCTGCACCAGGTGTCGGCTTTATAACCGCGTGGTACGCGCTGCGCGACGCCAGCAAGACCGGCGTGTTCTGGGTGCTGTTCGCCACCTTCTTCATCTGCGGCGCGAGCACCAACGGCCTGATCCAGACGCACTTCGTGCCGCTCTGCGCCGACTTCGGCCTGCCGGCGGTGGGCGCCGCGGGCGTCCTCGCCGCGATGGGCCTGTTCGATATCGCCGGCACCATCGGCTCGGGCTGGCTATCGGACCGTTACGACAACCGGTGGCTGCTGTTCTGGTACTACGGCCTGCGCGGCCTCTCGCTGCTCTATCTGCCGTTCACCGGCTTCACGTTCTACGGCCTGTCGCTGTTTGCGATGTTCTACGGCCTCGACTGGATCGCGACCGTGCCGCCGACCGTGAAGCTCACGGTCGCGCGCTTCGGCCGCGAGCGCGCCAACCTGGTGTTCGGCTGGATCTTTGCCGGCCACCAGATGGGCGCGGCCTTCGCGGCGTTCGGCGCGGGCCTCTCGCGCACGGTGCTGTCGAGCTATCTGCCGGCGTTCTTCCTGGCCGGCGCGCTCTGCCTGATCGCCGCGGCGCTCATTCTCACCATCGGCCAACGCGACCGCAGCGGCGAAGCTGTGCCCGCCGCGCCCGCCCCGGCCGGCGCATGATCGATCGCATCATCAGTACCAAGGAGACGTCACATGCCAGTCGCCAAGATCCACGTCCTCGAAGGACGCTACGACGAAGCCCGGCTCAACAAGGTGTCGAAGGCGGTGCAAGATGCGCTGATGAGCGCGCTCGGCGTCCCGCCGGATGATTTCTTCCAGATCATCCACGTATTGCCGCGAAGCCAGCTCCGGCACACGCCTTCGTTCCTGGGCCTGAAATATTCCGACGACCTCATCCTGCTCGAGGTCACGTTCATCGCGGGCCGCCCCAAGGAAAAGCGTGCGGCGCTGCTGAAGGCGTTCAACGAGAACGTGGTCAAGGCTGCGGGAATCTCGCCGGACGATCTGATGATCACGATGTACGAGGTGCCGGGCGAGAACATCTCGTTCGGCCAGGGCCTCGCTCAGCGGGCGCATATCTCGGCCTAGGCGGCCCTGCGGTGACGATCGGCTGATCCGCTGTTCTCTTCAGCGCATCACGCCAACAGGAAGCCTGCTGCGAAAACGACGAAGAAGCCGCCTTCCGCCACCCGGCAAAGCCAAATCAGGCTCGTCAGCACCGTGTCATTCAGTTTGGTGGCGTAGCCGGTCCAGATGACTTTGAACGCGACCTTCCCGCTAGCCCATTGCTGGCTCAAGGTGGGGCGGAAAATGACCCCGCAAGCCGGCGCGATCTCTTCCCACGTCGCCGGATGGCGGAAACGAATTCGCCGGATGATCCGCCAACGCAAGAGAATCACCGCGCCCAATAGCGCGAAGTAAGAAGCCAATTGCACGGTCCCCTCCGAGGCCCATTTTATCGCAGCCTGTACGACCGCTTGACTTTTTGTTCTTGTTTTGTTCTTATCAATCGCCTTGGAGGTTCCCATGCTTCTCACCTCGCTGGCGCTCTCATTGTTCTTCATGGCCGCTGCAGTCCGGGTCAACGACCGCGCGGCCTAGGCCGATGTTCGGTCGTGCTTCAGGCTTTCGTTTTCGGTCGCTTGGCGGACGTGTTCAGCGCCACGGCGGCCCGGATGAGCGCTTTCAGCGCCTTCTCATCGATCTTGTCGCCCTCGTGGATGTCGATGGCGCGCCGGGTGTTGCCTTCGAGACTCGAGTTGAACAGGCCTGACGGGTCCTCCACCGAGGCGCCCTTGGCGAAGGTGAGCTTCACCACCGCCTTGTAGGTCTCGCCGGTGCAGATGATGCCGGCGTGCTCCCACACCGGAACCCCGCGCCACTTCCACTCCTCGACGACGTCGGGGCAGGCCTGCTTGATGATCGCCCGGACCCGGGCAAGCGTCTCGCCCCGCCAATCGCCGAGTTCCTTGATCCTCGCATCGATCAGATGAGAGGGAGAGTCTCCGCCGGTTTCTTTCTTCGCGGCGATCTTCGTCTTCTTCATCTGTGTTGTGGCCTTCTGTTCGTCGGGTACGGTCCTACTCCTGCGCGCTCCGCAGGGCTTCTTCGTATTGCTTCGAGTCGAACACGAACGGACCGAATGAGGAATAATCGCGCCGCGGCCGGTGCGGCTGCACAAAGCTGTGCCAGGTGATCTGGCTGCCTTCAGCGTCGATCATGCAGATCAGCGGCCAGCATCCCAACTCCCCACAATCGCAGGCCAGGACGTAGACGCGTTCCCCCGTGTCCGCGGGAAAATGCCGATCGAGCGGGCCCCCGTCATAGAACAGACCACCATATCCACCGGCGGGATCAGTCATCCCATGACTGAGCTCAAACTGCTCCGCCAATGTGGTCAGCAAGACGCCATCGATGCGCGGCGTGATGACGGCACCGCCCTTTACGCCGCTCACTTCGAATGAAAGCACGTTGGTCATGCCGGTATCGTGAGGATGGTCTTGCTGTCGTCACTGGCGAGCGTGATTGGCATTGCGCCGCCAACATACGGCCGAAGGCCCGATGTCTCAATTGGTCGCGCGCGCTCTACGCCAACCGGCAGCATACGGCAGAGCGAACAAGTACAGACCCGAGAGCAAAAGCAGGATGAGCGGGAGCAGCGCCGAGAGGCCCACCCATATAGCCGGCGCACCCTGCAAGCCAGCGATGTTGACGATGATGTTGGCGACGGCGGCCACCGTGAAGGCGATGGACAGCCAGCGGTGGGTTTGCCGAATCCAGTCATTCCAGTTCATTGATGCTTCCCCCTGAAGACGAGCCGATGCGGCCGGCGCTCAGTTCGTCCGCCGCCGCGCCTCGATCATCTTCCAGCCGTTGCCCGACGGGTCGCGGAAGCTTGCGTCGACTGAGCCGTAGCGGTCCACCGGCTCCTGGGTGAACTCCACACCGCGGGCGCGCATCCGGTCGTAGGCGGTGCGGCAATCGTCGACCATGAGCACCAGCGGCGGCATGGCGCCCTTCGCCACCGCCTCGCGAAGCGTCTGCGCAGTCGCAGCGTCGACCATCGGCGACTGCGGCGTGAACAGGCCGAGCTGGAAGGACGGCTGGTCCGGGTGCTGCACGGTGAGCCAGCGGTAGTTGCCGTTGCGCGCATCGGTGTGGACGCGGAAGCCGAGCTTCCCGACATAGAACTCCAGCGCCTCGTCCTGGTCGCGGACGTACAGACCGGCCACCTGGACACCCTGGCTCACGACACCCTCGTTCATGGCACCTTCCCTGGAACCTGTGTTTCGTCGGCCCCGTCTATATCGTCCGCCTCCCGCCGCCGCTTCTCCGAAACTGCGGTTGTGAGGTTCGGCCGGTGGGCGGCGGCGACGAAGCAGTGCGGCACCCGCTCCAGCGCGTGCGCAGCCGACTTCTCGCGGGCGCGGAGCTCGCCCGGGCTCTCGCCGGTGATGTCGCGGAAGGTGCGGCCGAAGGTGCCGAGGCTGTTCCAGCCGGTCTGGAAGGCGATCTCGGTGATCGGCAGATCGGTGTCGCGCAGGAGCGCCGCGGCCCGCTCGATGCGCCGCGTCAGCAGGTAGCGGTGTGGCGGGACGCCGAAGGCGTCCTTGAATGACCGCGCGAAGTGCGCCTCCGAGACGCCGCTGACGCGGGCGAGCCGCCGGACCGGCCACTCCTCGTGGGAGGCGGCGTCCATCCGGTCCTTGGCGCGAAGGAGCCGGCGCAGCAGCGCCGGATCCTGGCTGGTGCGCTCTGGCTCTTGTCTGGTCGAACGCCGTGTTCCCATGAAGGCGATCAGCTTCCTCGTCGAGATTTGTGACAGTAGCGTCGCGCGCCCCGCCGCCGCATTCACGCCACAAGCCGGCGCACATTTTTTTCACGGGGCAGTAGTTTGTGACAGCAATATTACTATTAAATGTCGTTTCGATTACACGCGGAGCGATCCATGAGCTTGGAATGGCCGGCGCGGTCAGGTTCCCTGGTTTGGTCAAACCCCGTCGTCAAGTGGTGGGGTCTGCTGACCTTCGTCAGCGTCGTCAATATTGCGGTTTGGTTTGCGCTGTACAGCGAACTCCAGGATCACCGGACCGGTGTTGCGGTCTGGTCGTTCCTGACACACGCGCTTGTTGAACGGCAGACCGGCGGCGCCAGCGGCACATCCGGCATCGGGCTGATGCTGCTGCTCTGCGCGGCTTACGTGTTCGGCTGCGCGTTCCGCTCGTTCCTGCCGCGCGCCGACGTGCAGCGCATCTGCCTGTTCGACACGTGGCTGTCGAGCGTCGTCGTCGGACGTACGGTCGCGACCGTGGCCGAAGTCGCCTTTGCGGCGCAGTGGGCGATCATCCTGCATCAACTCGGCACAATCACGGGAGCGGAGACCGTCCTGAACGCGGCGTGGGTGATCGTGCCGCTGATCGTCGTCGCCGAAGGCTTCTCCTGGTACGCGGTGCTGACCCGGAATTTTCTCGGCAACGCCATCGAGAACTCGATCTGGGCCGTGGCGTTCTTCATCGTCGGCATTGCGCTTGGCCGGCTGCTGCCGGAGTTCGACGGTGCGGTTCGCGCGATGTTTGTCCTCGCGATCGTGGGGACCGCTGGTTACCTCGCGTTTCTCGTCACCGTTGACGTGCCGATGTATCTCAAGCGGTGGCGGGCCAATCTTGCCAAGGGCAAAAGGCTGCTGAGCCCTCTCGAAGGGCTCCGCGACGCCAGCACGCGCTGGATCGTGACCCACGACATTGCCGCGTGGAAGGACGAGATCCCCTGGATGTCGCTCTATTTCAGCGCAGCGGTCTGGTCGAGCCTGGCATTGTGCGTGTTCTACGCCTTCATGGGGCACCTGCCGCGCTGAACGCGCGGCTCGTGAAGGCCTTTGGGATCAGGCCCGCGGCCTGATCCACACCCTGTTGTCGTGGAACGCCGCACCGCCATAGGGCGCGATCGAATCCGCTCCGGTCACGGTGTTGATACCTTTGCCGTCCGGATAGGCATCGTTCGGCCAGATCGATTCAGCGATCAGCACGCCGCGCCGCACGCCCTCGTACAGCTTGGCGTGCAGCCGCACCTCGCCGCGGGCGTTGCCAATCACCACCTCGGCGCCGTCCGTAACGCCAAGGCCGCGCGCGTCGTCCGGATGGATCATCACGTCGGGCCGGCCGCGGTTCTGCGCGCGTGACGACTTGGTCTCGTTGAAGGTCGAGTTGAGGAAGCCGCGCGACGGCGACGTCGCGAGCCGGAACGGATGCTCCGCATCCGCCTCCTCGATGATGGTCCAGTGATCGGGCAGCTTCGGCATCTTCTCGGTCGGGCCCGACGGATAGGCGCTGCGGAACGGCACCGTCGGCCAATCCGGCTTGAAACGGAACTTGCCGTCCGGATAGGCGAAGCCCTTGAGATAGTGCGCGGTCTCGAAGTCCGGCTGGCAGTCGATCCACTTGTCGCGCTCGAGCCGTTCGAGCGTCCCCCACCCCGACTTCTGCAGGGTCGCGTCGATGATCTCGCGCGCCGTCATGGCGAAGCCCGGATGCTCGGCGCCAACGCGCTTGGCGAGTTCACAGATCACATGGTGATTGGGCCGGCATTCGCCCGGTGGCTCGATCAGCTTCGGACCCAGGATGATGTGCTGGTGGCCGCCGCCCTGGTAGACGTCGTCGTGCTCCATGAACATGGTCGCGGGCAGCACCACATCGGCCATGCGCGCGGTCTCGGTCATGAACTGCTCGTGGACGCAGACGAACAGGTCCTCGCGGGCGAAGCCGCGCTTGACCACCTCCTGGTCGGGGCAGACCGACACCGGATTGGTGTTCTGGATCAGCATCGCCGCAACCGGCGGGCCGTCTTTCAATGCCTCGCGGTCGCCGGTGAGCACCGCTCCGATCCGCGACTGGTCGATCATGCGCACCGACGGATCGCGCACGTCGTTGCCTTCGATCAGCGACTTGTTCCAATGATAGATGTCGGCGTTGTTGTGGAACGCGCCGCCGCCCTCGTGCAGCCACGCACCGGTCACCGCCGGGATGCAGGACGCGGCATGCATGTTGACCGGGCCGTTGCGCGAGCGCGCGAAGCCGTAGCCCAGGCGGAAGTAGCTGCGCTTGTTGTCGCCGACGAGCTTGGCGAAGGCCTCGATCGTCTCGACCGGACAGCCGGTGATCGCCGACGCCCATTGCGGATCGCGCATCTTCAGATGCGCTTCGAGCTCGCGCGGCGCGTCGGTGTACTTGTTGAGATAATCCCAGTCGGCCTTGCCGTCGCGGAACAGGCAATGCATCACCGCGCAGGCGAGCGCCCCGTCGGTGCCGGGTTTCACCATCACGGCAAGATCAGCCTGTTCCATGGTGCCGTTCATGTAGACGTCGACGGCGACGATCTTGGTGCCGCGCTCCTTGCGGGCGCGCGCCGCGTGCGTCATCACATTGACTTGGGTCGAGACCGGATTGGTGCCCCAGATCACGATGACGTCGGACTTCGCCATCTCGCGCGGGTCGACACCGGCAATCCGGCCGGTGCCGGCCGCAAAGCCGGTGTAGGACGCGTTGACGCAGATCGTCGAATGGAAGCCGGAGTATTTCTTGGCGTGGCGCAGCCGGTGGATGCCGTCGCGCTGCACCAGGCCCATGGTGCCGGCGTAGTAATACGGCCAGACCGATTGCGCACCGTACCGCCGCTCGGCCTCGAGGAATTTCTCGGCGACGAGATCGAGCGCATCGTCCCAAGAGATCGGCGCGTACTGGCCCGAGCCCTTCGGCCCGGTGCGGCGCATCGGCTGAAGCAGCCGGCCCGGATGATGGATGCGCTCGGCGTAGCGCGCGACCTTCGCGCAGATCACGCCGGCCGTGTAGCTGTTGTCGGGGGCGCCGCGGACCCGGCCGATGGTGCGCTCGTCCAGCACCTCGACCTCGAGCGCGCATGTCGAAGGGCAATCATGCGGGCAGGCCGAATGGCCGATCCGGATGGGCTGGGGCAGCGGGCGAATGGTCTGATTCATGGTGCCTGGGAAGCATAGCGGAACGGAGGGCTGTTGTCCCGGACCGCATTATCGCCATGGTTGCAATGCGAGATGGAAGCCGATTGGGGGGGCGCATGAACCGAAGGGCTTTCATTGCCGGTCTCGGCGGCCTTGCGGCAACCTGGCCATTGGCGGGCCATGCGCAATCGCTGTTCGACGGCCTTCTTCCGAATGGACGAGCGGCGACAAACACGAGGGCGTGGCAACGGCCCCCCTCGCTCGCGATCGTTTCGGACGAGAGCGATTTGCGGCTGAAGGGAGTTTATGAAGCGATCGGTTTCTGGAATGACGAGTTGTCGAAGCTCGGCACCTGGTTTCGACTGGGAAGCGTGAACCAGATCGTTGGCCCTTTGCCGGCGAAGGAGTACTTCGTGCGTGCTCCTCAAACGCTGGGCAATGCGCCGCCGCAAGAGCTCAGTCAGATCGATAGTGACATCGTCGTGGCCTTGTCCAATGACGAGTTCAGGTCGCACACGCGTCACTGGTTCACCCTCAGAAAAAGGCGATGGTGGCAATATCCAGCGAATGGGCGAATTTGATCGTATTGCCCAATCGGATCCCGAATGTCGTTGCGCATGAGCTCGGACACGCCATCGGACTGGCACACAACGAGGAGTCTGATGCATTGATGTGCGGCTCACCACATCGATGCCGCTTTCCTGTTCCCCAGAAAGGCTTCCTGCCGCTCAGCGCTGTCGACAGGGCGGCGCTTGTCGAATTGTATCCGCGAAACTGGGAAGATCGGTCCCTGCACGGACCGAAAGTGCTGTAGCCCAGACAGGACCCCGCTGAAGCGTCTCGGCTCAGTCCCTCGGCGCCTGCGTGGCGAGCAGATCGAGCGCCGCTTCAAGCACAGGGTCGGCGCCATTGGCGTAAGGCAGCGGCCGGTCAACTTGAACGTCAGGCGCGACGCCCACGCCTTCGAGTCGCTTGCCGTCGATCTCGCCGCCGGACACCGCGACATACAACAGGAGATCACCGGGCATCGCGAACGCCCCTCCCGATGACACTGCGCCTGCCGTGTTGGTACCGATCAACGGGCCGAACCCGCTGCGCTTGAAGCCATAAGCCATGACCTCGGCGGCGGAGCGCGTGTCGCCGTTGATCAGGAGCGCGGCGCGGCCGCGGTACGATATGCCTGGGCGCGTCCGGCCGGCAAAATCGCCGGGGCGACCCCACCAGAAATCCCCGCCCCAATAGCTCCGCGCATCCAGCGTCTCCAGAAGCTGGCTGATCACCCCGACATTGCCGCCGATCTTGCCGCGCATGTCGACGACCAGGAAATCGACGGCCGGCGGAGTTTCGGAGGCCGTCTTGGATGCAGGCGCTGGCGCAGCTGCGCTTCCGCCCGAAGGGCCGGCGTCAATAAGAACCTTTATGCCGGTTGTTCCGAACCGTTCGGGCGGCCCATTCCGCACTTCGAGCTTTCGCAGCGCCGCCCGAAAGCTCCCCGTTTCGGCGGACGCCCAGATGTGGATGTAGCCGATGCGTTTGCCACCGCGCTCGATGACGCGCGCGCTCGCCGCCGTCGCTTCGCCGAATGCCTTGACGGGATGGAGCGGCACGACCTCGACTGACACCTGCTGCGGTTCATCTCCTGCGTGGCGGCGGATCGTGAGGTCGACGTTCGTGCCGATCTTGCCGCGGAACGCTGCGATCGAGCTGTAGGGCGCGCCGTCGACCGCGAGGATCTCATCGCCGTAACGCAGGCCGGCGCGCTCCGCGGGCGAGCCTTCCAGCACCGCGTCGATGAAATGGCGGCCGCCGACCACGTGGGTGAACGCGCCCGTGCCAGGATAATACGGCCCCGCCCCCCAGAACCGCCGTTGGATCAGATCGGAATCGTGCAGACCGACCACATCCAGCACCATCGGGTAAAAATAATCGTCGGGGGTGAAGAGCCCGGTGTGCGAGGTCTTGAGCTCGGCCAGCAGCGCATTGATCTGGCGGACCGCGTCGTCCGTCGTTGGCGCCGCCAACACCGAAGGCCGCGCCGCTTGGGCGCGGGCGCGCCAATCGGTCTCCTTCAAACGCTTCACGTCGAAGAATTTCTGCTCGATTTTCTCGACCACCGCGTCGAACAGCTTCGCGCGATCAAGCGGCTGAACGGCGCTTGCCGCCTCGGCTGCTGCCCCGCGGTTCGCGCACCAGCAGGACGCCGTCAACACGGCTGCGAGTGCGAAAGCAAAACCGCGGCGCGACTTCATGCGCGATCCCCCCATGGCTTCCATCGCGCCTATGCGGCAGCCCATTTACGGCCGCTTGATGGCGCTGCGGGTCATCGCTTCGATGTGTGCCATCGGGAGACGTTGGCTACGGCTTCTTGGTTTCCGTCGTCGCAATCCAGATGCCGGCAAACACGCCGACCAATCCAACGATCAAATTGAGCGTGATCGGCTCGCCGACCAGCGCCATGGCGAGCAATCCGGCCGCGATCGGGTTGACCGTCATGGTGTTGGCGACGCGGGTCGGCGTGGTTCGTTCCAGCGCCAGCACCCAGAGGATGAACGCGAGCGCGCCGCCTCCGACGCCGAGATAGACACCGGCCATCCATTGCGGGGCGCCGAAGCTGCCCAGCACGGCGACGCGGCCGGTCAGCAGTCCGACCACGACCAGCCCCGCCGCGCCGGCACCCATGCCGACCGTGAGAAAGCCGAGCGCGCTCGATCTGACGATGAACGGGCGGGACCAGACATTGTAGAACGCCATGCAGAGCACTGCGCCGGTCATGATCAGCTCGCCGCGCCAGGCGCCCGCGGGCGCCGCGGAAAGCCCGGACGAGAGCGCGGCGAACACGCCCAGCATCGCGATACAGACGCCCGTCGTCTTTCGCCGCGTCAGCGGCTCGATGCCCAGCAGCGCGCCGACGATCATGGTCTGTAGCGGCAATGTCGACAGCGCGAGACTTGCACGCGCCGCCGTCGTATAGCTCATCGCGATGTTATAGAGCACGAAGAACAGCCCGAAGAAGCAAAGCCCCAGCGCGGCCACGGCCGGCCAGTCGCGGCGTTGCGGCCAGCGCACCCGCAGCAGAAGCGCCATCGGCAGCAGGCAGAGGAAGCCTATGCCCCAGCGCAAGATCGCGAGCGTGACCGGATCAGCGTTGCCGACGAGATAGCGCGTCACGGCGGCGGCGGTGCCGCCGAGCGAGCTCGAGACAATCGCGATCAGAACCCCGAACCATTCACCCAAGCGCGTCTCCAGACGACGCAATCACGGCGCGCGCGACGCCACGTAAGCCGCGATCGCCAGCATGTCGTCATTGCCGAGCTTGTCCACCACCTGCCGCATCAGCGCTGCAGACGTGCCGACGCGCTCGCCATTCTGCATGTTCCACATCTGGCGCACGATGTAGTTCGGATGGCGGCCGGCGATGGCCGGCACGTCGCCGAGGCCCTGCAGCGTCTGGCCGTGGCAGATGGCGCAAGGGACTGTCTTGCCGCCGCCGGTCGTGGCGAGCGCCTCACCCTTCGCGATGCTGCCGTTCGGTACATAGGCGACGAAGCCCGAGCGCGGATCGCGATAGACCACGTCCTCTTCGTTCTCCGGCACCTCGATGATGCGGCTGCCGATGGGCTCGGTGCCGCCGGCCGGATGCACGAGCCGCTTGTTGCCCTGGCCGATGTAGCTCTTCGGCACCGTGTCGGTCTCGACCACCCGAATCCAGGGCCTGGGCTTCAGCGACGCGAAATAGTCGGCGGCGTCCTTGATCTCGGCGTCAGTGATGATCTTGGCCATCTGCACCATGGTGCCGCTGAACTTGCGGTCGCCGCTTTTCCAATCGGCCATCTGCCGGATGAAGTAATTCACCGGCAGGCCCGCGACGTAGGCGGACTCGTCGTGCCCGGTGCCGGTCGGCAGATGGCATGAGCCGCAGGCGCGCACCTGCGTCTCCTTGTTGCCGTACTGCACGATCTTCGGCATCGCCGGATACATCTGCGGATACCAGTTTGGAATCTCATAGAAATCGTCGGCCTTGGCGCGCGTGATCGACAGCGCGCTGCCGGCCGGCGCGGGCCGCAGCATTGCGCCATCGAAGCGCGGTGCGGGCTGCTCTTTCTCGGTGGTGGGAAAAGCCCAGTCCGGCTTTTCCGCGGCCGCAGTCATTGCGGGCGCAAACACAATAGCGATGACGACGGCGATGCGTTTCATCAGCGTTTCCCCAGCAATCATTGTTTTATTTGTCGCCAAGCCTACACGACCGGATGCCCTGGACAACGGCCAAAGCGAAGGCGCACGATGACGGCCCTGGATGAGAGCCCAACAGAGGCTCGTCCATGCTAGGGAGGAAATCATGGGACGCTTCAAGGGGCGCAGGCGTGCGCCATCGCTTGATTCTGTCGCCGGCAATGGTCTGATCAACCGGCGTGCACTTCTAGGACAAGGATTTGCAATCGCGGGCGTCGGCGCAACCGCCACGGTGACCGGTGCGGCCGCCGAGCCGCTCAAGGACTTTCCGTGGAGCCTGGAGATGGGCGAACTGACGCCCGCCCTGCAGGTGCCTTCGAAATTCGAGAAGGCGGTGACGCGGACGCGCACCAATCCCGACCATGAGTTCCGCAATTCGCATGCGCGCACGCCGCATCATCTGCTCAACGGCACGGTGACGCCGAACAGCCTGCACTTCTCGATCAATCACGCCGGGATTCCCGACATCGATCCGGCGCAGCACAGGCTCGTGATCCACGGCATGGTGCGCCAGCCGCTGGAGTTCACGCTGGAGAAGCTGTCGCGCTATCCGCTGACCACGGCGATGCACTTCGTCGAATGCGCCGGCAATTCGGCGCCGATGTTCTCCAACCAGCCGATGCAGCTCACTGCCCAGGCGATCCACGGGCTCGCATCGAACGCCGAATGGACCGGCGTGAAGCTGTCGACTCTGCTCGACGAGGCCGGCGTCGATCCGAGGGCCAAGTGGCTCGTCGCCGAGGGCGCCGACGCGCACTTCCTCGACCGCAGCGTGCCGGTGAAGAAGGCCTATGACGACGCGATGGTCGTGATCTACCAGAACGGCGAACGGCTGATGCCCGGCAACGGCTATCCGATGCGGCTGCTCGTTCCCGGCTATCAGGGCAACATGAACGTCAAGTTCCTGCGCCGGATCAAGGCGGTCGACCAGCCGGCCATGTCGATGTTCGAGTCGAAGACCTATTCGCAGATCCTGCCGGGCGGCAAGACCATGCGCTTCAACTTCGTGATGCAGGTCAAAAGCTTCATCACCAATCCGTCGTTCGGCCTTCAGCTCAAGGAGCCGGGCTTCTACGCAATCTCCGGCGTCGCCTATTCGGGCATGGGCCGCATCGCCAAGGTCATGGTGTCGGCCGACGGCGGCAAGACTTGGGGCGAGGCCGCGCTGCAAGGCCCGGTCCACGACAAGGCCTTCACGCGCTTCGTCATGCCGTGGCGCTGGGACGGCCAGCCGGCCGTGCTGCAGAGCCGCGCCTGGGATGAGGCCGGCAACGCGCAGCCGCTCCGCGCCGATTTCGTCGCCGCCCGCGGCGAGACCAAGCAGCCGGTCACCAATCCGGTCGCATTCCCGAACCAGCACTACAACAGCCTGACGAGCTGGGCGGTCGACAACAAAGGGGAGATCAAGCATGTCTATGCGTAAGCCGCTTGCTGCTCTCGCCTTCACGCTCGCCTTCGGCGTCGCTCCGGCGCTCGCGCAGAGCGGCCCCGGGCTCGGCAAGCCGATCTCCGAGGCCGACGTCAAGCAATGGGACATCGCGATCCTGCCGGACGGCAGCAACCTGCCGCCGGGCGGCGGCACGGCGAAACAGGGCGCCGCGATCTACGCGCAGAAATGCGTGGCCTGTCACGGTGAAAACGGCAAAGGCGGCGGCGCGCCGGGCGCAGGCCCCCTCGCCGGCGGCGCGCCGCTCAGCAACGGCATCGAGACGCCGAAGACCATCGGCAACTATTACCCGTACGCGACCACGGTCTTCGACTTCACGCGGCGGGCTATGCCCTTCAACATGCCGCGGTCGCTGACCGACGACGAGGTCTATGCGCTCACCGCCTACATCCTCTCGCTCAACAAGCTGATCGGCGAGAACGACGTGATGGATGCCAAGACCCTGCCGCAGGTGAAGATGCCGAACCGGGACAATTTCATCATTCCCTATCCGGACCGGATCTAGCGGTTTCGATCGTGCTGAAAGCCGGAAGGCCGGGCTTGTTTCCAAGCCCGGCCTTCCGTGTCTTCGCTCCGACGTGAGCGCCTACGCTTCTTGGTGCTTGTCGTCGATGTGCCACACCTTGCGGCAAATGGCATAGGCGATGATCATCGCCACCAGAAGGATGCCGCGAACCGTCCAGATCTTCACCGCATCCGGCGGCGGACCGCCGTAGATGCTGGCGTTGATCCGGTCGACGATGATCCAAACGATCAGCGCCACGCCGGCCAGGATCTCGTCGAGCTTCAGCGAGCGGTGCCGGCCGACCATGAAATAGCCCGCGCCGACCACGATCAGACCGCCGACCGGGCCGCCCCAGACGTGCAGCGCATGCAGCGTGGCTTCGCCGAACCAGCCGTTGAGCGCCGGATCGGTCACCATGACGTCGCCCGCGACCCAGCCGAGCAGCGCACCACCGCCCCACACCAGCACGCGATAGCGCTCCAACAGCGCCATCAGGATGGCGCTACCGGCGACGATCAGCGGCACCGAGGTGGCGAGACCGAAGATGATCAGCGTCGCCTTGATGCTTCCGGCATGGGCCATGTCGACAGCGAGTGCCGCGCTCTCGGCCGCGGCCGCGATCGCGATGACGTTGTCGAGGCTCATCACGATGTCGGCGATCGCGACGATGCGGACCGCGCGCCACAGGCTTTCGGCGCTCTCGACACCGCCCTCGTCGCCGTCGGCGTCTTCGGTGACGAGCTTGATCGAGACATAGAACAGCAGCAGGCCACCGACCAGCTTCAGGTACGGATAGGTCATCAGCTGCGCGATCACGAGCGTGAAGATCACCCGCAGCAGCACGGCAACACCCGCGCCAAGGATCATGCCCCACAGCCGCTGCCTCGGCGGCAGCTTCATGCAAGCCATCGCGATGACGACGGCATTGTCACCCGAGAGGATGACGTTCACGCCGATGATCTGAAGCGCCGCGATCCAGAAGGCCGCGTGCGTCATGTCCTGCCAAAGAAAGTCCACCGCCTACCCCTTACCCCTTGGTCGTGAATCCGCCGGGGCTTGAACCGCCAAGCCGGCGCGTCTCCCCCGTGATGCTCGCGGTTTCCGGGCCGCGAGCCGCCGCACTCTAACGGCCCAATTGGGCCGCTGACCAGCGGCTCATGGCCGCATCATTTTGGCCGCAGCGGTCAGCTTATCAGCCGACGATTTCGTTGCCCGCAAAGAACTGCGCGATTTCCTGCTTGGCGGTGTCCGGCGCATCCGAGCCATGCACCGAGTTCTCGCCGATGGAACGGGCGTGAACCTTGCGGATGGTGTTCGGCGCAGCCTTGGCCGGGTCGGTCGCGCCCATCACGTCGCGGTATTTGGCGATTGCGCCCTCGCCTTCCAGCACCTGCACCACCACCGGGCCGGAGATCATGAAGTCCACCAGCTCGCCGAAGAACGGCCGTGCCTTGTGCACCGCATAGAAGGTCTCGGCCTGCTCGCGGGTGATGCGGATGCGCTTCTGCGCCACGATCCGCAGGCCGGCCTGCTCGATCATGGCATTGACGGCGCCCGTGAGGTTACGGGCCACGGCATCCGGTTTGATGATCGAAAAGGTACGCTCGAGCGCCATCGTTTTCAGGTCCCTTCGGATTGCGAAAGCGCACGCGGAACCGGTGCGCCAGAAGTCGGCGGGCTTATAGCCGCCACGCGGCAATGCAGCAAGCGACGCGGTATCGGGACACAAAGTCCCCGTCCTCGCGCCCGGTGCGCAGCCGAACCGAATTCGTGAGCAATACCAAGCCTGAACGGCGGTTCAGGCGGCGACAATCGCAGCTCGGACGTGAACCTCCCACCCGCCCTGCACGACCCATGGCCACGGGATGTGAAGAACCCATCCACGTGAGAGAAACAAGGAGAGACCACCATGATCCGTAAGTTCATTCTTGCTACCGCCGCGGTTGCGGCTCTGGGCCTCGCTTCGGTGAGCGCTTCGACCCCGGCCTCGGCCTGGGGCTTCGGCTTCCATCATCACCATCACCACCACGGCTTCTGGCGCGGCGGTTACGGCTACGGCTTCTACCCGGTTGGTTACAGCTCGTGCTGGCGCAGCGTGTGGCGCATCAATCGCTTCGGCGAGACCGTGCTGCGTCGCGTCTACGTCTGCGGCTAAGAAGAAGTCGACGGCGTAAGCCGAAACGACCACCCCGGTCTCGCTCACGCGAGGCCGGGGCTCGTTGTATGCCGCAGTCCTTTCGGGACGCGCCCAGGCGCGTCGAAGACGCGCGTAAACGCGCTTTGGTCAGATCAGCGCAATCAGCCGCACCGGTGCGCCGGTGGCGTCCTTCACCTTGGGAGCGCCGACCACCAGCGTCGCGCCGGCCGGCGAGAGCTTTTCCAGATTGGCGACGTTCTCCAGGCCCCAGCGGCCCGACGGCAGCCAGATACGGTGCGTCTTGAAATCTTTCGACGGACCGTTGTCGAGCGACAGCGTGTCTGAGGCAATGCCCAGCACCTTGCGCTCCTTGAGCAGCCATTCGGCCAATTCCGGCGAGAAGCCCGGGAAATGGAACGTGCCCGAGGCATCCTTGCCGGTGTATTTGGCGGCGTTGCCGACATGCTGGGCCCAGCCCGACATCATCGCCACGCAGCAGTTGTCGGGAAGCTTCTTGAAGCGCTTCTCCCAGGTCAGCACGTCTTCGACGGTCATCAGGTAGTCGGCGTCCTTCTCGGCCTGCTTGCGCACGTCGATCACCGCGAGCGGCACCACGAGCTCGCCCGCGACGATCTTCTCCACCGTGATGCCGTTCTCGGAAAAGTGAATCGGCGCGTCGATGTGCGTGCCCGCATGCTCGATGATCCGCCACCAGTTCAGATTGAAGCCGTCCTTCTTGAAGTCGTATTGCTTCTGCAGCTCGATGCCCGGCACGCCGAAGAAGGTCGGAAACTCCGGCGACATGGTGTGGGTGAGATCGACCACCGCCTTGAAGTAGCGCTCGGCGCGTTCCGCCGGCGCGTCGCTCTTCTCCTTGGGCTTGGTCTTCGCCTCGGCTTCCACGCTCGACAGCGCCGTGACGGCGAAGCCCGCCGCCGTCGCCCCCCTGAAGAACCCGCGCCGGCTGAGCGTCGCGTGAACCGCCTCCATGCATCCCGGAACACACATGATCGGTCTCCTCAAAGCCCCTGAAAGTCACAGCATCGTCCGCTCTGGAGCGTGGCGCAACCGGTTCCGGAATTAAGCATTGCGCGGCGCGGCCCGCTCGGCCATAGAGCGCGCCATGCTGATCATCGACGACCTTTCGGTGCGCATCGCCGGCCGCCTGCTCATCGAGGAGGCATCGGTGCGGATTCCGGAGGGCGCCCGCATCGGCTTCGTGGGCCGAAACGGCAGCGGCAAGAGCACGCTCTTCAACGTGATCACCCATGACGTCGCGGCCGAGCATGGCGAGATCGAGATTCCGCCGCGCTGGCGCGTCGGCCGTCTCGCTCAGGAAGCGCCGAACGGTCCCGAGAGCCTGATCGACGTGGTGCTTGCGGCCGACGCCGAGCGCGCAGCGCTCATGGCGCGCGCCGAGACCGAGCTGGACGGCCATGAGCTTGCCGACATCCACATCCGGCTCGCCGACATGAACGCCTATGCGGCGCCGGCCCGCGCCGCCGCGATCCTCTCCGGCCTGGGCTTCTCGGCCGCCGACCAGCAGCGGCCGTGCTCGGAGTTCTCCGGCGGCTGGCGGATGCGGGTGGCGCTGGCGGCCACGTTGTTCACCGAGCCTGATCTGCTGCTGCTCGACGAGCCGACCAACTATCTCGATCTCGAAGGCACGTTGTGGCTGCAGGATCACCTGGCGCGCTATCCGCGCACCATGATCGTGATCAGCCATGACCGCGACCTACTCGACATCTCGGTCGACCAGATCCTGTCGCTGGAGAACCGCAAGCTCACGCTCTGGCGCGGCGGCTATTCGGATTTCGAGCGGCTGCGCGCCGAACGCCTGATGCTCGACCAGAAGATGGCGAAGAAGCAGGAGGCGCAGCGAAAGCACGTCCAGGCCTTCATCGACCGCTTCAAAGCCAAGGCCACCAAGGCGCGGCAGGCGCAGTCGCGCGTCAAGATGCTGGAAAAGATGGGACCGGTCATGGCGGTCGTGACCAGCGAGGTCTTGCCGATCAACATCCCGGCGCCTGAAAGATTGCTGTCGCCGCCGATCATCGCGACCGACGACGTCAAGGTCGGCTACACGCCCGGCAAGCCGGTGCTGCGCGACCTGTCACTGCGCATCGACAACGACGATCGCATCGCGCTGCTCGGCTCCAACGGCAACGGCAAATCGACCCTGGTGAAGCTGATCGCAGGACGGCTCGAACCTTTCGAAGGCAGCATCACCCGCGCTTCGCGGCTGAAGATCGCCTACTTTGCGCAGCATCAGCTCGACGAGTTGGAATCCGACGCGACCGTCTACGACCATGTCCGAAAGCTTCTGCCCGATGCGCCCGAGGCCAAGGTGCGCGCGGTTGCGGGCTCGTTCGGATTCTCGGCCGAGAACGCCGACAAGACAATCGAGAAGCTGTCGGGAGGCGAGAAGGCCCGGCTGACGATGGGGCTTGCAACCTTCGACGCCCCTCACCTGCTCATCCTCGACGAGCCGACCAACCATCTCGACATCGACAGCCGCGCCGCTCTGATCGAGGCGATCAACGAGTTCCCGGGCGCGACCATCCTGGTGTCGCACGACCGCCATCTGCTGGATGCTTGCGCCGACCGGCTGTGGCTGGTCGCAAACGGCAGGGTGACGCCGTTTGAGGGCGACCTCGACGACTACCGCCGGCAGGTGCTGTCCGACCGCGACGACAGAACCGACGAGCGTCCGCGCAAGGCTCAGCCCAAAGACGCCAAGCCGGCCGCGCCACGCATCAACAAGAAGCCGCTGCGCGACCGCCTCACCCGCGCCGAGGCCGAGATCGCGCGACTGACGAAAGAGCTCGGAAAGCTCGACGCGGCGCTGGCCGATGGCGCGCTGTTCAGCCGCGATCCCGCGAAGGCCGCGGCGACCGCGAAATCGCGCGCCACATGTGCCGACGCGCTCGCCAAGGCCGAAGAGGATTGGCTCGAAGCCGGTGCCGCTTTGGAAGCGGCCGCCGAATAGCGGAGCGTTTTCCGGCGAAGTGCAAAGCGGTTCGCCGCAGAAAACGCGACCAACGATAAGGCTACTGAACTTGAACCGTCGCCTGCCGCGGCTTGGGCTTGGCCGGCTGCTTTGCCGGTTTCTTGGCGACCTTCGGCTGGGGCGGCGGCTCGGGGCCGCGCTCCATCGACTTCAGCCGGCCCTCGACGAAGGTGTAGATGCCCGGCCGCGGGCCGCCCATGTAGGTCAGGGTTGCGGTGCGTTCGTTGCGCTCGGTGGCGCCGATCTCGGTGCGCTCCGGAACACCCGCGCGCTTCACCACGTCACACTCGCTCATTTCCAGCGCGACGGGGGTCGGGTTCAGGGAAATCCCGGCGTCCGGCGCCGGCATCGGAGCCTGCCCGCCCGGCTGATCGCCGGTGGATTGGGCCGGTGCCGCGAAGGCATTGGCGCAGTTGCCGCTCGTGTCCACCAGATCCCCGGCTGGAACCGGCGGCAGCACCCGGTCCTTGACGTTGGTCACCGACATCGGCCGGAAGATCGAGTCCGGATTGGGCGGCCGGAACGAATCCATGTCCGGCAGCGCGCAGGCGCCAAGCGCAAGCGCGGCCGGCAAGGCCAACAGTCCCAAAGGCACGCGTCGTGTCACTGACTTCAATTTCGTCCCCGAATCCGTTCCCCCCGGAACGACCTCAACAGCAACTTTGCGTCACCATCGCGGCGGCGGCAACCTTTCTCGGCCGTGGCAGGCCATAGCGGTTAACAGAGTTCAGGCCTTTTTGACCCAGCGGCCCTGCTCGTCGGGCTGCCAATAGGCCACCGCGAACCCCTGCGCCTTGGCCTCGGTCCAGCGCTCGCGGGCGGCCGCCACGGCGTCCTCGTCCTCGCCGTCGAACATCAGCACGATCCGGTCGTAGGCCGCAGCATCGGCGGGCATCGGCACACCGTCGATCAGGAACCGCACCGTGGCGCTGTTCGGATTGTGGTCTGCGGTGGTGAGCAGGATCGGATGCAGGGCTGCGTCGCTGTCGCGGCCGGTGCCATGCGGCAGGAAGTTCGCATCGTTATAAGTCCAAAGATGCACGTCGAGCGCGTCGACCCGCTCGTCGGAGCCCGTCTGCACCACCACCCGCCAGCCGCGCTCGTAGGATTTCTCCAACAGCTCCGGCAACGCTTTCTCAAGCGGCTTGCGGATCAGATGATAGAAGACGACTTCGGTCATCGCGCTATTCGATATTGCCTCACCGCTCGTAGTGGTCCTCGACCAGCTGATTGAGCAGCCGCACGCCCCAGCCCGAGCTCCAGCTCTTGTTGATGTCGGTCTGCGGCGAGCCGAGCGCGGTGCCTGCGATATCGAGATGCACCCACGGCGTCTTGTCGACGAAGCGCGCGAGCAACTGCGCCGCGGTGATCGAGCCACCCCAGCGGCCGCCGGTGTTCTTCATGTCGGCGAACTTGGAATCGATCTGCTTGTCGTATTCCGGGCCGAGCGGCATGCGCCACACCCGCTCCATGGTCTCCTGCCCGGCCCGCGTCAGACGGTCGCAGAGCCGGTCGTCGTTGCCGAACATGCCGGCATATTCCTGGCCGAGCGCCACGATGATCGCGCCGGTGAGCGTCGCGAGATCGATCATGAACTTCGGCTTGTCCTTGGTGTTGACGTAGTGCAGCACGTCGGCAAGCACCAGACGGCCTTCGGCATCGGTGTTGATGATCTCGATGGTCTGGCCGTTCATCGTCTTGACGATGTCGCCCGGCCGCTGCGCGTTGCCGTCCGGCATGTTCTCGACGCAACCGATGGCGCCGACCGCATTCACCTTGGCTTTGCGGGCCGCAAGCGCATGCATCAGGCCGACCACGCAGGCCGCGCCCGCCATATCGCCCTTCATGTCCTCCATGCCGGACGCAGGCTTGATCGAGATACCGCCGGTGTCGAAGCACACGCCCTTACCGATAAAAGCGACCGGCGCGTCTTTCTTCTTGCCGCCATTCCAGCGCATGATCACGACGCGGCTGTCCTTGCGCGAGCCCTGCCCGACGCCCAAGAGAGCGTTCATGCCGAGCTTTCTCATCGCCGGCACGTCGAGCACCTCGACGGTGACGCCGAGCCTCTTCAGCACGCCGCAACGTTTGGCGAACTCGTCGGGATAAAGGACGTTGGCCGGCTCGTTGATCAGGTCGCGCGCCATGATGACGCCGTCGGCCACAGGCTCACGCGACTGTTCCCAGGCCTTCTTGGCCGCTGGCGCATTGGCCACCGCGATGGTGATCGCCGGCTTGACCGGCGCCTCCTCGCCTTCCCGGCGCTTGGTTTTGTAGCGGTCGAACACATAGGAGCGGAGCTGGGTGCCAAGCGCCAGCTCGGCCGCCTGGTCGGGCTTCAGCGAGCCCCCTGAGAGTTCCGCGAAGATTGTGGCGGCCTCCGCCCGCGACGGAACCTTGCCCATCGCGATGCCGCCGAGCTTGACGTAATCCTGGGTCTTGAGCTTGCCGCCCTTGCCGGCGCCGATCACCACGAGGCGCGCGACCTTGAGGCCGTTCGGCGCCACAATCTCGAGGGTGCTACCGCTCTTTCCTGTGAATTTATCGGCGTCGGCCGCGCGCTTGATCTGGGCCTCGGCGGGAGCCACCGCCTTGCGGGTCGCGGAGCCGAATTTCAGCCCCTCCTCGCAGAACGCAATAAGAACGCCGGTGTCGGGGGTGGCGAAGGCGGCGAAGGCAAGCTTGCGGGCGTCAGCCATGACGGGTCCTTTCCGGGAACAAACGGCGAGCGCGACGTTATGGCCCGGCCCGCATCAACCTGCAAAGCCACAGTCCCCGATCTTGTGGTCAAAGGTCCCCTCCCAGCCATTGCGCAGATGCGGAATCGGACGCAAAAAGGGGTCCCGGCGGCGTGTGTGGCATTAACCATTTGTTGTGCATGATCAACGGGTTTGCCTTTCAGAAGCCACTTTGTGGGCCGATCAAGGCAATGTGGAACTTGGTAAATCCTGGGGGAGTGCGGTCCGCCTGTAGCGAGGGGCCGTCGGGGTGGGGCCCGGCGCGCTTGGGTGGTTCGGCCGAATGGGGACGACACAGGCGGATGGGGTCGATCGGCCGCTATATCTTTCGCACCACGTTTGGCGCGTTCCTCATGGTGCTGGTCGGTCTGACCAGCGCGATCTGGATGACCCAGGCGTTGCGTGACGTCGATCTGATGACTAGCCAGGGCCAGACCGTCCTGGTGTTCATCGGCATCACGAGCCTCATCATCCCTCACCTCGTGCTGGTGATCGCCCCCGTCGCGCTCGTGACCGCGGTCTCCCATAACCTGCACAAGCTCACCACCGACTCCGAGATCATCGTGATGAACGGCGCCGGCATGCGGCCGTGGTTCCTGCTGCGGCCGTTCATCGCATGCACCATCGTCACCTCGCTGCTGCTCACCGCGATCAGCGCCTATGTGGCGCCCGAGAGCCTGCGGCTGCTCCGCCGCTGGCTGACCGAGGTGCGCACCGACCTGGTCTCGACCATCGTGCAGCCCGGCCGCTTCATCGCCATCGAGAGCGGGCTCGCCTTCAACATCCGCGAGCGCAGGCCCAATGGCCTACTCGTCGGCATCATCATGGACGACCGCAGAGACCCGGCGCAGCGCGTCACGATCCTTGCCGAGCACGGCGAAATTTTAAAGAACGATAAGGGCAACTTCCTTATTCTCGAAAAGGGCAGCATCCAGCGCCACGAGTTGAAGCAGCGTGATCCCAATATCGTCGTGTTCGATCGTTACGCGTTCGATCTTTCGCAGTTCTCCGGCGGCCCGCAGGTCATCAAGTACTCGGTGCGCGAGCGCTATCTTTGGCAGCTCTGGAAGCCCGATCCCAACGATCCGCAATACAAGGAGCAGCCCGGACAATTCCGCGCCGAGCTGCATGACCGCATCCTTGCCCCGCTCTACCCGTTGGCCTTCGTGCTGATCGCGTTCGCCTTCCTCGGCGCGCCGCGCACCACGCGGCAGAGCCCGGCGTGGTCCGTGACCGCGGTGATCCTTGCGGTTGCGGGGCTGCGTCTGGTCGGCTTCGCCAGCACCGTGTTCACGCTGAAGTACTCGTTTGCCCCGCTGGTCCAATACACCGCGGTCGGCGGCACCATCGCGGCCTGCCTCTACGCCATCTCGCGCGGCCTGATCATCGAGCCGCCGGCCTTCCTCACCACCGCGGTCGGCCGGGTCAACGACTTCGTGACGCAGCGCATCAGCGCGATCGCGAGGCCCGCGCAATGACCGGCACCCTCGCCCGCTACTTCGGCATGCGCTTCCTCACCACGCTGATCGCGGTGCTGCTGGGCATCTTCGCGCTGGTGATCCTGCTCGACTACGTCGAGATGATGCGGCGCCTGTCGGATGCGCCGAACGTCTCGGCGCTGCAGGTCGCCAAGACCTCGCTGTTCCGCGTGCCGCAGATCACCGAGCGCATCCTGCCGTTCTGCGTGCTGATCGGCGCGATGTCCTGCTATCTCGGCCTGTCACGCAAGCTCGAGCTCGTGGTGTCGCGCGCTGCCGGCATGTCGGCCTGGCAGTTCATCGCGCCCGCCGTGTTCGTGGCGCTCGCGGTCGGCATCGTCGCCACCACGATCTACAACCCGATCGCGGCAGTGCTTCAGGAAAAGGCCAAGCGGCTCGAGGCCGAGCTCACCGGCAACAACCAGACTGGCTTGCAAGCCACCGTCAACGGCTTCTGGGTGACGCAACGCAGCGACAAGGGGCAATCGATCCTCAACGCACCGTCGAGCCGCGATCAGGGCGCGATCCTGAGCAACGTCACGGCATTCGTGTTCGACCACGACAACAAGTTCCTGGAGCGGGTCGATGCCGCCTCGGCGGCGCTGCAGCCCGGCCAATGGCAGCTCGATGACGCACGCGTCTACAAGCCCGGCGCGCCGCCGCGCGAGACCGAGCGCTACATCCTGCCCACCAACCTTACCCCTGAGCAGGTGCGCGAGACCTTCTCGACGCCCGAGACCGTGCCGTTCTGGCAGCTCCGCTACTTCATCGACATGGCCGAGCGCGCGGGCCTGCCCGCCACCGGGTATCGCCTGCAGTACCAGAAGCTCCTCTCCCGGCCGTTCATGCTCGCCGCCATGGTGATGCTCGCCGCCGCCTTCAGCCTGCGCTTCGTGCGCTTCGGCGGCGTGCAGAAGATGGTGCTCGGTGGCGTCACCTGCGGCTTCATGCTCTACGTGATGTCGAAGCTCACCGACGATCTCAGCACAGCGGAGCTCATTCCACCGATGGTGGCGGCTTGGCTGCCGGCTGCGATCGGCGCGATGACCGGTTTTGTCGTGTTGTTGTACCAGGAGGACGGCTGATGGCTGGCACGGCCAGCGCTCGTGCGTCGTCCTTGTTGTCTATGTGGCGTCGGCGCGTAACGAAGTCTGCTCTGATCCTGCTTAGCACTGCGACCTTTGTCGCGGGCCTGAGTTTTGTTGCGCCGCCGGCAGACGCGCAGATCCTGACATTCCCGAACCGTCCGCAGCGGATCAAGCCTGTGCAGCCGCAGCGCCCGAAGGGCGAGAAGGCGCCGATGCTGCTGCAGGCCACCGAGGTGCAATACGACTACTCGAACAAGCGCGTCTTGGCGGTCGGCAACGTGCAGATCTATCACGAGGGCTCGACCCTCGAGGCCGACCGGGTGGTCTACGACGAGAGCACCAAGCGGCTGCGCGCCGAGGGCAATGTGCGCATGACCGAGCCCGACGGCCGCATCACCTATGCGGACGTGATGGATCTCAGCGACGATTTCCGCGACGGCTTCGTCGACTCGCTGCGTCTCGATAGCGCGGATGCGACCCGCATGGCGGCTGCGCGTGCCGACCGATCGAGCGGCAACTTCACGGTCTTCCACAGCGGCGTCTACACCGCCTGCGAGCCCTGCAAGGACGACCCGAAGAAGCCGCCGACCTGGCAGGTCAAGGCGGCGCGCATGATCCATGACGGCCAAGAGAAGATGATCTACTTCGAGGACGCCCGCCTCGAAGTCTTCGGTCATCCGATCGCCTACATGCCCTACTTCTCGGCGCCCGATCCGACCGTCAAGCGCAAGTCCGGCTTCCTGTTTCCGGTGTTCAGCCAGAGCTCGATCTACGGCTTCGGCGTCGAGGTGCCGTACTACTGGGCGCTCGCCCCGGATTACGACGTCACCTTCACGCCGCGCGTGATGACCAGGCAGGGCGTGCTGCTGCGCGGCGAATTCCGGCAGCGGCTGATCGACGGCGCCTACTCGATCCGCGCCTCCGGCATCTATCAGCTCGACCGCGATGCATTCCTCCGCGACGAGAGTCCGCCGACGCCAGGCTACAAAGGCTTCCGCGGCTCGATCGAAACCACCGGCCAGTTCGCCCTCACCGACCGCTGGACCTGGGGCTGGGACGGCATCGTGCCGACCGACCCGGTCTTCTTCCAGGACTATCACCTGTCGACCTATCAGCGCGGCGCCAACATCCTGCTGCAGGGTATGACCGAAGGCGTCTCGCAGCTCTACCTGACGGGCCGCGGCGACCGCAGCTACTTCGACATGCGGACGATCTACTACTACGGCTTCTCCGAAGCCGATCATCAGTCGCAGATCCCGATCATTCATCCGGTGCTGGACTACAGCTACATCTTCAACAACCCGGTGTTCGGCGGCGAGCTCGGCTACCGCGCCAACTTCACCAGCCTGACGCGACAGTCTGCCGCCTTCGACGCCATCAGCTCGACCGCCTACAGCACCGGCCAATGCGGGCTGACCAGCGCGGATCCGACCCAGAAAACTCCCTCAAGCTGCCTGTTGCGCGGCTTCGCCGGCACCTACACACGCGCCTCCGCCGACGTCACCTGGAAGCGCAGCGTCACCGACTCCTTCGGCCAGATTTTCACGCCGTTCGTGAGCCTGCGCGCCGATGCCGGCACCGCCTCGGTCGACAACCAGCCGGGCGTCGCGAACTACATGAACACGGGCGACAACAGCCAGCTCCGCGTGATGCCGACGGTGGGTGTGGAATACCGCTATCCTTTCATCAACGTGCAGTCCTGGGGCACGCAGACCATCGAACCGATCGCGCAGCTGATCGTGCGCCCCAACGAGACCGGCATCGGCCGGCTGCCGAACGAAGACTCGCAAAGCCTGATCTTCGACGACACCAACCTGTTCAAGGTCGACAAGTTCGCCGGCTGGGACCGCGTCGAGGGCGGCGGCCGGGCGAACGTCGGCGTGAACTACACGGCGCAGTTCAACCGTGGCGGCTTCGTCAACGCCATGTTCGGCCAGTCCTATCACCTGTTCGGCACCAACTCGTTCGCGGTCGGCGACAGCGCCAACACCGGTCTGAACAGCGGTCTGGACACCGACCGCTCGGACTATGTGGCGCGCGTGATGTACCAGCCGGACCGCATCTGGTCCTTCACCACCCGCTTCCGCTTCGACCAGTCCACCTTCGACGTGCAGCGCTTCGAGACCGAGGCTCGCGCGAGCTTCGATCGCTGGTCGGTGGCGGTGCTCTATGGTGACTACGCGGCCCAGCCGCTGCTCGGCTTCATCGACCGGCGTCAGGGCATCCTCACCAGCGGTCAGGTGAAGCTGAACCAGAACTGGGTCGCCACCGCCGCGATCCGCTACGACATCGACGCCGATAAGTTTGCCGGAACGCAGTTCGGCATCGGCTACATCGACGATTGCCTCATTCTCGCCCTGAACTATATGCGGAACTACACCTACAGCGGCGTTCCCACCCGGGACGACCGTGTGATGCTGCAAATGACGCTCCGCACGCTCGGCGGCACGTCGATCAGCCAGTCGGTCAGCAGCGTCCCGATCGGTAGTGGGCTATAAGCTGTCCCGTGAGCTATAAAGACCTGCGCGCCGGGCGACCCGCGCGGGCATGACGACGAAGCCGGCCGCCACAGTGCCAAACGACGCGATGAAACCGACATCCTCACTTCAGTCCCTTCGCCAGCTCATCATGGTCGCAGCGCTCGCGCTTGCGGCATGGAGCGCCGCCCCGCAGGTCGCGGCGGCCCAGGGCGTCGCCGTGCTGGTCAACGGCGATCCGATCACCGATTTCGACATCGAGCAGCGCACCAAGCTGATGCAGCTCGGCGCCCAGAAGGCCGTGGCCCGCTCGCAGGTGATCGAGGAATTGATCAACGAGAAGCTCAAGATCCAGCTGCTCAAGCGTTTCACGATCCCGGACATCGACAAGGACGTCGACAACGCACTGACCAACATGGCGCGCCGGATGCGGCAGTCGCCGAGAGAGTTCACCGACCAGCTCGCCAAGCAAGGCGTGCTGGCGGAGACGCTGAAGTCGCGCATGAAGGCCGACCTGATCTGGAACCAGATCATCCGCGGCCGCTACCAGGCGAGCTTCCAGTTCAGCGACAAGGACATCCAGAAGCGGCTTGAGCAAAAGCATCCGGAGGGCGTGACCGCCACCCAGTCCTACGACTACACGCTCCGCCCGATCCTGTTCATCGTGGCGCGCGGCTCGCCGAGCGAGGCCTTTGCGGCGCGCGCCAAGGAGGCCGAGGCGCTGCGCGCGGAATTCCAGAACTGCGAAGAAGGTGTGGTGCGAGCGCGCGGCCTGCGCTTTGTCGCGGTGCGGCCGCCGGTGGTGAAGAACTCCGCGGACCTCGCGCCGCAGCTGCGCGACATCCTGACCAAGACCGAGATCGGCCGGCTCACGCCGCCCGAGACGACGCAGCAAGGCGTCGAGGTCTATGCGGTGTGCGGCCGCAAGAATTCGGACAATACGCCGGAGAAGAAGGAAGTCCGCGATCAGCTCTACAACGAGACGTTCGACAACCTCTCGAAGAACTATCTCAAGGAGCTGCGCACCCAGGCCATGATCGAATACAAGCAAGGCAAGCCATGACGCTCGCGCTGGCGCTGACGCTTGGTGAGCCAGCGGGTATCGGTCCCGATATCACGCTCGCCGCCTGGTCGCGCCGCGCCGAGCTCGAGCTGCCGCCGTTCTATGTGCTGGCCGACCCGCAAGCGCTGGAGCGCCGCGCCAACAAGCTCGGCCTCAACGTACCGATCGAAACCGTGACCCCGGCCACCGCCGCCAAGTCTTTCGCAAGCGCCCTGCCCGTGGTGCCGCTGGGCCTTCCCGCCACCGCCGAGCCCGGCCGGCCGGACGCGACCAGCGCCGCGGCCGCGATCGGCTCGATCGACCGCGCCGTGGCCGATGTGCTCGCCGGCCGCGCCGCCGCGGTGGTCACCAATCCGATCGCCAAGAGCGTGCTCTACAAGGCGGGCTTCACCGATCCGGGGCATACCGAATATCTGGCGCGGCTGTCGTTCCAGGAGACCGGCGATCCGGCCTGGCCGGTGATGATGCTGTGGGCGCCGGAGGTGGCCGTGGTGCCGGTGACGATCCACATGCCGTTCAAGGACGTGCCGCAGCACCTGACCCGCGATCTCATCTTCGAGACCGGCCGCGTGGTGGCGCGCGACCTGATCGACCGCTTCGGCATCGTGCGGCCGCGGCTTGCGGTCGCGGGCCTCAATCCGCATGCCGGCGAGGATGGCACGCTCGGCAAGGAGGACAACCTGATCGTGAAGCCCGCGATCGAGCGTCTCGTCGCTGACGGCATCGACGCGCGCGGGCCGCTTCCGGCCGACACCATGTTCCACGAGGCGGCGCGCAAGACCTACGACGCGGCGCTCTGCATGTATCACGACCAGGCGCTGATCCCGATCAAGACGCTGGCCTTCGATCACGGCGTCAACGTCACGCTCGGCCTTCCCTTCGTACGCACCTCGCCCGACCACGGCACCGCCTTCGACATCGCCGGCAGCGGCAAGGCCGATCCGTCGAGTCTGGTCGCCGCGCTGAAGCTTGCGGCGCGGCTTGCCGCGGCCGACCAGCGCAAGCAACGGAAGCCGCTCGCTGCGCTGACATGAGCGCGCAAAAGAGCGCACAAGACGGCGCCAAGGAAACCGCCGCCGACGGCCTGCCGCCGCTGCGCGAGGTGATCCGCCGTCACGATCTGTCGGCGCGCAAATCGCTCGGCCAGAACTTTTTGCTCGACCTCAACCTCACCGGCCGCATCGCGCGCGCCGCGGGCCCTCTTGAAGGCGTCACCGTGGTCGAGATCGGCCCGGGCCCGGGCGGCCTCACCCGCGCGCTGCTTGCTGAAGGCGCGCGGCGCGTCATCGCGGTCGAGCGCGACGAGCGCGCGCTGTCGGCGCTGGCCGAGATCGCCGAGCACTATCCGGACCGCCTCACTGTCGTGCCGGGCGACGCCATGGCGTTCGATCCACGGCCGCTGCTCGACAGCGGCCCCACGCGGATCGTCGCCAACCTGCCCTACAACATCGCGACGCCACTGCTGATCGGTTGGCTTTCCGCCGAGCCATGGCCGCCCTGGTACGACCGGCTGGTGCTGATGTTTCAGCGTGAGGTCGCCGAGCGGCTGGTGGCGCCGCCCGGCGGCAAGCAATACGGCCGGCTGTCGGTGCTGACCGGCTGGCGCGCGCAGGCCAAGATCCTGTTCGACGTGCACCCGTCGGCCTTCGTGCCCCCGCCCAAGGTGACGTCGTCGGTGGTGCAGCTCACGCCCCGCCCCGATCCGCTGCCCTGCGACCGCCGGACGCTGGAGCGCGTCACGGAAGCGGCCTTCGGCCAGCGCCGGAAGATGCTCCGGCAGAGCCTGAAGTCGCTCGGCACGGACCCGCTGCCGCTGCTCGCCGCTGCCGAGATCGAGCCGACCGCCCGAGCCGAGGAGATCCCGATCGCCGGCTTTGCGGCCATGGCTCGGGCATTGCAGCCCTCAACGTAAGGTAAAACCTTACAATTCGAATCTATGTTGTTTCGCCGCCGCCACAGGCCGCGACTAATAAAGCAGCATACGTAGTTGTACTCACCCTGCTGCCCTTGATTTGGTCATTGTTGCATTGCACCATTTTCACGCCGGGAATCAGAGGAGCTAGGTAATGACCTTGCACTTCCCCACTGGCGTACTCCGTCCCGCGTTAGCCTGCATGACCGCGCTGATGACGCTTTCGCTCGCCCAGGCCCATGGGCCGGCGGAGTGGATCCAGCGCGGCGGTTACAAGAATGCGGCCGGGGAGTTGTGTTGCGGCGAACGGGACTGCTTCGAGCTGTCGGACGCGGACGTGAAGATCACGTCGGCGGGCTACTTCGTGGTCAGCATGAAGGAGACCATCCCGTTTCAGGAGGCGACGCCGTCGCCGGACGGCCGCTACTGGCGCTGCCAATGGGGTGGTGCGCGCAAGTGCTTTTTCGCGCCTCCGGGCAGCACCTGAGCGACCGCTCCACCTGAACGCAACGCAAGCGTAGGAGACGACGCGTCTTAGAGTTCAGCCTGGAGGCCCCGCACGAACGCGGAGAGGCCCGGTTGGCGTTCGCGTTTCAGCCGCTCCGCGGCGAGAATGGCCCGCACCTCGGCGAAGGCCCGGTCGAGGTCGCGGTTCACCACGACATAATCGTATTCGGCCCAATGGCTCATCTCGTCGCCGGCCTTGGCCATGCGGGCGCGGATCACCTTCTTGTCGTCCAGCGCGCGGGTGTGCAGCCGCCGCGCCAGTTCGCCGCTCGACGGCGGCAGGATGAACACGCTGACCAGATCGACACGCGCGCGCTCGCGCAGCTGCTGGGTGCCCTGCCAGTCGATGTCGAACAGCACGTCGCGGCCGGCCTTCAGGGCGCGCTCGACCGGCTTCTTTGGCGTGCCGTAGCCGTTGCCGAACACCTCGGCATATTCGAGAAGCTCGCCGTTCTTCACCATCTGGTCGAACTTCTTGCGGTCGATGAAGTGATAGTGCCGGCCGTTGACCTCACCACGCCGCCGCGGCCGCGTGGTGACCGAGATCGACAGCTCGATGTTGCGCTCCGACGTCAGCAGCATACGCGACAGCGTGGTCTTGCCGGCGCCCGACGGCGACGACAGCACCAGCATCAACCCGCGCCGGGCGATGATCTTGGATTTGCCCCGCGCCATCGCTACTCCAGATTCTGCACCTGCTCGCGGAACTGCTCGACCACGGCCTTCAGCTCGAGGCCGATGTTGGTCAGCTCCAGGTCGTTGGCCTTCGAGCACAGCGTGTTGGATTCGCGATTGAGCTCCTGAGCCAGGAAGTCGAGCTTGCGGCCGATCGGGCCGCCGCCGGAAATCAGCTTCTTGCCCTGCGCCACATGCGCCACCAGCCGGTCGAGCTCCTCGCGGATGTCGGCCTTGGTGGCGAGCAGCAGGGCCTCCTGATGCAGCCGGTCGGCGTCGAAACGCTGCGAGCCGTCGAGCAGCTCCGCGATCTTTTCGGCAAGCCGCGCCTTGATCGCCTCGGGCTTTCTCCCGGGCGTCGCTTCGGCCCGCGCGGTGAGGCCTGCGATTTCGGTGAGCCGGTCGGTGAGGATTTTTCCAAGCGCGACGCCCTCGGTGCGCCGCATCTCGCCGAGCCCCTTCAGGGTCTGCGCGAAGCCCGCGACGATCGCGGCCTCGGCCGCGGCGCGCTCCTCCTCGCTCTCTTCGGCGTCGCTGACTTCGATCACACCCTTCAGCGACAGGATGCCGTCGAGCGTCGGCGGCGCGGCGTCGACCTTGCCGGCGAGCCCCTTGAGCGTCGCAAGCACCGCAGCCAGCACAGGCTCGTTGACCCGCACCGCGGGCGCGGCGTTCTGCCGGTTCACCGTGAGATTGGCGAACACGCTGCCGCGCGAGAGCGCTTCGGACGCCCTGGCACGCGCCGGCGCCTCGATTGCGTCCCAGCCCGGCGGCAGGCGCAGCTTGACGTCGAGGCCTTTGGAATTGACCGACTTCAGTTCCCAGGCCCAGGCATAGGTGCCCGAGACGCCGTGGCTGCGTGCAAAGCCGGTCATGCTCGATAGCGTCATTCGAAGGCGAATCCCTGAGAAATGCGCGCGGACCTTAGGGCATGATCCCGAAAAGTGCGAAGCGGTTTTCGGAAAAGATCCGCCCACAGGAGAAAGAGCGACGGGTCTTGTTCAACGAAGTTGAACAAGACCCTAGTGCATTTCCACGGGTCCGGGGAGCGCTTTTGGCCTTGAACAGCCTAGCCGCCCGCCGGGACGATCTGCCCCATCAGCACCGCGAGGCCGATGCCCGCGATCACGGCGCCGGCCAGCCGGGCATTGAGCGGCGAGGTCAGCGGCTTGCGCATCGCAAGCGCGACGCCGCTGGCAAGCGCGGTCTGCACGATCACCAGGCCCAGGAGATAGGCCCCAAGCGGCGTGCGCTCGGCGCCGAAGATCGACTCGCCATAGGCATAGCCGTGGAACAGTCCGGCCACCGCGAACAGCGCGCCCCACACCATCAGCGAGCCACGCGCCGCGTTGCCCGCGGCAAGCAGACCGCCCGCCAGGATGACCGAGGCCGCCACCACCAGCTCCGCGCCCGGCAGATTGGCGCCGCTCACGTGGATCGCCACGCCGACCGCCGAGGCGACGACAAACACCACCGGCATCGCAAGGCTCAGGCCGGCCACTCCCACCGCCAGACCGACCGCAACGACGAACGCCAGATGGTCGATACCGATCACCGGATGGCCGAGCCCCGAGAGCAGGCCCTCGGCGAAGGTCGCGGGCATCCGGCCGCCCATCACGTGATGCGCATGGGCCGGCAACGTCGCTGCGAACGTCAGCGCCGCGGCCACCATCGACACCGGACCTGCCGCGCGCATGCTTCGATGCCAGATATTCGAACTCATCGACTCTCTCCTCGCCGCCCGCTGCGGCATCCGTCGGACCGCGCCCCGGATCAATCTCTAACCAAGTGGGCTGGTCCGCTCAACCGGACGGGCGGCGGCCATCAACAAAGGTCGGAAGCAAATGCCGCAATCAGCGCGTGCGCGGCGCCGGCTGCGTTGCGGCCGGCTGCGGAGCCGCCGCGCCGCGCGCCTGCTGCTCCAACGCGCGCAACCGCGCGACGTTCTTCTGGTGCTGGTCGTAAGTGTCCGCGAAGGCGTGACCGCCGGTGCCGTCGGCGACGAAGTACAGTTCCTTGGTGCGCGCCGGATTGGCCGCGGCCTCGAGCGATGCGCGGCCCGGATTGGCGATCGGTCCGGGCGGCAGACCGTCGATCACGTAGGTGTTGTAGGGCGTCGGCTGATCGATCTCGCTGCGCATGATCGGCCGGCCGAGCGAACCCTTGCCGCCGACCAGGCCGTAGATGATGGTCGGGTCGGATTGCAGCTTCATCCGCTGCTTCAGCCGGTTGACGAACACCGCGGCGACGCGCGTGCGCTCCTCGGTCTTGCCGGTTTCCTTCTCGATGATCGAGGCGAGCGTGACGAGTTGCTCCGGCGTCTTGATCGGCAGGTCAGGGCTGCGCCGCTCCCACACCTCCTGCAGCACGCGGCGCTGATCGGCCTGCATGCGCTTGATCATCTGTTCCCGCGTCATGCCCCGGGTGAAGCGATAGGTCTCTGGCAGCAACGTGCCCTCGCGCGGCACGTCGCGGATGTTGCCGGTGAGCGTGTCGTTGTCGGAGAGCCGCTGCACGATCTGGTCGGAGGTCAGGCCTTCGGCCATCGTGAAGGCGTGCTGCACCACCTTGCCCTCGACGATGGTGTCGACCACGTCTTTGAGGCTGGCGCCTTTGACGAACCGGTACTCGCCGTATTTGAGATCGTGCTGCGACTTCACCATCAGCGCGCCGGCGATGAACAGCCAGGGCTGGTCGATCACGCCCTCGCGCACCAGCAGGTCGGCGGTGTCGCGGATGCCGCCGCGCGGGACGTTGACGATATGATCCTCGGTCGAAGGCCCCGGCTCCTCGAAGCGCTGCTTGCCGATGACAAAGGCTCCGCCGCCGACGATCGCGATCAGGAAGATCAGCGTCAGAAACAGGTTGCCGACGATCACGAAAGGATTGCGCGTACGCCTGGACGGCCGCAGCAGCGACGGCATGGGCACGTTCTCCGGTTGCGCCGCCGCGCGCGGACTGCGCGCCGAAATCGGCCGGGGATCGATGACCGGCGCGCCGTCGAGCGGCGTCGCCACGAGCGGAGGATAAGGGTCGTCCGCGGCGTTTGTCGCGCGGCCATTTTGCGGCGACGGAACCGGCGGTGCTGGCGGCTGAACGGCGGCCTGCGGCGCGGCCGGTTGCGGACGCGCGGCGGGCGCAGGCTGGGGCGCTGCTGCAGGCGGCGTAGGCCGGGCTGACGGCGCGGCAGATTGCGGCGGCCGCTGCGGCTGCTGTTGTTGAACGACCGGCGCCTGCGGCGGTCGCACGGCGCCCGGGCGCGGTGGCGGCGGTGCCGCCCCGTTGATGGCGACACGCGACGGGCGCGCCGGAGCCGGTTGTTGCGGCGTCGCGGGCTTGGCCTGGACGGGCTTGGCTTGGGCAGGGTTGGCTTGGGCAGGGTTAGCTTGGGCGGGGCTAGCTTGGGTCGGCCCACCGGCCTGTCCGTTCCGGGCCGGCGCCGCGGGAGCGGCCTGCGGCGGCTGCGGCCGTCGCGTCGGCAAGGCGTTGGCTGGCGTCGGCCGAGGCTGGATTTGCGGTCGGGCGGGTGCCTGTGGACGGGCTTGCGGCGGACGTGCTTGTGCTTGCGCTGCGGGTGCGGCCGGACGTTGCGGCGATGGGCTGGGGGCCGACGACGAAGGTCGTCCCGCGCCATTGCCGCCCGGCGGCTGATTGGGCGTGTTCACCGCCGCTCCCCCACGTTCATTCCTGCCGAGCCCCTTCAGCCGAAGCTGCACTTCAACAACATCCGGCTGAACGGCCGGCGGTAACGCCTCAGGCGCCTTGCGTGGTTCCCGTTCACGCAAGTTTACAGATTTTTGCGAGCGTTGCCCATCATTTGTCGCAACGCACAAGCTTCAGGTTCAAATCAAATGTGGCGAAAGCTTGAACGGCACGGCGGTACCAGCCGCCATGCCACGAACTAGGCCGCGCGACGGAAGATCAGCGACGCGTTGGTTCCGCCGAAGCCGAACGAGTTCGACAACACCACGTCGATGTCGCGTTTGCGCGCCTTGTGCGGCACGAGATCGATGGCCGTCTCGACCGATGGATTGTCGAGGTTGAGCGTCGGCGGCGCGATGCCGTCGCGCATGGCCAGGATCGAATAGATCGCCTCGACGGCGCCTGCGGCGCCGAGCAAGTGCCCGATCGCCGACTTGGTGGACGACATCGAGATGCGGCTCGCCGCATTGCCGACCACGCGCTCGACCGCGCCGAGCTCGATCTCGTCACCGAGCGGCGTCGAGGTGCCGTGCGCGTTGATGTAGTCGATGTCGCTCGGCTGGATGCCGGCGCGCTTGATCGCGGCCTTCATGCAGCGATAGGCGCCGTCGCCGTCCGAGGTCGGCGCAGTGATATGGAACGCATCGCCCGACATGCCGTAGCCGACCAGCTCGGCATAGATCTTCGCGCCGCGCGCCTTGGCGTGCTCGTACTCCTCGAGCACCACGCAGCCCGCGCCCTCGCCCATCACGAAGCCGTCGCGGTCCTTGTCGTAAGGCCGCGACGCCTGGGTCGGCCGGTCGTTGAAGCCGGTCGACAGCGCGCGCACTGCGGCGAAGCCCGCCATCGAGATCCGGTTGACCGGCGATTCGGTGCCGCCCGCCACCATAACGTCGGCGTCGCCCAGCGCGATCAGCCGTCCCGCGTCGCCGATGGCGTGCGAGCCGGTCGAGCAGGCGGTGACCACCGCGTGGTTCGGACCTTTCAGGCCGTGCTCGATCGAGACATAGCCCGAGGCGAGATTGATGATGCGGCCGGGAATGAAGAACGGCGACACCCGGCGCGGGCCGCGCTCCTTCAACGTGATCGCCGTGTCGGCGATGCCCTCGACGCCGCCGATGCCGGCGCCGATCAGGACGCCGGTGTTGTACTGATCGTCCGCCGTCAGCGTCTTGGGATGCCAGCCCGCGTCATCGAGCGCCTGCTTGGCCGCGCACATCGCATAGACGATGAACTTGTCGACCTTGCGCTGCTCCTTCGGCTCCATCCACTGGTCGGCATTGTAGGTGCCGCCCGTGCCGTCGCCGACGGGAATCATGCCGGCGATCTGGCAGGAGATGTCCGAGACCTCGAAGGTGTCGATCTTGCGCGCCCCGCTCTCGGCCGCGATCAGCCGCGACCAATTGGTCTCGACGCCGCAGCCGAGCGGCGTCACCATTCCCAGGCCGGTGACGACAACGCGTCTCATCATCCCTTCTCGAACCTCTTCTTGGGCTATGGCCTGCTCTGCTCACGCAGGCCGCCACAGATGCAGGACCCGGCCGCTTGCGCGCCGGGCCCATCATATCCCTCAAACTGGGGGAATTAACCCGTCCGCCTCGGCACCGCCCTTGAGGCGGCGCGCAGGCACTTGGACGTCAGCCACCCCGGCGGGCAGCCGCGCGTGCATCAGCTCTTGGCGTTCTTTTCGAGAAACTTCACCGCATCGCCGACGGTCAGAATCGTTTCCGCCGCGTCGTCCGGAATCTCGCAGCCGAACTCTTCTTCGAAGGCCATCACAAGCTCGACCGTGTCGAGGCTGTCTGCCCCGAGATCGTCGATGAAGCTTGCACCCTCGGTGACCTTGTCGGGCTCGACACCCAGGTGCTCCACGACAATCTTCTTCACCCGCTCGCCGATATCACTCATCGTTTGAACCTCTAGTTCGTTTTGCAGTGGGCTCGATCAACGATCCCGGTCAACGCGGCGCAAGCTTTTTGCCATGAAGACGGGGAGACTTCTACACGGTCGCGAGCGGACCGCTCTATCGCCCTCGCCCTTCAGGACTTCCCCGCCAGGCCTTTGGCTCGGGTAACACACTTCCCAAGGCTTGGAAAGCCGATGGGAGGCTGCACGGGGGCGCCTTTTTGCCCATCAGATCATTGCCATACCGCCGTTGACGTGCAGGGTCTGACCGGTGACATAGGCCGCCTCGTCGGACGCCAGATAAACCACCGCCGCCGCCACGTCCGTTCCGGCACCCAAGCGCCCAGCCGGAACCATGGTGAGGATCGCCTCGCGCTGCTTCTCGTTGAGCTTGTCGGTCATCGGGGTCGCGATGAAGCCCGGCGCCACGCAGTTCGCGGTGACGCCGCGCTTGGCGTATTCCTTGCCGATCGACTTGAACATGCCGATCATGCCGGCCTTGGTCGCGGTGTAGTTCGCCTGGCCCGGATTGCCGGTGACGCCGACCACCGAGGTGATGCCGATGATGCGGCCGAAACGCCTGCGCATCATGGTCTTCACCGCGGCGCGCGTCAGCCGGAAGGTCGACGTCAGATTGACGTTGAGCACCTGCTCCCAGTCATCGTCCTTCAGGGCCACGAACAGGTTGTCCTTGGTGATGCCGGCGTTGGCGACGAGGATATCGACCTGGCCCAGCGCCTTCTCGGCATCGGGGATCAGTGCTTCCACAGAATCTTTGTTGCTGAGATCGCAGGGCAGCACCGGCGCGCCGCCGAGCTCGCCGGCGAGCGTTTCCAGCACCTCGCGCCGCGTGCCGGACACCGCCACCTTCGCGCCCTGCTGATGCAGAGCTCTAGCGATCGCACCGCCGATGCCGCCGGTCGCGCCGGTCACCAGCGCGGTCTTGCCGGTCAGGTCGAACATGAAAGCCTCCGAACCCCAACTATCCGCGCCAAATCCTATCAGCGCCGAATCTTGTTTCAGCGCCGAATCTTACTTTCAGCGCGAAGCCTTGAATGCCGCGACATCTTCCGGCGTGCCAATCGGCACGCCCTTCGCACCGTCGGCGATGCGCTTGAGAAGCCCCGTCAGCACCTTGCCGGCGCCGAGTTCGTAGAATGTAGTGACGCCCTGCCCGGCCATAAAGGCCGCGCATTCGCGCCAGCGCACCGTGCCGGTGACCTGCTCGACCAGCCGCTTCACGATCTCCTTCGGATCGCTGATCGGCTGCGCCAGCACATTGGCCACCACCGGCACCACCGGCGCCTTCACGTTGGTCCTGCCCAGCGCCTCGGCCATGGCGTCGGCTGCGGGCTGCATCAGCGCGCAATGGAAGGGTGCGGACACCTGCAGCATCATGGCGCGCTTCGCGCCCTTGGCCTTGGCGATCTCGACCGCGCGCTCGACGGCGGACTTGTTGCCCGACACCACGACCTGGCCGCCGCCGTTGTCGTTGGCAGCCTGGCAGACCTCGCCCTGCGCGGCTTCGGCCGCCACTGCCGAGGCCGCGTCAAGCTCGAGCCCGAGCAGCGCCGCCATCGCGCCGGTGCCGACCGGCACGGCCTTCTGCATCGCGCTGCCGCGGATGCGCAAAAGCTTCGCTGCGTCTGTGATCGTGAATGCACCGGCTGCGGCCAGCGCCGAATATTCGCCGAGCGAATGGCCCGCGACGAACTTGGCGTCGCGCGCAAGGTTCACGCCGGCCTCGGCTTCCAGCACCCGCACCACAGCGACCGACACCGCCATCAGCGCCGGCTGCGCGTTCTCGGTGAGCGTCAGCTTGTCGGCCGGGCCCTCCCACATGGTCGCGGTGAGCTTCTCGCCGAGCGCCGCGTCGACCTCGTCGAACACCGCGCGCGCAGGCGCAAAGGCTTCGGCGAGCGCCTTGCCCATGCCGACCGCCTGGCTGCCCTGGCCCGGAAACACGAAGGCTGCCGTCATGCCCTGTCCTTTCGCGAAATCGGGCCGGAAAGGCCTGATCTCGCGGGGCGTGTCAAGTCTGTGACAAGAACGCAGCGGCTGTTTGTCAGCTGACGCCCCCGAAACTGTCTGAGACAGCGCTCCGGCTTATCGCGCGCTCGTCGCGCTTGGCGCGGCCAGGATCTTCACGAGCCGGTAGAGAAACTCCTTGCTCCGATAGAGCTCTTTGACGCCCACGTGCTCATTGAGGCCGTGGACGCCGCTATTGGCGCCGTCGGTGAACAGTCCCGAAACCCCATAGGATGGGATTCCAGCGTTGCGGAGCCACCGACTGTCCGTGTAGCCACCAGACATGGTCGGGATAATCGGAATTCCGGGCCACATCTCGCCGGCCAGAGTTTCGACCGCGCGCATCACCTCGGGATTGATCGGCGAGGCAGGGCTCAGCACCGCGCGGCCTTTCGGGACGATTTTGACCTTGTCATCTGCAATGACGCGTTCGAGCGTGCTCTGGACGTCGGCAACGTCCTGGTCCGGCAGAATCCGGCAGTTGATGGTTGCCCGGGCGGTTTGCGGAAGAGCGTTCTCGGCGTGGCCGGCTTCCAGCTGCGTCGGCACGCAAGTCGTCCGGATCACGGCATTGTATTCCGGACGCGTCGTGAGCGGCATCATGGCCGCGGCGGCGTCGGTGCGCCCAGCCAGCATCGCCTCGATGGCACCCGCCGTTGGTTGCGTCTCGAACGCAACCAAGCGCTCGAAGAAGGCTCGGGTTATGGCATTCAGCCGAATCGGAAAGTCGAACCGGCTGAGCCGCCCCAAGGCCTCGGCAAGCCGGTAAATGCCGTTGTCGCGTCGACCCGACGCGCTATGACCGCCGCGGTCGATTACTTCGAGGATGTAAGTCTGATAAACCTTCTCGGCGTGCTGGATCGGCAGTTGAACCGGCTTGCCGTCACGCAGCGCGCCGTGACCGCCTTCGTTGATCGCAAGCTCGGCATCGATCAACTCGCGGTGATGCTCGAGCAGGTAGTGCGCCCCGTCATGCGGCGAGTCGGAAAGCTCTTCGTCGGCGGTGAGAGCCAGGATGATGTCGCGATCCGGCTTGAACCCCTCCTTGAGGTATTCAAGCAGGTTGGCAACGAAGATCGAAGCCATCGCCTTGTCGTCGATGCTGCCGCGGGCACGGAATTGACCATCGACTTCCTGCAGCTTGAAGGGATCGAAGCTCCAGTCCTCGCGCTTGGCCTCGACCACGTCGAGGTGAGCAATCAGCAGGATCGGCTTGCGGGCGCCGGTGCCGCGCAGCCGGGCGACGAGGTTGCCTTTGCGCGGCCCGGACGAGATGACCTGGATGTCGGCGGCCGGGTAGCCGCCGGTCTTGAGACGGGCCGCCATGGCTTCAGCGGCGCGCAACGTGTCGCCTGTCGAATCGGTCGTGTTGATCTCCACAAGCTCCTGGTAGATGTCGCGAAAGGCCTGCTGACCTGCGGCGGTCTCCGGAACCAGCAGGGCGATCGGCAACAGCACGATCGCAAGACGCAAGACGCCGGACAGACCGGCGCGACCCGACGCTCCCCTTGGAAATCGTCTCATGACGGACAAGCCCTCCGGACCAGCACCAAGCGCGCAAGGCTAGCTCAGTCCCTCGCAGACGCAAAAGGTGCAATAACGGATCGCCGACCGCCATTCGAGCGAATGTCCAGATTGCGGCACGAGCGCTATTTCATGCTGACCAGCGTCAGGTCCGCAAACCACGACTGCGCCGACACGAAGCCCTGCACCTTCGGGCTCATCGCCCGCGGATTGAGATCGTGGACGATGAACAGCCAGGGCGGATTGTCGACCAGCCGCTCATGGGCCTTGCGGAACGAGGCCGTGATCGTCGCCTCGTCCTTGGCTTCGGCGAGAGTTGCGATAGCGGCGTCGAACTCGTCGTCCTTCCACTGCTCGAAGTTGAAGCCGTTCGGCGAGAAGTTCGCCGACGAGAAGTAGCGGAACATGACGCCGACGTCGGACGACGGCGAGCTGACGTTCAGCGCCATCGAGCCTTTGAGGTTCGGCGAGTCCGGCGGAAAACGCACGGCGGTGAGCAGCACGGTCCATTCCACCGCCTCGAGCTCGATGTTGACGCCGCAGGATTGCTTCAGGTTCTCCTGCATGTATTCGTTCATCGGCAGCGGCAGCATCTGGCCCGAACCCGAGGTCGAGACCATCACCTTGATGGTCAGCGGCTTCTGCGGCGTGTAGCCGGCTTCGGCGAGCAGCGCTTTGCCCTTGACCGGATCGAAGCCGTAGCGGTTCTTGGGATTGCCGAAGTTCGGATCGCTGGCCTTGAGCCAGCCGACCGAAGGCTCCGCGGTGCCGTTGAGCAGCGTGACGAGGCCTTCGCGGTCGAAGCAGTAGTTCAGACCCTGCCGCACGCGCACGTCCTTCACCGGACTGTTCGGCGCCGCCATGTTGAACATCCACGGCCAGACATGCGGATAGGAGTTGGTGACGATGGTGAAGCCCGCGCCCTTCAACGACGGGATGCCGTCGGGCGGCGGCACCTCGATCCAATCGACCTGGCCCGAACGCAACGCGGCCATCCGCGCAGTCGCTTCAGGAATGGGAATGAGCCGGATTGTGTCGAGCTTGGCCTTGCGCGCCGGATCCCAGTAGCCGTCGAAGCGCGACAGCTCCGCGACTTCGCGCGGCACGATACGCTTGAGCATGAATGGCCCGGTGCCGGCGGGCGGCAGCATCGCGACCTTGCTCCAGTCGCGGCCGCCCTTCTCGAACGACGACGGCGCGGTGAACAGGATGTAGACCGCCATGTAGGGGAAGTAGGACGCGGCCTCCTTGGTGACGATCGCGACCGTCATGTCGTCGATCTTGCGATAGCTCGCCAGCACCGGTACGCGGGCGCGCGTCATGCCGGCCGCCGGGGGCTCGTATTGCGGGCTGTCGTTCTTGAAGTAGCGGTCGAGATTCCAGATCACCGCGTCGGCGTTGAAGTCGGTGCCGTCGTGGAATTTGACGTTCCGCCGAAGCTTGAAGATCCAGGTCTTCTTGTCGTCAGGCGCCTGCTCGTAGCTCTCAGCAAGTGCGGCTTTGATGCCCGCGAGCTTGTCGGAGCGGCTCAGATCCCACTGCACCAGGCCCTCGAAGATCGGATAGCCGAGGAAGCGCATGCCCTCGAAGCCGTTGTTAGGCATGCCGGTGGTGGTCGGGATGTCGGTCGCCGTCATGGCGATGCGCAGCACGCCCTGGGCCTTCGCCGGGCCGGAAGCCAGCGCCGCACCCACCAATGCCAATGTCAGAAGCCGAGCCTTCCTCATCGCGTCCCCCTGTGATCGCGTGTGAAGTTCCGGTCCGTTCGAAGCAAGACAGGTGCCAGGATTTGGCGGTCGCCTGGCCCTTGGCGCGCAGCGGAAAACCGCGAAAATCCGATGGAAATCAGCCTGTTGGCAGCCGATCCACACGTGAAATCAAAGGGCCCGCCCGCCGAGCCGACGCTTGCGTTTCGGCGCAAAGCCCTTATAACCCCCGCATTCCGTCGATCGGCCGGGAGCTGAACGGACGGCTGCTTCCCTTTTCGCAAGAAGCGGCAGGATCTTCTGGGTCCGTCGTCCCGTGTTCCCGCCTTCAGAGCGATCGAGCCTTCCGAAGGGCTCGAAGGGCTTAGCGCCGAGAGAGGGACCAACAGAGGAAGGCATTTCATGCCATTGTACGAACACGTCTACCTGGCGCGCCAGGACGTCAGCTCGCAGCAGGTCGAGGAGCTGACCAAGCAGTTCACGACCGTGATCGAGGGCCTCGGCGGCAAGGTCACCAAGAACGAATACTGGGGCGTGAAGACGCTCAACTTCCGCATCAACAAGAACCGCAAGGCGCATTTCACGCTGCTCAACGTCGACGCGCCGCCGGCGGCGATCGTCGAGGTCGAGCGCCAGCAGCGCATCAACGAAGACGTGCTGCGCTATCTCACGGTGCGCGTCGAGGAGCTCGAGGAAGGCCCCTCGGCGATGATGCGCAAGGTCGACCGCGACCGCGAGCGCGATGACCGCGGCTTCGGCGACCGCGGCTTCGGTGGTGGCGGCGGCGGCCGCTTCGGCGACCGCGATCGCGGTGACCGCTTCGGCGGCGACCGTGGCGGTGACCGTTTCGGTGGCGATCGTCCGCCGCGGCACGCCCGCGAAGAGCGTACTGAAGAACCGGCGGCAGGGGAGTAAGACATCATGGCACTCGGTCCCTCCTCAGGCGGCGGTTTTGGTGGCGGTGGCGGTGGCGGCGGCGCACGCCGGCCGTTCTTCCGGCGGCGCAAGACCTGCCCGTTCTCCGGCGCGAACGCTCCGAAGATCGACTACAAGGACACCCGGCTCCTGCAGCGCTACATCTCGGAGCGCGGCAAAATCGTGCCGAGCCGCATCACCGCGGTGTCGGCGAAAAAGCAGCGCGAGCTCGCCCAGGCGATCAAGCGCGCGCGCTTCCTGGGCCTCCTGCCCTACGTGATCCGCTAAGCGCGATCCGCTAAGCGGACTGAAAAAATCGAGGCGTCTGGAATCCTTCCGGGCGCCGATGGTTGGGGCGGACGCGATCCGCCTCTAACCGCTCAAAGGAGCGGGACAGCTCGATGATGCAGGTGTTTCTCATCGGTATTGGCGCGGGCGCGGCAGCGGCACTGCTGTTTGCTTCCGTGATGTCCGGCTCGCCGCTTTCGGTGGTGCTGTTCTATCTCGCGCCGCTGCCGATCCTCATTGCGGCGCTCGGCTGGAGCCACTACGCAGCCCTCGTTGCCGCGATCGCTGCTGCAGCGAGCCTCGCCGCGGTCTTCAACAGCACGCTGTTCATCGCTTTCCTGATCGGCATCGGCCTGCCGGCCTGGTGGCTCGGCTATCTGGCCCTGCTGGCGCGCCCGGTCGAGGGAGCGCCGGACGGCATGGAGTGGTATCCGACCGGCCACCTCGTGGTCTGGGCCGCGATCCTCGGCGCCGCCGCGGTCAGCGCCGGCATGCTCTACTTCGGCACCGACGAGGCGAGCTTCCGCGCCTCGCTGCGAGGCTTCCTCGAGCGCATGCTCGCCGCCGCCGAGCGGATGGGCGCCGACACCCCGATGCCGATGCCGCCGCAGGCCGACCGCGGCCGGGTCCTCGACGTGCTGGTCGCCATCCTGCCACCGACCGCAGCGGTGTTCACCGCGGCGACCAACATGCTCAACCTCTGGCTCGCAAGCCGCATCACGCGCATCTCCGGCCGTCTCAACCGCCCGCCGTCGGCGCTCGCCGACATGCGGTTTCCGTTCTATGCGCCGGCGCTGATCGGCATGGCGTTCATCGCGTCGTTCCTGCCCGGCATGCTCGGCCAGTTCGGCGTCGTCCTGACCGGAACCATGCTGCTGGCCTACGGGCTCCTCGGCCTTGCCGTGATGCACGCCATCACCCGCGGCATGGGCAGCCGGCCATTCGCGCTCGGCGGGCTCTATGCCGCGGTGATCGTCTTCGGCTGGCCGATCCTGCTCTTGTCCATGCTCGGCCTTGCCGACACCGCCTTCGATCTGCGCGGCCGCGTCGCCGCCAGGAAAAGCTCAGGTCGAAACAACTCAACCCCTTCCTGACATCCAAAGGAGAACCACCATGGAAGTGATTTTGCTCGAACGCATCTCGAAGCTCGGCCAGATGGGCGATGTGGTGCGCGTCAAGGACGGCTACGGCCGCAATTTCCTGCTGCCGCAGGGCAAGGCGCTGCGCGCCACCGAGGCCAACAAGGCCAAGTTCGAGGGCATGAAAGTCGATCTTCAGGCCAAGAACCTTGCCACCAAGGCCGAGGCCGACAAGATCGGCTCAAAGCTCGACGGCAAGAGCTTCCCGGTGCTGCGCCAGGCCTCCGAGACCGGCCAGCTCTACGGCTCGGTGTCGCCGCGCGATCTCGCCGACCTCCTCACCGAGAATGGCTTCGAGGTCAGCCGCAATCAGATCGCGCTCAACGTGCCGATCAAGACGGTCGGCCAGCACAAGGTGCCGGTGCAGCTGCATCCGGAGCTCGAGGTGACCATCACGGTCAACGTGGCGCGCAGCGCCGACGAGGCCGAGCGGCTCGCCCGCGGCGAGAACATCACCGTGCGCCGCCAGGGCGGCGACGACGAGGATGAGGCGGAGGCCGTGCAGGCTGCGGCCGAGGCGATGTTCGAGCCGGCTGCCGAGACCGAAGGCGAGACCGCCGAGGCCGAGGAAGCTGATGAGCCCGAGGCGAAGGCCAAGCCCAAGAAGGCCAAAGCCAAGGCCGAGTAACCGGGCCTAGCAATCAAGCCCGAGCACGGGCGGAAGCCGGGCTGAGCGGCACAGCTGCTCAGCCCGCACTCTTTTCAAGGCTCAGTCGAAAATGTCGAACTGCGGCGGCGGTGGCGCCGCGGGCGCAGGCGGCGGTGCAGGCTCCGCCGGTGCGGCCGGAGTCGCGGCCACGGTGGGCTGGCGCCCGCGCTGATTGCGCGGTACCGGCGCAGGCTTCGCCTCCGCAGGCTTTGGCTCGGGCTCGGCGACCCGGCGCCTGCGATCGGCCGGTGCAGCCGCCGGCTCTGCCGGTGTGTCCGAAGGCGTTGCCGTGGCGGACGGCTCCTCGCCCTCAGCCGGCTTGGCCTCAGGTTTGGCTTCACCAGGTTTGGGCTCGGCCGGCTTCGCCTCCGGCGGCCGCGCCGCCGAACGGGTCGGCGGCCTGGCCTTTTCCCGCTCTTTCTCCAGTTGCTGCTGCCGCGAATTGCGCGGTTCGCCCGGCCGCGCCTCGGGCGGCCCCGACGGCTCCGGATCGAACCAGGACGCCCCGCCGCGCTGCGGCGGCTCCCCGCCCGGCCGCTGAGTGCTCGCCCGGGTCGGCTTCGGCTCGGGCGCCGGGGCTGCGCCGGGCGGCAGCTTCAGGATATAGGCGGCCAGCGCCGCCGCACTCTCGCGGCTGTTGGTGTAGTGCTCGCGCAGGAAGCCCGCGAGGCCCGACTGGCTCTGGCCCTTGCCGAGCCCCGCCGGCCCCTTATGGCAGCCCGCCCCCGTGCAATCCGCATTGAACAGCGCCGGCGCGGGCTTGTTGCTGAAGTTCTCGTTCTCGGCTTGCGCCTGCGAAGCGGCCATCAAAGGCAGCATGGCAGCCATCGCGGCCACGCAAAACCGCCCCAACCACTGGGTCCGACCTGTCATATCCGGCAACCAAATCCCTCCGCGCCCAAGAGCCATTCGAGAGCAATCCGTGGGCGACCGACGAATCCGCTGTTTAAACCATAATCGCGCGAAAGTGAGGCCGTGGCGAGCGGAGCCGGCGTCGCATTGACTTGAAGTTCCAACCTTTGATCTAATTTGTGTCTGTCGAGAGTTTTCTTTGCCTGTTTGGCGGGTCTGGCCCGGCCTTTTGGGGAAGGACAGCGGACCAGACCTCACGAAGCGTGGTGGGGGCGGCCGATGGAACGGCTGCTGGCGTTGTTGCTCAGGCGATTCGTCCGTCGTGGAACCTTGCGGATCACGACGCCGGACGGAACTGTCTTCTCGTTCGGCGACGGCTCGGGCCGGCCGGTCGCGATCCGCTTTATGACGGCGGCGGCGCAGCGCGGCGTGATCCTCGATCCGGAGCTGCGCCTCGGCGAAGCCTACATGGACGGCACGCTGCGCGTCGAAGAAGGCACCATCGCCGATTTCCTCGCCCTCGTGCTGGGCCAGACGCCCGACGGCATGCCGCCGCATTGGGCGCGGCTGCAATGGCTCGTTCGCTACATCTGGCGCAGGCTGCAGCAGCTCAACGTGCGCACCCGCTCGCGCCAGAACGTCGCGCATCACTACGATCTCGACGGCCGGCTCTATTCGCTCTTCCTCGATGCCGACCGGCAATACTCCTGCGCCTATTTCGAGACGCCGGACCAGTCGCTCGACGACGCCCAGCTCGCCAAGAAGCGCCATCTCGCGGCCAAGCTCCTGGTGAAGGACGGCCACCGCGTGCTCGACATCGGCTGCGGCTGGGGCGGGCTTGCGCTCTATCTCGGCGAGTTCTGCCGCGCCAAGGTCACCGGCATCACGCTGTCGAAGGAGCAGTATCAGGCCGCGACCGGCCGCGCCGCCGAGAAGAACCTCTCGCGCTCGGTCGAATTCCGCATGCAGGACTACCGCGATGTGCCGGAAAAGTTCGACCGCATCGTCTCGGTCGGCATGTTCGAGCATGTCGGCGTCGGCTATTACGACGCCTACTTCAAGAAATGCGCCGAGCTGCTCAAGGACGACGGCGCGATGCTGCTGCATTCGATCGGCCGCTCCGAAGGGCCGAACGTCACCAATCCGTGGATCGCCAAATACATCTTCCCGGGCGGCTATATCCCGGCGCTGTCGGAGGTGCTGCCGGCGATCGAGCGCGCCGGTCTCCTCGTCACCGACATCGAGATCCTCCGGCTGCACTACGCCGAGACCTTGAAGCACTGGCGCGACCGCTTCATGGCCCATCGCGAGGAGGTCCAGCGCATCTACGACCAGCGCTTCGTGCGGATGTGGGAGTTCTATCTCGCCGCCTCCGAGATGGCGTTCCGCGAGCAGGCCATGATGGTGATGCAGTTCCAGCTGACCAAGCGCCAGAACGTCATCCCGATCACGCGCGACTACATCGTCCGCGAGGAGGCGCGGCTGCGCGCGCTCGAAGGCGGCCAGCGTCCGCCGCTGCGGCTCGCCGGCGAGTAGGACCGCGTCAATCCCGCCGAATGCCCGATACCCGCGGGCCGGTTGTGCCCGGTGGGGCGAACCGATAGCCTCGACATGCTGGAAGTGAATGCGACGTACCGGGGGCTGCCATGCCGTCTGGGAATGCATCTGCCAACGCACCTGCTAGGCGACGCTTCTGCCTGGTCCTGATCAAGCCAACGCATTACTGCGACGACGGATATCCGATCCGCTGGTTTCGGTCGGCCATCCCGTCGAACTCGCTCGCCTGCCTCTACGGCATCGCGCAGGATTGCGCCGAGCGCCGGGTGCTGGGCGACGACGTCGACATCGAGATCCACGCACTCGATGAATCCAACACCCGCATCCGCCCGGATCGCATTGCAGCCCTGGTGAAAGCCGCCGATGCCGGCATGGTGATGCTGGTCGGCGTGCAATCCAACCAGACGCCGCGCGCGCTCGACATCGCGCGCCCGCTGCGCGCGGCGGGAATTCCGGTCGCGATCGGCGGCTTCCACATGTCCGGCGTCATTTCCATGATCGGCGGCGATGACGCGGCGCTGCGCGAGGCGCAGGCCATGGGCGTCGCGGTCTATGCCGGCGAAGCCGAAGGCCGTCTCGACGCGGTGCTGACCGACGCCTATGCGGGCCAGCTCAAGCCGCTCTACAACCACATGGACGACCTTCCGGGCATCCAAGGCGCGCCGCTTCCCCTCCTCGGCCGCGACCGTCTGCAGCGAACCGGCGGCGGCACCACGAGCTTCGACGCCGGCCGTGGCTGTCCGTACCAGTGCTCGTTCTGCACCATCATCAACGTCCAGGGCCGCAAGTCGCGGCGGCGCTCGCCCGACGACATCGAGGCCATCGTCCGCGCCAACATCGCGCAAGGCACCTACCGATTCTTCATCACCGACGACAATTTCGCCCGCAACAAGGACTGGGAGGCGATCCTCGACCGGCTGATCCAGCTGCGCATCGTCGAGAAGCTCGACATCAGCCTGATCATCCAGGTCGACACGATGTGCCACAAGCTGCCGAACTTCATCGCCAAGTGCGCCCTGGCCGGCGTGAAGAAGGCCTATATCGGGCTCGAGAACATCAACCCGGCCAACCTGATGGCCGCGAAGAAGAAGCAGAACAAGATCACCGAATACCGCCGGATGCTGCTGGAATGGCAGAAGGCCGGTATCCTGGTCTATGCCGGCTACATCACCGGCTTTCCGCACGACACCGCGGAGTCGATCCTCAACGATCTCGACGTCATCATGCGCGAGCTGCCGATCGACGTCCTGGAAGTCCACTATCTCACGCCGCTGCCGGGGTCCGAAGACCACCAGAAGCTGTTCCGCTCCGGCGCGTGGATGGACCCCGACCTCAACAAATACGATCTGCACCACATCACCAGCGAACATCCCCGCATGTCGAAGGCGGATTGGGAATACGCCTACCGGGAATCCTGGAAGCGCTATTACTCCTATGAGCACTGCGAGCGCGTCATGCGGCGCGCCGCGGCGCTCCGCGCGTTCGGCAACGTGCTGTTCGTGATGACCTGGTTCAAGGCATCGTTCGAGCTGGAAAACTGCCACCCGGTCGAAAGCGGATTGTTGCGGCTCAAATCGCGCCGCGACCGGCGGCCGAGCATGCCGATGGAGTCAGTCTGGCGGTTCTATCCCCGATACATTGCCGAGATCATGCGCAAGACCGCCGGATGGGCGGAAATCTATCTTCGGCTGCGCTGGATCTATGTCCGGGTGAAGCACAGCCCCAAGCGCTACGCCTATACCGACCTGGCGATCGAACCCGTCACCGACGACGAGATCGAGACCCACGAGATGTTCCACACCGAGGCCGCCCGGGAATACGTCAAGACCGAGAAGCGGATCGACGCCATCATCCACGGCGGCACGGCGGCGCCTGAAAAATTGCCGGCCTGAGCATCGGTCGCCGCGGCAGGCCTGCAAACAACGCGCGATTTTCCGCACAACGTCGCGGTCAAGCCCGTCAGCCCGACTTCACAGCCGGACGGTGGATAAGAGGGACAGCGCCAACGCCCTGCCCCGCCGTCCGCACAGCGGTGCTAAGCCAGTGCCGCGCCCAAAGGACGCCGCCCCGATGCCGCGTCATCAAAAGGCGCCAATCGCGGACAACCGTGCGGAGACTGTAGAATATGTAGTGTCGTGAGTCGCGTTTCGCCGCCGTCTTCGCGGCGCTCCAGAAAACCAACAACCCGCAACTCCGATCGCTGCTCATGGCCCCATTCGATTCCAACGTCCGCAAGCTTCCCGAACCGGCCGCGCCGCAATACCGCGTGGCGCCGCAAAACGTCGAGGCCGAGCAGGCGCTTCTCGGCGCGATCCTGATCAACAACGAGGCGTATTATCGCGTTTCCGATTTCCTCCTGCCGGAGCATTTCCAGGAGGGCCTCCATCAGAACATCTTTCACCTGGCTTCCACCTTGATCCGGGCCGGCAAGGTCGCGAACCCGATCACGCTCAAGACGCATCTTCCCGAAGAGGTCAAAATCGGCGATCTGACCACCAGCCAGTATCTGGCGCGGCTGGCCGCCGAGGCGACCACCATCATCAACGCCGAAGACTACGGCCGCACGCTGTACGACCTGGCGCTCCGGCGACGACTGATCGAAGTCGGCGAGACCGTCGTCAACACCGCCTACGACACGCCGGTCGGTATGACCTCGACCGACCAGATCGAGAGCGCGGAACGCAGCCTCTACGAGCTGGCGGAAAAAGGCACATCCGGAAAGGGCTTCACGCCGTTTTCCCGCGCGCTCACCACGGCCGTCGACATGGCGGCCAAGGCCTACCAGCGCGACGGCAAGCTCTCCGGCATCGCCACCGGTCTCAAGGACCTCGACGCCAAGATGGGCGGCCTGCAGCCGTCCGACTTGATCATCGTCGCCGGCCGTCCCGGCATGGGCAAGACCGCGCTCGCCACCAACATCGCCTACAACATCGCGCGCGCCTGGAACGGCGAGACGAGAGCCGACGGCCACATCGAGACCGTCAACGGCGGCATCGTCGGCTTCTTCTCGCTGGAAATGTCGGCCGAGCAGCTCGCCACTCGTATCATCGCCGAGCGCACCGGCATCCCGTCGAGCCACATCCGCCGCGGCGGCATCACCGAGGCCGACTTCGAGATGATCAAGGACGTCTCGGTCGAGCTGCAGCGCCTGCCCTTCTACGTGGACGAGACCGGCGGTCTCGCGATCGCGCAGCTTTGCGCGCGCGCGCGGCGGCTCAAGCGCCAGAAGGGCCTCGACGTGCTGGTGATCGACTATATCCAGCTGTTGTCGGGCTCGCAGAAACGGCAAGGCGAAAGCCGCGTGCAGGAGGTGACGGAAATCACCACCGGCCTGAAGGCGCTGGCGAAAGAGCTGAACGTCCCGATCATCGCGCTGTCGCAGCTCTCGCGTCAGGTCGAAAGCCGCGACGACAAGCGCCCGCAATTGTCCGACCTTCGTGAATCCGGCTCGATCGAGCAGGACGCCGACGTGGTGATCTTCGTGTTCCGCGAGGAATACTACCTCGCCAACAAGGAGCCGCGGCCGGGCAGCGAAGAGCACATCAAGTGGCAGACCGAGATGGAGATCGTCGCCGGCAAGGCCGAGATCATCATCGGCAAGCAGCGTCACGGCCCGACCGGCACCGTGCAGGCGGCATTCGAGTCGCACATCACGCGCTTCGGCGATCTCGCCAAGGAGCAGTACCTGCCGGAGCGGATGGGCGATTAGCGCCGCGGTGAGGCGCCATCGCGCCGCTGCGAAAAGGCGGCGGCTGAGCCGGTGTCACGGCTTCGTCGCCAAGACGCAGAAGTCCTGTGCCCGGTCCACAACGTGTGCCTGAGCGAAGCCGGCCTGCACCAGCAACTCCGTCACGCCGTCCCTCGACCGACCCGAATGGCGGGTGAAGCCGAGCGCAATGCGGCCGCCGGGCTTCATCACCCGACTTATCTCACGCAATCCGGCCACCGCGTCGGGCCAGACCTGCATCGAGTTGATCGCCAGCGCTTTATCGAAACTGCCGTCGGCGAAAGACAAGCTTTCCGCTGAACTGCAACGCAGCTCCACCAGGCCGTTCCGCTCAGCCTCGGTATTTCGCGCTCGCCCCTGCGCGACCATTTCGGCCGACGCATCGACGCCCGCGACATGCCCGTCCGGCACGAGCCCAGCCAGCTTTTCGATGATGACGCCCGATCCGAAGCCCACCTCGAGCACGCGCTCGCGGGCGCCGATCTCCAGCAGGCCCGCGACCCACTCGCCGAAATCGGCGTTCATTCGCGCCATGAGATGGCCGCCGAGCCTGCCCAGCACGCCTTGCGGCCGGCCGAACATTCGCATGGCGAGGCTGCGCGTAAAACTCATGGCTGATCGCCGGCCCCACCGAAATCATCAGCGCTCGGTTTCATGATTTTCGCGGCTCCAATTGCAACCTCCCGAGGGTTGCCTTGGTTCGACTTTAACGTCTGGGAATGCTGTCGGTTCGCGGCCGCTTGGGCCGCAAGATACAAGATAAGAGCGGACGAGCGCTCTCTCTTTGCTTAAAGTCTGTTTTGGAGTGAGCGCGATGGCGAAAAGGACGTCCAAAACGTCGGCGAAGATCGCAAAGAAAGCCGGCGCTAAACAGGCCGCTACCAAGGCAGCCGGACAGCACAAGCCGCGCAAGGCCGCCAAACCGCAGAGGACGGCGCCGAAGTCACGGTCCCGCAAGACCGCAACGCCGGCCCTCCTCTCAGGCGGCAATCCCCAGATCGCGAAGGCCTATGGCGACGCTCCCGTGCAGGCGTACATCGCGGCCATGCCTGGCTGGAAACGCGAGGTCGGACACCGCCTCGACGCGCTCATCACGCGCGCCGTCCCGGGCGTGCGCAAGGCGGTCAAATGGAATTCGCCGCTCTACGGGGTCGATGATCAGAGCCGGTTTCTCGGCATCCATTGCTTCACGAAATACATCAAGGTCGCGTTCTTCCGCGGCGCCTCGCTGCATCCCGTCCCACCCGGCGCGTCCAAGAGCAAGGACACGCGCTATCTCGACATCCATGAAGAAGACGAGATCGACGAGCCTCAACTCGCCGCGTGGGTGAAGCAAGCGAGCCGATTGCCCGGCCAACGCATGTGAGCGGGCGGTCTCACTCTTCGCCATCCACGAAGCCGATCGTTTCAATATAAAGTGTTGATGCCCTAGAAATTTCTGCGATGGCTGCTGTGCCCGTTCGCACTTTACGGGCCTTGCCGCAACAGCCTATACGGGTCGGATGGCCCGACATCCCACCGTCCAGCAGGCGCCCGCTCCGCCCGCCGAACCCGTCACCACCACCGGCGGCCCCGCAGCCGTCGAGACCGGCGGCATTCTCACCATCGATCTCGGCGCGATCCACGCCAACTACCGTGCGCTCGCGGGCCGCGTGCTGCCGGGCGATTGCGCCGCCGTGGTCAAGGGCGACGCCTATGGCTGCGGCATCGATCAGGTCAGCGCGGCGCTCGCGCGCGCCGGCTGCCGCACGTTCTTCACTGCCAATCTCGACGAGGCGCGGCGCGTGCGCGCGCAGACCCGCGAGGCGGTGATCTATGTGCTCAACGGCTTCTCATCGGCGTCGAGCCAGGGCTTCGTCGACACCGCGGCACGTCCGGTGATATCGAGCTCGGTCGAGCTCGCCGAATGGGACAATTTCATCGCCACGAGCAAATGGACCGGCGGCGCGGCGCTCCATGTCGACACCGGCATGAACCGGCTCGGTCTGACGATCGAAGAGGCCGCCGCGGTCGCCTCGCGCATCCAGCTCGCCGACCACGGCGTGGCGCTGCTGATGAGCCACCTCGCTTGCGCCGATCAGCCCAACCATCCGCTCAACGACCGGCAGATCCGGCAATTCCGCGAGATCCGCTCGCTGTTCCGCGGCATCCCGAGCTCGCTTGCGAATTCGTCGGGCATCTTTCTCGACAGCTCGACCTATTGCGACATGGTGCGGCCGGGCGTCGCGCTGTACGGCGGCAATCCGACACCGGGCCGCAGCAATCCGATGAAGCCGGTGATCGAGCTGCAGAGCCGCATTCTACAAGTGCGCCATGTCGAGAAAGGCGCGACCGTCGGCTACGGCGCCACCTGGACGGCGAAGCGCGACAGCCGCATCGCTGTGATCGCGGCGGGCTATGCCGACGGCATCCTGCGCGCCGCGTCCACCACGGACGGCAACGCCACCGCACCGCGCGAGGTGATCGTCGCCGGCAAGCGCTGCCGCATCGCCGGCCGCATCTCCATGGACCTGATGGCGGTCGACGTCACCGACCTGCCGGTGAGCGCTGTGCGGCGAGACCTGATGGCGACGCTGATCGGCGATGGCCTCACGCTCGACGAGGTCGCGACCCAGGCCGGCACGATTTCGTACGAAGTGCTGACGAGCCTCGGCCGGCGGTTTCATCGCGTGTGGAAGGTTTAGAGACGCGCAGTCTTGGCTGTTGCGCCAGGCGCGCTTTGTCATTTGCCCAGGCCGACATCCTACAACGGGCGGCCGGATCGTCTGTCCCCACTCTATCAACACTCGAAATCGCAATAATCTTTTCTTCTCCTCCAGACCCGCTACACCGGTCATGCCTTGCTCAGCTGAGGGCGCTTCATGAGGCGATCATGCTGCGGAGCAAGGTGTGGCGCCCGGATCTCTGGTCCACGCAAACCAGAGTCCGGGTCGTCTCGGATCACCGCCCGCGCCGTCGCGAGACGGGGCTGCCTTAGATGGCTGGACGTGGACCGGATGAACGGTGGGGCAGGTTAGCCCCGCCTGGATCGGGGCGAAGTGAAAGCTCGTCCGTCCGGTTTCCCGGAAGAGCGGCCCGAGAGGAGAAACGCCACCAGTGGAGCGTCGGCGGCGCGCGTGCCGGTCACACGGCACGCGGGCAAAGATGCCCCCAGGTTGCTGCGCCTAACCGGCGCTCCGCTCCCTCATGGGAGCAAGGAAGAAGAGAAAGGCGCGCCCCGCGCCTCACTGACACCAGGGGCCGATGAATCACGTCTGTGTGGGAAATGCGTGTGGGAAGACCGTGCTGCTGCGCGACGGAGGCCCAGCTCTATTCAGTATCGTCGCCGCCGGTTCTGATCCGGGACTGCGGCTGCTGTTGTTGCTGCACAGGAGGACGCGATTGCTCACCAAGAGCAAGAGGCGGCAGATTGGCGTTGCGATCCGCCTGGTCGGCGAGCCGGAGATAGGCCAGGACCAGCTTCTTCAGCTCCGCCCGGGTGTGCGGGCTTGTCTCTCCTTGGGCCTTTGCGTTCACGTCCGCCGCCTTGATCCGGTAGTCATCCCCCGCGGCCATCGACGACCCTATGTCTTTAGACAACTCACTCAATTGCCTAATGATGAGTGAGAGGAATCGTTCCGGTGGAACTGGTGGAAAAATACAAGTTGCTTTGCCGGTATTCGGTTCCACCGCACGAGGAATGTTCTTGAAATGTTCTCATGTTTCCGGTAGCTTCGATTCTCCCAAAAACGGAGGGTTGGACATGGCGATCGAAGGGCTCAACACACGCGACGGCATCGGATTGACGCTGTTTGTAGCGCTCGGCCGCCAGGACGAGGCCGCGGCGTTCTACCGGGCGGTGTTCGGCGCCACCTCCCCCCGCCACTGGATCAATCCGAAGACCGGCGAGGTCACCGGCATCGACATCTCGATCGGCCGCGCCACCTTCACGGTCTCCGGCGCCAATCCCAAGCGCGACGCCGACCCCGCCCTCCCCGGCCCCTGCACGCCGGCGGGCCGCGGCAGCACCATTCTCCAGCTCTGCGTCGATGACGTCGACGCGACCGTTGCCCGCGCGGTCGAGGCCGGCTCGATCCTGCGCACCGAGCCGCAGGACGCCGGCTGGGGCGACCGCGTCGCCACCATCATCGATCCGTTCGGGCACATCTGGGCGTTGGCGACCATCCAGCACGAGATGAGCACCGCGGAATTCAACGCCCGCGGCAATATCCAGCTCGTCGAAGCGGCCTGATGCGAATGACCGGTGGTCTCGCAACGCGGGCGGTGAGCTCCCTCTCCCGTGGGGAGAGGGTTGGGGTGAGGGCATACGGACTATCGATAGACCGTACCCCCTCACCCGCCTCGCCTCGCGAGGCGACCTCTCCCCTTGGGAGAGGTGGTCGGAGTGCGTTGCAACAGCCCCGCTCCAATCGAACTCGGATCACACCATGTCCCGCCGCAATCTGACGTTCGTCTGCCAGAACTGCGGCGCCGCCTCGCCGCGCTGGGTCGGCAAATGCGAGGCCTGCGGCGAGTGGAATACGCTCGTCGAGGAAGGCGACGGCACCGGCATTGCGGGCAAGATGCCCGGCCGCGCGCCGCGCAAGGGGCGCAAGTTCGCGCTCGAGGCGCTGACCGGCGAATCCAACGACGCCCCCCGCCTGCCGTCCGGCATGTCCGAGCTCGACCGCGTCACCGGCGGCGGTTTCGTGCGCGGCTCGGTGCTGCTGCTCGGCGGCGATCCCGGCATCGGCAAATCGACGCTACTCATCCAGGCCGCCGCCGCGCTCGGCAAGCTCGGCCACCGCTCGGTCTACATCTCGGGCGAGGAGGCGGTCGCGCAGGTTCGGCTCCGCGCCGAGCGTCTCGGGCTTGCCAAGGCGCCGGTTGAGCTCGCCGCCGAGACCTCGGTCGAGGACATCATCGCGACCTTGTCGGAAGGCGCGACGCCGCGGCTCGTGATCATCGACTCGATCCAGACCATGTGGACCGACGCGGTCGAGGCCGCGCCCGGCACCGTGACCCAGGTGCGCGGCTCGGCCCAGGCGCTCATCCGCTTCGCCAAGCGCTCCGGCGCCGCGGTCATTCTCGTGGGCCATGTCACCAAGGACGGCCAGATCGCCGGCCCCCGCGTGGTCGAGCACATGGTCGACGCCGTGATGTCCTTCGAGGGCGAAGGCTCGCACCAGTTCCGCATCCTGCGCGCGGTGAAGAACCGCTTCGGCCCGACCGACGAGATCGGCGTGTTCGAGATGACGGGTCTGGGGCTCCAAGAGGTGCTCAATCCGTCCGAGCTGTTCCTGTCGGAGCGCGATCTCGGCTCGCCCGGCACCGCGGTGTTCGCCGGCATCGAAGGCACCCGCCCGGTGCTGGTCGAGATCCAGGCCCTGGTCGCGCCATCGACACTCGGCACGCCGCGCCGCGCGGTGGTCGGTTGGGAGGGCAGCCGCCTGTCCATGGTGCTCGCGGTGCTGCAGGCCCATTGCGGCATCAATCTCGGCGGCCACGATGTCTATCTGAATGTCGCGGGCGGCCTGCGCATCAATGAGCCGGCCGCTGACCTCGCCGCCGCTGCGGCGCTCGTCTCCTCGCTCGCCAACGCGCCGCTGCCGGCCGACGCGGTCTATTTCGGCGAGGTGTCGCTCTCGGGCGCGGTTCGGCCAGTGGCCCAGGCCGCGGCCCGCCTCAAGGAGGCGCAGAAGCTTGGATTCGCGCGCGCCGTGGTGCCCGAAGCGGTGCGCTCGGAGGCCTCCGACCCCGCGCTCACGCTCGAGACCGTGAGCTCGCTCGTCAGCCTGATCGCCGAGATCGCCGCCAAAGGACAGAAGCCCAGCGAAAAACGCGGTGGAAACGGCCGGAAAAGCGGCCCACAAGACGGGTGACGGGGCGTTATGGGGCCGGTATACACAGCGCGCATGGCCATTGGTTCCCAGCCCAAAAACGACACAAAATTAAACCATTGGGCCGAGTATCCGAGGCCCTTGCCACTCCCGGTCCGGGCAAGGGAATTTGGGTTGAGACCGGTGCCGATTCGCTCGTTTCTCGCTGCCGTTCGCCGTCCCGAAGTCCGTAAGAGCTGAGCGCCCATGCCGATCACGTGGCTCGACATCGTATTGCTCAGCGTCATGCTGATTTCCGGCATCCTGGCGATGATCCGCGGCTTCATGCGCGAGGTGCTGTCGATCGCCGCCTGGGGCGCGGCTGCTGTCGCGACCGCCCTGCTCTACAACCGGCTGCTGCCGATCGCCAAAGCCAACATCTCGTCCGATATCGTCGCCACCGCCGCCGTGGTCGGCGGCGTATTCCTGATCACGCTCCTGGTGGTCTCGATCATCACGGTGCGCATCTCCGACATGATTCTGGACAGCCGGATCGGCGCGCTGGACCGGACGCTGGGCTTCCTGTTCGGGCTCGGCCGCGGCCTGATCATCGTGGTGGTGGCCTTCGTGTTTTTCGCGTGGCTCGTGCCCCCGGGGAAGCAGCCGGAAGGAGTGCGTAACGCTAAGTCCAGAGTTGTGTTGGAAAACACCGGCGAATGGTTGCAAGCCCTTCTGCCACAGGACATGGATAACTATCTTTCGCAGTTGTTGAAGAAGCGAAAGGGTGACGAGCAGGAGCCGCCGCCGGAAGCAGCACCTCCGGGCCAGCGTTCCGACGCCGGACGCCCTGAGGTCACGGGCTCGGTGGACAAACCTGCCGGTTACCAGCGGGCCGACCGCAACGATATGCGGCAGTTGATCGACGCGACGACGACACGGTGAGCATGAGACCGAAGATCGGCCGGCGGTTTTCGGAGCGGGTTGGGTTCTAAAAACGAGGAACTAGGCCATGGCCGAAACCACCGGCGCGGAGATCAGCGACGCGAACCTGTTCGATCCGGACGCCGACCGGCTCCGCGAGGAATGCGGCGTCTTCGGCATCTTCGGCCATCCCGACGCCGCCGCCATCACGGCGCTGGGCCTGCACGCCCTGCAGCACCGCGGCCAGGAGGCCGCCGGCATCGTCTCCTTCGACGGCAAGCGCTTCCACTCCGAGCGCCGCATGGGCCTGGTCGGCGACAACTTCTCCCGCCGCGAGGTGATCGACCGCCTGCCCGGCACCACCGCGGTCGGCCATGTGCGCTATTCCACCACCGGCGAGACCATCCTTCGCAACGTCCAGCCGCTGTTCGCCGAGCTCGAAGGCGGCGGCTTCGCCATCGGCCACAACGGCAACCTCACCAACGGACTGACGCTGCGCCGCGCGCTTGTCGCCGAAGGCGCGATGATGCAGTCGACCACCGACACCGAGGTGATCCTGCATCTGGTCGCGCGCGCCCGCCGCAACCGCTTCGTCGACCGCTTCATCGAGGGCCTGCGCCAGCTCGAAGGCGCTTACGCCTTCGTCGCCATGACCAACAAGAAGCTGATCGGCGCCCGCGATCCGCTCGGCATCCGGCCGCTGGTGCTCGGCCGCCTCGACGGCTTCCCGGTGCTGGCGTCGGAGACCTGCGCCCTCGACATGATCGGCGCCACTTATGTGCGCGACGTCGAAAACGGCGAGGTCGTGGTGTTCGACGAGGAAGGCATGCATTCGCACAAGCCGTTCCCGCCGATGCCGCCGCGGCCCTGCATCTTCGAATACATCTACTTCGCCCGGCCGGATTCGATGTTCGGCGGCCGCTCGATCTACGACGTGCGCAAGAACATGGGCGCGCAGCTCGCCAAGGAGTCGCTGGTCGAAGCCGACGTGGTCGTGCCGGTGCCGGACTCGGGCGTACCGGCGGCGCTCGGCTTCTCGCAAGCCTCGGGCATTCCGTTCGACCTCGGCATCATCCGCAATCACTACGTGGGCCGAACCTTCATCGAGCCGACCCAGCACATCCGCCAGCTCGGCGTGCGCCTCAAGCACAGCGCCAATCGCGCGGTGGTCTCGGGCAAGCGCATCGTGCTGGTCGACGACTCCATCGTGCGCGGCACCACCTCGCTCAAGATCGTGCAGATGATGCGCGACGCGGGCGCCAAGGAAGTGCACTTCCGCATCTCCTCGCCGCCGATCACGCACCCGGACTATTACGGCATCGACACGCCGGAGCGCGACAAGCTGCTCGCCGCCACGCATGACCTCGAAGCCATGCGGAAGTTCATCGGCGCGGACTCGCTCGCCTTCCTGTCGGTCGACGGCATCTACAAGGCGATGGGTTGCGAGTCGCGCGATCCGGCGCGGCCGCAGTTCACCGATCATTGCTTCACCGGCGAATATCCGACCGGGCTGACCGACCAGACCGGCCAGCAGGCCACGCCGCGGCAGCTGTCGCTGCTCGCCGAGGCCGGCTAAGATATTTTTTGAAGGGTTACCGGCGGCGCGGATCGCCGCCGGGCGTTCGGGGCAAGGCGATGTTGCGACGGATTGGCTCGGCGCCGGTTTTCGGCGCGGCCTTGATTTCAGGATTGTTGTTGATCGCGCCGCGCATCGCGCTGGCGCAGGGCTCCGGCACCTATTCGACGCTGTCGCAGCCGTCGGGCCAGCCGGCCCGCAAGCCTGTCGCCGCGAAGCCTGCGCCCGCGCAGAACTACGCGACCGTGAACCCCGCCGAGCAGTCCGACTACTGGAGCGTCAACAGCTCGGTCGGCTCGCAATACTCGTCCGGCGCAAAGCCGCAGGCGGCCGCCAAATCCGGCCAGCAGGCCCGTGCCGTCCCGAACGAAAGGAGCCCGCTCGATCGCGTCCAGCTGCGCGACGCGCCGGGCGGCTCGATCGGTTTTGCGGCCGGCGACTCGACACGCGGCGGCCGGTTTCATGACGGCCGCACCGTGCCGGGGCTCACGGCCAACACGCAGAACGAATCCTCCTATGTCGGAATGTCGCTGTCGGTGTCGTCGAACAGCAAGGGCCTGCCGTTCCCGTTGCCTGCGCCGGCCTATGGCCGGCCCGAATAGATGCTTCACTGCCGCGTGAGAATGGGTCGCGGTCAGGAACCGCCAGAGCAATGCCGCATTTCCTCACTATATGAGCGGGATGTTCGGCATGCGTCTCAAAGCTTCGCTGGTGGTGCTCGCCGTCGCGGCCTCTGCGACCGCGGCCAGCGCGCAATACGGCCCGCCCGAGCCGATCGGCCAGGGCGGCTCGCCGGTCGCCACACCGCAATACAACGCCCGCGACCCCAGATCGCCGACCCATGTCGGGCCGATCGGCACCATGCCCAATCGCGTGATCGTGAGGCCGCGGGGCAGCGGCCAGTCCAAAAGCAAGCGCTGAGCCGGCAAACGCTGAGCCGGCAAGCCTTGAGCAGACTTGTGCTCGCCGCTCCCGCCCTTACAAGGGTGCGGTCGAGAACGCCCTGATGTCCAAGCCCCTCACCTCCCGAATTGCCCTCGTCACCGGCGCCTCCCGCGGCATCGGCTACGCCACCGCGCTCGCGCTCGGAAAGCTCGGCGCCCATGTGGTGGCGACCGCCCGCACGCCCGGCGGCCTCGAAGAGCTCGACGACGCGATCCGCGCCGAAGGCGGCACCGCCACGCTGGTGCCGCTCGAGCTGCGCGACACCGACGGCATTCTCCGCCTCGCCGGAGCGCTGAACGAGCGCTACGGCAAGCTCGATATTCTCGTGGGCAACGCCGCGCTCGGCGCGACGAGCTCGCCGCTCGACCATTTCGAGCCGAAAGAATGGGACACCGTGCTCGCCGTCAATGTCACCGCGAACTGGCATCTCATCCGTTCGATGGATGCGCTGCTCAAGCGCTCCGACGCCGGCCGCGTGGTGTTTCTCACTTCGGGCGCCGCCGCCAATGCGCGCGCCTATCGCGGGCTCTATGCGGTGAGCAAGGCCGCGCTGGAGACGCTGGCCCGCACTTACGCGGCCGAGACCGTCTCGACGCCCATTCGCGTCAACCTGTTCAACCCGGGCCCGACACGGACGCGCATGCGCGCCGCGGTGATGCCCGGCGAAGACCCGATGACTTTGCCGCCGCCCGAGGCGGTCGCCGACAAAATCACGCCACTGTGTTCACCGGCCTTCAACGAAACCGGCAAGCTTTACGACTTTCCGACCGGGAAGCTCCAGTCGTTTCGGCCGCCGGCCTGACCGAGCCACAATCCCGGCGCATTCGAACCGGCGTTTGAGACTTGCCGAGCAGGCCGTCGGGAGAGGCGCGTGAACGAGACAGCACCCAGCAGCGCTTCGTCGCCGCCCAAGAGCGCTTCGTCGCGCAGCCTTACGACCGCGCTGATCATCGCGCTGCTGCTGCTCGGCCTGCCGCTCGCGGTCTGGGCCGACCTCACCAATCTTGCCGAGCGAAACCTGCGCCGCCAGGCGAGCGACCTCAACTCGCTGATCAGCAGCTTCCGCGCCTACTACGCCAGCAACGTCGTCGGCCGCGTGCTGTCCGCCGACGGCAAGACCCAGGCCGCGCACAATTACGAAGCCATTCCGGGCGCGATCCCGATTCCCGCGACGCTGTCGCTCGAGCTCGGCCGGGTGATCAGCGAGCAGCAGCAGAACATTGCCTACCGCTTCGTCTCGGACTATCCGTTCGCCAACCGTGCGCCGCATCAGCTCGATGACTTCGAGAAGAACGCGCTCGCCGCGCTCCGCAACAATCCGGAGCAGCAGATCATCGCCACGCGTTCAAATCTGCTCAGCGACACCGTGCGCCTGATCGCGCCGGTCACCATGGGCGCGGCCTGCGTCAGCTGCCACAACGCGCATCCCGAGAGCCCGAAGCACGACTGGAAGGTCGGCGACGTGCGCGGCATCCAGGAGGTGGTCATCACCCAGCGCATCGCCTCCAACATCTTCTCTTTCAAGTATCTGCTCGCCTATTTCGTCTTCATGGCGGCGTCGGGCGTCACCTTCATCGCCTCGCAGCACCGGCAGGCCCGAACGATCCGCGGCATGAACGCCGAGCTCGAAGCCAACAACGAATTTCTCGCGTCGCTGTCGATGAAGATCTCGCGCTATCTCTCGCCGCAGATCTACAAGAGCATCTTCAGCGGCCAGAAGGACGTCACGATCCACACCGAGAGGAAGAAGCTCACGATCTTCTTCTCCGACATCAAGGATTTCACCGCCACCACCGAGCGCATGCAGCCCGAGGCGCTGACGCAGCTGCTCAACGAATACTTCACCGAGATGTCGAAGATCGCGCTCTACCACGGCGGCACCATCGACAAGTTCGTCGGCGATGCGATCCTGATCTTCTTCGGCGACCCCGAGACCGCGGGCGAGATCGACGACGCCAAGGCGTGCCTGCGCATGGCGCTCGACATGCAGCAGCGGCTCGCAGCCCTGCACCTCAAGTGGCGCAACTCCGGCATGGAGCAGCCGTTCCGCGTGCGCATGGGCATCAACACCGGCTTCTGCAATGTCGGCAATTTCGGCAGCGCCGACCGGATGGACTACACCATCATCGGCGCCGAGGCGAACCTCGCGGCGCGGCTGCAATCGATCGCGGAGCCCGACAGCATCGTGATGAGCTACGAGACCTATGCGCTCACTCGCGACATGGTGACGGCCCATGCGCTGCCGGCGATCACCATGAAAGGCATCAGCCGCGAGGTCGTGCCCTATGCGGTCACCGGCGTGATCGATCCCGACGGCAATACGTTCCAGATCTTCAACGAGCACCAGACCGGGCTCGATTTCTATCTCGACCCGAGCATGATGGACGCCTCACGCGCCGAGCACGTCAGGAAGCTCCTGCAGAACGCGCTGAAGACTTTGGAGAAATCGCGCCGGACCTAAGCCGCGTTGGCCAAGAGCTCGATCAGCCGCCCTTCGCACGCGGAAAAATCATACCCGCGACGCCGCGAGATCATGAAGATGAGTGGGCGCAGATGCCATGCACGGCGTTTGAGCTCGATCAGCTTTCCGCTCTTGAGGTCATCGGCGACGAGATGCGCCGGCATGTGACCCCAGCAAAGGCCGGCCCTGAGAAAATCATGCTTCGCGCTGAGATCGTTCAGGAGCCATTGGCGCTTTCCCGCCACCGCCATTTGCGTCTTTTCCGCTTCGGGCTGGTTGTCGGTGACGACGAGTTGAATATGCCGGCCGAATTCCTCCAGGGAGATCGGTTCCGAGTGCATCGCCAGCGGGTGCGCCGGCGAGCACACCGTCACCATCTGCGTCTCGCACAGCCAGTGCCGTTCGATCGCGCTCGGATTGACCTCCGGGACGTCCGAGATCGTAACAGCCAGAGCGCACGTCCCTTCGAGCACCAGATCCTCGCCGCCTTGCATCGTCGTCATCCGGAGATTGATCGCAGCCGTCGGGACGGCCGTTTGCAGGTTGCGCAAACAGTCAATGAGATGCGCGCGGGGAAAATAGACGTCTACGGCAATCGAGATTTGCGGCACGCCGATCCTGGCGATCGAATCGGCTCGATTCTTCATTTCCTCGGTTCGTGAAATCACGGCTCTCGCGTCCGGCAGCAGGCTGCGGCCCGCCGGTGTGATTTCCGGCCTGCGCGCATCGCGCTCGAACAGTTCGACGCCGAGCGCACTCTCGAGAGCGGTGATCGCGTGGCTGATCGCGGATTGGGCGCGGCTGAGCCGCTTGGCCGCACCTGAGAAGGTCCCCTCATCGCAGACGGCTACGAAGGCGCGGAGCTGGTTGATCGTGACGGCGTCCAACATGGACATATCCAATCATTAGATGGACCATATCGAAATTCCGTCAATTATCTTCATACGTCAAGATCGCTAGATGTCGGCTGAGCCCTCCGATCAAGGAGCCGAGGTTGCACATGCCGACATTGCTAGCCGTCGAAGTCAGTCCCCGCTTCGAACATTCCACTTCGCGCAAGCTGACCGCGGTGTTCGTGGAGAAATGGAAAGCCGCCAACCCGAGCGGACGGGTGATCGTCAGGGATCTGGCGAAAACCAGCCTTCCGTTTGTCGACCTGCCCTGGATCGGCGGGGCGTTCACCCCGCCGGAGTCGCATTCGTCCGAAAGCGCGGCGGCCATCAAAGTGTCGGACGATCTCGTCGCCGAACTGACGTCGGCCGACCGCATTGTCATCGGCACTCCGATGTACAACTTCGCCGTTCCGGCCGCGCTCAAGGCCTATATCGACCACATCGTTCGTGTCGGCGTGACGGTGTCGGCCGACAACAAGGGCCTCCTGACCGGCAAATCCGCTGACGTCATCCTCGCCAGCGGCGGCGACTTCTCACCCGGCTCACCGGTCGAAAAGTACAATCAGACGAGCGGCTATCTTCGCCAGGTCCTGGCGTGGATCGGCATCACCGACGTCAACATCATCCTCGCCGGGCGCGCGGTTGCGGGCGTCCATGGAGAAACGGCGGTGGAGCGTCTGGGCGAGACCGTCCGGAAGGCAGCGGTGCGCGAGCTTGCCGCTTCGCTGGCAGCATAAGCGTGGCTGCTACCGGCGTCGTATCTCGCAACTGATCAGAAAGTGAAGTGGAGCCCCATCATGAGCTACAGCATCATCGGGACCGGAAACGTCGGGAAGACCCTCGCCGCCTTCTTTGCGAAGGCCGGTGTCGAGGTCGGTCTCGCGAATACGCGGGGCGCGGAGGCGGTTAGACCGCTGGCGAGCGAGCTTGGCGGCAAAGTCATGGCGAAGTCGCTCGATGAGGCGCTCAAGGCCGACGTCATCATTTTCGCCGTCCCGTTTTTGAACTTCAAAAACCTCGGTTCGGTGCGGCCTGACTGGACCGGAAAGATCGTCGTCGACGTCACGAACGCTTTCCTCCTTCCTCAGGAGGTCCGGGACAGCGAGTTGCAGGGACGTCTCTCGTCGGAGGTCAACGCCGAACGTGTGCCGGGCGCGAAACTGGTGAAGGCGTTCAACCAGCTTCCGATGGGTGTTCTTTCGAGCCCCGTTCCCGGCGGCGGCAGGCGCGTCGTGTTCGTTGCGAGCGATCATCCGGACGCGAGCGCAACGGTTGCCCGGTTGGCTGAAGAGCTCGGGTTTGCGCCGATCGAGGTGGGCAAGATCGCCGAGGGCGGCCGGCTCATTCAGGCCAGAAACGCGCTCGTGTTCCAGGATCTCGTCAAATTCGGGGAGTAACGGCAGCGCTGCCGGAGCTTTTCCGGTTGGATAGCATCAGTCTATCCACGTCATGCCCGCGCTCGTCGCGGCCATCCACGTCTTGACGAGAAAGCAAGGCGTGGATGGCCGCGACGAGCCCGGCCATGACGGCGGAGTTTGATGCAACTGAGGTGGAAAACGCTCCGGCCGCGGGCGGGCTGCGAAATCCAGCGGCGTCAGCTTAGCCGCGGACGCGCAGCACGCGCCGGCAGGCGGCTTCGTAGCGCGAGTAGCGGTCATAGCGGACGCCCGGCGCGCAGCGGCCTGCCGGGACCCGAACCGTCACATGCCGGACCGGAACGGGCACGGTCATCATCGCGGGCTGCTCCACGACGTGATAGCGCTGCGTCACGTAGCTCACCACGGTGACCCGCGGCACGCGGATCACATAGCGCGGCTCGACCTCGTAGATGGTGTGGTTGTGCTGGACGACGCCGACGTTGCGGGTCTGGTTCTCGCGGACGATCAGGTGATTGGTTTCCCTGACGCGCCGGCCGCCCTGCACCACTTCCTGCGTGTTGATCACGCGCGATTGATCGACGTCGCGGGTGGTGCGGACGACCTCCTGCGAGTCGTAATGGTCGCGCGGCTTCGGACAGTCGTAGCATTTCTCGGCCGGCGCATATTGCGCGGGCGGCGCATCCTGCGGTGCGGGTGCGTACTGTTGCGGCGCAGGCTCGTATTGCCGTGGCGCGGGCGCATATTGCGCCGCTGCGGGCGTCGCTGCCGCGAACAACCCGATCATCAACACGGCGCCGGCGAATGCATGCTTCATCGCGAAGTCCCACACCATCTGAATTTGGGCGAACCTAGCGGCTCGCGGGCGCGATGTGTGGATTAGCGGGTTAACGGGTAAACCGGTTAATCGGTTAATGGCGCCGCCGCGTCACGTGCCAGCCGAGCGCTGCGGCCATCGCCAGGAATATCGCCGACAGCACGAAGGGCGCGCCGGGAAAATGCCAGTCCTTGCCGCTGCCGATCGCCCAGGCGAATGTCAGCGTAAAGATGAACGGCCCGACCAGGTTGGCGATGCCCTGGATGCTGTTGTTGGCGCCTTGCAGCTGGCCCTGCTCCGACGCCCCGACATGGCGGGTCATCAGGCCGTTCATGGCCGGTGTCGCAATGCCCCACAGCGCGAGGAGCGGAATACCCAGGAGGTAGGAGAGCGAGCTTTCGGCCAAGCCGAACATCAGAAAGCCCGCGACGCCGCCGGTGAGCCCGAGCATCATCGCCCAGCGCTCGCCGAACGCCTTCACGGTCGCGCCGACCAGGCCGGCCTGCACGATCACCGAGCAGATGCCGACCACCGCCAGCGACAGCCCGACCGCCTTCTCGTCCCAGCCGTAGCGATAGCCGGCATAGAGCACCCAGACGCTCGGCAGCACGACGTGCGCGAGATCGATGAGGAACAGCGAGCCGGCCAGGCCGCTCAGCTCCGGATGCGAGCGCAAGAGCTTCAGCGCGCCGACCGGATTGGCGCGCCGCCATTCGAACGCGGTGCGCTTCTCGCGCGCCAGCGACTCCGGCAGCACGAACAAGCCGTAACAGCCGTTGAGCAGGCTCAAGACCGCGGCGATCCAGAACGGCAGCCGCGGATCGAGCGAGCCGAGCACGCCGCCCAGCGCCGGTCCCAGCACGAAGCCGAGCCCGAAGGCCGCGCCGATCAGCCCGAATTTCGCGGCGCGCTGCTCCGGCGGCGTGACGTCGGTGATGTAGGCGAAGGCGGTCGGCACTGTCGCGGACGAGATGCCGGAGATCACGCGGCCGACGAACAGCCACCAGAGATTGGGCGCGAGCGCCATCAGCACGTAGTCGAGGCCGAGCCCGAAATTCGAGATCAGCACCACGGGCCTGCGCCCGTAGCTGTCGGACAGCGCGCCGAGCAGCGGCGAGACGAAGAACTGCATCAGCGCCCAGGCGGTGCCGAACACACCGAAAATCTCGGCGGCCCGCGCGGTGTCGCCGCCCAGGAAATTCTCGACGAGCTTCGGCAGCACCGGAATGATCATGCCGAGCGACAGCATGTCGAGCACGACGGTGATGAAAATGAAGATGAAGGCCGCTCTGCGCGGCCCGGTCGCGGCCTCGCCCTGGGGCGCGGCCTCGTTCATGAACGCTTGCGCGCCTTGTCGGCGAAGGGATTGTCCTTCTCGCGCAGCGTCAGCCGGATCGGCGTCCCCGGCATGTCGAAATTCTCGCGCAGCGCGTTGACCAGATAGCGCTTGTACTGATCGGGCACCGCTTCGGCGCGGTTGCAGAACAGCACGAAGCTCGGCGGCCGCGCCTTGGCCTGCGTGATGTAATTGAGCCGGATGCGCCGGCCGGAGACCGCGGGCGGCGGATGCGCCGAGAGCACCTCTTCGAGCCAGCGATTGAGCGCGTTGGTGGTGACGCGCTTGTTCCAGACCTCGTGGATGTCGAGGATGGCTTCCATCAGCCGGTCGATGCCCTCGCCGGTCTGCCCTGACACGCCGATCACCGGCAGGCCCTTCACTTGCGGCAAGTTTTCGTCGGCCTCGTCCTGCAGCTTGCCGATGGCGCCGGCTTGGCGCGCCTTGAGGTCCCATTTGCTGATGGCGATCACCAGCGCGCGCCCTTCGCGCTCGACGAGAGCCGCGATGCGCAGATCCTGCTCCTCGAACGGATGCTCGGAGTCCATCAGCAGCACGACGACTTCGGCAAAACGGATGGAGTTGATCGCATCGGCGACCGAGAGCTTCTCCAGCTTCTCTTGCACGCGTGGCGGGCGCCGCAGTCCGGCGGTGTCATGGAGGCGGAACGACTTGCCCTTCCAGACGAGATCGCTCGCGATGGTGTCGCGGGTGATGCCAGCCTCAGGGCCGGTCAGCATGCGGTCTTCGCCGAGGAGCCGGTTGACCAGGGTCGACTTGCCGGCGTTCGGCCGGCCGACGATCGCGACGCGGATCGGCTTGGCGGATTCGTCCTCTTCGCCCTCGTCGGTCCGATCCGGCTTTCCGGTCACCTTCGGCAGCGCCTCGCGCACCGCCTCGAACAGATCGACCAGGCCCTCGCCGTGTTCGGCCGAAATCGCCACCGGGTCTCCGAGCCCCAGCGCATGCGCTTCGAGAACGCCGGCGGTGCTCGATTTGGCCTCGGCCTTGTTGGCGACCACGATGACCGGCTTGCCCGAGCGGCGGACCAGATCTGCAAAGGCGCGGTCGTCCGGCACCGGGCCGGTCTTAGCATCAAGCATGAAGAACACGGCGTCGGCCTGCTCGATGGCCTTCTTGGTCTGCTCCATCATGCGGCCGGCGAGGCTTTCAGGCCCCGCGCCTTCCAGGCCCGCGGTGTCGATGATCGTGAAGGTCAGATCGCCGAGCCGCGCCGGGCCCTCGCGGCGGTCGCGCGTGACGCCCGGCATGTCGTCGACCAGCGCGATGCGCTTGCCGACCAGCCGGTTGAACAGCGTGGACTTGCCGACATTCGGCCGTCCGATGATGGCGATGGTGAAACTCATAGGCAGTGCATGCCCCGCTTTGACGGGCCAAGACAAGCCACCATCGCCAAAGATCGTCGCAATGTATTAAGCGCGCCGTGTGTGAAGGACTGGCTCCCGCTTCCGCGGGGACCCAGGGCCGCAAACTCGGAAGGCTACGAGCGGATCAGGCCCTAGCGGCCCGGCGGCGGCGGGAATGGCGAGCTGCTTTGCTGCGAGGACGGCTGCGGCGGCCACGGTGCGGCCTGCGGCGGCGGAGCGCTCTGCTCCTGAGCCTGGCTCGGAGCCTGGCTTGGTGCCGGTCGCGGCGCCGCGGCCTGCCTGGGCTTCGGCGCGGGCTTGCGCTCCGGCTGCACGAACCGGGGCGCCGGAGCCTCCTGGGATCCGGCCTCCGGCGGAACGTCCGCCGGCGCTGCGGCCTGCTGCCTGGGCTTCGGCGCAGGCCTGCCCGCCGGCGCGAACCGGGGCTTCGGCGCCTCCTGGGTCGCGACCTCCGGCGGAATGTCCGGCGGCGGCTGATAGCCCTTCGTCAGCTCCGGCGGCACCCCTTGCGGGACGCCGGGAACGCCGCCCGGGAACATGGCCTTGCGCTCGCCGGGCAGCGGCTTCTTCGCGTTGAACCAGCTCTCCGGATCGAAGCTCTCGCAGCCGGACAGCGCAAAGCCTGCGGCCAGAAGCGAAGCGATCAGAACAATCCGGCGAGCTTGCATGGTGCGTTTCAGCCCTTCTTCTCGGGTTCGGTGAGCGCCATGATCATCTGGATCTGGCCGCGGGTGCCGGGCGGCGTTTCGGCATCGGCCAGGATCATCTCGCTCCATTTGCGGGTGGCCGCGGCGTCATTGGCGCGCCAGGCCGCCAGCGCAAGCAGCGCCCGGGCGCTATGACGGAACGGGCGCTCCGCCGCCGTCAGCGGCTCGAGCCGCTTCAGGATCTCGCTGTAGGGCTCGGTGTCGACCAGCAGCGTCGCGGCGCGCACCGCGGCCAAGTCCTGCATCGGACGGCCGATGCTGTTGTCGGCCGAGAGCTGATCGAACATCGCAGCCCCGGCCTTCGGATCGCGCCGCGCGAGCTCACCGGCCTCGCGGAACCGGGCGAGCATGCGGTAGCTCGGCGTGCCGACCTTGGCGACCTCGGCGAAGGCCTCCTCGGCCTCCTTGTTCTTGCCCTCGTTGACCAGCGCGACGGCGGCCTCGAACTTGGCGCTCGCCTCGGCGGCCTGCTTGGCCTGGTAGAATTCGTAGGTCCGCCAGCCAGCCGCACCGGCTACGATGAGGATGCAGGCGGCGATGATCAGCCAGCCATAGCGCTGCCACAGCTTGCGCAGCTGTTCGCGGCGTACTTCCTCGTCGACTTCATGGAAGATATCGGACACTGAAAGCCTTCCCCTCGGCCTCGAACCCTTGGCCTCTCGAACCTCGGCCCGGTGGGCCTTCGAACCTGCCGTCCCCCGGCTAAGGCCATGGGCAGACTGCTAAAATAGTGATGTGGCAGCGGCATGGCAAAACCCGGCCGGCCGCGCCGGCCCCCGGGTTAACAGCCAAAAGCCCGCAATACCAGCTACTTCTTCTTCATCGGGTAGACGTTTTCGGGCCCCGGGAACGCCCGGGTCCGCACGTCCTTGGCATAGCCCGCCACCGCGGCCTCGATGCCCGGGCCGATATCGCCGTAGCGTTTGACGAATTTCGGAACCCGGGGTGACAGGCCCAGCATGTCCTCCAGGACCAGGACCTGGCCGTCGCAGGCGACGCTCGCGCCGATACCGATGGTCGGCACCGCGACCTGCTCGGTGATCTTGCGGGCGAGCGGCTCGGCCACCGCCTCGATCACGATCGAGAACGCGCCGGCATCGGCGACCGCCTTGGCGTCGTCCTCGATCCGCGCCCAGTCCTTCTCCTCGCGGCCCTGGGCCCGGAACGAGCCGATGGTGTTGATGGACTGCGGGGTGAGCCCGACGTGGCCCATCACCGGCACGCCGCGTTCGGTGAGGAACGCGACGGTCTCGGCAAGCCTGCGCCCGCCTTCGACCTTGATGGCGCCGGCGCCGGTCTCCTTCATGACGCGCGCCGCGCTCATGAAGGCCTGCTCCTTCGACGCCTCGTAGGAGCCGAACGGCATATCGATCACGACCAACGCGTGCCTGGAGCCGCGCATCACCGCGTGGCCCTGCAGGATCATCATCTCGAGCGTCACCGGCACGGTGGTCTCGAGCCCGTGCATCACCATGCCGAGCGAGTCGCCGACCAGGATCACGTCGCAATATTTGTCGACCAGCCGCGCGGTGTGCGCGTGGTACGAGGTGAGACAGACGATCGGCTCGCCACCCTTGCGGGCGAGGATGTCCGGCGCGGTGAGACGCTTGATCTCTTCTTGAACTGACATGGATTGACCCGGTCTACGCAGAACGCTGCACGCCACTAGGCCATGATACCACCGGGCGCAAGCGGGCCATTGGTATGGAGCGGCCCGATTTTGGCTCTTCGCCATGCGCGGCTATCATAAGGCATGACCGGGACATCAATCCAAAAAACGATCCAGGAGCCCGCGCGCGAGCTTCCGGTGCGCGGCGAATACGACGTGGTGGTGCTGGGCGGCGGGCCGGCCGGCATCGCGGCGGCGACGGCCGCGGCCATGCACGGCCGCAGCGTGCTGATGATCGAGCGCTACGGCTTTCTCGGCGGCATGGGCACGGCCGCGGGCGTCACGAACTTCTGCGGGCTGCATGCCAACGTGCACGGCGAGATCAGGCAGGTGGTGCACGGCGTCGCCGACGAGCTGCTCTCGCGCATCGACCGGCTGGGCGGCCTCAACGCGCCGCATATGGTGTTCGGCAAGATCGCGGCACAGGCCTACGACACCGCGGCGTATAAATGCGCGGCGGACGACCTGCTGCTCGGCCACGGCGTCGACCTGCTGTTTCACGCGCTCGGCGCGGGCGTGATCATGGAAGCGGATGACACCATCCGCGCGCTCATCGTGGAGACCAAATCCGGCCGCCAGGCGGCGATCGGCCGCACCTTCATCGACTGCTCGGGCGACGGCGATCTCGCGGCCTGGGCCGGCGCGCCGTTCGAGCATGGCGATGGCGCAGGCGGCATGCTCTATCCGACCATGATGTTCCGCGTGAACGGCGTCGACCCGAAAGCCGCGGGCGAAGCCTGGAAGACCATTCCGGAATTGATGGATGAGGCCGAGCGCCGCGGCGAAAAGTTTCCGCGCAAGGGCGCGGTGGTCCGGCCGCAGAAGAACCCGATCGAATGGCGCGTCAACGTCACGCAGATGAAGCGGCCGGACGGCAGCGCGCTCGACGGCACCAAGGCCGACGAGCTCTCCGCCGGCGAGGTCGAAGGCCGCCGTCAGGCCGCGGCGTTCTTTGAATTCCTCAAACGCGAAGCGCCGGGATTCAAAAACGCCTACATCGTCGACACGCCGCCGCAGATCGGCATCCGCGAGACACGCCGCGTCACCGGTCACTATCAGCTCACGCGCGACGACGTGATCAACTGCGCGAGCTTTGCCGACACCATCGGGGTCAACGGCTGGCCGATCGAGAAGCATGTCGCGGGCGACATCGAATGGCAGTGGCCCGCGATCCCGCAATCGCGCGGCTTCAACCACCTGCCCTACCGCATGCTGCTGCCGCGCAACGTGCGCAACCTTCTGGTGGCCGGCCGCTGCGCGTCGATGAGTCACGAAGGCCAGTCCGCGGCGCGGGTGAGCGGCGGCTGCTTCGTGATGGGGCAAGCCGCGGGCGCGGCCGCGCATCTCGCGCTGTCGGGCAATTCGCCGCTCGATCAGATTCCGGTTGAAGCGTTGCAGGCTCTGCTGGAAAAAGACGGCGCCTATCTCGGCCGCGACGTCGAATAGCTCACAACAACGAGAAACGACATGACGAGACGATTGCTGCTTGCCCTCATCACCCTGCTGGCCATGCTCCTGCCCGCCGCCGCGCAGGACTGGCCGACGAAGCCGGTGCGGATCATGGTGCCGTTCGGCCCGGGCTCCACGCCCGACGTGGTCGCGCGGCTGATCGCCGACGAGTTGCAGAAGAAGCTCGGCCAGCCCTTCGTGATCGAGAACAAGCCCGGCGCCAGCGGCAACACCGGGACCGACGCGGTCGCGAAGGCCGCGCCCGACGGCTACACCATCGGGGTCAGCATCGGCGGGCCGCTCGCCATCAACACGCTGTTGTTCTCGAAGCTGCCCTACGACCCCAAGACCGACATCGCGCCGATCACCCAGCTCATCACCCAGCCGAGCGCGCTCGCGGTTAATTCATCTGTTAAGGTTAACGACACCCGCGAATTAATCGCGCTTTTGCAGCGCGAAAGCGGCAAGTTCAACTTCGGGTCGATCGGCAACGGCTCGCTGTCGCACCTCGCCATGGAGGCGATCGCGCTGCAAAGCGGCACCAAGCTGGTCCATGTCCCCTACCCGTCGTCGCCCGCGGCCATGACGGCGATCATCCGCGGCGACGTGCAAATGGGCTGCCTGCCTGCGATCGCGGTGACTCCGCACGAGGCGTCGGGCTCGGTCAAAATCCTCGCCGTCTCGACCGCGAAGCGTTCGCCTTATTTGCCGCAGATTCCCACGCTGAAAGAGGCCGGTATCGACGTCGATGCCGACGCCTGGATGGGGATGATCGCACCTGCACACACGCCGGAACCCATCGTTGCGAAAATTCGGCTCGCGGTGGTAGAAGCACTTGGAACGGCTGCGGTTCGTGACAAGCTTGCGACGCAGCTCATGGAACCTGTCGGCAATACGCCGGCTGAGTTCCGGGCGCGCATCGACAGCGAGATCGACCGCTGGGCGCCGGTGATCAAGGCTGCGGACGTCAAGGTTAATTGAAACGGCAACGTCGGCAGGTTTTGATTGTTAGCCTGGAGTGACGAATGAGCACGGAACCGTATCCCGAGGTCAGCGCCGATGAATCGGGAATTGGACCGCAGCAGGATCGCGGGCCCGATTGGCCGAAGAAGATCCGGACGCTGACGGCGACCGAGCTCGATCGCCTCACGATCGACAGCGCGGGCCGCTTCTATTGGGACGGCAAGCTCGTCAACTACGAGCCGCCGACGCCGCCGAAGCCCGCGGCCGACAAGCCGGCGGAGCCACAGGCCCGGCCGGCGGCCGATCTGCTCGACCACGATCCCTACAGCTTCGACCAGCCGAAACCGGCCGAGCACGCCGAACACGAACACACCGAGGCCGGCGAGACGGAGCGGACGGACGACGCGCAGATTCACCCGGTCGCCCATCGCGACGATCACTTCCACGACCTCGACGACGTGCGCGCGGTCCAGCATCGCGCCGTGCATCATCACGACATCGCGGGCGAGATCACCGAGGCTTACGCCGCGCCGAGCATCCAGATTCCCGACCGCATCCGCGTGTCGATGACGCGCTGGCAGTCGCTCGGCGCGATCATCGTGGTGCTGTGCCTGATGATCGGCACGCTCGGCGTCGCGGCCTTCGGGTTCATCGCGGTGCACGACTGGGGTTGCCGCGCCGGCCTGATCCAGTCGTATTGCACGGCAGCGCCTGGCGGCCGGCCGGCTCCGCGCACCGACATTCCGGCTTAGCCTCTTGTTGAACCCTTGCCGCGCTGCTGATTCGCGGCACGCACAGCCGCGGCTGAACGCGCTTTGACTTACCGAGCGCTCCCGGCATGATTGTGCTGGATGAGTCGCTTCTCGGCCCTTTTCACGGCGGCAAAGCGCCCGGACGTTCCGCCCGTTGCGGCGGCCTCTGCTCGTTCGCCCTCATCCGACTCCAACGACCCGCAAGGCACTTTGGAAGACAACGTCTTCAGCTTGGTGCCGCCGGAGCAATCGCCGGAGGCGTCGCGGGAGACATCCCAGGAGATTTCCCAGAAGACGTCCCAGGAGACGCCCCAAGAGACGTCCCAGGAGACTTCCAAAGACGACGACAGCTCTGCCGAAACAGCGACCGGCGACGCGGCCCCGTCGCCATCCAAGAAGAGCAGCAGCAAAATCCATCAGCTCGCCACCGCCGATCTCCGCAGGCTTGCGATCGACGATGACGGCAAGCTCTATTGGGACGGCAAGCCGGTCGAGGTCCGCCGCCGGCTTTCGCTGTCGCCGGAGCAGACGCTGGCCGCCGGCATCGTCGCTGTCATCCTGGTGATCGGCGCCATTGGGGCTGCCGCCCAGGGCTCGCTTGCGCTGCGCGACTGGGGCTGCCGGCTCGGCTGGACCGCCAATTATTGCGCCCTGCCCGACAAAGCCCCGTCCCGCCTCGATATTCCGGCCTGACTGTCCCCAATTGAACCGGGAACCTGAGGGTCCCGACTAAATGGAAACGGCCCCGAACGGGCCGATCCTGGCCCCCAATCGGGCCAGGAGGCGGCCAAAGGAGGCAGACATGAACGAATTGTCTCTCGAAGAAGGCCTGGCATTCCAGCGCGAGCTTGCGACCCGGTCGAAGACCCGGCTGAAGCTTCAGATCAGCGTCGGCGCCCTCCTCGCCATCGTCTGCGGGAGTCACGTGCTCGCCGGCGTGCTCGACGGCGACCTCACCTCGAAGGGCCTGTCGATGTTCGGCCTCGCCATCGGCCTCTATGTCGCGGCGCATTATTCGGCGCTGCTGCTGGCCAAGCGCTCGATGCAGGGCTGAGCTGAGCCGCGCTCACAAGGCTCGTTGATATCGAAAGCCCTGCTCGTCGGAGCCCGCCGCAAAACCCATCGCTTCGATGGATTTGTCCTCGGCCGAGCGCGCCAGGAATTGCCGCAGCTCGCTCGCGGTCTCCTGATGCGGCAACACCGCCGCGACCTTTTCGAACACGGGATTCGGATCGCTCCCAATTCTCCGGGCGGCGTCGAATAGAAGAGTGGCCCGCAACAGGCACTGACGCCAATCTTCGAGCCCGCCGGCCAGTCCCAAGGCGACAAGCCCCAGAAACAGAAAGTCGCCCTTGCGCTCACGGACCGCGAGCGACGCCATCCTTTCGCTGTAGGCCAGCAGGATGCGGCTTTGCTCATCCGTCATCTGCGCGGCAGACGCCTTGCGCGCGCCGTCGTCGAGCTCGATCCAGGTCCGGAGAAGCTGGCTGATCTCCTTGTCGCGCTGCTTCGGGATCGGCAAGCTACCGTAGCCGCGATTGTTGTCGAGGCTGAGCCATCCGGCGGACGAGAACAGGTCTTCGCTCACGCTCACACCACCGGCGAACGGCCGCCGTCGACGTTGGTCGCGGTGCCGGTGATATAGCCGCCCTGCTCCGACACGAGGAAGCAGGCCAGATTGGCGAACTCCTCGGCCTTGCCGGCGCGGCCGAGCGGGATCTCCTTCTCACGCGCCTTGTAGTACTCCTCGATCGGCACGTTGGCGCGCTTGGCCGACTGCACGTGCTGATCGGCCTCGATGAAGCCCACCAGCATCGCATTGACCAGCACGTTGAAGGGCGCGAACTCGGCCGACAGCGCCTTGGTCATGGCCATGCCGGCGGCGCGCGACACCGACGTCGGCATGCTGTTCGGCCGCGGCGCCTTGGCGCCGATGTTGAGCACGTTGATGATGCGGCCCCAGCGCCGCTCCTTCATCTGCGGCGCGACGTGGCGGATGAGCCGCACGGCCGCGAACAGCTTCTGCTCGATGTCGTCATGGAGAATCTCGTCGGTGACCTTCTCGAACGGCATGGCGCGCGAGGTGCCGGCGTTGTTGACGATGATGTCGACCCTGCCGAGGGCCTTCATCACCTCGTCATAGGCGCGCTGGATGTCAGCCGCCTTGCCGACATCGGCGGTCACGCCGATCACGCGGGCCTTGGCGGATTTCTTGATCGTAGCGACCGCCTCGTCGAGCGACTCCTTGCCGCGCGCGAGGATCGCGACGTCGGCGCCCGACGCCGCAAAGCGGGTCGCGACCGCGAGACCGATGCCTTTGCTGCCGCCGGTGACGATGGCGGAGCGGCCCTGCAAGCTGATTTCCATTGACGTTCTCCCGGACGCCGCCTGAACCGCGGCCGGGCAAGACTATTGGGCGCCGGATGCGGCGACAACCGGCTTGCGTGCGTTTCCGCTAGCGGTCGTTGCGCGCAACGATGCGATGGATGGTCTTGCCGGACGACTGGCTCACCGGCTCGTCGTCGAGCAGCACGGTCGCGCCGCCGAGCGCGTCGCGGACCAGGGCGCTGTCGAAGGCGGTGTAAAGCCGGCCCGCCGGATCGCGAAGATCGGCGCCCGCGGTGACGCGCCAGCTCAGATACAGAATGCCGTCCGGTTTCAGCAGGGCGAACAGGCGCCGCACCGCCGGCGCGATCTGCTCGCGCGGCAGATGCATGATCACGGTCTCGCAGAGAACGTTGTCGAAGCTTTCCTCGGACAGGCCCGCAAGCCCGGGCAGCAGTGCCCGCTCGAACCGCAGATCGGGATAGCGCCGCCGCGCCTCGTTCAACAGCGCGTCGGAAGCGTCATAGCCGATCGCGTCGAAGCCGGTCGCGCTGAGAAACGCCACCTCGCGGCCGCTGCCGCAGCCGACATCGGCGGTGCGGCCGCCCGCGCGGAAGAAACGCCGCACCAGCGCGTGAAGATCGGCCGGCGGCGGCTGGTCGTGCCAGTCCTGCGCAAAGCCCGCGGCGCCGGTGTCGTAGGCGGCGAGCGTCTGCCGATCCATCAGCCTGCCGCGAGCGCGCCGCCGCCACCGGCCATCCGCGCGGCGAGTTCGCTGAGGCTCGGCCCGCTCGACACCTCGACGCGATTGCGGCCGGCGCGCTTCGCCGCATAGACCGCGCCGTCCGCCTGCCGGATCAGCGTGTCGAGGTCGTAGCCGAACTCCTCGGTCGAGGCGATGCCGATGCTGACCGTGGCCTTGGCCGGCGCGCCGCCGACGATGACCGATGCGGCCTCGACCTGCTGCCGGATGCGCTCGGCGACGCGCTGCGCCTGCTCCGTGTCGGTGTACGGCAACAGGCAGCAGAACTCCTCGCCGCCCATGCGGAACAGGAAATCGGTCGGCCGGATGCAGGCGTTCACGAGGCCGACGAAGCAGGTCAGCACGTCATCGCCGCCGGAATGGCCGAAGCGGTCGTTCAGCGCCTTGAAGTGGTCGAGATCGAGGAACAGCAGCGACAGCGTCGCCTCCTCGTGGTGATGACGGGCGACGAGCCGCTCGCCGCGCGCCATGAAGGCGCGGCGGTTGAGCGCGCCGGTCAGCGGGTCGGTTTGCGCCTTGGTGCGCTGCTCGAGCTCGAGCCGCTCCTTCGACATCGCCACCACCAGGACCACCAGCAGGAAGGTGTGGCCGAACACGATCAGGTTGAAGGCGCCGAGCCAGCCCGGCTGCATCGGCAGCGCGCCGAACGGAAACGGCAGGACCTGCATCAGCGGGATCCGCAGCCCGAAGAACAGCGCGAGCGACGCCAGGATCACGATCACCGGCCAGCGCGACGACAGCGCTTCGTGCCGGCCGCGCCAGCACTCCCAGCAGGCCATGGCGAACATCGACGTGATCATGGTCGATGACACCGCGATGCGGTATTCGATGGTCTCGATGAAGCCCGGCACGATGCAGATCGTGAGCCAGAGGCTGGGCGCGGCCAGCACCGGCAGCCACTGGGCTTGCCGCTTCTCGAAGGTCCGCGCCCCCTGCCAGGTGCAGGCAACGGCTGTCAGCATGAAGGCATTGCCGACCCCGAGGGTGAGATAGTTCTCGATCGAGGTGCGCAGCATGAACAGCGCGGCGGTCACGCTGCCGAAAGCAAGCGCAGCGCCCCACCAGATGAACCAGGGCGATGTGCGGTTCTTCAGCCAGAACACGACGAACAGCCCACCAAGCACGAGCTTGATGGTCAGGGCGAACAGCAGAACGGTAAACGAATCAATCTGCATAGCCTGACGCACGATCCCGCTCAGGAAACCGCGCGCCCCCCTTCCCCCGCGAATCGGTCGCAGTTTAGCGGAAGCCGGAAGAAACCCTCATGAATTTCACATCCGATTCGCCGGGCTCAATTACCCAGCGCTTCGTCGTAAATCTCGGGCTTGAATCCCACCAGAATGCGTCCGCCGCCGAGATCCAGCACCGGCCGCTTGATCATCGACGGCTGTTCCAGCATCAACGCGAGCGCCTTCTTCTCGTCGACGCCGGCCTTGGTCTTGTCGGGCAGCTTGCGGAAGGTCTGGCCGGCGCGGTTCAGGATCGTCTCCCAGCCGGCCTTCTTCGACCAGCGCTCCAGCCGGTCGCGGTCGATGCCGCTCACCTTGTAGTCATGGAAGCTGTATTCGACGCCGTGCTTGTCGAGCCAGGCACGGGCCTTCTTCATCGTGTCGCAGTTCTTGATGCCGTAAATCGTGATGGCCACGTCGGTGCTCCGCCAGGTTCCGTCAGTTCCGAATATTTAATACGTCATACGCCGGTGATTTGCCGTTGTTTTTTACGCGGCCCGTTTTCGCCGTTCGGTTCCGCCTGTGTCTGCTGTTGCCAGAAATCGGGTTGGGCCGCCAACTTGAGCCGCCATATCGCGTTCTATCCAAGACGTGCGTGGAGACGAACCGATGCTCATGGCCGAATCCAGGATCGCGCAACACCGATCTCATCCGAGGCTGGTTCTGCTGGCGATGTCGCTTGGCGTGCTGGTCGCGCAGATCGACACCTCCGTCGTCAGCCTGGCGGTGAAGCGGATCGGCGCCGATCTCGGCGCAGGCGTCAGCCAGATGCAGTGGGTCATCGACGCCTACAATCTGACCTATGCCAGCCTGCTGCTGACCGGCGGCACGCTCGGCGATCTCTATGGCCGGCGCCGGATCTTCGTGCTGGGCATCCTGCTGTTCACGGCGGGCACCGTGATCTGCGCAATCGCGCCGAACGGCGCGGTGCTGATCGGCGGGCGCGCCATCAGCGGCCTCGGCGCAGCGCTCGAGCTTCCGATGTCGCTCGTGCTCCTGACGCTGGCCTATCCAGAGGAGAAGTCGCGTGCGCACGCGCTCGGCGTCTGGGCGAGCTGCAACGGCCTTGCCTTCATCATCGGTCCGACACTCGGCGGCTTCCTCGTCGACAGCGTCGGCTGGCGCAGCATCTTCTACCTGATCCTGCCGGTCTGCGTGGCCACGCTGCTGCTCACATACTCCGCCGTGCCGGAGAGCGCGGAGCCGCGCGGCCGCAAGTTCGACCTCACGGGCCAGACGCTCGCGGCGCTTTCACTTGGCGGTCTCGCCTTTGTGGCGATCGAAGGCGCGCATTGGGGCTGGCTGTCGGTCCCGACCCTGGCGCTCGCCGCCGCGGCCGTGGCCGCCGGCATCGCGCTGTTTGTTGTCGAAGCCCGGCTCGACGGCGCCATGATCCCGGTCGAGTTCTTCCGCGACCGCGCGTTCTCCGCAGCGCTCGCGATCGCCGCGCTGATGACATTCGGAATGTACGCGCTGCTGTTCCTGATGCCGCTGTACTTCCAGACGCTGCGCGGCGACAGCGCGTTCTGGGCGGGCCTGCAGATGCTGCCGCTGTCGATCAGCTTTGTCGTGGTGTCGCAACTCGCCGGCTATGCCAGCAATGCGGTCGGTCCCCGCGTCCTCATGACGGCCGGCATGGCCTGCATGGGCCTCGGCGCCGTGCTGCTGGCCTTCGTCGGCGAGCACACATCGGTCTGGATGATTGCGGCGGCCTTCGTCGTGGTCGGCATCGGCCTCGGCCTGAACACCAGCCCGGTCAACGGTGTCGCGGTCAACGCCGTGCCGCAGGCGCGGTCCGGTACCGCGTCGGGCCTTCTCAACACCGGCCGCATGATCGGCGCCACGATGGGCATTGCCGTTCTCGGCGCGGTGTTTGCGGCGTTTGCCGGACCGGAGGGCGCAGCAGGCGAAGGCTTCCTTCCGGGCCTGCGCGCCGCGATGCTGGTCGGAGGCATCGGCGAATTGATCGGCGCGGTGATCGCGTTCGCTTTCATCCGCTCCGATTCCCTGAAGCGGAAGTCCGCGCACTCGTCAGGTCGGTGACACGGCCATCGATCGGTGCTGCACGTAGGCGACCAGATTGTCGAGCGTGCTGGACGTGCCGGTATGGACGCCCAGCTTGATGAACTGCTCCAGGTGTTCCGCAGAACGGCATTCGATTTCGACCGTCATCCGGGTTTTGCCGGCGACATCCCGCAGCACCACGCGGCCCGTCGCACCGAGCGCTTCGAACACCACGCGTTCGGGCGGGGAAATCTCGCGATAGGTTCCAACGAAGGGCTGCTCGGGGTGGGCCTTGGTGACGAACTTGAAGCTGCCACCCAATCGCAGATCGATCTCGCAGGCCGTCAACGGCCCGCCGACAGGATCCCACCAGCAGGTCACGTGCTCCGGCATGGTCCACGCATCGAAAACCATCGCCCGTGGGGCCTCGAAGCTGCGCGTGAACCTGATCGTGTGAGCGTCGCGATCGACCTCGAAGTCGGTCTGGCCCATCACTTCCGGACGAGGCGGCATATCATTTCTCCTGTTTCTTCATTCCGGCTGCACCGGCTCACAGGTGCCGCGTCTCCGCGGGCGTGTGCATCCAATCATTGTCGCGGCCGTTGGAATAGCGCACGGGCAGCGCTGCGAGCTCCGCATCCGGCACATTGTCCAGACAGGCGATGTTGATTGAGACGAAATCGCCGCCGATCTCCGGCACATGACCGCGAGTGAACGGCCGCAACCCGCAATGCCTGCAGAACAGGTGATGGCCCTGCCTGGTGGCAAACTGGTAGTCCGACAGCGCGTCGGCGCCGGTCAGCAGGCGGAATGCGGCCGGCTTGATCAGCGTGCCCCAGTAGCGCGACTTTCCGCAGATCGAGCAGTTGCACTTGCCCGTGCCCGCCGCGAGATCGATATCCGCCTCGAAGCGGACGGCGCCGCAATGGCAACTTCCGGTGTAGGACTTCAGCATCCGTTGGCTCTCCCAAGGCTCTTCAGCGCCCGGACCCTAACTGCCACCTGTTGCCACCCTGCTGTCAGCATGCTTCCAATATGCTCCGATCATGCGCCGCGCCGACCGCCTGTTTCAGATCATCCAGATCCTTCGCCGCTCGAAGGGGCCGATGACGGCTGCGGCCATCGCGGCCGAGCTCGAGACCTCCAAACGCTCGGTTTATCGCGATATCGCGGCCCTGATCGGTCAGCGCGTGCCGATCCGCGGCGAGGCCGGCTTCGGCTACGTGCTCGAAAACGGCTTCGACCTGCCGCCACTGATGCTGACATCCGACGAGATCGAGGCGGCGGCGCTCGGCGCGCAATGGGTCGCGGGCCACGGCGACGCGGCGCTGGCGCATGCGGCACAGAACCTGATCGCCAAGATCACCGCGGTCATCCCCGACCAGTTCCGGCCGCTCATTCTCGATGCCGGGTCGCGTGCGCCGCCGGGCTGGAAAATCCCGCCGGACGGCATCGACGTCGCGCAGGTGCGCGCCTGGATCCGGCACGGCCGCAAGATCGCGATGGTCTATTGCGACGAGACCGGCCGCGAGACGCAGCGCACCGTCTGGCCGGTCCTGATCGGCTATATGGACGCGGCACGGACGCTGATCGCGTGGTGCGAGCTGCGCCAAGATTTCCGGACCTTTCGCGTCGATCGCGTCAAGAGCGCGGAGTTTCTCGACGAGCGCTATCCGGAGCGCGCCGCGGTGCTGCGCGCCAAGTGGTCTGCAAGCGTGCGTGGTGACAAGGCTTCGAAAGTCCGCTGCCAGGCCGGATAGTTTTTGCTTCAGTCACTCCAAAGCAATTTTTCATCTGGCCGCCTCGAGCGGACTGCCGAGCGCCTGAATTGAATTTTCGACATCCTGGCGGCTGGGCTTTCCGTAGCCCAGGCCTTCAGCACCAATGGCAACTTACCCCGGCCACAGAAAATGGACAACGAAACGTCCCAGGCCGCTCGTACCGCCGCGCTGACGATCGCATATGGCTGGAGAAAATATTTCGACGTATCGAAAGCACGACGCCGCCGACGCGCCAGCTTTGGATCTTCGGCGCGTCCCACTTGGCGCCGATCATTCTCGCGCTGCGGGACAGGAGATGGCGCGTTGAACACGTCGATCCCTAGACACGTCCGGCGAGGTTCCGTTTCCTGAGCGTCGCAACTCGCGAGCGCCGGGCGCGCCGAGGCATCGCCAGTGAGACGTCCGATCTTGTGGCTCACGGGCCTTCCATAAACGCGTCGGCACGCAACCTGAGAGCCCGTAATCTATGGGCGCGCAAGCCGTGAGCCGCACGAGGGCTTATTCGACGTTGCATCCAAAGAAGAACCCGGTATTCAAAACGGATGACCCGTTCGAAATCGGAGCCGGCCGACCCGCTCTCCATCCTGAAGACCGTGTTCGGCTATGACACCTTCCGCGGGCCGCAGCGGGACATCATCGAGCACGTCATCGCGGGCAACCACGCCTTCGTCCTGATGCCGACCGGCGGAGGCAAGTCGCTCTGTTATCAGATTCCGGCGCTGGCGCGTCCAGGCATCGGCCTCGTCATCTCTCCCCTGATTGCGCTGATGGAAGACCAGGTTGCGGCGCTCAGACAGGCCGGCGTCAAGGCGGCGGCGCTCAATTCCCGGCTCTGGGGCGCGGAAAAGGATCTGCTCTGGCGCGATATCGAGCAGGGCGAGTTGGACCTCCTCTATATGGCCCCGGAAACGCTTTTGAAGCCCGAGAGCCTCGATCGGCTGAAGTCCGCGCACCTGTCGCTGATCGCCATCGACGAGGCCCACTGCCTTTCGCAATGGGGCCATGATTTCCGGCCCGAATACCGCGCCCTTGATTGTCTCGCGGAGCTCTTCCCTCGCGTGCCGCGCATTGCGCTGACTGCCACGGCGGATGCGCCGACGAGGGCGGAAATCGTCGAGCATCTGAACATCGGCGCGCAAGACAGCTTCGTCTCCGGCTTTGATCGCCCCAACATCCGCTATGGCGTTGCCGAGAAAACAAGCACAACGCAGCAGATCCTGCGCTTCCTGGAGCCGCGCCGGGGCGAGAGCGGCATCGTCTATTGCCTGTCCAAGCGCAAGACCGAGGAAGTTGCCGCCTCCCTCAACACCCGCGGCTTTGCCGCGCTGCCCTACCACGCCGGCATGGAGATGAAGGCGCGGGAACAAAACCAGCGCCGCTTCCAGCATGAACAAGGGCTGATCATGGTGGCCACCATCGCTTTCGGCATGGGCATCGACAAGCCCGATGTGCGCTTCGTGCTGCATGCGGACCTGCCAGGCAGCATCGAAGCCTTTTATCAGGAGACCGGCCGCGCCGGCCGGGACGGCTTGCCCGCCGAAACCCTGATGCTCTACGGCGCGGAGGACATCGCGCTCCGCCGCCGTTTTATCGACGAGTCGGACGCTCCCGACGCGCGCAAGCGTATGGAACGCCGCAAGCTCGACGCGCTGCTGGGTTTCGCCGAATCCTGCCAATGCCGTCGGCAGGTTCTGTTGCGCTATTTCGGCGACGACTGCCAGCCTTGCGGCAATTGCGATGTCTGTCTCGACCCGCCCGAGACCTTCGACGGCTCCGTCGCCGCCCAAAAGCTTCTGTCCTGCATCTACCGCACCGGCGAGCGCTTCGGGCAGACGCATGTCGTCTCGATTCTCCTGGGCGAGTCCGACGAGCGCATCGAGCGCCTGGGCCATGACAAGCTCTCCACGTTCGGCATCGGCAAGGAGCACGACCGCAACGCCTGGCGCTCGATTGTCCGCCAGCTCGTGGCGCACGGACTGATCGCGGTGGACGTCGCGGGCCATGGAGGCTTGTCCATGTCTCCCAAAGGCCGCCAGTTCCTGCGCGAGAAGCCGTCCTTGAGCTTGCGCGCCTTGAAGGCCGCCAAGCCACAACGGAAAGCCGCTCGTCGCGAGGCAGCGCAAGCGCTTCCCGCCGCCGACCGCGCGCTTTTCGAGAAGCTGCGCGCCAAACGGCTGGAACTGGCCAAGGCGCAGAACGTGCCCCCCTATGTCATCTTCCACGACAAAACGCTGCTGGAAATGGCCGCGCGCAGTCCACGGTCCCTGGCAGAGCTTGCGACCATCCCCGGCGCCGGCGAGGTCAAGCTCGCGCGCTATGGCGAGGCATTCCTGAGCGTCTTGAACGGACACGACGTGACAGCCGCAGAAGACACGCGGCCGGAGGAGCCGCCACGCTCAGCTCTGCCGCCTTCCGCCGACCAAGAGCGCCTGGCGACGATCAAGCAGCATCATGGCCGCGCCTATGACAAATGGACGCCGGCGGAAGACACCGATTTGCTGTCCCTTTACGACGCGGGGACACCGCTTGCCCAACTGGCCGAACATTTCCGGCGTCAACCTTCTGCCATCCGTTCGCGCCTTGCGAAACTATTGCCGGAATCGGACCCGGAAACCTCGTAGCTGCTGGGCAGGCCCTTGCGCCCGCTGACGCAATTATTCATCCACGACATCTTCACAAAATATCTTGTCCGCTGTTGCAAGCTGATTGGCAAAGAAGACCGCTTCCTGAGAGCCATCGTCCCGAAGCAATTTCATAACTTCGGTGAGCGCATTTGCGCCGCGCGTCGATGAGGCGGGATTCTTCTTGCAGGCCAGCGCCGAATAGCCACGAGCCATCAACTGCTGCACCGAACTGCCGCTCAGCTCGTAGGCTTTTTCCGATCTCTCAAAGTCAATTGCCGCTTCTTGCAGATGTCCAGCAGCAAGCTCCAGCGCGCCCACCAGCCAATGAGACGTTCCCATTTGCTTGGCGCCGAGATTGAGTTCGCCTGCGATATCTCTGCCGAGAAGGGCAAGCTTCAACCCCGCTTCCAGGTGCGCGCCTACGATTTCAACCCCTTCATCTCCCCATCCGGGCCAGCAATTGGCCGCGGCATTGTAAGCGATCGTCTTTGCAAAGGTTCTGAGCGAAGTGGCCGTCTCGACGTCTGGCGCGGCATTCGCACTTTCGATGCAGAAGCGTACGCCGGCTTCGCCGATGGCGATGACGCCGCCAATGTCTTTTTGTTTTTTGTAGTATTCCTTGCCGAGCCGGACGAAGCCGCTGGCCGCCTCGACCGCACCGCTGAGCGAGGTCAGCTCCCGAATTGAATTTTCAACGTCCTCGGAGATAGCCACTTCGGTGTTCCGGGTAATTCAAAGCGGCTCGGCTTGAGCCGGCGCTAGCCGCCCGCCACGTTGGTATCTCTCAAGAAATGGACGGATGCGAGCCCAACGACGGTGTAGTGGCGCAAGCTCCTGTTGCCCCGTGGCTATGCCCAACGGACTGTACTCGCAGCGCGGAACATCGGTATCGCCTTCGAATATCGCAACATTAGCAGCAATGGGATGCCCAAGAGTTGAGATACCCCCGCTCAGCCGCTCAAATACTGAAACCAAGAGTAGACGTACGGACTCAGGAATTCCCCCTGCGTCACGTTCGGGGCGAGACAACGCAATCTGTGTCACGCCTGACGTCGTTAAAAATCGCGCATAGCTAATTGGATAAGCGGCAGGCGCGAAGTTGGCTGAGAATGCATCCATGCAGAGCAACGCCATGAACATACCAGCCACATATTGCTCCCGAGCTGCTCTGCAAATATCGCCTGGACTTCCTTCGCCTGACAGCTCTGCTGATGATAGACACCAATGTATGTGCCGTTCGAATATGTCAATTACCGATGTCGTTGCGGAACTGTCAGCGTCCATTTCCAGCGTCCGCATCGTGAGATTTTTGTCTTCGAGACTAGTTGCAAATTGAGCGAAGTCCTCGGACGCTTTGAAGTCGAGATGCCCATGAGAGACATGAGCAATCTCGTGCCCAACAATGTAGGTGATCGCGGCCTGCGAAACCAGAAAAGACCGAGCAGCACTGAGATAGGGCGATAAATCTTCAGTGTGAAATACAAAGTCTTTGACGATATCGAGAAGGAATTTCCCTTGATAAGATCTCTGACATTCGACAGTAACGAAACCGAACCGGTCGGAGAACGGCGGGAGAGACTGCACACGAAAGCAAAGGGTTAAGAGCATGTAAAACGCGCGCTGATCGATAAGAACAACGAAAGTGCCGTCGCCAAGGTGAACTACTTGATATGGGGTTAGCGAAGCAACAACCGCGAAGCGGATATCGGCTTTGATTGCGAGGATTATCGAAAGAGCTTCAATTGTCCGATTGACCTCGCTCAAAACTGCAGAAAATCGTGCGGCCGACTCCTCCTCAGTGTAAACGTACTGCGCTTTACTAATGGCGCGCCCACCATTCATAACGCACCGAACAATCTCATCAGATGCATAGTGAGAAGCCATTAGTTTCTGATTCTAACCTTCTCACTCCCATTCGATCGTGCCGGGCGGCTTGCTCGTCACGTCATAGACCACGCGGTTGACGCCTTTGACCTCGTTGATGATGCGGGTCGCGACGTTGCCGATGAACTTCATGTCGAACGGATAGAAGTCCGCCGTCATGCCGTCGGTCGAAGTGACGGCGCGGAGCCCCACGACGAAGTCGTAGGTGCGGCCGTCGCCCATCACGCCGACGGTCTTGACCGGCAGGATCACCGCGAAGGCCTGCCAGATCGTGTCGTAGAGACCGGCCTTGCGGATCTCGTCGATGTAGATCGCGTCGGCGAGCCGCAGGATGTCGAGCTTCTCGGCCGTGATGTCGCCCGGGCAGCGGATCGCGAGCCCCGGCCCCGGGAACGGGTGGCGGCCGACGAACACGTCGGGGAGACCCAGCTCGCGGCCGAGCGCCCTCACCTCGTCCTTGAACAATTCGCGCAGCGGCTCGACCAGCTTCATGTTCATGCGCGCCGGCAGCCCGCCGACGTTGTGGTGCGACTTGATGGTCACCGACGGCCCGCCGGTGAACGACACGCTCTCGATCACGTCGGGATAGAGCGTGCCTTGCGCCAGGAAATCGGCGCCGCCGATTTTCTTGGCTTCGGCGTCGAACACGTCGATGAACAGCTTGCCGATGGTCTTGCGCTTCTGCTCCGGGTCGCTGACGCCGGACAGCGCGCCGAGGAATTCCTTCGACGCATCCACGTGCACCAGCGGGATGTTGTAGTGGCCGCGGAACAGGTCGACGACGGTCTTGCCTTCGTTGAGCCGCAGCAGGCCGTGGTCGACGAACACGCAGGTGAGCTGGTCGCCGATCGCTTCGTGAATGAGCACCGCCGCCACCGCCGAGTCGACGCCGCCCGAGAGCCCGCAGATCACCCGGCCCTTGCCGACCTGCTTGCGGATCTTCTCGATCGCCTCTTCCTTGAAGGCGCGCATGGTCCAGTCGCCGCGGCACTGCGCGATCTTGCGGACGAAGTTGCGTAAGAGCGCCGCGCCGTCCGGCGTGTGCATCACCTCGAGGTGGAATTGCGTGGCGTAGAACTTCCGCTTCTCGTCGGCGATCATGGCGATCGGCGCGTTCGGCGAGGTGCCGACCACGCGGAAGCCCTGCGGCAGCCGGGTCACGCGGTCGCCGTGGCTCATCCAGACCGGATAGCTCTGGCCCTTCTTCCACACGCCTTCAAACAGCGGCGTGTCCTCGGTGACCGTCACCTCGGCGCGGCCGAACTCGCGATGGTGGCCGCCCTCGACCTCGCCGCCGAGCTGATGCGCCATGGCCTGCTCGCCGTAGCAGATGCCGAGCACCGGCACGCCCGCATCGAACAGCCCCTTGGGCGCGAGCGGCGCGTCCCGGTCGAGCACCGAGGCCGGCCCGCCCGAGAGGATCACGGCCGTGGGCTTCATCGTGGCGAAGGCCTCGGCGGCCTTCTGGAACGGCACGATCTCGCAATAGACCTTCTCCTCGCGCACCCGCCGCGCGATGAGCTGGGTCACCTGAGAGCCGAAATCGACGATGAGAATTTTGTCGTGCTGCTCGGACATTGGCGCCGCCATGTTGCCGGAGCGGGCGGCAAAATCCGCCGGGGGCGTCCGGGAACCGGTTTTGGCGGCTGTGGATGACTGGGTCAAGGTTCGGTCCTGTCTATGGCGGCCGGCTCCCGGATAAATAGCGGTCCGGGCGCCTGCGCGTGAGGGTCAGGAACTGAAAAACCGGCCATTTCCACACCCCTCTGCGGATTTTTCACGGGTCGCTCCTCCGGCATGCAGGCGTGTTTCATCGGCCCCGGAAGTCGTCAGGCGCGGGGCGCCGCCTTCATTTCCTTCTCCCTCCAAAGAGGGAGGGGAGCGCCGGTCAGGCGCAACGTCTTGGTCTGGCACCTTTTGAGGGTGCCGCCTGCCGTGTGATTGGCAGGCGCGCCCTCCGGCGCTCCACCTGTGGCGATTTTTGACGAGGCCCCCGGACTTCTTCGCCGGACCGAAGGGCTCAGCCACTCACGTTATCCAGGCAGCATTCACGCTGCCCTTCATCCGACAAGTCGCAGCCACTGAAGGCAGCCCCCTC
>Ga0209758_1000251_pt1 | contig 108814 bp, 99 predicted proteins | sample AraplaMF_Col_mMF_FD_184258 | JGI IMG/M metagenome (GOLD analysis project Ga0209758, IMG submission 184258) | Arabidopsis root microbial communities from the University of North Carolina, USA - plate scrape MF_Col_mMF (SPAdes) (version 2) | ecosystem: Host-associated > Plants > Roots >... | reverse complement strand
CGGGTCACGACACCAGGCCTTCTCGAAGCGAAGTCCCTTCGCCGGGACGATGGATCAGGTCAGACCGTAACCCATCCAGTCGGCACTACGACCACGCGTTCGTAGATTGGTCGGCCTGTCCTCTTCAGACCCCATCAGGTGGCGGCCTCGCGCCGACCCCGTACAGAAGCGAGACCCCGGCGAAGACGACGACGCAAGGGATTGACCAATCGAGGCCCGTTACAGAAGGGTGGGTTAGCGCCGAAGGCGCGTAACCCACCATCGAACGTTCCGCGAGTCCCATGGTGGGTTACGGCGCTGCGCGCCTAACCCACCATACAGTTGCTCTGCACGATTATTGAATCTCCCGCCGCACGATCGCGGCGCCTTCGCTCAGCGCCTTCAGCTTGCCGAAGGCTGTCTCGCGCGACAGGTACTTCATGCCGCAGTCCGGCGCGGGCACGAGCCGCTTCGCGTCGATGAACTTCAGCGCGGCGCGGATGCGGCCGGCAACAACCTCCGGCGTCTCGACCGTCTCGTCGCCGAGGTCGATCACGCCCAGCATGATGGTCTTGTCCGAGAAATCCTTGAGGATGCCGAGGTCGAGCTTGGGCTGCGCCGCCTCGATGGAGATCTGGTCGGCGGCACTGCTGGCGAGCTGCGGCAGGAACGAATAGCCGACCGGCTTGTCCTTCGACACCACGGCCGCATAGCCGAAGCACAGATGCACCACGGTCGGCACCTTGAGACCTTTCAGTGCGCGGTCGAGCGCCGGCACGGCGATGCGTTTCGCGGCGTCAGGATCGTTGCGCAGCCAGGGATCGTCCAGCTGAATGACGTCGGCGCCCGCGGCCACGAGATCATGCGCCTCCTCGTTCACCGCGTTGGCGAAGTCCATCACCATCTCGTCGATGTCTTTGTAGAACTCGTTGTGGGCCTGCTGCGCCATGGTGAAAGGGCCGGGCAGGGTGATCTTGGCCTTGCGCTCGGTGTTGCGGCGCAGGAATTTCATGTCGTCGAGCTCGACCGGGCCCTTGCGGCGCACCTTGCCGACGACGCGCGGCACGCTGACCGAGCGGCCGGCCCGGTTGGTGATGGTCGCCGGATTGTCGTTGTCGATGCCGTCGAGCGCGGTGGCGAAGCGGTTGGAATAGCTCTCGCGGCGCATCTCGCCGTCGGTGATGATGTCGATCCCGGCCCGCTCCATGTCGCGGATCGCGAGCAGCGTGGCGTCGTCCTGCGCCTGCGCCAGATAAGGCTCCTGCACGCGCCACAGCGCATGGACGCGCACGCGCGGCACCATGGTGCGCAGCAGCGCGCGATCCACCAGCCAATCCGGTTGTGGGTAACTGCCCACCACGGTGGTCGGCAACAGACGTTCGGTCATGGATCGCTCCCGGCATTAAGGCTTGAACCTGCCGATCCATATCAAGCATGCTTGCGGATAAGAAAAAAGGCGCGCGCAAAGGCGCGCTGCAGGGAGATGCGCATGACGACGCGGCGAAGTTTCATGGCACTGGCGGGAGCCGCCGGAATTTCAGCGGCGGCCGGCCGATCGGCCTATTCCCAGACGATGGTCGACGGCTGGCCGTCGCGCACCGTGCGGGTGATCTCGCCGACCGCGACCGGCGGTCCGGGCCAGAATTTCCGGCTCTATGCCGACAATCTGAAAAACATCTTCGGCCAGAGCTTCGTGCTGGAGAACATGCCGGGCGGCTCGGGCTCGGTCGGCTGCATGACGGTGGCGCGCGCGCCGGCCGATGGGCTCACCATCCTGCTCGCCTCCAACAGCCACATCGTGCTGGCGCCGCTGGTGATCAGCGGCAGCCCGGTGAACGTCAAACGTGACTTCGACCCGATCGCGCTGATGTTCACGTTCCCGTTCCTGCTGGTCGTGAACCCGGACCTCGGCGTGAAGACGCTCGACGAATTCATAGCCTATGCCAAGGCGCGGCCAGGACAGCTCAACTGGGGCTCGCCGGGCATCGGCACCGGCGGGCATCTGGTGACGGAGGTGCTGCTGAAGAAGACCGGCATCAAGGGCCAGCATGTGCCCTATCCGGGAACGACGCAGCAGCTGCTCGCCACCGCGGCCGGCACGCTGCAATTCACCTTCGACACGCCGGGCAACTCCAAGGGCATCCGCGACAGCGGCAAGGTGATCGCGCTCGCCGTCACGGGCGACAGGCGCTCGAGCACCGCGCCCGAGGTGCCGACCTTCAAGGAGCTGGGCTATGACGGTTTCGATCATCTGTACGTTGCCAACGGGCTCTTGGCGCCCAAGGGCACGCCGCCGAAGCTGATCCAGGCCTTTGGCGCCGAGATCGTGAAGATGAACCGGAGCGGCCCGGTGCGCGATACGCTGGTCGGCGCGTCGTACGATCCGGGCGTGATGTCGCCCGAGGAATATGGCGCGATGATCGACCGCGAGCTCGACCAATGGGGCGCCATCGTGCGCGAGACAGGTGTGCAGATAAAGTCATGACAGCGTCAATTCCGAAAACCAACTTCCATCCGCCGTTCAACATCACGCGCGCCAGCCATCTCATTTTCACGGTGCGCGATCTCGCCAAGAGTCGCGAGTTCTACACGCAGGTGATGGGGCTGATCGTCAGCGACGAGGATGCCAATACGCTCTGGCTGCGCGGCGTCGAGGAGCGCGCGCATCATTCGCTGACCCTGAAGAAAACCACCGGCCAGCCGCAATGCGAGCGGGTCGGCTTCCGCGTGTTCATGGACGATGACCTCGCCAAGGCCAAGGCGCATTTCGACACGATCGGCATCAAGTCCGAGTTCGTCGAGGTGCCGCACCAGGACCGCACGCTGCACTTCAACGATCCGGCCGGCACGCCGGTCGAGCTGGTCGCGACGATGAAGACTGTGCCGCGCATGCACACCCGGATCGACACCCACCGCGGCGCGGGCGCCTTGCGGATGGATCATTACCAGGTGCTGGTGCCGGACGTGCTGTCCACCGCGAAATTCTACATGGACTTAGGGTTCAGGATTTCCGACTACATCTATGTCGAGGCGGCGCAGAAGGTGGTCGGCACCTTCCTGCACCGCAAGGACAATCCCTGGGACATCGTGCTGCTGACCCGCTCGGGGCCGCGGTTCCATCACGGCGGCTATGTGGTCGAGGCGTTCGAGGACATCGTGCGGGCCTGCGACGTCGCCGGCAATCTCGGTTTCGGCGACCGGATCGAGCACGGTCCGGGACGGCACGGCCATCAGCACTCCTATTATCTCTACGTGCGCGATCCGGACGGCCACCGCACCGAATTGCTGCTGCCTGGCATCCAGATCATCGACATCGACGACGAGCCGGTGATGTGCCCGGTGAAGCCCAACACCAACACGAATCTCTGGGGCCTGCCGGCCCCGAAGAGCTGGGTCGAGGAAGCGACCAATTTCACAGGCGTCACGGTGAAGCAGACGCCGGACGGCACGCCGATGACGGCCGAGCGCTATCTGGCCGAGAAGGCCAAGGAGGCGGTGGCGACGTAGCGGGGCGTGCTCGGAAAACAGCTCGATTGAGCCCGGACGGCGAATCATGCGATGCCGAAAGCCATCGCGCTTCGCCGGACCGGAAAGACAGACCGAATGGCCCAGCGGACGGCCGCCCAATCGACCACCGACAGCACAAAATCCGGACGCCGGCGGTTTCTGCTCGCAGGCCTGACCGGCGCAGCCGCGGTCGCGATGCCGCAGGTGTCCCGCGCCCAGACGGTGAGCTGGCGCATCCAGAGCGCGTGGCCCGCGAAGGACATGTTCCACGAATTCGCGGTGGATTATGCCAAGCGGGTCGCCGAGATGTCCTCCGGGCGGCTGCGGATCGACGTGGTCGCCGCGGGCTCGGTGGTGCCACCCTTGCAGATGGCGGACGCGGCGCATGCCGGCATCCTCGACGGCTGCCACGGCAATGCGACCCTCTGGTACAAGAAGCACAAGGCCTATGCGCTGTTCGGCACGCCGCCCTCGTTCGGCTGGGACTCGCACGGCTTCCTGGCCTGGTTCTACTACGGCGGCGGCGAAGGGCTGTACCGGGAGCTGACCAGCGAGATCGTGCGGGTCAATCTCACGGGCTTCCTCTACGGCCCGCTGCCGACGCAGCCGCTCGGCTGGTTCAAGAAGGACATCCAGGAGCCTTCCGATCTGAAGGGCGTGCGCTATCGCGGCGCGAGCCTGTCATCCGAGCTGTTCGCCGACCTCGGGGCGACCATCATCAACGTGCCGGGCAACCAGATCGCTCCGTTCATGGAGCGCGGCATGATCGACGCGACGGACGGCATCAACGTCGCACTCGATCTCCAGGCCGGTCTGCCGGACGTGGCGAAATTCCTCATGATGGGGAGCCATCATCGTCAGGCCGAGGCCTTCGAGATCGTCTTCAACAAGCAGAAATTCGACGCGCTGCCGGCGGAGCTGAAGGCGATCGCGCGGCACGCGGCGTTCTCGGCGTCGAGCGATCAGCTCTGGAGCGCGCATTCGCGCTTTCCCAAGGGGTTCGACGAGATCAAGAAGCGCGGCGTCAATGCGGTGAAGACCGGGCCCGATGTCATTGCGGCGCAGCTCAAGGCCTGGGATCAGGTGATCGCCGAGCTGTCGAAAGAATCGTTCTTTGCGAAAGTGATCGCGTCGCAGAAGGCCTGGGTGAAGCGCACCCAGCCGTTCTTCCAGATCAACAATCTCGGCTCCGACGAGCTTGCCGCGGCGTACACGCATTTCTTCGGCTGAACATCAACGCCGCTGTTAGCGCGTTTTCCACCTAGGTTGCACCAATCTCCGCCGTCATGCCCGGCCTTGTGCCGGGCATCCACGTCTTGGCGGCAAAGCAAGGTGTGGATGGCCGGGACATAGGCGAGCGAAGCGACGCCGTCCTTTGGACGGCTGCGGGCGAGCGAAGCGACGCCGTCCTTAGGACGGCTATGCCCGGCCATGACGTGGAGAGGACGGTGCGATCCTAACGCGATCCGTCTTGACGATCGACGCGCGACGCCGCACACACAGGCGTTTCCATTTGTCGAGGGTGAGTATGATTGCAAGGAATTGGTATCTGGTTCTGGCTGCCGCGGTGATGATTTCTCAGGCTGCCGTTTCGGTCCGCGCGCAAGAGGTCCCATTCGAAGGCGAGCTGCTGCTCGACGCACGCCCGATGCCGGGCTCCAAGCGCATTCCAAACATGGACGTTTCCGCCAACGGCACCATCGCGATTGAGATGTGGTGTAACCGGGTCGAGGGACAGGTCGTGGTCGCGGGTGACACCGTTACGGTCATCACCGGCCAGCCGACCGATCGCGGCTGCTCGCCCGAGCGGACGCGCGCCGATGCGGATCTGCTCGAGGCGCTGAACGGCGTGACCAACTGGCGCCGCCAAGGCGATTCCGTTCTGCTGATCGGCCCGAAGACGCTGCGCTTCAAGGCACCGACGAATTAGTGCATTCGCGGCTTGCGCGGAGGCGCACCGACGCAACAGGCACACCGTCACCCCCGCGCTTGACGCGGGGGTCCATGACCCATGTTCAACAACGGAAGTCTTACGTAAGGCTTCCTGAGCCGCACCGGCTCATGGATCGCCGGGTCAAGCCCGGCGATGACACCGCCGTTTGTGGCCCGACCTCGCCATAGCGCGTCGAAGACGCGAATAAACGCGAGGCGGCAGTTGCGCTTTCAGCCTCAATCCATCCCGATCGTGGTCAGGTCCTGGAACCAGTGCTGGGCCTGCACGAAGTGCTTCACCTTCGGCGACAGCGCGTGCGGGTTGGTGTCGTGCACGACCCAGACCAGCACGGCGTCGTCGACGATGAGCGTGTGCGCCTGCGCCAGCAACGCATCCTGCCTGGCCGGATCGAAGGTGCGCTTGGCCTCGTCGATCAGCGCGTCGACCTTGGGGTTGTTGTAATAGCCCCAGTTGACGCCGACCGGCGCGGCCTGGCCGCTGTGGAAGAACCGCACGATGGCGTAGAGCGGGTCCGACGTCACATAGGCGATGTTGTTGGACGTGATGCCGGCGTTCATCTCGTCCTTCGCGCCCTTGCGCCAGTGGGTGTAGAGCGTCTCGAGCTCGACCACCTTGAAGTCGATCTCGATGCCGATCTCCTTCAGGCTCTGCTGGATGAACTCGTTCATCGGCAGCGACAGCATCTGGCCGGTGCCGCCCTGGGCGATCACGAAGGTGGTCTTGAGCGGCTTCTGTGGCGAAAAGCCGGCCTCCTCGACGAGCTTCTTGGCGGCGGCGAGATCATATTTGACTTCGAACGTGGGCTTGCCGAACCACGGGCTCGACGGATCGACCTGGCCCTTGGCGGGCTTGGCGAGACCGTTCATCAGATCGACCACGCCCTGGCGGTCGATCGCGAGGTTGAGCGCCTTGCGCAGCCGGATGTCGGTCCAGGGCGAGCCGGGCAGCACACTGAGATGATAGTTCCAGACGTGCGGCGTGACGTTGTCGACGATCCGCATGCCGGCCGATTTGAGCTTCGGCACCGCGTCCGGCGCCGGCGTCTCGACGATGTCGACCTGGCCTGCGAGGAGCGCGCTGGTGCGTGACAGCGCCTCGGGGATCGGCAGCAGGATCAGCCGGTCGGTCTTAGGCAGCCGCTTCTTGTCCCAGTAGTCGGCGTTCTTGACCAACTCGGCGCGCTCGCGCGGCACGAGCTTGTCGAGTTTGAACGGGCCGGTGCCCGACGGCTCCATCGCGATCTTGTTCCAGTCGCCGCCGAGCTTCTCGTATTGCGCCGGGCTCGACACCAGGAACCAGAGCATCTGATAGGGGAAGAACGAGTCGATCTCTTTCGTGGTGATCTCGATGGTGCCGTCGTCGATCTTGCGGTAGCTCGCGATCGAGGGAAGCCGCGGCTTGACCTGCGCGCTCTGCCGCTTGTCGTATTGCGGCGCGCTCTCCTTCAGCACCTTGTCGAGATTCCAGATCACGGCATCGGCGTTGAAGGCGCTGCCGTCGTGAAACTTGACGCCCTGGCGCAGCGTGAACTTCCACTTGGTCTGGTCGGCCGCATCGACCTCCCATTTGGTGGCGAGGCCGGGGACGAGCTTGCCGGGCCGGTCGGCGACGTCCATCTCCCAGGCTACCAGCGGGTCATAGAGCGTGTAGCCGGTGAACTGGTAGGCGCCGGCGCCGCGGTCCGGCTGGCCGGTGGTCAGCGGGATGTCGGCCATGGAGATGGCGTAGCGGACCACGGATTCCGCATGCGCCATGGTGGTTGCCAGTGCGAACGAGGCGGTGAGAAGGAGTTTGGACCAGCGCATCGGGCAGGCTCCGGTTGGTGGGAAGGCATGCGGTCTTGTGCGGGTCGATATGTGCAAAGTTGATGCCAAAAATTGTGCAACTGCCCGCCGGTCGCTCTTTCGTGATGGGCTGTGGGATGGGCTCAGGCGCACCTCCGCCGCCGCCGGTTCAGGGCTATGGTGCCCGGCCATGCCGATCACCCGCCGCGATTTCCTCAACGGTGCCGCACTGACCATCGCCGCCGGGCTGACGCCCGCGGCTCAGCTTTTTGCGCAGCCCGGGCCCTATCCGCCGGCGCTGACCGGCCTGCGCGGCCAGCACATAGGATCGTTTGAAACCGCTCACGCGCTGGCGCTGGAAGCCCGGCGCTTTGCGGCCGAGAGCGCACCGATCGACGAGAGCTACGATCTGGTGGTGGTCGGCGGCGGCATCAGCGGGCTGTCGGCCGCCTGGTTCTACCGGCGGGCGCGGCCGGACGCCCGCATCCTCATCATCGACAACCACGACGATTTCGGCGGCCACGCCAAGCGCAACGAGTTCACGATCGGCGGCCGGCGGATGATCGGCTATGGCGGCAGCCAGTCGCTGCAATCGCCGAACGCGCTGTACAGCCCGGTGGCCAAGGCGCTGCTTGCCGATCTCGGCGTCGAGTTGAAGCGCTTCGAGAGCGCGTTCGACCGCGCGCTCTATCCGTCGCTGGGGCTCACCCGCGGCACGTTCTTCAATCGCGAAGCGTTCGGCCGTGATGTGCTGGTGGCCGGCGAGCCGCCGGCCGCGAATGCCGAGGAGAACGAGCAGCGCAAGGGCAAGCCGCTGTCGGACCTTGTCGCGGCGTATCCGATCTCGGCCAAAAGCCGGGCACAGCTCCTGTCGCTCTACTCCACGGCCAAAGATCCGCTGGCCGGGAAATCGGTCAAGCGCAAGAAGGCGCTGCTCAAGCGCACCAGCTATCGCGACTACCTGATCAAATTCTGCGGCTTGAGCGACGAAGCGGCCAATTGCCTGCAGGGCCGCACGCTGGGATTCTACGGGCTCGGCGCCGATGCAGTGCCGGCGGCCGATGCGCGCGATCTCGGCTATCCGGGTTTTGCCGGCCTGAAGCTGCCGAAGGACACCAGCGCGGCCTGGAAAGAGCCCTACATCTATCATTTCCCCGACGGCAACGCCGCCATCGCGCGGCTCCTGGTGCGCTCGCTCATTCCGGGTGTCGCGCCGGGCCGCACCATGGACGATGTGGTCGAGGCGCCGTTCGACTATGCAAAGCTCGACCGCGACGGGGAGGCGGTGCGGCTGCGGCTCAACGCGACCTGCGTGAACGTGCGCGAGGGCGGCGGCAAGGTGCAGGTGGCGTACGTCCGCGACGGCGCGCTGCATCGCGCCGAGGCGCGCCACACCGTGCTGGCCTGCTTCCACATGATGATCCCCTATCTCATGCCGGACCTGCCGGCGCCGCAGCGCGCGGCGCTTTCGAAAAACGTCAAGACGCCGATCTGCTACACCAACGTTCTGGTCAGGAACTGGCAGGCAATCGCTGCGCTGAAGGTGAACTCGATCCATGCGCCGATGGGCTTCCACAGCCAGGTGTCGCTGGATTTTCCGGTCAGCCTCGGCGGCTATAAAAATCCGCACGATCCGTCGGAGCCGATGCTGCTGCATCTGGTCCACGTGCCGGGCGCGCCGAACTCAGGCCTCGACGCGCGGGCGCAATTCCGCATCGGGCGCGAGAAGCTCTACACCATGACGTTTGCCGACTTCGAGGCGCGCATCCGCGACGACCTCGACCGTATGCTGGGGCAGGGCGGCTTCGCCAGTGCCCGCGACATCGCGGCCATCACGGTGAACCGCTGGCCGCACGGCTACAGCTACGTCGCCAACTCGCTGTTCGATCCGGATGACTACGAGGCCCGCGTTCTGAAGGTGGCGCGGCAGCGTGCGGGCAACGTCGCCATCGCCAACACCGATGCCGGCGGCGATGCCTGGGTGCACTACGCCATCGACCAGGCGGACCGCGCCGTGCGCGAGCTCACGACCTAAACCCGGGCGTCAGTGCGGATCGTCGCGGAACATCCGGTATTGCTCGCGCGACTGGGGCTTGGCGAACATCGCGACGATCTCGGGATGCGCCGCGCGCAGCTTCTGCTCGAGATCGGCGACGCGCTTCTCGATCTCCGGCGTTGTCAGCCGGTCGGCGAATTCCAGGCTCAGCGCCAGCACGATCTCGTCGGGGGCGAGATGCACGGTCGTCATGCCGTTGACGCGCTCGACGCCGTCCTGCTGCTTCGCGATCTCCATGATGGACTTGGTGACCCGGGTGCCGGCGGGCTCGCCGATCAGGAGCTCCTTGCTCTCGCGGGCGAGCATCGCGGCGGTGACGCCCAGCACCAGGCTGATGCCGAGCGAGGCGACGCCGTCGAGCTCCGGCCGGCCGAGATGATAGGACGCGACGTTGCCGCAGAGCGCGATGGCAAGCCCGATCAGCGCCGCGGTGTCCTCGAACAGCACGAGAAACAGCGGCGAATTCTTGCTGCGCCGGAACGCCTGGTAGTAGCTCTGATCGCCTCGGGTCTTGTTGAACTCGCGGCGCGCGATCAGCCATGAGGCGCCTTCGAAGACGGCCGAGAACGCGATCACCACGTAGTTCACAAACGGGTCGGTGATCGGGTGCCTGTCGATGATCTGCAGGATGCCCTCATAGAGCGACACGCCGGCGCCCAGCGCAAACACCAGCAGCGCCACGATGAAGCTCCAGAAGTAGAGCTCGCGGCCGTAGCCCAGCGGATGCTGCTCGTCCGGCGGACGGCTGGCGCGGCGGTGGCCGTAGAGCAGGAGCGCCTGGTTGCCGGTGTCGACCAGCGAATGCACGCCCTCGCTCAGCATCGCCGAGCTGCCGGTCCAGAGCGCAGCGCCGAATTTGGTGATGGCGATCAGGAAGTTGCCGGTGAGCGCAGCGTAGATGACCCGTTTTGAGGATGCCGCAGCCATTTCGCTTCAACGCGCAAGCGCGGCGTTTCGTTGCGCGAGGGCCGGTACCCCAAGAAAAAGGGCCCGGCTTTCGCCGGGCCCTTCGCGTTTTGCCTTTGGGGCAGGCTTACATCATGCCGCCCATTCCGCCCATGCCGCCACCCGGCATCGCCGGAGCCGACGCTTCCTTCGGCACTTCGGCGACCATCGCTTCGGTGGTCACCAGCAGGCCCGCGACCGAGGCCGCGTCCTGCAGCGCACGGCGCACCACCTTGGCCGGGTCGACGATGCCCTTCTCGATCAGGTCGACATACTCTTCGTTCTGGGCGTCGAAGCCGAAGGTCTCGGACTTCGATTCCATGATCTTGCCGACCACGATCGAGCCCTCGACACCGGCGTTTTCCGCGATCTGGCGGATCGGCGCTTCGATGGCCTTGAGCACGATGTTGATGCCGGCCTGAACGTCCGAGTTCTCGTTCGTCAGCTTGCCGACCGCCTTCTTGGCGCGGAGCAGCGCGGTGCCGCCGCCCGGGACGATGCCCTCTTCCACCGCAGCGCGGGTGGCGTTGAGCGCGTCGTCGACGCGGTCCTTCTTCTCCTTCACCTCGATCTCGGTGGCGCCGCCGACCTTGATGACGGCCACGCCGCCTGCGAGCTTGGCGAGACGCTCCTGCAGCTTCTCACGGTCGTAGTCCGAGGTGGTCTCCTCGATCTGCGCCTTGATCTGGCCGACGCGGGCTTCGATGTCCTTCTTCTTGCCGGCGCCGTCGATGATCGTGGTCTTTTCCTTCTCGATCACGACCTTCTTGGCGCGGCCGAGCATCTGCAGCGTGACGTTCTCGAGCTTGATGCCGAGGTCTTCCGAGATGAGCTGGCCGCCGGTGAGGATCGCGATGTCCTCGAGCATCGCCTTGCGGCGATCGCCGAAGCCCGGAGCCTTCACGGCCGCGATCTTGAGGCCGCCGCGCAGCTTGTTGACGACGAGCGTGGCGATGGCCTCGCCCTCGACGTCTTCCGAGATGATCAGCAGCGGCTTGCTGGTCTGCACCACCGCCTCGAGCAGCGGCAGCATGGTCTGCAGGCCCGAGAGCTTCTTCTCGTGCAGGAGGATGTACACGTCCTCGAGCTCGGCGATCATCTTCTCGGCGTTGGTGATGAAGTAGGGCGAGATGTAGCCGCGGTCGAACTGCATGCCCTCGACGATCTCGACCTCGGTGTCGAGGCTCTTGGCCTCTTCGACCGTGATGACGCCTTCGTTGCCGACCTTCTGCATCGCGTCGGCGATCATCTTGCCGATCTGCTTGTCGCCGTTCGACGAGATGGTGCCGACCTGCGCGACTTCGGCCGACGAGCCGACCTTCTTGGCGCGCTTCTCGATGTCCTTGAGGACGGCGGCGACCGCGATGTCGATGCCGCGCTTGAGGTCCATCGGGTTCATGCCGGCGGCAACCGACTTGGCGCCTTCCTTCACGATCGCGGCGGCGAGCACGGTCGCCGTGGTGGTGCCGTCGCCGGCGTTGTCGTTGGTCTTCTGGGCGACTTCGCGCACCATCTGCGCGCCCATGTTCTCGAACTTGTCCTCGAGCTCGATCTCCTTGGCGACGGTGACGCCGTCCTTGGTGATGCGCGGGGCGCCGAACGACTTGTCGATCACGACGTTGCGGCCCTTCGGACCGAGCGTGACCTTCACGGCGTTGGCGAGGATCTCCACGCCGCGCAGCATGCGGTCGCGCGCGTCGGTGGAGAAGCGGACTTCTTTGGCGGACATTTCAAATCACTCCTGAAAGGTGATGGATGGACTTAGGCGATCACGCCCATGATGTCGGATTCCTTCATGATCAGGAGATCCTCGCCGTCGAGCTTCACTTCGGTGCCCGACCACTTGCCGAACAGCACGCGGTCGCCGGTCTTGAGGTCGAGCGGGACCAGCTTGCCGGCCTCATCGCGGCCGCCCGGGCCCACGGCGATGATCTCGCCCTGCGACGGCTTTTCCTTCACGGTGTCCGGGATGATGATGCCGCCGGCGGACTTCTCCTCGGCGTCGATGCGCTTGACGACCACACGGTCGTGCAGGGGACGGAACTTGAGCTTGGCCATGCTTTCCTCGTCGGCGCGCGTAAGCGCGGTGGTGGGAAGAAAAGTGTTGTGTTGATAGGCACTTAGCACTCCACTCCCAGAGTGCTAAACGCCCGGTGGAAATAGGGGGTTGCAGGGGGCGAGTCAAGGCAGACCGCCCCATTCGTTAAGGAAGGCGGGCCTTTGGTTAATTCGGCCGGCCGCGCAGGACGGTGCGGAAGCCGATGTGGGAGGCGCCGAGATCGACCTCCTGGGGCTGCCGCGCGGCCGGCCGGTAGCGGCCGCAGAAGTTCGGTGAGCACAGCCACGAGCCGCCCTTGATCACCCGCGGCGCACCGACAGGCCCATTTCGTGGCTCCGGGCCGGTCGGATTGATGGCGCCATTGGCCAGCAGCACATGGCCGGGCTGGTACCAGTCGGTCGCCCATTCCCAGACATTGCCGACCATGTCGAACAGGCCATAGCCGTTCGGCGGATAGCAGCCGACCGGCGCGGTGCCGTGATGGCCGTCGCTCTTGTCGTCCTCGTAGGGAAAGAAGCCTTGCCAGGAGTTGGCGAGGTACTGGCCGTCAGGGGTGGGCTCATCGCCCCAGGCATAATCGGCGCCGTCGAGCCCGCCACGCGCGGCGAACTCCCACTCAGCCTCGGTCGGCAGGTCGCGGCCGGCCCAGCGCGCATAGGCCTCGGCGTCCTGATAGGCGATGTGCACCACCGGATGGTTGTCCTTGCCGGCGATCGAGCTGTCCGGGCCGCTCGGATGCCGCCAGTCGGCGCCCGGCACGTACTGCCACCAAGTCATGTCGTTCATCCGCGCCGGGGCGTTCTTCGGCACGCCGACGAACACCATGGAGCCGGGCTTCAGCGCCTCATCGGGCAGGTCCGGATAATCCTGCTTGTTCAGTCCACGCTCCGACACGGTGCGATAGCCGGTGGCGTCGACGAAGGCCTTGAACTGCGCATTCGTCACCTCGTGGCGATCGATCCAGAAGCCCGACACGGTGACGCGGCGCGGCGGCCGCTCCTCGGGATAGAACTTGTTCGAGCCCATGCTGAAGCTGCCGCCCGGCACGAAGATCATCCCGGCGTGGCCTTGCTCGTCGTTCGTGGCTTTCGCAGGCCGGCCCGCATAGGCCTCGCAGAGACGCAGCCCCGGATCGCCCGGGCTGCGCGCCTCGGGCTTGGGCGGCGCCTGTGGCGGCGACGACGATTGCGACAATGCGCCGGCGGCAAGGACCGTCAGGGAGGCGGAGACGACGCCACCCGACAAAAACCACCGCAGCATGCCGCTTCGTTTCATGACCGACCCAGCGCTCTACGGACGAACCGATGCGGACGATGACGGCGCCGTGCAGGCCTGGTGCGCCTGCTGCATCATCACCAGGTCGTCGTGATCGACCCGGCCGTCGCCGTTGAGATCGCCGCCGCACAGGTTGGCCTCGCACTTGCCGAACTGAGCGCGCAGCAGCGCCACGTCGTCCGCATTGATCCTGGTATTGCGGTCGAGGTCGGCGCGCTGACAGATGCTCATGCAGTCGGTGCCGAAGTTGGCCTGGATGATCGCCTGGTCGGCGGCATCCGTCACGCCATCCATGTTGATGTCGTAGGCGCTCGGCCCCTTGCCGTTGTAGGTGCTCCAGAGGTCGAGATCGGCCTGGTTGACGCGCAGGTCGCCGTTGCCGTCGCCCTTGGCGCGGCACTGCTGCTGCGGGGCGGCTGAGCTCTTGATGCTGTCCATCTCGTTGGACAGCTGGGTGTAGGCCTGCCCGAAATTGGCCGACAGACAGGTCACGGGATCCTGGCCCTCCGGGCAATTCTTCAGCAGGTTGGCGTTGGCGACGTCCATGCCGCTCGGGTTCGCGGTGGATCGCCGGATGTCGTAGAACTCGCGCACCGTCTTGGTGTCGTATTCGGCCCACGGGAACGGCTTGTTGGTGGCATCGGGCGGAAGCGGCGCGGCGCAGTTGGTCTGCTGCAGCTCGACGAGCTTGAAGCGCTTGTTGCGCACCGCGAATTGCGCCACCGGGTTGACGGTCACCGAGGAATTGGCCGCAGCGACCGCGCAGCACGACGTCACCTGCTGCGGTGCGCCCGGCCCGTACCAGATGCCGCCGTTGTCCTGGCACAGGTTCTTGCTGAACAAGAGCGTGTCATTGCAGATGTTGCCGAGCTGGCACGGCCAGCTCCGCTCGCTCGGCACCGGCGTGAACTTGCCGACCGCGACCTGGGTGAAGCTCGTCTTGCGGACCGGCGGCGCCGACGGCGATTGCAGGTAGGGCATCAGCGGCTTGCTGTCGAGCTGATGGCTCGGCGGCACCACTTCGGCGACGTTCAGCCCGGCGACATCGCCGAAGAACTGGAACAGATCGGTGACGTTGATCAGCTCGGCGACCTCGCGGCCCGGGCTCTGCACGAAGCCGCCCGCAACGATCAGCGGCACCCAGACGCCGGTCTGATAGACCGTGGCCTTGGAGCGCGACACGCTGAAGCCGTCGGTGACACGCACCGATGAGCCGTAGCTGCCGTTGTCGCCGACGATCACCACGACGGTGTTGGAAAGATCAATGGACTGAAGGGTGTGGCCGTCGGCGCCAACCGTCCCGAGGCCCATCGCGGCGATGGCGCGGCCGATCTCCGCATCGGCGCCTTCGATCATGCTGTTGAGCAGGGTGCGCTCCGGCTGCAACGAGCTGCACGCCGCAGCCTGATCGAGCGGATCCGGAACGTCGAAGGTCGGCGACTTCTGATACGGCGTGTGCATGCTGTTGTAGCTCAGCGTCAGCATGCGCGGACCGTTCTGAGCCTTCCACCAGCCGGCGCCGTCGAGCGACTGCCGTGTGGTCATGTACTGGCGCGAGATTTGCGGCGAGCAGGCGTCGGCGTCGCTCGGGGTCCAGGACGGCGGCTTCACGCCGTGGGCCTGGATCCGGTTCCAGACGTAATAGGCATTCGTCCGATCGAAATCGCTCGCGACCGGCGCACTGTCGTTGCACAGCTTGTTGGGCCGGAAGATGCCGCCGGTCTGCAGGCAGTTCCGCGACGGGCTGGCGTTGCTTTGAGAGTTGGAATTCAGGTAGCGGCACGAGATCGTGTCGCCCGACTTGCTGTAGCAGGCGCCCGCCGCCGCGGTCTGATAGTAGCCGCAAGCCTGGCCGCCGCTCGGATCGCCGCCGCCCGCCGTCCTGTCGATCGAGGGCGGACCTGCGGTCATGTTGCCGCGGAAGGTCTGCCAGCCGCGGGTGACGGGCGCACAATTGCCGGCCGGGTCCTTTTCATTGCCGAGGTGATACTTGCCGACCAGCGAGCTGGTGTAGCCGGCCTTGGCGAGCACGCGCGGCAGCGTCGCCTCGAACTCGGAGACGTATTCCTGGGGCAGGTGGTTGTCGACGATAGCGCTGGTGACGCCGGTTCGGATCGGATAGCGGCCGGTGAAAAACGCGGCCCGGCTCGGCGAGCATTCCGGCATGGCCCAGACATTGGTGAACTTGACGCCGGCCTGGGCGATCCTGGCGAGGTTCGGGGTGGCGGCGGCCGGGTTGCCGCCGAAGCCGAACAGCGCAAGCTGGTCGATGCCGACGTCGTCGAGGATGACGAACAGGATATTGGGCTTGCTGCTTTGAGCTGCGGCCGGGCTCGACGCGCCGGCAAGGCCTATGGCGCAGAGCATTGTGGTCAGCGCCAGCGCGCGCGGGATGGAACGGCCGGGTGTCCTGGTCATCGCAAAAAGCCCCAATGGTTGCGAAGATGACGATGGGTAGGTCCGGGCCATGACAACCGGGTTTCAGCCGCCCTGAACAGTGGAGATTCTTGGGTCGGAACCGCGGCCGGCGGTCGCGTCGGCCGCGCCCTAGGCCGCCGATCGGCTTCAAAAAAAGCTTGGAGGAAAAGGCCGTTAGGGAGGAAACTGCGGCCGGCAGACCGGCGCGCTTGGGGTTGGGGAGCGAGCGGGGACCAGGTTCGACCGCGCGGGCGGCCGACGCGGTTAGCAACTGGTTAAAGTTGTACTGGTTAAGATGAGCCTCGAGTCGGGCGCAGGTTGCCGTCCAGGTTTGGCCGTCATGGGGCCGGCGGCTGCAGCCGTTCCTGAATGCAGAGCAGGAAGCAAGTAATGAGTGATGACCGTCGATCTCTTTCTATCACGGCCTTGGCCGTTCTCGGTGCGGGCCTTGCGCTGAGCGGCTGCGGCGGCAGCTTCAACATGCCGAGCTTCGGCACCAGCACGCCCGAGCCCGCGCCGCCGCCGGCGGCCGCGTCGCTGCCGTCGAAATACGCGCCGGAAGAGATGATCGGCCGTTGGGGCTACACGTCCTACCAGAACGAGGCCGACAAGGCGCGCACCATCACGATCGCGCGCGGCCAGTGCAAGAACCCGTACGTGATCGCGCGCGGGCCGAGCGGCGGCGTGATGATGCATCTTGCCGATCAGAAGCAGCCGAGCGAATTGCGGCTCAAGGGCAGCTCCGACGGCCGCAACTACATCGGCCCCGAAGGCGATGCCGGCAATCCGCAGGACCGCGAGATCCTGTCGTTCGACGGTCGTGTCCTGATCACGCGCTATGTCGATCCGGATTCGGCCAATCGCTACGGCAATATGGTCTATGTGCGCTGCGCGCCGGGCCGCGCCTAGCAATTCCCACTTGGGTGGAAGCACGCAACACGCACGCTGTCACCCCCGCGCTTGACGCGGGGGTCCATGACTCTGCTTCGACAGCGGAAGCCTTACGCAAGACTGCCTTCAACCGCGCCCGCTCATGGATTGCCGGGTCACGGCGCTTACGCGCCGGCCCGGCAATGACACCGCCGTTGTAGCAAGGCACTGGAGAAGGCGATAGCGAGCGCGGCTGAGCCGCGCGCCGCCGACAACCGGCAAAAGAAAAAAGCCCCGGACTTGCGTCCGGGGCTTTCAAGTCTGTCGTGTGGTTTCTTAGAAGCGATAGTTCACGCCGGCGCGCACGATGTTCATCTGCAGGTCGACGTTGGTCGCGGTGCCGCAGGAGGCCGCGCTGCAGGTCGTGTCGCCGATATCGGCGTAGAGATATTCGAGCTTGGCGGTCCAGTTGCCGGCGATCACGCCTTCGACGCCGACGCCGACCGTCCAGCCCGCATTGGTGTCGCTCGAGCCGCCGAAGCCGGAACGGCGAGCCTTGACGTCGCCGAGGGCCAAGCCGCCCGTGACATAAGGCATCCAGCGATCCCAAGCATAACCGACGCGGCCGCGCACCGTGCCGAACCACTCGTTCTTGGTCTTGCAGGTGAAGGCGCCGCAGGCCGTGCTGTCGTCGACAAAGCTCGCGTCGACATCGCCTTCGATGCCGAACACCCACGGGCTGCCCAGGCCCTGCCAGTTGTAGCCGGCGGTCACGCCGATCATGCCGCCGCCCGGGCTGTTGCTCACGCCGAGGCCGTTCCAGTCGGAGTTGCCGAAGGCGCCGCCGCCGTTGATGCCGAGATAGAAGCCGGTCCAGTTGTACATCGGAGCGTAGGCGGGCGCCTTGTAGGGCATGCCACGCGCGGGAAGGTCCGCGGCCGAGGCCGGGAGCGAAGCGACCAGCGCGAGAGCGCCGAGGGCCGCAGCGATAGAACGTTTCATTACGCAACCTCCAAAAATCGAAGTTAGCGCAAAGTATTCAGCGGGTGCGCAAAGTCTAGTGTAGAAAAAGCACATTGGTAGCGTTGACAAAGTATGAATCCAAAACCCCGCATTTTTCCTGGGTTTTTGAGGGGTGTACTTTTTGTATACAGAAAATTTACTATAGAGATGGTCAAGAAATACTAAACAAATATTCGGCGCGCACGGCAAAAGAAAACCGCCCCGGACGGCAGCGTCCGGGGCGGTTGTTGTCGCGTGAGCTTGAAATCAGAACCGGTAGTTCAGACCGGCGCGCACGATGTGGGTGCGGAAGTCGACATTGCTCGCGACCGGCAGGCACGCCGTGCAGGAGACATCGCCGAGATCGACATAGAGATATTCGATCTTGGCGGTCCAATTGGCGATCACTGCGGCCTCGATGCCGGCGCCGACCGTCCAGCCGACATTGGTGTCGCTCGTGCTGCCGATGCCGAGCTGTGTCGCCTTCACGTCGCCGAACGCGGCGCCGCCGGTGATGTAGGGCATCACGCGATCGAACGCGTAGCCGAGCCGGCCGCGCGCGGTGCCGAGCCAGGTGTTCTTGGTCTCGCAGCTGAACGCGCCGCAGGCGGTGCTGCCCTTGATGCTCGCCCAGTCGATGTCGGCCTCGAGGCCGAATACCCACTGGCCGGACTGCCAGTTGTAGCCGGCCGTGACACCGACCAGGCCGCCCGACGGATCGGCGCTGCCGCCCGTGCCGCTCCAGTCCGAAGTGCCCCAGGCGCCGCCGCCGTTGATACCGAGATAGAAACCGTTCCACGAATACACCGCCGGAACGAAAGCCGGCGCCTTGGTCGGCGGCATGGCGCGCGGCAGATCCGCAGCCGCGGCACTCGTGACGGCCAGACCCAGCAGACCGATTGTTGCAAAGAGAACCCGACGCATACTCGGCATACCCGCCTCCCGTTTCTTGAACCCGCACCCCAACGCTGTGGGATGCCACTTGGTTCCTGGATTTGGGCGGCAGTGCTTGGAATCTTGGGCGAGACTGCGGTCTTGTTGTGATGACGCACACTGCGTGGGGCGCTGTGACCGCGAGGTCACGCAAATCCGCAGCTCGATCCGCTGCAATCGCGCGTGCCCGAGACGCACGTCGCAATCAGCTTATAAGAGTGCTGAACCAAAGCGTCAGAGCACTGTCGTGTCGACGACATTGCCACAATTCAGAAGCGATAGTTCACACCGAAACGAAGCACGCTCGACGTCAGGCCATGATCGGTGCCGGTCAGCGCGAACGAGCGGTCGTTCAGATCGATGTAGAGATACTCGGCCTTGGCGCTCCAGTTGCTCGACAGCGCGATCTCCATGCCGGCGCCCGCGGTCCAGCCGTAAGTGGTGCGCGACTCCTCGATGCCGAGCGCCAGGCTCTGCGCGCGGATCGTGCCGTAGGCGAGGCCCACGGTTCCGTACAACAGGATGTTGTTCATCGCGTAACCGGCGCGGCCGCGCAGCGTGCCGAACCAGGGGTTGGAGAACTTCCAGCCGGCGAAGCGGTCGTCGGCATCCGACAGTTGCAGGTCGGTCTCGCCACCGAGCACGAACTGCCCGAGCTGCCAGTTGTAGCCGCCTTGGATGCCGCCCATGACGCCGGACGGCTCGTGGCCGAAGTTGCTCACCGAGCCCCACTGATAGCCGAGATTGGCGCCCACATAAGGGCCTTGCCAGCGCGCCGGCTGACCGTAGGGCGCGGGCTGGCCGTAGGGCACGAGATCCGCCGCTGCCGCAGCGCTCGACGCGAGCAAGCTTGTCGCGAGCAAAAGCGTTGCAACGGCCGCCGCGAACACCGATCTCTTCATCGCAACCTCCACCCGACCCTTTGATTCACTCGAAGCGGTTTTTGCCCGCTTGCCTTGGGGTCACGCGGATCGATCGCTGCCGGGCTTGTGGCTCGCGTTTGTGCACACAAGATGGCGGCGGGCGATGCGCGTCGGGGGAATTTGTGCGGCCTTTTAATTTAAGTGTTTGTGAATCGGTAACGCTGCTGCCGCCTTAACGCTAAGGAACGGTGTATTGGAGAGCGCCCCAGCAAGAACTATTTTACCATGCCACAATTGGCCGCTCGGACGCGCGGCCTCACAAGGAGCAAAACACCGGCATGGCCGGCGGCGGCAAAGACATCGATCCGGCGACCGAGCTCGCCGAAGAGGACGACGAGCAGGCGCTGCCTGAGCGGGAACCGGAGCTTGACGCGGCGCTGATCGAGCTCGGCGACGCGAGCGGGCCGCTGGCGGCCGGCCGCGCCGTGCTGCTGCGCCATGCCAAGCTCGCGCCGTCGACGCCCGGCGTCTACCGCATGCTCGATGCGGCGGGCGAGGTGCTCTATGTCGGCAAAGCCAAGAACATCAAGAAGCGCTTCACATCGTACACGCGGCCGACCGGGCACGACACCCGCATCGAGCGGGTGATCGTCTCGACCGCGTCGGTGGAGTTCGTCTCGACGGCGACCGAGACCGAGGCGCTGCTGCTCGAAGCCAACCTGATCAAGCGGCTTCGCCCGCGCTTCAACGTGCTGCTGCGCGACGACAAGTCGTTTCCCTATATCCTGATCACCGGGGACCACTGGGCGCCGCAGATCCTCAAGCATCGCGGCGCGCGCTCGCGGGACGGCAGCTTCTTCGGACCGTTCGCGTCGGTGTGGGCGGTCAACCGCACCATCACGGCGCTGCAGCGCGCGTTCCTTCTGCGCTCCTGCTCGGACGGCTTCTTCGAGAGCCGCACGCGGCCGTGCCTGTTGCATCAGATCAAGCGCTGCTCGGCGCCCTGCACCAACGAGATCGATTTTGCGGGCTATGCCGAGCTGGTGCGCGAGGCCAAGGCGTTTTTGTCCGGCAAGAGCCAGGCGGTGCGCGACGAGCTGTCCGGCGAGATGGAGAAGGCGTCGTCCGAGCTCGATTTCGAGCGCGCCGCGATCTATCGCGACCGTTTGGCTGCGCTGTCGGCCGTGCAATCGACGCAGGGCATCAACCCGCGCAGCACCGAAGAGGCCGACGTGTTCGCCATCCATCAGGACGGCGGCTTCAGCTGCATCGAGGTGTTCTTCTTCCGCACCGGACAGAACTGGGGCAACCGCGCCTATTTCCCCCGGGCCGACCGCACGCTCGAGCCCGGCGAGGTGCTGGGTGCGTTCCTGGCGCAGTTCTACGACGACAAGCCGCCGCCCTCGCTGATCCTGCTTTCGCACGACGTTCCGGAATGCGAGCTGCTCGCCGCGGCGTTGACGACGAAGTCTGGTCGCAAGGTCGAGATCTCGGTGCCGCAGCGCGGTGAGAAGAAGGAACTGGTCGCGCACGCGCTGGTCAATGCGCGCGAGGCGCTGGGGCGCAAGCTCGCCGATACCTCGTCGCAGCATAAGCTGCTCAAGGGAGTGGCCGAGACCTTCGGCCTGCCGCGCGTGCCGCAGCGGATCGAGGTCTACGACAACAGCCACATCCAGGGCACCAACGCGGTCGGCGCCATGATCGTCGCGGGGCCGGAGGGCTTCCGCAAGAACCAGTACCGCAAGTTCAACATCCGCTCGACGGAGCTCACGCCCGGCGACGACTTCGGCATGATGCGCGAGGTGCTGGAGCGGCGCTTCAAGCGGCTGATGGCGGAGGCTCCGCGCGAGGCGCAGCCGGCCGATGCCACGGAGGCGATCGAGGCCGTGGCGATTGCGGGCGATATGCCGTTGCCCGCGGACAGCGGCGACGAGCGTGAATCGCCCTGGCCCGATCTGGTGCTGATTGACGGCGGACAGGGGCAGCTCAATGCCGCCAAGGAAACGCTGGCCGCGCTGGGGGTCACCGGCGTACCGATGATCGGCGTCGCCAAGGGCCCCGACCGCGATGCCGGCAACGAGACCTTCTATCTGACCGACAAGCCCGCGGTGAAATTGCCGCCGCGCGATCCGCTGCTGTTCTTCATCCAGCGGCTGCGCGACGAGGCGCATCGCTTTGCCATCGGCTCGCACCGCACGCGGCGCACGAAAAGCATCCGCGAAGGCGGCCTGCAGGAAATCCCCGGCATCGGGCCGACGCGCAAGCGCGCGCTGCTGCATCACTTCGGCACGCTCAAGGCCATCGAGCGCGCGTCGCTCGCCGATCTCTCGCAGGTGCCGGGCATCAACGAAGAGACCGCGCGCAAGATCCACGACTTCTTCCACGAGAAGGCGAGCTAGCCGGTACTGGACGGCGGCACCGTAACGCGGTCGAATGGCCGTGAAAATCATTGCCGCCGAGGAGACCCGTCCATGCTCGATTACGTGATCCGCAACGCCCGCGTGCCGGGCGCGGCGAACGGCGGCAACGTCGATATCGGATTCTCCAAAGGCAAAATCGCCGCGATCGAGCCGAAGCTCGTGGCCGACTCGCCGTCTTATGACGCGCAAGGCTGCCTCTGCTGCGGCGGCCTGGTCGAGACCCACATCCATCTCGACAAGTCGCGCATCATCGATCGCTGCACGCCGGAGCCGAGCCGCAGCGATCCCAATCATATGAAACGCGTGCAGGCGGTGAAATCGACTTTTACGGTGGAAGACATCTACAACCGCGCCAAGGTCACGCTGGAGAACTGCATCAAGCAGGGCACCACGCGCATCCGCACCCATGTCGAGATCGATCCGCCGGTCGGCACCAAGGGCGTCGAAGCGCTGAAGATGCTGCAGAAGGAATATGCCTGGGCGGTGGACCTCGAGCTCTGCGCCTTCGCGCAGGAGGGCCTCGCCGGAATGCCCGAGACCGACAAGGCGCTGGTCGAAGCGCTCAAGATGGGCGCGACCTCCATCGGCGGCGCGCCGAATTACGACACCGACCACCCGTTCCATATCAACCGGGTGTTCGAGCTCGCCCGCGAATACGACATTCACGTCGACATGCACATCGACTCGGGCCACGATCCGGCCAGCATGGACAACATGCTGGTCGCGGACCTCGCCGAGAAATACCGGTACGGCGGCCGCGTCGCGATGGGCCACATGACCAAGGTCGCGGCGCTGCCGCCGCAGAAGCAGAAGGATATCGCCAAGCGCCTCGCCGACACCGGCGTGGCCGTCACCGTGCTGCCCGCGACCGACCTGTTCGTGCTGGCCCGCCACAAGGACCACGACGTGCCGCGCTGCCTCACCGATGCGAATCTGTTCGCGTCGCAGGGCTGCAATTGCTCGATTTCGACCAACAACATCCTCAATCCGTTCACCCCGTTCGGCGATTGCTCGCTGATCCGGATGGCGAACATGCACGCCAATGTGCTCCAGGTCGGGCAGCCGGAGTTGCTCGCCGACCTGTTCTCCATGGTCAGCGACCGCTCGGCGAAACTGCTGAATCTGAAGGACTACGGCATCAAGGTGGGCAATCAGGCCGAGGTCACGGTGGTCGATGCCAAGTCTCCGGCCGAGGCGGTCGCGACCAACGCCCCGGTGCTGGCCGTGTTCAAGCGCGGCCGCCAGACGGTCAGCCGGCCGCGGCCGGAACTGCTGCGGCCGCAATAAAAGGCAGCCGCCGTGGCGTTGCAGGAACCCCGCATGGCTCCCATGTGACGGTTTGCGCTGTCATCACACCGCCGTGACGCGATGTTAAGTCGCGATTGTGGTAGCCGATGGAACGGCGACTCTCCGGCGGCTTTTCACAGACGGCTGTGGTCAAAGCCGTTCCGTCAGGGTGATTGTCTTTCAAGGCGGGGGCGGCGGGCCTATGGTGGCAGAGACGATGGACACCGTTTCCAGCACCCGCTTGCCGGCGCGGCCGCTCGCACTGGCCAACCTGCTGACCTATGGCCGGATCGCCGCAGTGCCGGTCGTGGTCGGGCTGATGTACGGATACAGCATCCTCGACGGCGGGCTGTGGCTGCGCTGGGCCGCTCTCGGCGTGTTCATCGCGGCGGCCGTCACCGACCTGCTCGACGGCTATATCGCCCGCGCCTATGACCAGCAGTCGTCGCTCGGCAAGATGCTCGATCCGATTGCCGACAAGCTCCTGATCTCCGCGTGTCTTCTGATGCTTGCCGCCGAGGAGACGATCCGCGGCTGGTCGCTGCTCGCCGCGGTGATCATCCTGTGCCGCGAGATCCTGGTCTCGGGCCTGCGCGAATATCTCGCCGAGCTGCGGGTCAGCGTGCCGGTGTCGCGGCTCGCCAAGTGGAAGACCACCTGGCAGCTCATCGCGGTGGGCTTCCTGATCTGCGGCGAGGCCGGCGACAAGTTTGCGTCCGACCTGATGAAGCACGATATGCTGGTCATCACCAATATCGGGCTGGCGCTGCTCTGGCTGTCCGCCCTGGTCACGCTCTATACCGGCTGGGACTATATGCGCGCCGGCTTGCGGCATATGATCGACTGATGAAGCTTCTGTATTTTGCCTGGGTGCGCGAGCGGGTCGGCAAGGCCGAGGAGGATCTCGCGCCGCCGGCGGACGTCAAGACCGTGGCGGACCTGATGCGCTGGCTCGGCGGGCGCGGCGAGGAATACGCCCACGCCTTCGAGCAGGCGAAATCGATCCGCGCCGCGATCGACAAGCGTCACGTGCGGCCGGACACCGCGATCGCCGGCGCCCGCGAGATCGCGTTCTTCCCGCCGATGACCGGCGGCTGAGACGGGTGGATGATGCAGACCACCGTGCGCCTTCAGCGTGAAGACTTCGACGCCGCGGCCGAGCAGGCGGCGCTCGTGCGCGGACGCACCGACGTCGGCGCGGTGGTGACGTTCACCGGCATCTGCCGCGGCGCCGAGTCCGGCGAGCCGATCGCGGCGCTGACGCTCGAGCATTATCCCGGCATGGCCGAGGCCGAGATCGCGAGCCACGTGGAAGAGGCCAAGTCGCGTTGGCCGCTGATGGGCGTCACCGTGATCCATCGCTACGGCCGCATCGAGCCAGGTCAGAACATCATGATGGTGGCGACCGCCTCGTCGCATCGCGAGGCGGCCTTCGCGGCCGCCGAGTTCCTGATGGATTACCTCAAGACCAAGGCGCCGTTCTGGAAGCAGGTCGAAAGCAAGTCCGGCAAGGCCTGGATCGAGGCCAAGGGCGCCGACGACGCGGCCGCGGCGCGCTGGGACAAGCCGCCCGGCAGCGAAGCCGCGGAATAACAGCCGCGTTGCAGGGTTTTGAAGTCGAACACGTGGTGAGGGACGACACCATGCTTCGAACGATAGCGCTCTCATTGATCACGCTTGCGTGCGTCACATCAGTGACGGCCGAAAACCGTATCAGCTACTTTCCGGTCGCGCCCGGTTCGGGCCCGCATGACGTGGCGCCGGCGCCGGACGGCATCGTCTATTACTCGGCGCAGATGAAAGGCGCTCTCGGTCGCGTCGATCCCAAGACCGGCAAGGACGAGCGCATCCCGATCGGCTCGGGCTCCGCGCCGCACGGCGTGGTCATCGGCCCCGATGGCTCGCCCTGGCTCACCGACGGCGGGCTGAACGCCAACGTGCGCTACGACCTGAAGACCAAGAAGTTCGACTATTTCCCGCTGCCGCCGCAGATGCCGAGCGCCAACCTCAACACCGGCGTGTTCGACAAGGACGGCGTCTACTGGTTCACCGGACAGAACGGCGTGCACGGCTATGTCGATCCGCGAACCGGCAAGCACGAAAGCTGGAAGTCGCCGCGGCGCGGCAGCTACGGCATCACGGTGACGCCGTCGAACGAGGTCTGGTACGTGGCGCTCGCCGGCGACCACCTCGGCAGGATCGACAAGTCGAACGGCAACGTCGCGATCGTCGAGCCGCCGCGCAAGGGCATGGGCCCGCGCCGGGTGTGGTCGGACTCCAAGGGGATGCTCTGGGTGAGCTTCTGGCAGTCCGGCGAGGTCGGCCGCTACGACCCGCAGGCCAAGGCCTGGAAGACGTGGCTGCTGCCCGGCAATCCTGGCGCCGGCTGCTATTCGGTCCATGTCGACGGCCAGGACAAGGTCTGGCTAACCGATTTCATGACCAACGCCATCGTCCGCTTCGATCCGGTCACCGAGAAGTTCGAGACCTTCCCGAGCAGCGAGCGCGGCGCCCAGGTGCGGCAGATGGCGAGCCGCCCCGGCGAGGCCTGGGGCGCGGAATCCGGCAACAGCCGGCTGGTGGTCATTAAGTATTGATCGGCGCTTTGCTGGCGGGGGCTTGGCGCTGTGATAATTTCACCGCGATGCAGCCTTTCATGCACCGCCGGAACCTGTTGCGGCTCGCGGCCGGCCTGCCGTTGCTCGCGCTCGCCGGTCCGGCATGGGCCGCGCGGGCGGCCCTGATCGAGCGGCTGATCGCCGAAGCCAGGCCCCTGCCGCACATTTCGCAGCGGATGGACCACATCTCCAGCAAGCTTCTCGGCATCCGCTATCAGGCCAACACGCTGATCGGCAGTCCCGAAGCTCCGGAAAGATTCGTGGTGCGGGACGATGCCTTCGATTGCGTCACCTACTGCGAGGTCGTGTTGGCCGCCGCCATGGTCCGCGACATGAGCGAGTTCGAGACCGCGCTGCGCCGTATCCGCTACGACCACGGCCGGGTGCAATACGACCAGCGCAACCACTATTGGGCCGACTGGTGTCAGCGCAACATCGCGAACGGCCTCTGCCGGCAGGTCACGATCGAGCCGTCGGTGACCTACAGCAAGGCGCTCACCTGGCATCGCGAGTTCACGCCACGCCAGGTCTCGATCACGGGGGTCACGCGGGCCACGATGATGGACAATGCCAAGCTGCTGGCGCCGGGCGACATCGTCGGCATCACGTCGGGCCGCGCCGGTCTCGACTACTATCACACCGGCCTGGTGGCCTTCGGGCGCAACGGCGAGCTGCTGCTGCGCAACGCGTCGCAGAAGCGCGGCCGCGTGGTCGAAGAAAGAATGGTGGACTTCGCGGCGATGAATCCGGTGCGCTATGTGACGCTGCTCCGCGCGGCCGAGCCTGCGCCGCCGGTCGCGGAGCGCCGTTGAAAGCGCGCAAGTCCCCCATGCGGAAGCGCGCCGCGCAGGCCTTGCCCGTGACGGTGGCCGGCCTGATCCGCTCTGTCTCAACCGATTTGAAGCGCGCCAGGCTCGTGTTCGCCCACGGCACCACCGATCCCGTGGTGGAGGCGGCGTTCATCGTCGCCGAGACGCTCGGCATCCATCCGGATTTCGTCGAGGCGCGCGCCACGATGCCGGTGAGCGCCGCGCAGCAGAAGAAGATCGGAAAGCTCGTCGAGCGGCGCATCCGCACCCGCAAGCCCGCGGCCTATCTGCTCAAGCGCATCTACATGCTCGGGGTGCCGTTTTACATCGACGAGCGCGCCATCGTGCCGCGCTCGTTCCTTGGCGAGGTTCTGGCGAGCGATCTGTTCACCGACGAGGGTTTTGCGTTGCTGCCGGATGCCGACGCGATCGGCAGCGTGCTTGATCTTTGCACCGGTTCGGGGTGCCTCGCGATTCTTTCGGCGATGCGATTTCCCGGCGCCAAGGTCGACGCGGTCGAACTGTCCAAGGGGGCTTTCGAAGTCGCCAAGCACAATGTGGCTGAACACAAGCTCAAGAAACGCCTACGCGTGCTGCGCGGCGACCTGTTCGCGCCCGTGGCAGAAACCCGCTACGACCTGATCATCTCCAATCCGCCTTACGTCGACGATGCCGGCATGAAGGGCCTGCCGCCGGAATGCCGGCACGAGCCGAGCATGGCGTTCGATGGCGGCGATGACGGATTGGATATCGTGCGGCGGATCATCGATGAGGCCGGGGCGCATCTCACCGACCGCGGCGGGCTTCTTTGCGAGATCGGCCGCGGCCGCGAGGCGCTGGAGCGCGCCTATCCGCAGCTGCAATTTCTCTGGCTCGATACCGAAGAAAGCAGCGGCGAGGTGTTCTGGCTCGACGCCGGACAGCTTCGCTGATCTCTCCGCAGTCATTCCGGGGCGGCGCGCAGCGCCGAACCCGGAATCCAGTTCCGGAGAAAGCACCTGCTTGTCTGGATTCCGGGTTCGCGGGCTTCGCCCGCGCCCCGGAATGACGGAGAGACCGGCTTACGCCGCCGCGGCCTTGCCGCCCTTGGGCTGCACTTCCGCGGTGTAGTCGTCCATCAGCTGCTTGGTGATCGCCGACGGCGTGAACTTCCACTGCGCGATCTCGGACACGGCCGTGACCTCCGCGGCGGTGCCCGTGATGAAGCACTCCGAGAAACCCGACAGCTCGTCCGGCATGATGCGCCGCTCGATCACCTCGATGCCGCGCTTCTTCGCCAGCATGATCGCGGTCGCACGCGTGATGCCGGCCAGGAAGCAGTCGGCGATCGGCGTGTGGATCTTGCCGTCCTTGATGAAGAAGATGTTGGCGCCGGTGCATTCGGCGACGCGGCCCTGCCAGTCCAGCATCATCGCATCGGCATAGCCTTTGCGCTCGGCGCGGTGCTTGGAGATCGTGCAGATCATGTAGAGGCCGGCCGCCTTGGCCATCGCCGGCGCGGTCGCCGGATCGGGGCGGCGGTACTCGGCCAGATCGAGCCGGATGCCCTTGAGGCGCTGCGCCGGGTCGAAATAGCTCGGCCACTCCCACGTGGCGATTGCGAGATGGATCGTGTTCTGCTGCGCCGAGACGCCGAGCTGCTCCGAGCCGCGCCAGGCGATGGCCCGCACATAGGCCTCTTTCTGGTTGTTGCGGTCGAGCACCTGCCGCTTGGCGGCGTCGATCTCGGCGACCGAGTAGGGGATTTCGAAGTCGAGGATGTTGGCGGAGCGCTTCAGCCGCTCGGAATGCTCGGTGCCCTTGTAGATGGCGCCGCCATAGGCCCGCTCGCCCTCGAACACGGCGCTCGCATAGTGCAGCCCGTGGGTGAGAACGCTGACCTTGGTCTCGGAGGTCGGCAGCAGCTTGCCGTCCATCCAGATCAGGTCGGGACGTTGGTCGAATGGCACCGCCATGGCATTCCTCCAAAAACCTCAGTCAAACCACGTTGCCAGGCAGGGATTGACGCTTCCCTGCCGGATTTTGCGGCCTCTTGCCGCTTTTGCGTCCCGGCCCGTCAGTCGGTATGTTGCGGGCCGGATCATCATAGAGCGCGCTTCCCGAGCCGGTTCAATGTCGACCAGTGAAACCCGGCTGCCCGGTACGATCCTTTCGTCAAGGCGCCAGTTTGGGTAACAATAAAACCGAAATATGTCAACATGGCTGACATAAATTTTTCTGGCCTGAACCGGCCGGCAACGACCGATTCGAATGAGGGCGCTCCGGCCCACGAGCCCATTTGGGACATCATCGAGCTCCTGTTCTTCGCCTATCGGGACTTCGTCAGCGACCCGGACGACGTGCTGACGCGGCTCAACTTCGGCCGCGCCCATCACCGGGTGCTGCATTTCGTCAATCGCCATCCCGGCATGATGGTTGCCGACCTGCTCGACGTGCTGAAGATCACCAAGCAGTCGCTCGGCCGCGTGCTCAAGCAGCTCGTGGACGAGGGCTACGTGCAGCAGAAGGAGGGCGAGAACGACCGCCGCCAGCGCCTTCTTTATGTCACGCCGAAAGGCGAACAACTCGCCATGAAGCTCGCTGGCCTGCAGACCGAACGGATCGCGCGCGCGTTGAACGAGATCGGGCCGCACGCCCATGAGGCGGCGCGGCGCTTCCTCACCGCGATGATCGACGCCGACGGTCGCGACGGCGTGCAGAAGCTGATCGCCCGCGCCGACCGGGCGCGGCGAACCAAGGGCTGAGTCTCGCCATGGCCGCGGTGCCGATTCCCGTTCCGCCTGCGGACGATGCGCCGCATCTGCTCGTGGTCGACGACGACCGCCGCATCCGCGATCTGCTGTCGCGCTTTCTCTCCAACGAAGGCTATCGCATCAGCACGGCGGACAGCGCCATGATGGCGCGCGCCAAGCTGTCGAGCCTCAGCTTCGATCTGCTGGTGCTCGACGTGATGATGCCCGGCGAGAACGGCTTCGACTTCGCCCGCGACATCCGCAAGACCTCCGGCGTGCCGATCCTGATGCTGACCGCGCGCGACGGCGCCGAAAGCCGCATCACCGGCCTGGAGATCGGCGCCGACGACTACGTCGCCAAGCCCTTCGAGCCGCGCGAGCTGGCGCTGCGCATCGCCAACATCCTCAAGCGCGCGAAGCCCGCGGCGACACCGCCGCCCGAGTCGGTGCGCTTCGGCCCGTTCGTCTATCACATCGCCCGCGCGGAACTGCGCCGCGGCGAGGAGGTGATCCGCCTCACCGACCGCGAGCGCGAGATGCTCACGGTGCTGGCGAGCGTCCCCGGCGAGACCGTGCCGCGCGCCGAGCTCGCCGGCAACGGCGGCAGCGTCAACGAGCGCGCCGTCGACGTGCAGATCAACCGGCTGCGCCGCAAGATCGAGGTCGATCCGACCAATCCGCTGTTCGTGCAGACCGTGCGCGGCATCGGCTACAGGCTGATGGTCTCGCCATGACCAGCCTCGACGTCGGCCTCGCGCATCTGCGTACGGCGGCGTCCCATGTCCGTTCCGGGGCATCCCATGTCGTGGAGCGCTGGAAGCGCTTCGACGCCTGGCTCAAGCACTGGCTGCCCAAGGGCCTCTACGCCCGCGCGCTGCTGATCATCATCGCGCCGATGGTGATCCTGCAGTCGGTGGTGGCTTTCGTGTTCATGGAGCGGCACTGGAACCTGGTCACGCGGAATCTCTCGGCCGCGGTGGTCGGCGACATTGCGGCGCTGGTCGAGATGACGCGGGTCTACCCGCAGGAGGTGGACAATTCGCGGCTGCGCTCGATCGCGCTCAACCGCATGGGGCTGACGGTCGACTTCCTGCCGCTTGCCGACATGCCGCCGCCCGGGCCGAAGCCATTCTTTTCGCTGCTCGATCAGGCGCTGTCGGTGGAGCTTCGCAAGCAGATCGGCCGCCCGTTCTGGATCGACACCGTCGGCCGCTCCAATCTGGTCGAGATCAGGGTCCAGCTCGACAATTCGGTGATGCGGGTGTTCGCGCGCAGAAGCGCCGCCTACGCGTCGAACTCGGAGATCTTCCTGCTCTGGATGGTCGGCACCTCGCTGGTGCTGCTCGCGGTCGCCATCGGCTTCCTGCGCAACCAGATCAGGCCCATTCTCAGGCTTGCCGATGCCGCCGAGAGCTTCGGCAAGGGCCGCGACGCGCCGGAGTTCCGGCCGCGCGGCGCCCGCGAGGTGCGGCGCGCCGCCCAGGCCTTCATGGAGATGAAGCAGCGCATCGAGCGCGCCATGGAGCAGCGCACCGCGATGCTGGCCGGCGTGTCGCACGACCTGCGCACCATCCTCACGCGCTTCAAGCTGGAGCTGGCGCTGCTCGGCGACAGCCCCGAGGTCGAGGCGATGAAGAAGGACGTCGACGAGATGGGCCGCATGCTCGAGGCCTATCTGGCGTTCGCCCGCGGCGACACCGGCGAGCAGGCCGAGCCGACCGACATGGCCGAATTCCTCGACGAGCTGAAGACCGACGCCGAGCGCAATGGCCACAAGACCAACGTCGCGTTCCACGGCTATCCGATCGTCACCGTGAAGCCTGCGGCCTTCAGGCGCTGTCTCGGCAATCTGGTTTCGAACGCCGCGCGCTTCGCCGACACCATCGACATCACCGGACACCGCGACCACCGCTATCTCACCGTGACGGTCGACGACGACGGCCCGGGTATTCCGACCAACCTGCGCGAGGACGTGTTCAAGCCGTTTCTGCGGCTCGACGATGCGCGCAATCAGGACGAGGGCGGCACGGGCCTGGGCCTCGCCATCGCCCGCGACATCGCCCGCTCGCACGGCGGCGATATCACGCTCGACTCGAGCCCGCTCGGCGGCTTGCGCGCGCGGGTCAGGGTGCCGGTGTAATCATCACTGCAGTTGCCTTTCTTAGTGAGCCACAACGGCGGTGTCATCGCCGGGCTTGACCCGGCGATCCATGAGCGAGCGCGATTGAAGGCAGTCCTACGTAAGACTTCCGCTGTCGAAGCGGGGTCATGGACCCCCGCGTCAAGCGCGGGGGTGACAGCGTGCATGTTGCGCGGGTGTGCTTTCACGCAAGTGGGAAAGGCTCGGCGTCAGGCCTCGACCGCACCGGGCTTGCCGTTCTCGACCACATAATTCTTCAGCGTCGACACCGTGGCCTTCGGATCGGTGATGTCCGACACCGTGCGGTACCGCGTCTGCATCCGGTCGCGCGTCAGCTCCACCGACATGTAGCCGCGGAATTTCGGTTCGACGTAGCGGATATGCGGATTGTCTTTCGCATAGTTGATCACGTCTGCTGGCGGCGGCCGCGACGTCACCGACGTGCCGACGAACTCCGTCGCCACCACCGGCGCATCGGGCTTGTCGAAATCGAGCTTCAGGTCGTTGGTCCAGTACGAATGGATGTCGCCGCTCAACACCACCGGATTGCTGAGCTTGGTATCGCTGATCCGCTGCAGCACCCGCGCGCGGCTCGACGGAAAGCCGTCCCAGCTGTCGGTCCAATAGGCGTTGCGAAGCTTGCCGTCGTTGCTGCGAAGCCGCGCCATCATCACGTCCTGCCCGAGGATGTTCCAGCGCGCCGGCGATTGGGCGAAGCCGAGATAGAGCCAGCCCTCCTGCTCGGTGCCGATCATCGAACGGCTCTCGCTCATCAGCTCCGGGCAGGTCTCGGGCGTCTCCAGACGGGCGCGGCCTTTGCCGGGCCCGTAACACGCCGGCTTCGAGCGGTACTGCCGGCCGTCGAGCATCGAGACCCGCGCGAGCGTGCCGAAGTCGAAGCGGTCATAGAGCCGCATGTCCGGGCCGCTCGGCCGGGACAGCGTCGGCGACAGCGGCATGTGCTCGTAGAAGGCGCGATAGGCCGCGGCGCGGCGGAGCAGGAATTTCTCCGGCTCGATCAAATTCGCCGACCATTCGCCGGCGTAGTCGTTCTCGACCTCGTGGTCGTCCCAGGTGATCAGCCCGGTGGTCTCGGCGCGCAGCCGCTGCAGGTCGGGGTCGGTGTGATACTGCGCATAGCGGTTGCGATAGGTCGGCAAGGTCGTGGCTTCGACGCCGTCGCTGTGCTGGCGCACGGTCGGATGCCGCTTCTCGATGTATTCGTAGATGTAGTCGCCGAGATACATCACGAGATCGGGATTCTCGTCGGCGAGATGCCGATAGGGCGAGAAATAGCCGGCCTCGTAGTTGGCGCAGGAGACGACGCCGAAGCGCAGCCGGTCGAGCTGGGCGCCCGCCGCCGGCGCCGTCATGGCGCGGCCGGTGCGGCTTACGGCGTCACCGTTCATGAACCGGTACCAGTACGGCCGGCCCGGCTCGAGGCCGTCGACCTCGACATGCACCGAATGGGCAAACTCGCGATCGGCCAGCGTGATGCCCCGGATCGCGATATCCTGGAACGCGTCGTCGCGCGCGATCTCGTAGCCGACGTCGATCGATTGATCGTTCAAGCCGCCTGGCCGGGCCCCGTCGATCGACAGCGGCTCCGGCGCAAGGCGCGTCCACAGCACGAAGCCGGTCGATCGCGGGCAGCCGGCTGCAACGCCGAGGGTGAACGGCGTGCTCGGCCAGCGTCGGTCCTGACCGGCGGCGCGGCCGATCAGCGCCGGGGCGACCGCGGCGCCCGCCGCGAGATGAAGAAACCGGCGCCGGTGGATGGCCATGCGGAGACTCTTGTCTGAGTAGGACAGGGCCGCGAAGCTAAACCGCGGTTCTTGCGATGTCTCTAATGCCAGACGGCGGCACCCTCGTGGCTCCTTTCACATTCTCGCGCGCGCCTGCTCACGGCGCGCTAACCATTTCACCGAGCTGCCCTGAAAAAGCCTTTGCCCCCATTTACAAGCCAGTGTACTTTGCATCGTAAAGCTGAGGGGCCGCGATGAAGGACCTGGAACGGGCTTTGGCCGACATTGCCGAGATACGCAGCCAAGTGGCGCGCGGCTCCGAGTTCCGCGGCTATGGCCCGATGACCGTGGCGGCGACGGCCGTTCTCGCGATCGCGGCGGGCGTCGCCCAGAGCGCCTGGCTGCCCAAGGCCGAAGCCGAGATCGTCGGCTATCTGGTGCTGTGGATCGCGACCGCCGTGGTCTGCGTCATCCTGGTCGGCACCGAGATGATCGGGCGCACCCGGCGGATGCATTCGGGTATCGCCGACGAGATGATCCACGCGGCGACCGAGCAGCTCATTCCGGCGGGCGTGGCCGGTGCGCTGCTGACCTTCATCCTGTTCCGCACCGCGCCGCAGAGTCTTTGGATGCTGCCCGGGCTGTGGCAGATCATGTTCAGCTTGGGCTTCATCGCGTCGTGCCGCTCGCTGCCGAAACCGATGTTCGGGGTCGGCGTGTGGTATCTCGCCTCGGGCCTGGCCTGCATCGCTTACGCGAACGGCGAGCACGCGCTGTCGCCCTGGGCGATGGCGCTGCCGTTCGCGGTGGGACAGCTTGCGATGGCGGCAATTCTCTATTGGGGCGTGGGCGAAAACAGCATCGAGGACGGTGATGCCGAATAATAATTCAAAAAGCGAGCAGAGCGGACGCTTCGCCTATGACGGGCTCGACCGCGTGATCCACGAGAAGGCGCGGCTCGGCGTGCTCACTTCGCTGATCGCACACCCGAAGGGCGTGGTGTTCGGCGACCTGAAGAAGATGTGTGCGCTCACCGACGGCAATCTCAGCCGGCACCTGGCAGTGCTGGATGAGGCCAAGCTGATCGAGATCGAGAAGGGCTACGAGCACAACCGGCCGCAGACCACCTGCCGCATCACGGCGCTCGGCCGTGAGCGCTATCTCGACTATCTCAAGGTGCTCGAGCAGGTGGTGCGCGACGCCGCGCGCGCCGCCAAAAGCGGCGCCGCGAAGGGCGGCCCGGATCTGAGCGCACTGGGCCTCGGCAAGCTGAAGACGACCTGACAAATTTTTTTGCAAGGAGACTTTGTAATGCAAAGTAGTGTGGACCAACAAGACCGCCTGCACGTAGCAATCATCATGGACGGCAACGGCCGCTGGGCGACGCAGCGCGGCCTGCCGCGCCCGGCCGGTCACCGCGCCGGCGTGCAGACCGTACGGCGGATCGTCAAGGCGGCGCCGGAGCTCGGCATCGGGACGCTGACGCTGTTCGCTTTCTCGTCCGACAACTGGCGCAGGCCCGTGCAGGAGGTCAGCGCGCTGATGGCGCTCCTTCGGCATTATCTCCGCGCGGAGCTCGCCGAGCTGGTCGCGAACAATGTGCGCCTCACGGTGATCGGCCGCCGTGACCGGCTGCCCGAGGGGCTCGCGGAAGAGATCACCCAAGCCGAGCGCGCGTCGTCCGCCGGCACGCGGCTCCATGTCCGCGTCGCGCTCGACTATTCGTCGCGCGACGCGATCGCTAATGCCGCGGCGCGCTGGCGGCCCGATCACCTGCCGTCGCGCGAAACCTTCGATCGCTTCCTCGCCGGTCCCGATGCGGAGCGCGGCCACGATGTCGATCTGCTCATCCGCACCGGCGGCGAGAAACGCCTGTCCGATTTCCTGCTGTGGGAGTCGGCCTATGCCGAGCTCTGCTTCGTCGACACGCTGTGGCCGGATTTCGACGCCGCGGGCTTGAGCGCCGCGGTCGCCGACTTCTGGCGCCGCGACCGCCGCTTCGGCGGCCTGTCGAAGCCCGCTTCGCTGATCGCCGCCGAATAGCCGCACCCGAATCCCGCACGCACGAAGGAGGACGTGATGAGCAACCGCAGCCGACACGGCATGGCTGGATGGACCTTCGAGCCGGTCAAGACGGCCGAGCCGACGAAGGCGGGCGAACCGATCGAGCCGGCGCCTGCGCGCCGTCCCGGCGCGGGGCTGTTCATTCTGGCCTTTGCCTATCCCTTCGTGGTCGTCCTGCTCGAGCTCGCGTCGCGCCTGTGCGCCACGTCGTTCTTCGATCCGATGCCGACCTGGGGCCATGTCGTTGCGGTGTTCTTCGTCCCGGCCGCCAATCTCCTGATCTGGTCGCATCTTCAAAATGCCGACGCGCCCTGTCCGCGATGGCTGGTGGTCATGAGCGGCGCTGCGCTTGTGGTCGGCGGCTTCTATGCGCTGCTCTTCCTGCCGCTGTTGCCGCTCGCCGTCATCGCCCTGGTGGCCGTGGTCGGGCTGCTTCCGCTGGCGCCGCTTGCGGCCTTTGTCGGCACCATCGGGCTCCTCAGCGCGCTCTGCGATCGGCGCAAGGAGCATTCGCTGGGGATGCCGCTGCTCGGCGGCATTGTGGTGGGTTTCGCGATGATCCTGCTGCCCGACGCTCAAGGCGCCGCGACCCGGCTCGGCATCCAATGGGCGACCGGCGACACGCCCGCGCAACGCGAGCGCGGGCTGGCGCTGCTGCGCACTTTCGGCGACGACGATCTGCTCTTGCGGCTCTGCTACGGCATGAGCGGCCAGCAGACCGGCCTGCTCGGCGTGCTGTTCGCGTTCGACAACAACGGGTTCGACTTCCGCCCGCGGCGGACCGTGACGCTGCCGTCGGCGGACGCGCGCGAGATCTACTATCGGCTGCACGGCGAGCCGTTCAACACCAGGCCGGCGCCGTTCAACACCGGCACCGCCGTCGGCGCCAACGACTTCCGCTTCGACAACGACCACGGCGGCACGCAGGTCGGAGGCCGCATCAACGGCCTGAGCATGGTGGCGTCGCGGCTCGATGGTTCGGTGAACGGCGACGACGCCGTCAGCTATCTCGAATGGACCGTCGAGTTCCGCAACACCAGCGGGCTCGACCGCGAGGCGCGCGTGCAGTTCGCGCTGCCGCCGGGCGGCGTGGTGTCGCGTGCGACGTTGTGGGTCAACGGGGAGGAGCGCGAGGCGGCCTATGGCGGGCGCAGCGCGGTCCGCGCTGCCTATCAGCGTGTCGCCGTGCAGCAGCGGCGCGATCCGCTGCTGATCACCACCAAGGGCGCGGACCGGGTGCTGGCGCAGGCCTTCCCGGTGCCGCGCAACGGCACCATCAAGTTCAAGCTCGGCTTCACGGCGCCGCTCGACGTCACCGGGCCGGGCAAGGCGCGGCTGGTGCTGCCTGCGATCGTCGACCGCAATTTCTCGTTCGACGGCGATCTCCGTCACAATGTCTGGATCGAGAGCAAGCGGCCGCTCGACGTTTCGGCGGAGCATCTGACGGTGGCGCGCGATGCATCCAAGCCGTTCCGCGTCTCGGGCGCGATCGGCGACGCCGAGCTGTCGGGTCCGCGGCCGGTCATCACGGTCGAGCGCGATCCCAACGCCGGCCGAGCCGTCGCGCGGATCGGCGAGAATGAATCGGTGGTGCAGACCGTCGCGCGCGGTGCTGCTGCGCCGGCCGGCACATTGATGCTGGTGATCGACGGCTCGGCGCGGCTTGCCGGAACGTCGAAGCAACTCGTCAAGGCGCTCGACGCCATTCCGGACGGCCTCAAGGTCGGGGTGATTGTCGCCACCGATCCGGTGCAGCAGGTCGCGCCGGCGCCGTGGTCGGATGCGCAGAAGCGGAATCTGGTGACGCTGATCCGTTCGGCATCTTTCGATGGCGGGCAGGACAACGCACCGGCGCTGGCCGACGCGCTGACCGCGCTGGAGGCCGAGCGCGACGCCACGTTGCTGTGGATTCACGGCCCGCAGCCGGTGAGCTTCCGCGGCAGCGTCGGCCGCCTGGAGCAGGCCTTCACGCGCTTGTCGCGGCTGCCGAAGGTCAAGCTCTACAGCGTTGAGCCCGGCCCCAACGATCTGCTGCCGGACTCGCCCTGGGCCTGGAGCGCGCAATCGCTGCCGAAGACCGCGTCGGTCCAGGCGGACCTCGCGGGCTTCTTCAGCAGCCTGTCGGAGCAGACGCCGGCCCTGTCCATTCAGCGCAGCACCGTTGCGGCGGATGGCCTGCCCAAGGGCTCCGATCACATCGCGCGGCTGTGGGCGAACGAGCGCGTGCTCGATCTGATGCGGAGCAGTCCGGCGGCGAACCGCGACGCAGCAGTCGCGCTGGCCGCGAAGTACCAGCTGGTGACACCGGTCAGCGGCGCGGTCGTGCTGGAAACCAAGCAGCAGTATGACGAGAGCCGCCTCACGCCGGTGGAGAAGGGCACGGTGCCGACCACACCGGAGCCGCACGAATGGGCGCTGGCGCTGATCGCCTGCGCGGCATTGCTGTGGCTGGTCTGGCGCCAACGGCGCCAGCCAATGCTGGCGGCGTGATGCATCCGCTCGTCGCAGCGATCCTGGTGCTCGCCGCGACCTGGCGGTCGTGGAGCTGGTACCTCCAGCGTATCGGCGACACGCCCGAGGAGGCCGCGGCGCTGGCGCTGACCGCCGCGTTCCTCGGCGTGCTGGGCTTTGCGAGCCGTCGCCGGGTGCGGCCGCTGCGTCCCGTCCCGCTCTGGACAGTGACGGCCTTGCTCGTTGTCTACGCGGCGAGCGAATTCGTCCTGCCGCCGATCGGCCGCGCCGCCATTGCGATTGCGATCACGCTGTTCGCGTTTCACGTCGCGGTGTTCAGGGAGAAGCCGCCGGTCGCGTTCTGGGGGCTGGTCGCGCTGGCGCTGCCGGTGCTGCCGTCGCTGCAATTCGTGCTCGGCTATCCGCTGCGGGTGATATCCGCCGCGATCACGGTGGCGCTGCTGCAATCGCACGGCTTTGTCATCGAACGGCACGGCACGTTCATCGCCTGGCGCGACGAGCTGATCCAGTTCGATGCGGCGTGCAGCGGCGTCAACATGCTGTGGGCTGGGCTGATGCTGACGCTGATGGGCTGCGTGCTGTTCCGGCTGCGGGTGGTGCAGGTGACGGTCGCGATCGCGCTGTCGGTCGTGGTGGTTGTCGCCGCCAACGTGCTGCGGACCTCCAGCCTGTTCTATCTCGAAGCCGGATTGCTGCCGTGGTCCGCCGGCTGGCTGCACGAGGGCGTCGGGATCGCGGCCTTCATCCTGTCGGCCGCGATGATCCTCTGGCTGCTGCGCCGGCTGCAGAGTTGGGAGATGGTTGCGTGGGCAAGATGAGGTTTCGAGTCGATGTTGCGGCGTTCCTGATCGTTGCTCTCGTCGCGGGCCTCGTGCCGCTTGTCAGCAAGGCGCGCGAGCAGGCGCCGGACGCTGCGAAAGACTTTCCCGGCTGGCCCGATCGATACGAAGGCCGCGTGTTGACGCAGCTGCCGCTGACCGAGCGCGAAGCGGGATTCGTGCGCGGCTTCCCCGGCAAGGTCGGCCGCTTCACCGACGGCGGGCGCGAGATCATCGTCCGCTGGGTCAGCGCGCCCACGCGGCTCCTGCATCCGTCGTCCGATTGCTTCCGCGGCAGCGGCTACAGCATCAAGCCGATCGCGATGAAGCGCGACGCCGCGGGCACGCCGATGGGCTGCTTCCGCGCCAGCCGCGGGGGCAGCGACGACATGATCGTCTGCGAGGTGATCCGCAACAATGGCAGCGAAAGCTGGCCGGATGCCTCGTCGTGGTATTGGAACGCGCTGTTCGGCGCGAGCACCGGACCGTGGTGGTCGTTCGTCGTCGCCGAGAAGGAGTGACGGCGCCGCCGCTTGTGCAACCGGACCGGTTGGCCGAAGTTGTCTCAGAAGTTCTGGGTCATTCCAATTCGCAACGGAGCCGGTCATGCCAAAGCCGATCATGAACATCGCCGATGTCCAATTGCGCCGGATCGGCCACGGAGCGGAAGCGCCGGGCAGCGACAAGGTGCCGGAAAAATTCCAGGCCCAGCTCGGCGAGATCAGCCGGCACATCGGCGCGAAGAAGCTCGGCTACAATCTGACCGTGGTTCAGCCCGGCCATCGCGCCTGGCCGTTCCACAACCATCGCATCAACGAGGAGATGTTCGTCGTTCTCGAAGGCAGCGGCGAGGTGCGGATCGGCAGCGAGACGTTCCCGATCAGGAAGGGCGACATCATCGCGCATCCGCCGGGCGGCCCCGAGACTGCGCACCAGATCGTCAACACGTCGAACGCCGAGCTGAGATATCTCGCGATCAGCACGCGGGAGACGCCGGAGATCTGCGATTACCCGGACTCAAAGAAGTTCGCCGTGATGACGGTCGAGCCCGGGCCTGACGGCAAGCCGAAGTTCTGGCGCTTCGCCGCGCGCGACGGTGACAGTCTCGATTACTGGGACGGCGAGTAAGTAAGCCGCGCCGCGCTAGATCGCGACGCGGTCGTCGTAATCATCGTCGCGATCGCGGTCGCGGCGGCTCCGCCGCGCGCTGCGCAGCCGGTCGCGGAACGCGAAGGCCGCCGCAGGGATCCGGAGCAGATCGTCGAGCAGGCCGACCAGGCGCTGGCCGTGCGCCAGCTGGCTGTCGAGGGCCGCGAGCGTCTTGGTCTGATCGTCGTCGTCATCGACCCAGGTGCGCAGCACATTGGCGAACAGCACCGCGAGGCCTTGGGCGCGCACCATGCCCTTCGGTCCCGAGGCGTGGATACCGGCCGCGGTCAGCATCCATTGCTGCGAGCGAACCGTCATGGTGTTGAGCGCCAGCGCCAGCGGCGGGTTCGTCCGCGCCGAGCGCATCAGCGAGCGCACGGCCTCCTTGTGTGGCGCAAGCATTTCGAGACGGCGCATCAGCACGTCGAACAGCCGCTCACGCGGGTCTTCTTCCCCCATGTCGGCATCGCCGCCGGCGAGCACCTGGCGGTCGAGGTCCTTCACCTGGGCGGCCAGAATGGCGAGCGTCGAGCCGAACTCGCCGCGCAATTCGGCGAGCGTTACTCCGGCGCGCTCAGCGATGTCGGCGAAGCCGATCTTCTCGATCGGCTGCTCGGCGAGCAGCGTCATGAAGGCTTCGATGATCTTGGCGCGGGGCGTGTCGGCGGGCGGCGGGGAAACGGCGGGAGCGGAGCGGGCTTTGGAACGGGCGGCTTTGCGGGCCATGACGCGTCTCCTGATTTTTCCAGGATAATCTAGTTCCGCGTCACGGCCTTTCCAAGGCAGTGCAGGGCTGTGCCCCAAGCCCGAAATGAGACGTCAGGGCTGATCCGGCTTGATACCCGCAAACTTGATCACCTTGGCCCATTTATCGATTTCCCGCGCGATCATGCTTCCGAACTCGGCGGGAGAGCTCCCGGAGGTGGCGTAGCCAAGATCGGCGAGCCGCGACTTCAATTTCGGGTCCGCGAGGCTTGCGTTGATCTCTCGGTTGAGCTTGTCGACGACCTCGGCGGGGACATTCCTGGGGACACCGATCCCGTACCAGCCGCTCGCGTCGTAACCCGGGACGAACTCGGCGATGCTCGGGAGGTCCGGCAGCACGTCTGCGCGCTCCGCGGTGGTGACGCCCAATGCGCGCACTCGTCCTGACCGGACATGATCGAGCGATCCCGATATCCCGTCGAAATAGAGTTGCACCTGCCCGCCGATGAGATCCGTGACCGCGGGCGCTCCGCCGCGATAGGGGACGTGGGTGAACCTGGTGCCGGTCAGCATCATGAACAGTTCGCCGACGAGATGCGTGGTGTTGCCGATGCCGGCGGACGCCATGTTGATCTTGCCAGGATTGGCTTTGGCATAGGCGATGAATTCGGGGATCGTCGTGGCCGGGAACGACGGGTTGACCTCCATGATGAGCGGCCCGCGCGTCAGGCTCGCGACCGGAGCGATATCGCGGGCGAAATTGACGGGCGCCTTGTCGTAGAACGAAGCGCTGAGCACGTTCGCCAATGAGGCAAAGACCAGCGTGTGGCCATCCGGCGGCGCGTTGACCGCAGCTTCGAGGGCAATGTTGCCGCCGGCTCCGGACCGATTCTCGACAACAAAGGGCTGGCCGAGTCGCTCGGACAGTGCTTGCGCCAGCATGCGGGCGACCGTGTCGTTCGCCCCGCCGGCGGCGACGCCGACGATCAGGCGCACAGGCTTGGTCGGATAATCGAGCGCGAACACGGATTGCGAGATCAAGCAAGCCACCGTCGCTGCAACGAGGCGCAGGACAGTGCGGGATAGGACAGTCATGACTCCCTCCATCGAGTCCCGCCGGCAAAAGCCCGATCACTGCCAGAACCGTGCCACTCAAGACGCGGCCGCTTTCGATTGTTGCAACACGCCCATGGGCTCCCCGATCGCGGGGCGCGACAGCCCGAGGTGATCGCGCAGCGTCGTGCCCGTATAGGCTTTGCGGTAGAGGCCCCGCCGCTGCAACTCCGGGACGACCAGGTCGACGAACTCGTCGAACGCGCCCGGGAACCAGGCCGGCATCACATTGAACCCGTCCGCCGCGCCTTCCAGGAACCACTTTTCGAGCGTGTCGGCGATGGTCTGCACAGAGCCGCAAAGGACCCAGTGTCCGCGCGCCGCGGCGGTCAGGTTATAGAGGTCGCGCAGCGACAGGTGATCGCGCTTGCCCTTGGCCAGCAGCGCCCGGGCGAAGCCATGCGATGTGTTGGGCAGTGGGAGATCCGGAATCGGCCCGTCCAAGGGGTATTTCGAAATGTCGACACCCAACCGCGACGACAGCATCGCCAGCCCCTCGGTCGAGTCGACGTAGCCTTGCAGCGTGTTGAGCACGTCGCGCGCCTCGGCATCGGTCTTGCCGATGATCGGCATGACGCCCGGCAGGATCGTCACGCTGTCGGGATCGCGGCCGAAGCGGCGCACGCGCTCCTTGAGGCTGGAATAGGCAGCTCTGGCCTCCTCGAAATCCTGCACCACCGAGAACACCACATCGGCGGTGCGGGCCGCGAGGTTCTGGCCGCGCTCGGAGCCGCCGGCCTGGAGCACCACAGGCTGGCCCTGCGGACAGCGGCCCATATTGATCGGGCCCTTCACGGAAAAGCGCGGACCCTCGTGGTTGAGCGGCTTGACCTCGCTCTCGTCGAAGTATTTTCCGGTCTCGAGATCGGCAATGACGGCCTTGTCGCTCCAGCAATCCCACAGGCCGCGCACCACGGTGATGAATTCTTCAGCGATCTCGTAACGCATCTCGTGATCCGGATGCGTGCGGCCGAAGTTGCCGCCGGCGGCGGACGCCGAGGTCGTGACCGCGTTCCAGGCCGCCCGGCCGCCGCTGATGTGGTCCAGCGATGCGAAAACGCGCGCCACGGTGTAGGGGTCGCTGTAGGTCGTCGACATCGTCGCGCCCAGGCCGATGTGCGTCGTCGTCATCGACAGCGCCGCAAGCATGGTCATCGGCTCCAGGCGGCAGGCATAGGACGGATGGTTGCGCAGATTGGCGGCGAGGCCGTCGCCCATGAACAGGAAGTCGAACAAGCCGCGTTCGGCGGTAGCAGCCACGCGCTGCAGCACCTTGATGTCGAGAAAGGTCTGGTCGGCGCCGGGATAGCGCCAGCCAGCGGTGTGATTTCCGGTTCCGAGCAGAAAGACGCCAAAATGGATCGACCGTGGCATGCGGGACCTTCAAGAGGTACGTCGACGTCGCCGCGCGCTTTCATTGGTTCATGCAAGCGGCGCCGAATGATCAGGCACGGCCGGGCGGACGGCACATGCGTCTCGATCTTGCGGCATCGCTGCTGATGAGTCCACGCCTAGCCGGCGGCAAGCTCCTTGCCGCGCCGAGTGGCCGCGGCGATCGCCTTGGTCATCAGCGGCGGCACGCCGTCGCCGCTCATCAGCACCTCGAGCGCCGCCGCGGTGGTGCCGCCGGGCGACGTCACATTCTGGCGCAGCGTCGCGGCCGGGAGCGGCGAGCGGTTCAGCAACTCGCCGGAGCCCGACACGGTTTCGCGGGCGAGCTTCTCGGCCAGCGCCTTCGGCAGGCCTGCGGCCTCGCCGGCCTGCGCCATCGCTTCGGCCAGCAGGAACACATAAGCGGGACCCGAACCCGACACCGCGGTGACGGCGTCCATCAGTGCCTCGTCGTCGACCCACTCCACCGACCCGGTCGCAGCGAGCAGATCATGCGCGAGCTTCTTCGCCGGCGCTTTGACCTTCGCATTGCCGACCCCGACCGTGATGCCGCGGCCGATCGCGGCCGGCGTGTTCGGCATCGCGCGCACCACGGCGGACGTTGCAAAGTGCTTTTCGAGGAAGCCGAGCGTGCGGCCGGCCATGATCGACACCACCACGGTCTTGGGGCCGGCGAGCGCGGACAGCGCCGGCAGCGCGTCCGGCGCGGTCTGCGGCTTCACCGCGATCACCATCGCGGCGACGTTCTTGATCTCGCCTTTGGGGTTGATGCGGACGCCGCGCCTGGCGAGTGCCTTGATTGGCTTCGACGGCTGCGGGTCGATGACCACCACCTTCTTCGGCGGCAGCTTGCGGGCAAGCCAGCCGTCCAGCATGGCGCCGCCCATCTTGCCGGCGCCGACCAGCACCAGCGTGCCGGGAATGGAGGCGAGGGAACTCTGCTTTGTCTGTTTGACCATACTGTTGCCCCGTCATGCCCGGGCATAGCCGTCCGGAAGGACGGCGTCACTTCGTTTGCCTACGTCCCGGGCATCCACGTCTTGCTTCTGCTGCGGGAGAGTAAAGACGTGGATGGCCGGGACAAGCCCGGCCATGACGTGGAGAGAGCAGAAGGAGCAGAAGAGGGGAAAAGGCCTACGCCTCGCCGGAGGTCTCGAACATCGCGGCATCGAGTGCCGGCCGGGCCTGCTTGCCGGCCCAGACCACGAACTGGAAGGCCGGGAAATAGCCCTCGCAGGATTCCAGCGCGCTCGACAGCAGCGCCTGGCACTGCTGGCTGGTGGCATCGACCCCGCCGGCCAGCACCAGCGAGTGGCGGAACATCACCAAGCCGTCGTTGCTCCACAGGTCGAAGTGCCCGACCCAGAGCTGCTCGTTGATCATGGCGATCAGCGACTGAACTTCGGTCTTGCGGCGGTCCGGCACCTTGAGGTCGAACGCGCAGGCGAGATGCAGCGCCTCGATGTCGTGCATCCAGGTGAACGACACCTGGTAGTCGCTCCACCGGCCGCCGACCAGCATGGTGATCTCGTCGTCGCCGGCGCGCTCGAACGACCAGTCGTTGATCGCCGCGATCCGCTCGACCACGTCGAGCGGATTTGTCCGATTGGGCTCTGGAAGCTGGAATTGCGGCATGCCGTATCCTGTTAGTCGCTTCGAAGTGAGCTGACGCGCGCCAACACACGCGCGCATGCGACGCAATACGGCACGCGATGACCCCGACACCGATCCGTTGAGACGCAAGGCCCCCGAATCGGCGATCGATTTGACTCGATCGCCGCGAATCACTTGCAGGACTGAATATACGCGGTTCGATTCAGCCCGCAACGCCGTGAGGGTGCAACGAAGTCATTGAATCGTCGCGCAATTCACAGGCTTCGCGAGAACCTGCATGCAGGCTTGGTTCTCGGGCTGTCACGCACCTGTTGGCGCGTGTGGATAGATTGTTAATCGAACAGGCTGGAGACGGATTCTTCGGCCGCGGTGCGGCCGATCGCTTCGCCGATCAGCGTCGCGATCGACAGCACGCGGATGTTTCGCGCCACGCGCACCGCTTCGGTCGGCTGAATCGAATCCGTGATCACCAGCTCCTTGAGCTTCGACGCCGTGACGCGCGCCACCGCGCCGCCCGACAGCACGCCGTGCGTGATGTAGGCCGTTACCGCCTCGGCGCCGTTCTTGATCAGCGCCTCGGCGGCGTTCACCAGAGTGCCGCCGGAGTCGACGATGTCGTCGACCAGGATGCAGGTGCGGCCCGACACGTCGCCGATCACGTTCATGACTTCGGATTCGCCGGCGCGCTCGCGGCGCTTGTCGATGATGGCGAGCGGGGCGTTGATGCGCTTGGCGAGGCCTCTCGCGCGCACCACGCCGCCGACGTCGGGCGAAACGACCATCAGGTTTTCGAGCTTGTAGCGCTCCTTGATATCGCGGACCATCACCGGCGAGGCGAACAGGTTGTCGGTCGGGATGTCGAAGAAGCCCTGGATCTGGCCGGCATGCAGGTCGACGGTCAGCACCCGGTCGGCGCCCGCGTGCGTGATCAGGTTGGCGACCAGCTTGGCCGAGATCGGCGTGCGCGGGCCGGGTTTGCGGTCCTGCCGGGCATAGCCGAAATAGGGCACCACCGCGGTGATGCGGCGCGCCGAGGAGCGGCGCAGCGCATCGATGATGATGAGCAACTCCATCAGGTGGTCGTTGGCCGGATACGATGTCGACTGGATCACGAAGACGTCCGCCCCGCGGACGTTCTCCTGGATCTCGACGAAAATCTCCATGTCGGCGAAGCGCCGCACCACGGCCGCCGCCAGGGGGGTCGCGAGGTAGGAGGCAATCGCCTCAGCCAGCTTTGGGTTGGAGTTGCCGGCGACGAGCTTGATCGCTCCGTTCTTGGCCGCCATGGCGTGCTCCTGAGGGTCTACAAGGGTACGCAGCATTTGGCGGGTTGATACCAAGCGCCTTAGAGCCCTTGCAATATGCAGGGTTTCATTGTCCCGCAAGTTTTTCCGCCGTGGGCGCGCGGGCAACAGCCGCCTGCGGTTATCCGTCTATTGTTCGAGGCTTATGGGGGTCGCTGCGGCGGAGCGGGTGGCGGGTGCGGCTGAGGGTTTGGCGGCGGCGGAGCGCCGTTTGGCCGGGGTCGAGGCGGGCGCCGGCTTGACGGCCTCCGGATCGGGCTCGCGGGCCTCCCTTGGCGGTTCAGAATCGCCAGGCGTCCGGAAAATGCCTGCGGCCTCAGGCGAATCGTCCCGATTTCCGACCAGCACGGGAAGCAGAGGCTCCGGGGCCGCGGCCGGCGGCTGGCCGGGCGCGCTCAGGAAGGTCGCGATCCGCTCCATCCCGGCCCGGGAGATGTCGCGCAGCACCTTGTCGTCGGCGACCGTCCAGGCATCGCGGCCCCGATGGAATGCGGCTGGTTCCTCGCCGGTGATGCGGAGCGCCCGGCGCTTGTCGGTGTCATAGACGTCCCACACCCAGGAGAACGAGGTCTTGTCGCGGTCGACCAGCGCTGTGACATAGCCGCGGACCCGGTAGGTCGCAGCCGCCTGGCGCGGCACCACAGCGACCTGGCGCGCCGCGGCTTCGTCGTTCATCGAGGCGACGAGCTTCCTGAACACCTCGGGCGGCGGGCCGTCGATCGATTCGAAGGTGATGGTGGCGTTCGGAGCCGCCGCAGTGTTCATCGCGGCGAGCCGCGCGGTCTGCTGCGACGAGCAACCCGCCGCAAGCGCCGCAAACGCGGTCGCGACAACGAGGCCAAACAGACGTGACAGACGCGTCGGCGCGCAGGACGCGCGCCGGACTCCACCGCACCGCATTGACGACCCCTGTTGGCCCGCCGTCTTTCTTTAGAGCGAGACAGCCGGACCAAGCCCCCGCCGAACGGTAGCGGCATTTGCCGCCGCGGTCCATCGCGGCGAAGTGGAATCAGTCGAGCCTGTGAGTTCCTGCGGGATGACCGCGTGTTTCAGCTCGAAAGCGCAATCGCGTTGATGTGACGGCCGTAGTCCGGCTCCTTGCGATGCGTCGAACGCCGATAGGAATAGAACTGCGCCGGATCACCGTAGGTGCAGAGGCCGAGATTCTCGACACGCGTCACGCCTGCGCGCTTCAGCCGATCCACCACATAGCCCGGCAGGTCGAACATCGCGTGGCCCCCGCGTTCGCCTTTCGCGAAGTAGCGCGCGTTGTCCTTGTCGTCGGCGATGAAACGATCGATCAGGTCCTGGCCGACCTCGTAGTTGCGCTGGCTGATCATCGGACCCGCCGCCGCGGCGATGCGCTCGCGCCTGGCGCCGAGCTTCTCCATCTCGGCGATGGTTGCCTCCAGCACGCCGGTCAGCGCGCCGCGCCAGCCGGCATGCGCCGCGCCGACCACGCGGGCCTCTGCGTCGGCGAACAGCACCGGGCCGCAATCGGCGGTGCCGATGCCGATCGCAATCCCGGGCGTGCGCGTCACGATCGCATCGGCGCGCGGCCGCTCGGCCGCGGGCCACGGCGTGTTGGCCACCACCACGTTGGGCGAATGGATCTGATAGACGCTCAAGAAGTTCTCAGGTGCGACGCCGAGTGCCTTGGCCATCCGGGCGCGGTTCTCGGCGACTTTCGCGGGCGTATCGTCGGAACCGATCCCGCCGTTCAGGCTCTCATAGATGCCCTCCGACACGCCGCCCGCCCGCGTGAAAAAGGCGTGTCGGATGCCGGCGAGATCAGCGAGCGAGCGGGCTTGCAGCATGATCGGTCCTTCACTCGAATCCCGGCACGGTCTTCATATCCGGATGCGTGATCGCGATGGCCTTGAACAGCTTGCCCATGCCGGTGCGGTTCTCGCCGAGGAGTCGTTGGCAGGCGCCGTCGACCTCGGCGGCCTTCTCGGGCGACGCATAGGCCTTCAGCGCCGCGGCGCGCTTGTCGATGCCGAGATTGCGCAACAGCCGCGACTGATCGACCGGCCCGTGGATGCGCGCGCCCATGCTGTCGGCGGCGGACGCGATCGCCTCGAAGTCGACATGGGCGGTGAGATCCACCTCGCCGGGATTGAGCAGCGGACTGACGAAGGCGTGGCCGCCGACCGCCTGCAAGGTGTCGCCCGGGCCGCTCTTCAGATGTCCGTAGTCGATGATCAGGGCCGCGCCGGGCTCGCGCGTCACGCGCGTGCCGATACCGAGCGCCACGTTATCGGTGCGCCATTCGTAGATCGCGCCGACCGGCGCGTCGCGAACCGCCTTGGGTACCAGCTGGTCGAACAGCGGGATCACTTCGTTGGCGATGCCGAACACCAGATTGTCGTTGGCATCGATCTCGACCACGCGTTCATACCAGCCGTTGAACTGCTTGATCGCCTGGTTGACCGGCAGCGCGTCGAAGAACTCGTTGGCGAGGATGATGGCAGGCCCGTCGGGCACGTCGTCGAAGCTCTCGTGCCACATCGCCGGCACGTCGATGGTGCCGAGCATCTGCTGCTGGCGCTCGCGGAGCTTGGGATTGACCTCGACCAGGTGCAGCACGATCGCCGAGCGGAACGCGGGCACCACCTGGGCGGCGCGCATCGCGTCGATCAGCATGGTGCCGCGGCCGGGGCCGAGCTCGACGAGCCGCACGTTCTCCGGCTGGCCCATGGCGTGCCAGGCCGATGCGGCCCACAGCCCGAGCAACTCGCCGAACACCTGGCTGATCTCGGGCGACGTGACGAAGTCGCCGCCCGCGCCGAGCGGATCGCGGGTGACGTAGTAGCCGTGGTCCGGGTGGGTCAGGCACATCGTCATGAACTGCCGGACCGGCATCGGTCCGGCGCTCTTGATGCGCTTCCGGATTTCAACTTCGAGCGGCGACTGGGCCATGAGCCCGACTTTAGGCGGTGGGCTTGCCGGCCTGCAATGGCGGCTGCTTCATTGCGAAGGCGATGAAGCCAAAGCCCACCAGCATCAGCGGTATTGAAAGAAGCATGCCCATGGTGGCTCCGCCCCACAGGAAGCCGAGCTGCGCGTCGGGTTCCCGGAAGAACTCGCAGATGATTCGCGCGATCGCATAGCCCACCGCGAACAGCCCGATGGTGAGGCCCGGCCGCTTCAGCGCACCGGCTCGCATGCAGAAGAACAGCACGAGGCCCAGCACCAGGCCTTCGAGGCCGGCCTCGTAGAGCTGGCTCGGATGGCGCGGCAGCGGGCCTGCACCCGGAAACACCATGGCCCAGGGCACGTCGGTCGGCCGGCCCCACAGCTCGCCGTTGATGAAGTTGGCGATGCGGCCGAGCAGCAGGCCGATCGTGGCGGTCGCACACGTGAGATCGCCGAGCGGCAGGAACGGAAAACCACGCAGCCGCGCGAACAGCACCACGGCGAGCACGCAGCCGATGAAGCCGCCGTGGAACGACATGCCGCCCTTCCAGAGCTGCACGATCTCGATCGGGTTCTGCAGGAAGTGCTGGAAGTTGTAGAACAGCACATAACCGGTGCGTCCGCCGAGGATGATGCCGAGCGTCACCCACAGCACGAAGTCGTCGAAGTCCACGACGGTGAGCGGCGCGGGCCCGCCCCAGAAGCGCTCGCGCTTGATCAGCATCCGCGCGTAGACCCAGCCGAGCAGGATGCCGACGATATAGGCCAGCGCGTACCAGCGGATCGAGAACGGCCCGATCGTGACCAGCACGGGGTCGAAGGCCGGAAACGGCAATGTCAGGGATGGCATCGATGGGGCCCGCCGGAATGCCCGCCCTGATGCATTTATGAACGCGGCGAAGTCAAGGCGCAGCGGCTCGCGATACCCGGCTCTTGCGGCGCCGTCATCCCGTCGCCATTGTGATGGGACCGAATTTGCCCACAGCCCGGAGACACCGATGACCCAGACCAGCAACCGGTTCTTCGACGAGGCCGCCCGCCTGATGAACGACGCCGCGGGTGTCGCCCAGGGCGTGCGCCGCGAGTTCGACACGCTGCTCCGCAGCCAGGCCGAGCGCATCCTCGCCGACCTCGACGTGGTCCGGCGCGACGAGTTCGAGGCCGTCAAGGAGATGGCCCGGCTGGCGCGGGAGGAAAACGAGGCGCTCAAGGCCCGGATCGCGGCGCTGGAGGCCAAGCTGGGGTCGACCGGACAGGGTTAACGGCTGCTGCAGCGTCATTCCGGGGCGGCCCGTAGGGCCGAACCCGGAATCCAGTACAGCAGGCAGTCCCGATCGGTCTGGATTTCGGGTTCGCGCCCATAGCGCGTCGAAGACGCGCGTAAGCGCGCTGGCGGGCCGCCCCCCGGAATGACGGCGGCGGTGCCGGTTTCCTTGTTTTTAATGCCCATCGCGGCTATACAGCCGCCGGCTTCGCGGCTCCAGCACCCCTGGAGGCATGCCGCGGCCACCAAAACCAGCAAATCCACGCTGAAACACGAAGGTTCAGAAAGGTTTAGTCATGGCGACCGTCAAGGAAATCAAGGCGACGGCGCGTCCGCAGGCAGGCAAGGGGGCCGCCAGGTCGGAGCGTCGCGCTGGTCGAGTGCCGGGAGTGATCTACGGCGACAACAAGCCCCCCATCACCATTTCGCTCGACTACAACGACCTGAAGCAGAAGATCTATGCGGGTCGGTTCCTGACCACGATCTACGACCTCGAGCTCGAAGGCCAGAAGCACCGCGTCATTCCGCGCGACTTCCAGCTCGACGCGATCCGTGACAACCCGCTGCATGTGGACTTCATGCGGCTCGGCGAGGGCGCGGTGATCCGCGTCGCGGTGCCGATCCGCATCACCAACGCCGACAAGTCGCCGGGTGTGAAGCGCGGCGGCACCGTCAACATCGTCGCCCACACCATCGACGTGGTGGTGAAGCCGGAGGCGATCCCGGAATACATCGAGGTCGATGCCGGCGAGCTCGAGATCAACCACTCGAAGCACCTCTCCGACATCAAGCTGCCGGAAGGCGTGAAGTCGGCGACGCTGCGTGACGTGACGCTGGTTACCGTCGTGCCGCCGTCGGGCTACGCCGAAGAGCTGCGTCAGGCGGCCCAGGCTGCTGCGGCTGCGACCGCTGCCGCCGCCGCTGCCGCTGCGGCTCCTGCCGCACCGACTGGCGCTCCGGGTGCTGCTCCGGCTGCAGGCGCGGCTCCGGCCGCGGGTGCTGCTCCGGCTGCCGCTCCGGCCGGTGGTGCTGCGAAGAAGTAAGGAAGCCCGCGCGGACGGTCGGCAATGCTGCTTTTCGTCGGGCTCGGAAATCCCGGCGCAAAGTATGCCGGCAACCGCCACAACATCGGCTTCATGGCTGTCGAAGCCATCGCCAAGCGCCACGGCCTGCCGCCGTGGCGCAAGCGCTTTCAGGGCGTGGCGACCGAGGGGCCGATCAATGGGGTGCGCGTGCAGCTGCTGCTGCCCGGCACCTTCATGAACGAGTCGGGTCGGGCGGTGGCGGAGGCCATGCACTTCTACAAGACCGCGCTCTCCGACGTGGTGGTGTTCCACGACGAGCTCGACCTGCCGCCCTCGAAGGTGCGGGTGAAGCTCGGCGGCGGCATCGCCGGCCACAACGGGCTGCGTTCGATCACCGAGCATGTCGGCAACGATTATCGCCGGGTGCGGATCGGCATCGGCCACCCGGGCAAGGACAACGTGCTGAGCTATGTGCTGAACGACTTCGCCAAGAGCGAGCGGCCCTGGGTCGAGGCGCTGACCGATGTCATCGCCGACAACGCCCAGCTGCTGGCGAAGGCTGAGGATTCGACGTTCCAGAACAAGGTGCACCTCGCCATGGACGCCAAGGGCTTCACCCCGGACGTCGTCGGCAAGGCTGCAAACTGAAGCAAGGCGTGAGTTGAAAACGAGCGCCAACTGACATTGAGAGACTGACATGGGTTTCAAATGCGGCATCGTCGGCATGCCGAACGTGGGCAAGTCGACGCTCTTCAATGCGCTGACGCAGACCGCCGCCGCGCAGGCGGCGAACTATCCGTTCTGCACCATCGAGCCGAACATCGGCGAGGTGGCGGTGCCCGATCCGCGGCTTGATGCGCTCGCCAAGCTCGCCAAGTCCGAGCAGATCGTGCCGACGCGGCTGTCATTCGTGGACATCGCCGGTCTGGTGAAGGGCGCCTCGAAGGGTGAGGGGCTCGGCAATCAGTTTCTGGCCAACATCCGCGAGGTTGACGCCATCGCCCACGTGGTGCGCTGCTTCAAGGACGACGACGTCACCCACGTCGAGGGCCGCATCGATCCGACCGCCGACATCGAGACCATCGAGACCGAGCTGATGCTCGCCGACCTCGACAGCCTGGAGAAGCGCACCGACAACCTGGAAAAGAAAGCGAAAGGCTCCGGCGAGGAAGCCAAAGAGGCCAAGGAAGCGCTGAGCCTGATCAAGCGCGCGCTGGCGCTGTTGAAGGACGGCAAGCCGGCGCGTTTCGTGGAGCGCAAGCCCGAGGAAGAGAAGCTGTTTCACCAGCTCGGGCTGCTGACGTCATTGCCCGTGCTCTACGTCTGCAACGTGGAGGAGGCCTCGGCCGCGAACGGCAACGAGCTGTCGCAGAAGGTCGAGGCGCGCGCCAAGGAAGAAGGCGCGGCCTGTGTGGTGATCTCGGCCAAGATCGAATCCGAGGTCGCGGCGCTGCCGGCCGAGGAGCGCGAGATGTTTCTCGCTGACCTGGGCCTGAAGGAAACCGGCCTCGACCGGCTCATCCGCGCCGGCTACGACCTGTTACACCTCGTGACCTATTTCACCGCGGGCCCGAAGGAGGCGCGCGCCTGGACCATCACCAAGGGCACCAAGGGCCCGCAGGCGGCCGGCGTGATCCACACCGACTTCGAGCGCGGCTTCATCCGCGCCGAGACTATTTCATACGATGATTATGTGAAATACGGCGGCGAGGCCGGCGCCCGCGATGCGGGGCGGCTGCGGCTGGAAGGCAAGGAGTACGTGGTTGCCGACGGCGACGTCATGCACTTCCGGTTTGCGACGTAGTCTCTAAATCTCGCCGCGGCTCCGCAGCGCGCCGAGGTGCTCGTTGATGCGGAAAACGATCAGGATGAACTCCGAGACGATGCGGGCGAAGATCACGCCCGCCGCCGCGCCGACGATTGCGGCCAGCAGCATCAGGATGCCGGCGCCGGGGCTGATCACGATCAGCCGGAACGCCTGGCCCACGCCCGACAGCGCATACAGGACGATGATCGCGACCGTCAGCCAGAAGAACAGCTTGATGATCGACGGCGTGACGAATCGCTCCCACTGAAACAGGTCGCTGAAGCTGAACATAGATCCTCCTGTCGCCCGGAAGCCTTCCTGCAATCTAGCAATCCGCAACGATCATGTCCGATTCGTGCCGTTAATGCGGCAGATGCGACGCGACGCCAAGCCCTGTCGATAAAGGCCTGTCGATAACATCAGAGCCCGAATCCTCTCGCCAGGGCCGCGATGGCCGTGCCGGCCAGCATGGCGCCGACCGCGCTGCGCGTCGCAAGCATCACCAGCGCGGCCGTGACGACCGCCAGCCAGATGCGCGATCCCGCAGCCCAGGTGGTGGTGACCACGATCGAGATCAAAACCGACACCGACATGTATTTGAGGAAGGCCTCGATGCGCGGCGTGATCCTCACATAGGCCATGATCCAGACGCCGCCGAACCGCGTCGCCATGGTGACGGCCGCGAGCAGGGTGACGGCGCCGATCGCCGCGATGGTCTCAGCCATGCCGCCACACCCCGACGGCGCCGCCCGCAAGCGCGCCGGCAATGATGTGCCAGCCCGGCGGCAGCACGTAAGTGCCGGCAACCGCCACCGCCGCGGCGGCGATCCAGGGCACCAGGTCCGCGCGGCTCTTCCATTGGCCTGCGATCACGGCGGTGAAGTAGGCGACCATCACGGCGTCGAAGCCGAAGCGCGTGAGATCGCCCAGCAGCGAGCCCGCGAGCGCGCCCACCGCCGTGCTCGCGATCCACATCGCCCACATGGTCACGCCGCTGCCGAACAGGACGCCGGCATCCACCTCGCCGCGGTCGCGCGCCGCCCAGGCATAGGCGAAATTGCCGTCGCTCAGGAAAATGAGCGCTGCGGCCCGCTTTGCGAGTGGAATCCGAAGGAGCCACGGCGCGAGCGCCGCGCCCAGCAGGATGTGACGTGCATTCACGGCCAGCACCGTCAGCGCGAGCGTCGCCAGCGGCAACGGCGCGGTCCAGAGATCCAGCACGGCAAACTGCGAGGCGCCGGCGAAGATCGCGACGCTCATGAAGATGCTGACGGCGGGCTGAATTCCTTTGACCGAAGCGGCGACGCCGAAGGCGATGCCGAACGGGATCACAAAGGCCGCAATAGGCAGGATTTCCACGCAGCCACGCCACACGCCGCGCGCGGTGAAGCGCGTGCGTTCGAGGCCGTTCGAAGCTGTCGGGTTTGTCGGCATGCGGGTCATATGAGCCAGCGCCCGGCGGATCGATCAAGGGGCGCGCGCGATCCATTGCACACGCAGGATGGCCCGAACATAGTACCGGCAAGCAACACAAGGGGGGACGTCATGGCTCGCAATGCAGTCCGCTTTGTCTGTCTGTCGACGCTTGCGCTCGGATCGATGCTGCCGACCGGCGATCAGACCGCCACCGCGCAGCAGGCGGCCATTCAGCGCAAGTCCCTGCTGCAGCAGGACGCGACGATTCCCGGCTTCCAGGCGGCGATGACCATCGTCGAGATTCCGGCCGGCGTCAGCGAGATCAGGCACACGCATCCCGGGCCGCTGGCGGTCTACGTGCTGGAAGGCACGCTCATCCTCGAGCACGAAGGACGCCCGAATGCCACCGTGCAGGCCGGCGAGGCGGTGCTGATCGAGGCAGGCAAGATCCATCGCGGCATCAACAACGGCACGGTGACGGCAAAACTCGTCGCCACGCTGATTTCGGAGAAGGGCAAGCCGGCCAGCAGCCCGGCGCCCTGAATTCGATCGCGATACACGTTGGCCCACAGGCCGCGGGTGCGGCCTGAAGCGCGCTTCCGATTTCGCGCGGCCGGCCTACAATCAGGGCAACGACATAGAAGCCTGCCAGGGAGGATGAGCCATGCTGCACCGTTTGATCGGCGCTCTCGCGCTTGCGCTTGTTGGGGCGTGCGGCCTGTCCGCTGCCGCCCATGCGCAAACCTGGCCGGCGCGTCAGGTCACCCTGGTGGTGCCGAACGCCGCGGGCGGCGGCACCGACACGATCGCGCGGCTGATCGGCGATCAGCTGTCGAAGCAGATGGGCCAGACCTTCCTGGTCGAGAACAAGACCGGCGCCGGCATGGTGCTGGGCACCGTCGCGGTGGCCAAGGCCGCGCCCGATGGCTACACGCTGCTGGTCGGGCTCAACGGCAACCTCACCGTGAACCCGAGCCTTTACGCCAAGCTGCCGTACGATCCGGTCGCCGATTTCAGGCCCATCGCCATGCTGGCGGAATATCCGTTCCTGGTGGTCGTCAACAACGACCTGCCGGTGAAGTCGATCAAGGATCTGATCGCTTACCTGAAGGCCAATGCCGGCAAGGTCGATTACGCCTCGGCCGGCAACGGCACCGGCCAGCATCTGTCGGCCGAGCTGTTCAAGATGATGACCGGCACCGAGATGAGCCACGTCGCCTATCGCGGCGCGCAGCCGGCCTATCAAGATGTGATCTCCGGCCGGGTGCCGGTGTTCTTCGACAACATGTCGACCGCGATGAGCCTCGCCCAGGGCGGCAAGGTGCGGCCGCTGGCGATCACCTCGAAGGCGCGTTCTTCGCTGATGCCGGACATTCCGACCATGGAGGAGGCAGGCCTGCCGGGCTACGAGTACCACACCTGGTTCGGGCTCTGGGCGCCCAAAGCCACGCCCACCGCCATCGTCGAGAAGCTCAACGCCGAGGTGATGAAGGCGCTGGCGGAGCCCACCATCAAGCAGCGCATCGCCGCCACCGCCGGCGAGCCGTCGCACATGGCGCTGAAGGACATCGATCCGTTCGTTGCGGCCGAGATCAAGAAGTGGGCCGAGGTCGTCCAGCGCGCCGGGATCAAGGTGGAGTGAGCCGGCCTTCGTTGCGCTGCAGCTATGACGAACAGCGCTGACTGCGATGCGCGCGGCGTGGCGCCCGCGCATTGAGCCGTCGCACAGGCAGACGTAACGTTCGGAAAACAGCATCGCAAAAATAACGCATCGGAGGAGCGTCCATGAAGGTCTGCATGTTCCATCTGATGCCGTACCGGGACCTGCCCGCAGACTTCGAGCAGCGCTATCAGACCGCCTACGTCGACCCGCTGTGGTTCGACGTCGCCGATGCCGACAAGGTCGGCGAATACTACAACGCCACGCTGGATGAATTGCTCTACGCCGCGTCCGCCGGGTTCCACGGCGTCTGCACCAACCAGCATCACCAGAACGCCTACGGCTTCATGGCCAATCCGAGCCTGATGGGCTCGGTGCTGGCGCGCGGCACCCACGGCCAGAACGTCGCGATCATCCAGCTCGGCTCGACGCTGCCCTCGACCTCGCCGCCGACCCGCATCGCCGAGGAATATGCGATGCTCGATTGCATCAGCGGCGGTAGGCTGATCGCGGGCTTTCCGACAGGGCTGCCGACCGACGCCGTGATCTCCAACGGTGTCGTGCCGATCGAGCAGCGCGAGCGCTACCGCGAGGCGCTGAGCCTCGTGCTGAAGGCATGGTCGGCGAAGGACTTCTTCGCCTGGAACGGCAAGCACTATCAGCTCGGCAAGGTGAACCTGTGGCCGCGGCCGATCCAGCAGCCGCATCCGCCGATCTGGATCCCGGGCTCCGGCATCTCGTCGACCGCCGAGTACGTCGTCAGCAACGATTACTGCTTCTGTCATCTCAGCTATCACGGCGCCAAGAACGCCACCTACACGGCCGACCGCTACTGGGAGCTGGCCGCCAAGAAGGGCCGCGACGACAATCCCTACCGTTACACATTTCTGCAGCTGATCGGCGTCGCCGACTCCGACGCCGAGGCCGAGGAGCTCTACGCGCCGCACGCCGAATACTTCTTCCGTAAGCTGCTCCACACGCCGTCGCACTATCAGCAGATCCCCGGCTGCCTGGAATATCCGGCGCTGGTGCAGGCGCTCACCAGCAACCCGCGCGGCGGCTTCAATCTGCGCGAGATGAAGGCGCGCGATTTCTACGACAACGGCTTCGTCATCGTCGGCAGCGCCAAGACGGTGCGCGACCAACTGGTCGAGCACATGAAGCGGCTTCGTGTCGGCCACCTGCTGACGCTGCTGCACTTCGGCTCGATGTCGACCGAGCTCTGCAAGCGCAACATCGACCTGTTCGCCCGCGACGTGCTGCCCCACCTGGAGGGCATGTGGGGCGACTACGAGGATCGCTGGTGGCCGGAGCGGCTGAAGGCGAAGTCTCCCGCCATGGCCGCGGCCGAGTAGCGCCGGAGCAGCATGATGGCGTCCTCGGGGGTGCGCAGGCTCAAGCTCTGGCAGGGCCGGATCGAAACCGATGTCGAGATCGGCGGCAGCGGCCCGCCGCTGCTGTACCTGCACGGGCCATGGGGCCTTGCGCCGGACCGGGCCTTCGCGGCCCGCCTGGCCGCCCACAACACGGTCTACGCGCCGCGGTTTCCCGGCACCACGCCGGGCGATTCGGAAGGCGCGCATGCGCTCGACGATTGGCACGATCTCGTCGTCTATCAGGGCGAAATGCTCGACGCCCTGCGGCTCGATGCACCCGCCGTCGTCGGCCATTCGTTCGGTGGCCTGTTCGCGGCCGAGCTTGCGGCCGCGGCGCCGCGCGCGGTCGGCCGGCTGGTGCTGATCGATCCGGTCGGGCTCTGGCGCGACGATCTGCCGGTGAAGAACTGGATGATCCTGAGCGAGCGCGAGCGCAAGGCTGCGCTGTTCGCCGATCCTGAAAGCGAAGCCGCCAAAAAATTCTTCGCCGTGCCAAACGATCCCGCCGCGCGGGTCGACACGCTGTCGCAGTTGATCTGGTCGCAGGCCTGCACCGGCAAGTTCGTCTGGCCGGTGCCCGATCGCGGGCTGAAGCGTCGCATTCATCGCATCGCCGCGCCGACGCTGATCGTCTGGGGCAAGGCCGACCGCGTGATCGATCCGGCCTATGCGCAGGAGTTCGCCGGCAAGATCGCCGGCGCGAAGCCACTCATGATCGACGGCGCCGGGCATCTGCCACATATCGAGAAGCTCGAGTCCGTGGCCAAAGCAGTCGAGGAGTTTGTGAGGCGCTGAAAACAACAACCGCGCACAGCGGTCCAACGGGAGGAATGCACCATGGCGAGCACTGCATCTCCGTCTGCCATCGCGGCGGCTCCTTTGACCTCGGACGAGCGCTGGACGAAATACAGCGCCACGGTTCTCACCATCTGCGTGCTCGGCTGGGCCTTCGACATCTACGAGGCCACCATCATGCAGCTGGTCACGCCGCTCCTGATCAAGGAGTGGGGCATCACGCCGGCCATCATGGGCACGGTGACCACGGTCTCCCGCTGGGTCGGCCTGCTCGGCACGTTCATTTTCCCGGTGCTGGCCGATCTCTATGGGCGCAGGCCCGTCCTGATCTGGTCGATCCTCGGCTATTCGCTGCTCACGGGCCTCACCGGCCTGTCCACCGGCTGGGTGTCGCTCCTGATCTTCAGCTCGCTCACGCGCATTGCGCTCGCCGGCGAGAACCCGGTCGGCATGCTGCTGGTCACCGAGACCGCCCCGAAGAAGTGGCGCGCCACTGCGCTCGGCGGCCTGGTCGGCGGCTATCCGCTCGGCTACCTGCTGTGCGCACTGGCCGCGCTGGTCATCGTTCCGCTGTGGGGCTGGCGCGCGCTGTATTTCCTCGGCATCCTGCCGGCGCTGCTGGTGCTCTGGGTGCGGCTCGGCATCAACGAGAGCCCGCGCTATGAGCGCGTCACGTCCGAGATGCTCCGCGAAGGCGTGCGCAAGCAGCTCGATCTCCTGGCGCCGTTCCGCCGCTATCCGCGCGAGAGCGTGATCGCGACGCTGGTGTACTTCCTCTACCTGTTCACCTGGGTGGGCTGGTCGGCCTGGATGCCGTTCTACATCGCGCAGGAGCGCCATCTCGGCTTCCCGACCATGGCGATCTACCTGTCGTGGTGGATGTTCTTCGCGATCTTCGCCTATTGGATCTGCGGCTGGCTGTGCGATCAGTTCGGCCGCCGCTACGTCATTCCGGCCTTCGCGGTTCCGGCAGCGATCCTGCTGGTCGCGATGGGATATTGCGAGACGCCGACGAGCCTGTTCTGGGTCGGCCTCGCCACCAACTTCCTGATCACCGGCAGCTTCGGCACGGGGCTCGGCTACACGGCCGAGATATTCCCGACGCAGATCCGCGGCACGGCCGTCGGCGCCACCTTCGCCATCGGCCTCGCTTTCGCTTCGCTTGCGCCGATGATCATGGGCTGGATCGCAACCGCCCATTCGGTCGCTGTGGGCCTGCCGCTGCTGGCGCTGTCATTCCTGCTGCTGGCGCCGCTGTTCTTCTGGTTCGCGCCGGACGTGACCCGCAAGGAGCTCGCAGACTTTGTCGGCCAGAAGGTGGATTAGGGCGTGTCCCAGCTGGATCGCACCAGCCTATCCACGTCATGGCCGGGCATAGCCGTCCGAAGGACGGCGTCGCTTCGCTCGCCTATGTCCCGGCCATCCACATCTTACTTCTGAGTCTCTAGCCAAGGCGTGGATGCCCGGAACAAGCCCGGGCATGACGGCGGAGATTGGGGCAACTTATCTGGCAAACGCTCTGGCGCGGGTTCCGGGAATGCCGCAGCCGGAACGCCGTGCGATTGCTCCGAGTTGTCATGCGGGAGTATCCGTTAAAGGAGACTCGCGATGGCAGACCGCGAAGATCCCAACACGTCACAGCCGCCGGCCTCCGGCAACGCAAACGAGGATCGGCGCTGGGTGATCGGCGCATTCATGGCGCTGATCCTGATCACCGGCTTTTTCGTCGGCATCGGTCGCTTCGACCTTACGAGCAGCACGACCGGACAGTCGAGCTCCGCCCCGGCCAATCCGGGTCCGAGCGCAGGCTCATCGTCGCTGCCGAAAGGGCCGTCTTGATGCGGCGTCAGCGCCGCCCTACGCCGCGGCCGTATCCTGCAGCACGCCGTCGCGCATCAGCCGCAGCGCGGCGTCCGCCGGGATGGCGCGGCTGAACAGGAAGCCCTGCATCTCGTGGCAGCCGATCGTCAGCAGCAGCACCCGCTGATCGTCGGTCTCCACGCCCTCGGCCGTGGTCGTCATGCCGAGCGATTCCGCCAGCATCAGGATGGTCCGCACGATGGCCTGGGCGTCGGGCCGCGCCGCGATGTCGGTGATGAACGAGCGGTCGATCTTGATGCGGTTGAACGGAAAGCGCCGCAGATAGCTGAGCGACGAGTAGCCGGTGCCGAAGTCGTCGAGCGAGATGCCGACGCCGGTCTCCTGTAGCCGCCGCAGCGTCTCGAGCGTCGCCTCGGTGTTCTGCATCAGCACCGACTCGGTCATCTCGAGCTCGAGCCGTCGCGGATCGAGGCCGGTCTCCTTCAGGCAGCGCTCGACGGTCTTCGGGAATTCCGGATTGCGCAGCTGCACGGTCGAGACGTTGACCGCGATCTTCTTGTCGTCCGGCCAGCCCACCGCGTCCCTGCAGGCCTGCCACAGCACCCGTTCGCCGATCGCCGTGATGAGCCCGGTGTCTTCCGCCACCGGGATGAACTCGACCGGCGAGATCATGCCCTTGGCGGGATGGCGCCAGCGCACCAGCGCCTCGCAGCCGGTGACCCGCTCGCCCTGCAGCGTGACCACCGGCTGGTAGTGCACCTCGAGCTGGTCGGTGTTGATCGCGCGGCGCAGGTCCATCTCGAGGTCGCGCCGCAGCGTCATGCGCGCGTTCATCTCCGGCTCGAAATGCCGGCAGGTGGCGCGGCCGTCGAGCTTGGCGCTGTGCAGCGCCAGGTCGGCGTGCTTGAGCAGGTCGCTGACCGCGGTGCCGTGATCGGGCGCGAGCGCGATGCCGACGCTGAGATCGATCACCGCCTTGTGGCCGCCGAGGTCGAGCACCCGGTCGATCACGGAGCGGCGCAGCAGCCTTGCGCGTGCATAGGCGTCGCCGAGGCTGACGACATCGCTCAGCACGATCGCGAACTCGTCGCCGCTCAGCCGGCACAGCAGGTCTTCGTCGTCGAGCGACGGCTTCAGGCGCGTGGCGACCGCGCGCAGCAGCTCGTCGCCGGTGGTGTGGCCGAGCGTGTCGTTGACGCTCTTGAAGTGGTCGAGATCGATATAGAGCACTGCGAGCCGCTGTCCGGGGCCGAGCTCGGCGATGCGCCGCTCCAACTGCTCCTGGAACAGTGTGCGGTTGGGCAGGCCGGTCAGCGAGTCGTAATGGGCGAGGTGGGCGATGCGGGCATCGGCCGCGCGCCGGTCGGTGATGTCGTCGACCACGCCGAGGATATAGGCGGTGTCGCCGTTCCTGTCCTGGATCGGGATCCTGCGTGCATAGACGGTGCGGACGCCGTGGGCGTTGGTGAGCATCTCGCGCTCGTCGAAAACCGGCTGGCCCTGCGCCAGCAGCTCGTCCTCGCGCTGATGAATCTTGGCGACCTCCTCGGCCGGAAAGAACTCGGCCGCGGTCTTGCCGATCATGACGTCGCGCGACCGCGACCAGAACTTCTCGCCGGCGCGGTTCACCAGCACGTATTTACGGTCATGCGCCGACTTCACGTAGATCGTCGACGGCACGTTGTCGACGATCATGTTCAAGAGCTCGCGATTGCTGTCGCGGTCGGCCTCGATGCGGGTGCGCTCGGTGATGTCCTCGAAGGTGGCGAGCCAGCCACCGCCGGGCATGGCCTGATCCGCCACGCGCAGCAGCCGGTCTTTGACGTCGAACGTCTTGATGCTCGACTCGCCGCGTTTTGCGCCGGCGAGGATCGCGGCAAAAAGTTCTTCGGGATCGGGATGGTCGGCTCCCCTGGCCCGGCTCTCTCGCATCAGATCGAGCAGCGAGCGGCCGAGCAGCGTGTCGGGGTCGTGGCCGAGCATGATGGCGTACTGTCTGTTGAACAGCACCACGCGGCCCTCCGCGTCATACATCGCGAGGCCATGGATCATGTTGTTCAGCGCGGCCTCGAGCTGCACCTTCTGCTGCTGCGCGATCTCCTCGGCCGCGGCCTGGGCGGCGATCAGGATCTGCCGTTCGGTCACATCCTCATGGGTGGCGACCCAGCCGCCGCCCGCGATCGGCTGGTTCATGACCTCGAAGAACCGGCCTGGAATCGGCTCGGTCAGCACCGGCGGATGGGCGGCGCTGGACAGCGATTGGATCACCGCCTGGTGATAGGCATCGACGTCGTCCGAGAACGACCCGCAGACCTTGCGGTGTTGCAGCAGCGCCAGGAACGTGATGCCGGGCTTGGCCACGTCGGACGCGAGCCCGTACATCTCGAGGTAGCGGTTGTTGAGGAGCACCACGCGCCCCTGCGCATCGAACATCACGAGGCCCTGCAGCATGTGCTCGATGGCCGTGTCGAGCTGGGCCTTGCGCAGCTCGACCTCGCGCTCGAACACGGCGCGTGCTGCGAGCGCACGCCAGGCGATCAGGACGGCCGCGATCACCAGCCCGAGCGCGATGCCCGAGATGGTCGCGGCGCTGAAGACATCGGAGAGGGCGGAATAGGAATCGAGATCCTGTGCCCCGGCCTGGGCCCAGACCGGCCCAATCGAGAACCACCACACAGGCAGAAGCCCCATTCCCAGACGGGAAATCGAGCCAGCTCTCATCAACACCCCCGCGCCCGCTCTTGAGGCGTGCGTCCGGGTATCCTCACCCATTTACCGTTGGAGACCCGTTAAATGGCAGTGGTCTTGGGTCGGGTCGATGCAAGGATCGGTAACGACTTCCTAATGGTTGGCGAAGGAGACCATTGGGGTTCGTTGAGCCATTGATTGGGCGTTCCGGAAAGCTGTAGGCAAGCCCAGACAGGCCAAGGGCTAGCGGCGCTGCGGTTGTTGCTGTTGCAGCGTTGGATGGTCGTCGTGTGTGGGTATGTCTTGGCCCGCGCGGCGGTCTGCCTCGTCGGCAAGACGCAGATATTGAAGCGACAGACGTTCCAATTCTTTGCACATTTCCGCGTTGGATTCGGTCCGCGCCGTAGCGGCTAGGTCTGCGGCTCTATGTCGGTAGCGGTCCCCGGATTCCATCATCGCCCCTGTGTACTCTGACAATACGCTTAATCCCGAGGGGACAGATAACGTTCCAAAGGAACTTTGGTTTCAACAGTCGACCAAATCCCAGCTATTGGGCCTGGGTATGGGAAGCGAAACATCGCCAATATCAGCCGTCCATCAGCTAGCCGCATGTCAGGCCGGAAGGGCCCGGACACCATTTGAACGCCTTGGAAACCGAAAACAGAAAACGAACGCGTTGGAGGTCGTCCGATTTGGACGAATAGTAGACCGGCGCAGCCACTGCAAAGTTGGCGAGCAGGTCCTCTTCGAACCGCAATCGAATGCCGGCGCCGGCGGACGCGACCGACAGTTTGTCTCCGCCGCCTCCGCCGACGTCCCACACGCGGCCGCCATCGACGAAGCCGTACAATTGATAGCCCTTCACCCACGCGTCATTCGTGTTCTGGTCGAAGCGAAGCTCGACCGACCCGCTGAAGCCGTTGTCTCCACGGTAATAGCCCGGACCGAAGGCACTGCCGCCGATGTAATAGGCTTGGGAGTTGAGCAAGGGGCCGGAGGCGAACTGTCCGGATATGGACGATTTCAACGACCAGTATTCGATCAGTGGCTGGTACCGCGCATATGCGTAGGCGAGCACTGTCCGGTGAGGCGAGGCATCGTCCCGGGATGCCATCGGGTCGCCCGTTTTGGTGGCGCCGAGGACATCCAACCCCTGGCGAACGGTGAGCGAGAAGAAATTCCAGCCCTGCAGCGGATCCTGCACCTTGGCGTCCGCCGACACGTTGATCAGGCGAACGTGGTCCTCGTAGAAATAGCCGAAGTCGGTTTTCTCAAGTGAATCGACGGCCGCGGCGGAGAGGCTGAGCGTCAGCGCCGCAGTTCGCGTCTGCAAAGGCGTTATGCTGCCTCGCAACTCGTAAGTCTGTGTGACGGTGTGATCGCCGAAATCCCGTCGCACGTCCCCCGGCCACACCTCGCTTCGCGCCGCGCTGCCGCCGATCCGCAGCCCGTCCGGTCCGATCGGCACGTCGTAGAACAACCGGCCGAAGCGGAGCTCGCGCGTATCGTCCGGAACGGTCGAGAGGTTGACCGCAAAGGTATCGCCGGGCGCCAGATACGAATTGAACGCGGTGGTCGTATACGCCTGCAGCGGGCCGACGGCTTTGGTGCCCCAGTTGTCGAGCGCCAGGCTGGTGTACATGCGCCATGAGCCGAGCTTGACGAGCAGGCGAAACTGTCCGGTGCCGAGACCGATCTCCTCGAGCGCCGTATCCTCGACGCGCAGGCCGGGAATGTCGTTGACGATCAGCAGCTGACGTTCGAGCGTCGCGAGGCGTGAGGGCGCCTCGTCCAATACGGGCGACAGCATCCGGCGTGCGCCAAAGACGTTGTCCTCATCGCCCTTGACGGTCAGCTCGGTGATTCGCCCCTCGATGACTTGAACGCGCAGACGTCCTTTCTTGATCTCCTGCGGCGGGATGATGGCGCGCGTCAGATGGTAGCCTTCGTCGCGATAGCGTTCCGTGATCGCATTCGCCAGGGTGACGAGATCGAGCTCTGAAATCTTTTTGCCGATCAGCGGACGATACAGATCGTCGAAGGCGGCCGGCGCGATCGCGATTGCGCCCGCGATGGATACTGTCCGCAGGACAACCAGCGGGCGGGTGCTCGCAGACGGGGCCGGATTGGCCAGGCGCGGCAATCTCGGCGGCGGCTTGGCCAGCAATCGCTGCTCGCGCTGCTGCGTCTCGAAATTTCTCTCGGTTTGCCGCGGGTCGACGACGGTCGGCCGGGCCCCCTGCTGGGCACGGGCGGGGTTTTCGAAAATTTGCGTAAAAAGGCAGAATGCCAGGGCCGCGAGGATCTGGCGCGAGGCAGATTTTCGGACCGCTGCATCGCGCCAACGCATTGAAATTGACTACTTTTCGTCGACTCCGAATTCCCTTTGAAAATACGTAGATATGGTGAATACCCCGTAAACGCCGGCCCGCCATGCAGGTCCGTCGAGAAAGAAAAATCACACACCTTTCCTGTCTAATGCGCTCCGAGAGCTTGGCTCAGCGGGGCTGCATGCGACGTCACATCGGAATTCTGGCGATCCTGGTGGCCGTTGCCGCCGCGAACCTCTTTGCTTGCAGAAGCGCGATGGCGCAGCAGGCCGTGTGGACCGTGGCGAAATCCTCCGGCGAAGTCGTCGTCGCCGCCGGCGGCAATGGAGCGGAGGCCGCAGTCAGCCAGGGCATGGAACTGAAGCCCGGCGACGCGTTGCGAACCGGCCGCAATGGCCGCGTCCTTCTCACGCGTGGAGAGGAGAGGATTACAGTCTCCCCCAACACCGCGATCGGAATCCCAGCTGAGAAGAAGGACGGGCTCAACACCACGATCACGCAGCGCTCCGGCACGATCGTGCTGGAGGTGGAGAAGCGCAACGTCCAGCATTTTGAGGTGGAGACGCCCTACCTCGCGGCGGTGGTGAAGGGCACGCAATTCCGTGTCTCTGTCCAAAACGGGCGTTCAAAGGTCGATGTGCTGCGCGGTCAGGTGCAGGTGTCCGACTTCAAGTCCGGCCAGCGCGTCCTGCTGGTGCCCGGACAGTCCGCCGGCACGATGTCTTCCGGGGCGGGCGGGCTGCGCCTCAGCGGCAGCGGGCAGTTCAATCCGATCGAGCGCGGCGCGCCACGAATGTCTTCGGTTCGCCCGGCGGGATCGACGGCGGTCGGAGCCCGGTCCGCGCCCGCCTCGCTCGCGCCTGGAAGTCAGGCTCGCGCCCAGCACGCGGCGACGACGCCGGGCGAACGGTCCGGTTTGGTCCGCACCTCGCATGGCGGTCTGCGTATCGGGGCAGCGCTTGGTGAAGTGAAAATCGACTTTCACAAAGCCACAAAGGGCCTGGCGCACGGGCCGGCGGCGCCGAACGGCGCCAGGGACTCGCACCGGGGCCGCGGCGGGGCGGACGACGCTTTGGCGCGTGCTGCCGCGACCCCGCAGGGACTTGGCGGCAACACAGGCCTGGGCGACCGCGGCAATGGCGGAGCTGCCGCAAGTTACGGGGCGACAGGTTCGGGCAACGGTTCAGGGGGCGGCAATGGCGGGGGGAACAGCAATGCCGGTGGCAACGGCGTTGGCAACGCATATGGCGTGGACAACGGCGGCGGTAACGGCAATGGCAACAACGGCAATGGCAACGCCTATGCCTACGGCCATGGGAAAAAAAATAAGTGACGAAACGCTTCGGCGTGCCATCGCCCGGGTGAGCGCTCGAACGAGGCCTTGGCGGTGAGGCTCTACCGATTTCATCTGTTGATGCTTTGCATGCTCGCTCTCGCCTGCTGGGCGGGAGCGCATCGGCTCCTGCACGACCGTCTGGTTGATCTGCGGCAGAGCCTTGCGCCGCGCGACGCCAGCGGCAAGGTTGTTGTGGTCGCGATCGATTCGCCGTCGATCTCAGCGTTCGGCGTGTGGCCTTGGCCCCGCACGCTGCACGGCAAGCTGCTCGACGCGCTCGACGCTGCGGGCGCCGGCGAAGTCGCCTTCGACGTTGATTTCAGTTCGGCCTCGACGCCCGACGCGGACAAAAGCTTTGTCGACAGCCTGCGAAGCGCGGGCGGCTCGGTCATTTTGCCGGCCTTCAAGCAATTTGCCCGGGAAGGCGACTATCAGCGCGTGCATGTCAACCGTCCTCTTCCGATGTTCGGCGATGTTTCTTGGACGGCCTGGGTCAATGTCAGCCCCGACGCGGAAGGCACTGTGCGGCACTATCCCTTCGGAGGCTCGATCTCGGGGGAAGCGCTGCCTTCCATGGCCGCGCTGCTGGCGGGCAGCCAGCGCTCGGACTCCGGGTCCTTTCATCTCGATTTCGGCATCCGCGTGAAGTCGATCCCGGTCGTGTCGTTCGCGGATGTGATCGCAGGCTCGGTCGCGCCTGGGGCGCTTCGGGACAAGAAGATCATCGTGGGCGGCACGGCCATCGAGCTTGGTGATCGCTTTCTGGTGCCCGGTCATGGGCTGATCGCCGGCCCACTGCTGCAGGCCCTCGCCACGGAGTCGATTCTTCAGGGCCGCACCCTCGCGGAGCTGCCTGCGGGCTATGCGATCGCACTCGCAGCCCTCCTGCTTGTGCTGATGATCGCAATCTGGCGCCGCACCACCCTGGGAGGGCGGCTGCTTGTGCTTCTGGCGATCTCCGCGACGGTTGAGATCGCTGCGTATGCGATCCAGGCCTCTGCGCCGGTCATCGTGGATACCTCGATCTGCCAGCTTGGCGTGGCATGTTATCTCGGCATTTCGACGCTGCATGAACTCGGTCTGCGGCGCTTCATCAGCCAGATCGCGGAAAACCGCTTCCATCAGATCGCGATGTCGCTCGGCGATGCGGTGATATGCGCGGACGCGACCGCGCAGGTGAAGGTCTGGAATCATGGCGCCGCCGCCATCTTCGGCTTCGAGGCAAGCGATATGCTCGGTCAGCCCGTCGATTTCCTGCGCTTTGCGGACGGTTCGATTCCGTTCGATCTGCGGGCGTTGCCGGTGGCGGAGTTGAAAGGAATGGGCGGCCTCGTGCGCGAGGTCGTCGGACGACGCCGCGACGGCACGACGTTTCCGGCCGAAGCCTGCTTCTCCGCCTGGAATTCCGAAGACGGCCTGCACTACGGTATCGTGCTTCGCGACATCTCAAAGCGGAAGAAAGAAGCGGAACAGATCCTCTATCTGGCGAACCACGACGCACTGACCGGTCTCGCCAATCGGCGGTCGTTCCAGACGCATATGTGCGTGACCGTGGAAGCTGCCAAAGACCAGGACGGCCAGATTGGACTGCTGTTTGTCGACCTCGACACGTTCAAGGAGGTGAATGACACGCTGGGGCACGCCGCAGGCGATCAAGTGCTGATCGAGGTTGCGCGGCTTTTGCAGCGTGTCGTTGGGGCCGCCGATTTCGTCGCACGGCTGGGTGGCGATGAATTCGCCGTGGTGCTCCGTGCAAAGCCGGCCGCAGAGCGCATCGCCACCTTGGCTCGGGAGATCAAGGAGGCATTCGCTGCCTCGTCGATCACCGTGGATGGGCAGACGGTGCCGCTTCAGTGCAGCATTGGCGCGGCGCACTACCCCCAGCACGGCCTCACGGTGGAGGAACTCCTCAGCGCGGCCGATTTGGCCGTCTACCAGGCCAAGGCGGAAGGCCGCAATCGCTGCATCCTTTTCGATCCAAGCATGCGCGATGCTCTCAGCACCCGGCTTGTTCTGGAGGCCGAGCTTCGGACAGCCTTGAGCGACGGCCAGTTCGAATTGTTCTACCAGCCGCAGGTCAATCTTCAGACAGCCGCCATCGTGGGAGCGGAGGCTTTGATCCGCTGGCATCATCCGGTGCGCGGCCTTCTTGCGCCGGGGCACTTCATGCCGGTGGTCAACATGTCGACCATTTCAACCGAGGTCGCCGTGTGGGTGCTGGGATCGGCAATGACGCAGGCGCGAAAGTGGGAGCTTGCCGGACAGCCGCTTCGCGTCAGTGTGAATCTGTCGCCCTCGCTTCTGCGCTCGGGAGAGCTGTCGCAAACCGTCGAGACGATGCTCGGGGCGACGGGATTGTCGCCGTCTCTGCTCGAGCTCGAGGTCACGGAGGATATCCTGCTTGTCGACGAGAAGCAGGCGCTCGACACGTTCAGGAAAATCCAGAACATGGGAGTCCTTCTCGCCTTCGATGATTTTGGCACCGGCTATGCGAGCTTGACGTATCTCAAGACATTCCCGCTCGATGTTCTGAAGATCGACCGCTCATTCGTTGCGGGCTTGCGGCAGAAGCGGGATGACGCCGCGATCGTGGAAGCAACGGTTGGCCTCGGCAAGCAGTTCAATCTGGTGGTCATCGCCGAGGGCATCGAAGATGCCGAGACCGTGGAAATTCTCCGCGGCATGGGATGTCACGAAGGGCAGGGCTATTATTTCGGCCGGCCGATGCCGGCGCGGGACCTGCAAAGAATACTTCCGCTCGCGGGCGGTGCCCGTGCTGACGTCTCGGTGGCCAGTGCGGCCTAGCGCTGCTGAGCGGCGCCCATCGGGTTCAATGGCAAAAGTTGCGGTTTCCAGCGGTTCTCTCTGTCCCCACTCCGTCAACATCGAAAATCGCAATAATCTTTTCTTCTTTTGTGGCCCGTGTACGAAATCCATGCCTTGCTCAGTTGAGGGTGTCGTCTAGGGACACTTAGTTGGCAGAGCAGGGTGTGGCGCCTGCAGGCGGGATTTGTAACCCCGTCCCAGGGAGCGAGGTCACCGGCCGCGCCCGATGAGGGGGCTGCCTTGAATGGCTGGACGGGTCTGGATGAAAGGCAGCGCCAATGCTGCCTGGATAACGTGAGGATATGGTCCTCCGGTCCAGGCCAAGAAGTCCGGGGGCTTCGTCAAAAATCGCCACAGGTGGAGCGCCGGAGGGCGCGCGTGCCGGAAACGGCACGCGGGCGCCTTCTTGGAGGTGCCCAGACTACGACGTTGCGCCTGACCGGCGCTCCCCTCCCTCATGTTTGAGGGGGAAGAAAATGAAGGCGGCGCCCCGCGCCTGACGACTTCCGGGGCCGATGAGTCACGCCCCCATGCATCCGGACATGAATCGATCTGATAACCCGCGGGTTGACGCGACCGCACAGCGGTTTTACCGAACCCCTTCACCTGACGAGAGCAAGCCCAAAGTGCCTCAGCTTTACTGGGAAGATTTCACGGCCGGCCGCGTCTTCGAGCACGGTCCGCGCCGCATGCCGCGCGACGAGATGATCGCGTTCGCCGCCGAGTTCGATCCGCAGCCGATGCATCTCGACGAGGCCGCGGCGCGCGACACGATGCTGGGCGGGCTCGCGGCCTCGGGCTGGTATGTCTGCTGCATCCTGATGCGGATGTGCGTCGATGCCTTCGTCGGCGAGGCTGCCTCGATGGGCGCGCCCGGCGTCGACGAGGTGAAGTGGCTGCGCCCGGTGCGGCCGGGCGACGAGCTGACGTTGCGCGCCACCGTGCTGGAGAGCCGCGCCTCCAAGAGCCGGCCCGAGATGGGTTTGGTTCGTTTCCAGTTTGCGCTGTTCGATCCGGAAGGCCGCTCCGTGATGGTGCTGGTCACCTCGCTGATGATCCACCGGCGCGAGCGGGGCGCGGCATGAAGTTCTTCGAGGACATTGAGATCGGCGAGCGCGAAGAGCTCGGCAGCCACACGTTCACGGCCGACGACATCAAGACGTTTGCGCGGCGTTACGATCCGCAGCCGTTTCATCTCGACGAGGAGGCCGCGGCGCGCTCGCATTTCGGCGCGCTCTGCGCGTCCGGCTGGCACACCGCCGCGACCTGGATGCGGCTGATGGTCCAGTATCAGGTGCGCGAGGACGCGGCACGGCGCGCCCAGGGTGAGGCGGTTGCGACGCTCGGGCCGTCGCCCGGCTTCCGCGAACTGAAGTGGCTCAGGCCGGTCTATGCCGGCGACACCGTCAAGTATTCTACGGAAATCATAGACAAGCGCGCGTCGGGCAGCCGTCCCGGCTGGGGAATCATGTCGATTCACAACACCGGGGTGAACCAGAAGGGCGAACCGGTGATATCGTTCATCAGCGTGGCGTTCGTTCAACGCCGCCGTTAGCGCGTTTACGCGCGTCTTTGACGCGCCCGGGGCGAGACGACATAACTAAAAAAGGGACCAAGCCATGAGCGTGGTCAGTGAAGCCGCCGAGCAAAACGAAGCGGCCGAAACAAAATCCAGGGAGCATCGCGCCATCGGCGTCGCGTCCGGCGCGCACGCGCTGCACGACGGCTACACCGACCTCGTCTATGTGCTGCTGCCGCTCTGGCAGGCCGAGTTCGGCCTGAGCTACGCGGCGCTCGGGCTCCTTCGCACCTGCTATTCCGGAACCATGGCTGGCCTGCAGATTCCCTCGGCGCTGCTGTCCGAGCGTTTGGGCGTGGCGCTGGTGCTGGCACTCGGCACGGCGCTGTCCGGCGTCGGCTATCTGATCGCGGGCACCAGCGCAGGCTTTGTCATGCTGGTCGTCGCGCTCCTGATCGGCGGGCTCGGCTCCAGCACCCAGCATCCACTGGCGTCGGCGCTGGTCGCCCGCGCCTATGCGGGTCCGCGGTCGTTGAAGGCGCTCGGCACCTACAATTTCGCCGGCGACATCGGCAAGATGTCGGTGCCGGCGCTCGCCTCGCTGCTGCTCGTGGTGATGGCCTGGCGGCCGACGGTCGCGATCCTCGGATTGATCGGCCTCGTGGCGGCGGTCGCGATCTATGCGTTGACGCCGCGGTTTGCCGCTGAAGCTACGCCTGCGTCCAAGGCTGACGATAAAGCCGCGGCCGGTGCGCCGGCTGCTTCGCGCAGCCGGTATGGTTTCCCGCTGCTGCTTGCCATCGGCATGGTCGACAGCGGCACCCGCATGGGGCTGCTGATCTTCCTGCCGTTCATCCTGATCGCCAAGGGCGCGGCGCTGCCGACCGTTGGGCTCGCGCTGACGCTCATCTTCGCCGGCGGGGCGGTCGGCAAGCTCGTTTGCGCCTTCATCGGCGCACGGCTCGGCGTGATCGGCACGGTCTGCCTCACCGAAGGCCTGACCACCGTCGGCATTCTCGCGCTGCTGCCGCTGCCGCTCGAAGCCGCCATGGTGCTGCTGCCCCTGATCGGCGTGATGCTGAACGGCACCTCGTCGGTGCTGTACGGCTCGGTGCCCGAGCTGGTCGAGCCGGAAAAGCGCACCCGGATGTTCGGCATCTTCTACACCGGCACCATCGGTTCGGGCGCGGTGTCGCCTGCGCTGTACGGCCTGGTCGGCGACGCCTTCGGCGTCCCGGTCGCGGTCTGCGTCGTGGCCGCGATTTGCCTCGTGACTCTGCCGCTTGCGCTCTTGCTGCGGCCGGCCTTGCCGGAGTCGGCGCGGTGATGGTCCGGCCGCTACCGCCAGTCGCCGAGCGCCGCCTGCACCAAGGCCAGCGCTGCGACCGCTGCGGTGTCGGCGCGCAGGATCCGCGGACCAAGCGAGAGCTGCACCATGTTGGTGAGCTTGAGCACGGCCGCGCGCTCGTCTTCGGCGAAGCCGCCTTCGGGCCCGATCAAGAGCGCGATCGGCTGGCTGCCTTCGGTCCCCGCGCTCGCCATGGTCAGCGGCAGCATCGCCGACGGCGACTCGCGGGCATCCGCCAGCGCCCGGAGCGGGTCCTTCACCGGGGCGTCCTCGTCGCAGAACACCAGGAGCCGCTCGGGCTTGCGCGCCGCGAGCGCGCGGGGAAGCGACAGCGGCTCGCCGATCTCCGGAATGGTCAGCACGCCGCACTGCTCGGCGGCCTCGATGGCGTTGGCGCGCATGCGCTCGAGGTTCACGCGGGTGACCTGGGTGTGCTGGGTCAGGACCGGCTGCAGCCGCGACACGCCCAGCTCGACGGCCTTCTGCACCATGTAGTCGAGCCGCTCGTGCTTCAGCGGCGCGAACAGGTAGTGCAGGTCGGTGGGCTCGGTCTGCTCTCGGGTCTGCTCGGTCATCGAGAGGGTCGTGGCCTTGCCGCGGGTGGCGACCGTTGCCCGCCATTCGCCGTCCTTGCCGTTGAAGGCCAGCACCGGGTCGCCGGGCTTCAGCCGCAGCACGTTGGTCAGGTAGTGGCCCTGGGGCTTTTCCAGCGCGATCTCGGCGCCCGCCTTGAGCGCGTCGTTCACAAACAGGCGAGGGCTGCGGAAGTCGTAGCGGGCCACGGCGGCATTCCTGGTCGGTTGGCCCGGCTTTATCGCCTTTTTGGGGGCTCGCGCCAGGGTGCGCCACGCATTAACGCTTTATGCCGCGGGCTTTTGCCGCCCTATCGCCCGAATCTCAGGCTTGATAGAAGGCCCGCCTGGGAGCGCGCCCGGACAGGGATTTGGGGGAGGGATATGACAGCGCATCACGTCCTGACGTCTCGGAACCTTCGCCGTGCCTGTGCTCATGCCTGGGCCGGCGCGGTTGTGCTGCTTGCGGCTGGGCTTACGCCCGCCGCTGCGCAGTTCCCGCCGCCGCCCGGCCAGAGCCAGAATTCGCAGGCCAACAGCCCGTTTCCGCCTCCGCCCGGCAAGACCGCCGCGGCGTCGCCGGCCAATAATCCGTTCCCGCCGGCCCCAGGCCAACAGCAACAACCACAGCAGCATTCGCCCAGCCCGTTCCCCGCGCCGGGACAGGCGGCGGTCACGCCGGGTGGTTTCGGCAGCCCTTCGGGCAGCTTTGCCCCGTCGCAGGGCGGTTTCGGCGTGCGGCCGGGCGGCTTCAGCCAGCCCCCCGGTGGCGGCGGCGGCATGGGTGGGGCCGGACCCTCGGAGGCTCAAAAAGTCTGCCTGAGCTTCCCGACGCTCCGCGAGGAGGTCGAGAAGGGCGCGGCCAGCATCCGGGCCGCCGGCGAGCGCAAGGCCACCCGCGAGGAGGTCTGCCCGCTGTTCACGGCCTTCGCGGCCAAAGAGGACAAGATGGTCAAGTTCCTGGTGACCAACCAGAAGCTCTGCGGCGTGCCGCCCAACGTCATCACCCAGGTCAAGGCGAACCACGCCAAGACGCTCCAGATCCGCAAGAACGTCTGCACTGCAGCGCCGGCCGCGGCCGTGCCGACGCTGAGCGACGCGCTGGGCGGACCGATCATCGCCGACGACACCTCGGTGAAGTCGGGCCGCGGCACCTTCGACACTCTGACCGGCAACGCCCTGCAACGGTGAGTCCCTCATGAGCGACGCCTCCGGACGCGTCGCCGATGCCATCGGAAACTGGGTCGACCACAGCGCGCCCGGCTGGCTGAAGCCCTATCTGCGTCTCACCCGCCTCGACCGGCCGATCGGCTGGTGGCTTCTGCTGTTGCCGTGCTGGTGGTCGTCGGCGCTCGCCGCGGTCGCTGACCGCGCCTGGGGCCCGAGCCCGTGGCACATTTTTCTGCTCCTGGTCGGCGCCATCGTGATGCGCGGCGCGGGCTGCACCTGGAACGATCTGGTCGATCGCGACATCGACGCCAAGGTCGAGCGCACGCGCTCGCGGCCGATTCCGTCAGGACAAGTGAGCGCGCGCGCGGCGTTGGTGTTTCTGGTTTTGCAGGCTTTGGTCGGGCTGCTGGTGCTCGTGCAGTTCAACCGCTTTGCGATCATGGTGGGCATCGCGTCGCTCGCCGTGGTCGCGGTCTATCCGTTCATGAAGCGCGTCACCTACTGGCCGCAGATTTTTCTCGGGCTCGCGTTCTCGTGGGGCGCGCTGATGGGCTGGGCCGGCGCGCGCGCTGCGCTCGAGCTTCCGGCCTATCTGCTTTATGCCGGCTCGATCGCCTGGGTGATTCATTACGACACGATCTACGCGCATCAGGACCGCGAGGACGATGCGTTGGTCGGTTTGAAATCGACCGCGCTGCTGTTTGCTGAGAACACCAAGCCGGCGCTTGTGGCATTCTCGACGGCGGCGGTGGTGCTGATCGGGCTCGCCGGATATTTCGCGGGTGCAGGTGTGGTGTTCGCGCTTGGCCTTGCCGCCTTCGCGGCGCACCTTGCCTGGCAGATCATTTATATCGATATCGCCAATCCGGACTCCTGCCTGAAAATGTTTCGCGCCAACCGCGATGCAGGCCTGATCCTGTTCGGCGCGCTGCTGCTGGACGCCGCTGCCCATCGCGTGTTCTGATCGCAGCATGACGGTCATCGACATTCACACCCACATGATTCCGCCGGGCTGGCTCGATCTGCTGCAGCAGGACGGCGGCGGCTATGAGCTGAAGAAGACCCGCGCCGGCCAGACCGCGATTCATCTCGCCGGCGCGCCCTTCGTCACGCTGATGCCCGAGATGTTCGACTACGCGCTGCGGCTTGCCGCGATGGACGCGGCCGGCGTCGACATGGCGGTGCTGTCGCTCACCGGCCCCAACGTGTTCTGGGGCTCGCGCGAGTCGAGCGCGAAGGCCGCGCGCATCGCCAACGCCGCTTATGCCGAGGCGCAGAAGCAATATCCCGATCGCATCCGCTGGGTCGCCTCGATCCCGTGGGAATATCCCGACGATGCGCTCGCGGAACTCGCCCGCGCCCGCGCCGAAGGCGCGAAGGGCGTTGCAGCGCTCGCCAACATCCGCGGCCGCGACTTGATCGATCCGCTGTTTGCGCCGGTCTGGGCCGAGATCGACCGGCTTGCTTGGCCGGTGTTTGTGCATCCGACCATTCCGCTCGGCGGCAAGGACATGCGGCTCGACGAGTTCAGCCTCGCGACGCCGGTCGGCTTCATGGTCGACACCACGCTGTCGTTCACGCGGCTGATCCTCTCGGGCTTTCTCGACCGCTATCCGAACCTCAAGCTGATCGCGCCGCATGGCGGCGGCACGATGCCTTATCTCAGCGGCCGGTTCGACCGCTGCTACGACACCATTCCGGCCTGCCGCGCCGAGATCAAGGACAAGCCAAGCGCCTATTTGCGCCGCATCTTCTACGACACCGTGGTCTACGAGCCGCGCGCGCTCGCCATGTGCATCGAGGTCGGCGGCGCCGACAATGTGCTCTACGGCACCGATTTTCCGCATAACGTCGGCGACATGAAGGGCATCCTCGCTATGGTACGGGACTTGCCTGGAGAACAGGCCGGAAAGGTCGCGGGCGAGAATGCGAAACGGATTTTCCAAATCTAGTTTCTCTCGCGCGCCGATATGGGGCTGACATGACGCGCTTGAAATTTGCACCGTTGAAACTCATCGCAGGGCTCGCGCTGGCGCTGATCGCGCAACATCCGGCCGGTGCCGAAACCTATCCGACGCGCACCATCAAGCTCGTGGTCGGTTTCGGCGCCGGCGGCGGCGTCGACATCGTGGCGCGGCTCGTCGCCCAGAAGATGCAGGAGTCGCTCGGCCAGAACGTCATCGTCGAGAACCGGCCCGGCGGCAATGCGATGCTCGGTCCCGACATGGTCGCAAAGTCCGTGCCCGACGGTTACACGCTGCTCTACGCCGCAGCAGGCCAGATGTCGGTCAGTCCCGCGATCTACACGAAAATTCCCTATCAGCCGCTCCGCGACTTCGTGCCGGTCTCGATGGTCGCGAGCTATCCGTTGCTGCTGATCGTCAGCCCCGATCATCCGGCGAAGAACCTCAAAGATTTCATCGCCTGGACCAAGGCCAATCCGGACAAGACCAACTATGGCGCGGCGTCGGCCGGCTTCCAGCTCTCGACCGAGCTGTTCAAGATGCGGACCGGCGCGACCGGCCAGCCGATCGTGTTCCGCAGCACCAACGAGTCCGTCACCAACGTGATCGGCGGCCAGGTGACTTACGGTTTTGCCGAGCCGCCGCCGAGCCTGCCGCAGGTGCAGGCCGGTAGAGCACGGGCGCTGGCGGTGACGGCGCCGAAGCGAATTCCTGAGTTGCCGGATGTGCCGACGCTGCACGACGAAGGCATCGACGTCGATGTCCGGCTGTGGTCGGGACTGTTTGCGCCGGCCGGCACGCCACCCGACATCATCAAGAAGCTCGAAGCCGAATGCATGCGCATCGCGCAGCTGCCGGACGTCAAGGAGAAGCTCCGCGCGCTGTCCAGCGACGCGGTCGGCAACAGCTCGGCGGAGTTCACCAAGGAGCTCGATGCCGAGATCAAGATGTGGACCGACGTCGCCCGTCAGGCGAAGCTGTCGTTTGAATAGGCTTTGCGAATAGAGGACCTATTCCCGCGCGATGATCTCGCGCTCGTCGCGATGCACAGTCGGATCGGCGACGGATGGCCTCAACGGACCTTCAATCCGTCGCCGATGACAGTCCAAGGTCGCTTTTGAGGTGAACCGGACATGTGAATAATTCGCAAATGTTGAGAATGATCCAAAGCGGACATGGGCCTCACACCATGTTGCCATTCTAACGTCGAACTAGATGTCGATGTGAAGCCGTCGCCCTTGGTGGCATCTTCAGTCGAGCAGACTCCGCGAGCCGCTTCCCTTCCGCAATGCGACCCTGACCGATGAGGTAGGTGCTCAAGCTCTCAGCCGTCGCCAATTCCCAGGCCAGCGCACCTTGCTGCCTGGCAATACGAAGCGACTCGTTGAACTCCCGCTCTGCATCGGCTGAGAAACGTGGATCATGGCGCTTGGCAAAGATCAGGCCTCGGACCCGCCGCAGTTCGGCAAGGCACCATTCTTCGCCAGTGGAATCGCAATGCGCAATTCCCTTGTCGACAGCCTTCAGCGCGGCGTCATGCTGGCCGATGTCAGAAAGCCCCTCGGCGAGCGTGCTGATGAAGCTCGTGCGGTAGACGATGAAACCGGCACTTTCGAGCTTTGCGATCCCGGCGCGCAATTCCCTGACGCCGTCGTCGCTCCGGCTCGATCGCACCAGAAGTTGACCGTTGAAGCACTGAGCATAGGTGCCCCAGATATCCAGCCCATAGCTATCCGTGAGTTCCCGCAGCTGAGAACAGTACATTTGGGCGAGGTCCAAATCGCCCTGCAATAATGCCAGGGGGAACGCAGCATCGACGATGGCATTGGAGAGTGTCGTGACATGATTGAGCGCTACAGCTGCAGCGTGGAGCCGTTCGACTTCGGCAAGCGCTTCCTCGAAGAAGCCTTGGAGCCAAAGCGTGCGGGCCAAAGTCGCCTGCGCCAGGATCTGCTGATCGTATTGGAAGCGGACGACGTCCGAGAGGTCGGCTGGCCGATCATAACCATCGAGCACTCGTTGCGTATACGCAAGCGCTTCGTTCAGGTTTCCGCAAAAATGAAGCGATTTGCCGCGAATTCGGTCGCCGACGTATCGGTCGGCATCGGTCGTCGTCGCTGCGACTTTGTCAAAATTGTCGACCACCCGCAGAGCGGCTCGGGGCTCAGCCTTGTTCGTGCAGGCGATCCAAATGCCCCACAAGGCTCTGAGTTGGTACTCCTTGTCATTGAGCTTTTCGGCGATCGCAAGTGTCGCCTGCCACGCCGTCGTCGCGCGCTTGGGATCGCCTGATCCGGCATGCATTTGCAGGCAACCCAGCGCGGCATGCAGTTGCATCTTCTCAAGCAAATACCCATCGGTACTGTGTTCCAGCGCATCGAGGGCGCGCAGAACCGCGCTCTTCCATTCTCCGACCATGGACAACTGCGTCCAAAGCGGCACCGCGGCGATGGTCAACGCAACTGCGACGTTGACGTGCTGTTCCGACTTGAAAGCCCAGTCGATCGCCGCACGGATGTTGGCGACCTCTTTGGCGCAGGCGAGCATCGATTCAGCCGTCGGGAGAAGTCCCTGGCCTCCGTCCGCGAGCTCAAGCATAGCGAGAAAATACGCTGCGTGTCGCTCGGCGAACTCATCGCCCTGGCCGCTCTGTTCAAGGCGCTCGCGGCCGTAGGCCCGCGTCATCTCGAACAGCCGGTAACGGACCGGATCCTTATCCGTGTCTGCAACGACGAGCGACTTCGCAACCAGATTGGAGAGTCCTTCGGCGAACGCATCCACCGATATCGCATCGCCTATGATGTCCTGTGCCGAAGCGAACGTGAAGCCGCCCGAGAATGTTGTCAACGCTTTGAAGATCGTCGCTTCTGTTTCCGATAGAAGACCGAAGCTCCAATCGAGGGCCGCCCACATCTTCTGATGGCGGCTCAAGGCGGTGCGCCGGCCCCCACTCAATACGCCAAACCCTTCTTCGAGCGATGACAGCAAGCCTCGTATGCCGATGGAATCGAGGTGGCCGACCGCCAGCTCGATCGCGAGAGGAATTCCGTCGAGCTTGACGCAGATACGTGCGACGAGAGGCGCGTTCGCGTCGGTCAGGCTGTAGCCTCCCAACTTGTAGGCCGCACGATCGACAAAGAGCCGGATGGCCGAATATTCGAGGGCCTGCGTGGCGGTTATCGCCGTGTTGCCCAAAGGAAACGCCAGCGTGGCCAGCCGATGAACCCATTCGCCTGCTGCCCTGAGCGGTTCTCGACTGGTGGATAGGATCGTCACTCCCGCATGCGCCTGCTGCGTTTGCTCGACGAACTCAGCCACGGCGTCTATGACATGCTCGCAATTGTCCAGAACGATCAAAAGCGTTCGATCTTGCAGCATCGCGTCGAGCGTGAGGCCGTGTTCTCCGTTACGGCCAGCGTCAAGCGCGGCGGCGACGGTGTCCGGCACGAGACTTCCTTCGTTGATGGGAGTCAGGTCCACAAACGTGACGCCGTCCGGATAACGTGCTCCGACCAGTGCGGCGACTTCGAGCGCGACGGTGGTCTTGCCAATTCCGCCCGGGCCGACCACCGTTAGAAGTCTGGCTTCCTCAAGACGCGCGCCGAGCTTTGCGACCACTTCCTGGCGGCCGACAACGTGCCGCGCGGGCTTCGGCTCCCGCAACAATGGTCCGGTTCTCGCTGCGGGCTTTGCATTGTCATCCGGCGCGATGTTCACCGGCGCTACAAACGAGTATCCGCGCCCCGGCACATTCTCGATAAAGCGAACGCTGGCGCTGTCTTCACCCAGAGCTTTGCGCAGCCCGCTTATCTGGACGCGCAGGTTCACTTCATCGACATGAATATTCGGCCAAGCCCGCTCGATGAGATCGTTCTTCGCGATGACTTCGCCCGGCGAATGCAGAAAGACGAGCAAGATGTCGAACGCGCGGCTGCTGAGTGGGACCGCCAGACCCGACCGCAGCAATTGGCGTTTGCTGGCCAGGACCCGAAAATCGCCGAACGAGAACTGTGCGGTGTCCATGTATTTATTCTAGCGCCAACAAAAAAAAACGTAAGTTCGAAAACAGGGCAGGGCGCGCGAGCAGCGACAAGGACGAAGCCGACGGCGCTCGGTTTAACAGGATTTTACAGATTTAAACTGCCCCTTTTCGCGGAAGCGCTCACATTGGTCCTTGGGGGATAGTGGCGCTTGTGTTTGCGTCTGCACACAGGAGAGGCAGTGGCGAATTCTTGCGGTTCGTCCACGTCCGCGCTTGTCTGGGACGCTCATGAAGCAGCCCCGAGTGCGCTCCCGTGCTCTTCGGGAGCCGCTGGAAACTGCCGGAAAGATCGTCGTCAGTTTCGATTGTCAACCCTGGGTAAAGTTGAGGGTCGCTTCATGAATCCTGGACACAGAGCCAACACAACAGCCGTCCTTCGTACACCGACTGACATCTCCCAAGAGTCGGTTCGCGACATATCCAACGGCCTCAATCAATTGTTGGCCGATTGCTTCGCGCTCTACATCAAGACAAAGAATTTTCATTGGCATATGTCAGGTCCACATTTTCGCGACTATCACTTGATGCTGGATGAGCATGCCGATGCCATCCTCACCATGACCGACGACATTGCCGAGCGGGTCCGCAAGATGGGCGCGATCACAATTCATTCGGTCGGGCAGATCGCTCAAATGCAGAGAATTGCAGACAACGACGCCGACTTTGTCGCGCCGCCGACGATGCTTTTGGAGTTGCGTAATGACAATGAACAGCTGGTCGCCGAGATGCGGGCCACCCATGGTTTGTGCGACAAAGCCAGCGATGTCGCGAGTGCGAGCTTGATCGAGAATTGGATCGATCAAGCCGAGAAACGTATATGGTTTCTCTTCGAAGCGTCCCGCGTGGCGTGACGCGAGGCGCAAGTTTCGACCAAGACGCAGAAATATCTGCACGCATTGGGGCGTGCGGTCACCGCCATCAGCACAGAGTTCCTCGCGGTCGCGCGGCATGTCGCGATCACGCTGGCGCTTCGTTCGGGAACGGCCTCAGGCGAATCGCCGCCCGTTAAGTGCGGTGAAAATATCTAAGGCAGCCGTGGTGATGCACTGCGTCCAATTCACCCTTTTTTACCGCACTTAACTCGTCAGGCGTCTGGCGTTGCAGCAAGTATGCGGTCGGAAGCGTCGCCGCTTTGAAGCTCGTCGCAAAGGACGGTCCGGCCGCATTGGCCTGCGATATCAGTCAACCTGACGAAACTGGAGAGTGCCAAATGAACATGTGTAGGACGATCTCGTACTTTTCCCTCGTCGTGGCGGCTTGGACGGCATTCGCCGTAAACGCCCGGTCCGCAGAACTCACCGCCAAGACCGCGGTGCTGGTCCATGGCGCTTTTGCCGACGGCACGTCCTGGCAGAAGGTGATCCCAATTCTGCTCGATGCCGGGCTGAAGGTGGTTGCGGTTCAGAACCCACTCGACTCGTTGGAAAACGACGTGGCGTTTACGAAACGCGTCATCAAGGAGGTCGAAGGCCCGATCGTCTTGATCGCCCATTCATGGGGCGGGGTTGTCATCACCGAGGCCGGAAATGATCCAAAGATCAAATCGCTGGTTTACGTAGCGGCTTACGCTCCTGACTCGGGCCAGTCCCTCAAGGACCATCTCTCAAAATATCCACCATCTGAGGGCCGGAAGGGATTTCTGAAAGACGACGAGGGGTACTTGCGGCTCAGCGAAGATGGTGTCGCAAAGTATTTTGCACCGGATCTGTCACCAAAAGAGCAGAAGGTAGTCGCTGCGGTGCAGGGGCGGTACCACGAGCGAACCTTTACCGCCGCCGTCAGCAAGGCGGCGTGGCGCGACAAGCCGACATTCATTGTCATTTCGGCGAAAGACCAGATCATCGCGCCGCAAATTCAGAAAGACCAAGCCAAACTGGCGAAGGCTACGGCCATCGAAGTACCCAGCAGCCATGTTGTGATGCTGTCCCACCCGAAAGAGGTCGCCGAGCACATCATCCGTGCTGCGAAGTAGCGTTGGTTTATTGCGGCCCGTAAGGCAACCCGACATATGGCGAGGGCACTATGATTGAGCTCACGGTCAACGGTACCAAGCACCAGGTCGACGTCGTACCCGAAATGCCGTTGCTCTGGGTGCTGCGCGACGAACTCGGTATCACCAGTGCAAAATACGGGTGCGGAATAGCGCAGTGTGGCGCGTGCACCGTACAGATCAACGGAAAAGCCGTCCGTTCCTGTCAGGCGCGCATCGGTGACCTCGCCGGCAAGTCGGTCGTCACGATCGACGGGTTGAAAAACAGAGATAAGCACCCGGTCTTGCAAGCCTGGATCGAACACCAGGTGCCGCAATGCGGTTATTGCCAGACCGGCCAGATCATGCAGGCGATTTCGCTGCTCGAATCGACTCCGAAACCGACGGACGAAGATATCGATGAAGTGATGTCGGGAAACCTCTGTCGCTGCGGCACCTATCCGCGCATTCGCACTGCGATCCATGCGGCCGCTGCAAAGATGGCGGAGAAGTGAGATGGGCAGGGTCGAACGTCTCTCGCGCCGCTCCTTTCTCATCGGTTCGGCTGCCATCGCCGGCGGTATCGCATTCGGGTCTTACAATGGTGTCGCGCAAGCCGCAGAGAGCGCAGGCAGCAATCCGTTGACGGCCGGCCTCGGGCCGAACTCCGTGACATTCAACCCCTGGGTCGAGATCAGCCCAGACAAGATCACGTTGATCGCACAACACGCCGACATCGGTCAGGGCGTCGGCTCCGCGCAAGTGATCTTGATTGCCGAAGAAATGGACCTCGACCCCGGCCAGTTCGAAATCCGGTTCGCCGGGCCCAGTCCCGCCTACTTCAACACCGGCTTCAAGGAGGAGTTTGCGCCGTTCCTGGCAGCGGACCAAAGTGCAGCCGCTGAGGAAGCGCGCGCGGCGACGCTCGAATATCTCCGAAAGACCGGCCTGCAGATGACGGGCGGCTCCAGCTCGATGCCGGACACGTACGAAAAGCTGCGTGTGGCTGGCGCGGTGGCGCGTGAGACGCTGAAGGCGGCGGCAGCTAAGCGTTCAGGCGTCGCGGTGGCTGACATTCGCACCCAGTCCGGCGATGTGATCCTGCCCGATGGAACGAAGATTCCCTACACCCAGCTCGCCGCGGAAGCTGCGGCCGTTCCGCCGGTGCTCGATGTCAAGCCGCGCGACCCGTCCACATGGCGCATGGTCGGCAAGCCGATGATGCGGCTCGACATCAAATCGAAGGTCATGGGCGAGCTGAAGTTCGGCATCGATCAGAAGATCGACGGAATGCTCTACGCCTCCGTCAAGCTGAACCCCGCCAAAGGTCAGCCGCTGAAGTCGTATGATGCAAGCAGGGCCCTGAAGATGCCGGGGGTCAAGAAGGTCGTCGAAATCAAGAACGGCGTCGCCGTCATCGCGACGAACAGTTGGTACGCGATGCAAGCGGTCGCGGCCATCGATTGCAAATGGGCGCCCCCGGCCTATCCGGCCGAACAAGCCGGCCATTGGAAGGTGCTGGAGAACTCGTTCAAGCCGAAATTCCTCGGCAAGGAATGGCGGAAAGTTGGCGACGTCGATGCGGCCTTGAAGACCGGCAAGCTGGTCCAGGCGGAGTATCGCGCGCCTTACGTGGCCCATCAGCCGCTGGAGCCGCTGAACGGGATCGGCATCGTCACCGACAAGGGAATGGAAATCTGGGTGGGCCATCAGAGCCCTCAGTTTGTGCAGCATGTCGCGGCGACAGCGATTGGTCTCAAGCCGGAGCAGGTCATCTTCCACAATCAGTGGACCGGCGGAAGTTTTGGTCACCGTCTCGAATACGAGAACGTCCGTGTCCTGGCCGAAATCGCCAATCAAATGAAGGGAACGCCGATCAAGCTCGTGTTTTCGCGTGAGGAGGATTTTATCCAGGACATTCCGCGGCAGATTGCGATCGCGCGGCACCGGGGCAGCATCGACAAAGGCAAGATCGTCGCTGCCGACTTGAAATTGGCCTCGACAGCGCCGCTCAACGGGCTGCTCGAGCGCTCGGGCACGCCTACGAAGGATCCCGATGCGCAACTCGCCGCCGGTCACTGGAACGTCTACTACGACATTCCGAATTTCCGGGCCACGACCTATGAGGCGCGCGGATTGTCGCCGTGCACCACGTGGCGCTCGGTCGGTGCTTCAACGGCCGGGTTCTTCACCGAAAGCTTCATCGACGAAATGATTCATGCGGCGGGCCTCGATCCCATGAAGGCGCGCATCGACATGTGCGCGGTTCCGACCTATCGCAAGCTGCTGGAGACGCTTGCGCAGATGTCGGATTGGAAGGGACCGCTTGGCAACGGCAAGGGTCGAGGCGTCGCTTTCGTGGAATCTTTCGGGACCCCGGTGGCTGAAGTCGTCGAAGTCACAGCGACGGACAAAGGCATCAGGATCGACAAGGTCTGGGTTGCGGTCGATGTTGGCAAGGTCGTCGATCCCGTTAATTTCGAGAACCAGGTGCAGGGCGGCGTGATCTGGGGGCTCGGCCACGCCATCAACTGCCAGATCACCTACGCCAAGGGTGGCGCGCAGCAGACCAACTACCATCATCACGAAGCCATGCGCCTCTACCAATGTCCTGTGATCGAGGTGCGCGGGCTTGAGAATGACCCCAAGGTGAGAGGTGTCGGCGAGCCACCTGTTCCGCCTGCCGCGCCGGCGCTCGCCAACGCGATCTTCGCGGCGACCGGAAAGCGTATCCGCGAAATGCCCTTCAACAAGTTCATCGATTTTGTGTGAGGACGGGTCATGAAGCGATCACTCATTGCGCTCGTCTTCGCCGCTTCGACGATCCCGGCTCTTACTGGACTCGTCGTGGCCAAGGACGAGACACCCAAGGATGTGTTGCGGCCGGGCAGCGTCAGCCGTGCCGCCGGACTCAAGGCCTGGAAGCGGATCGAAGCCGTGGTGACGCACCCTCGCTGCGCCAACTGCCACGTTGACGCCAAAGCCATTCCGATCTGGACGCCAGCAGGCGAAAGCAAGCCTCGCGTGCATGGCATGAATATCCATGGCGGACAGAGTCGCACCGGGTCCGAGAAGATCGCTTGCTCGACCTGTCACATGACTTCGACGATGCCGAACGACCCCGCACCGGCACCGCTGCGTGCGGGGATCGACTGGCAACTCGCGCCAGTGGAATTCATCTGGTTCGGCAAAAGTGGTGCCGAGATTTGCTCGCAACTGAGGGACCCCAAGCGAAATGGCGGTCGCGATGCCGCTGGCCTGATCGCCCACTTGCGGCACGACGCATCGTTGAGCGGCTTTATTCCACGGGCGTGGGCGCCCGGAGAAGGGCGCACAACGCCGCCCGGCACCTTTGATGATCACGTCAAGGACGTGGCTCTATGGGGCGCCGCGGGCCAACCTTGTCCGAAGTGACGCGCTGCCGCGCCGCCGCGCCGCAGGGACTTCTCCTGAACTGGATTCCGGGTTCGCGCCTTCGGCGCGCCCCGGAATGACCGCGGGTTTTCGAGCCGTCGCTATCGATGAAATTTAACGGCAAATCGACGCTGATTGTCACACATGCGCGGCATCCCATTACCCCCCGCGGTACCTGTTTAGTGTTAGGCTTGCCACAGTTGTGTGGGGTATTGGAGCAGCGCTCGTGTTCAGTCGCGGACCATTTTCCGGCTGCAGCGTTTCCAATTCACCGCGCTCATTTTTTCTTCCGACGATCGTTTTGAATCTACCGAAGGGCTGAGGCGCCGGCGGGGACGTTCTCTGCTGCGCGCCGAACGCCGGGCGACACACTTGAAGACCAGACACCTTGCCGTTTCGAACTGACGGGCACGATTGGCCCGTTGGGTCATGCGTCTCCTTGTTCGGAGAGGATGATGAACCGGGACCCGTGGCTTCATTTTTGGGGAGCGGACGATCCTTCCGGCAGGAAAGCCATTGTCGAGTGCCTGAACGCCGCCGGCATCGCGCACCATTCCTTCGAGCAAAGCGCCGAGTCCGGCGACGGCATTCTCTGCATTCCACAAATCAGCGAGCAAATCAGCGAGGACGTCTGCGCGTTCCTCCATGAGCTGACCCGGAACGGCCGCAGGGTCCTGACGATTCAAACCGGCGGCGCGGCCGCCGACACGTCCCTGGTCTGGCACCTCCTTCACGCCGGCGCCTCGGACGTCCTGGTGTGGTCCCAGGCCGCCGACGTCGCGGCGCGGATCAAGGCCCGCTTCGAACGCTGGAACGCGATCGACGCCCTGATCCAGTCGCCGCCGGTTCAGGACAGGCTGATCGGTGTGAGCGCCGCCTGGCGCGCGTTCCTACGCCGGATCGTCGAGGTCGGCCGTTTCACCCAGGCGTTCGTTCTCCTGATCGGCGAGAGCGGCACCGGCAAGGAGCTGATCGCCCGGCTGATCCACGAACTCAGTCCGAAGGTCGAAGGCGCCGCGCCGATTGTTCTCGATTGCACGACGATCGTGCCGGAGCTGTCCGGCAGCGAGTTCTTCGGCCACGAGCGCGGCGCGTTCACCGGCGCGCTGTCGTCGCGTGACGGCGCGTTCACGGCGGCGGATGGCGGAACGCTCTTCCTCGACGAGGTCGGCGAATTGCCGATGCCGCTGCAGGCGCAGCTCCTTCGCGTCATGCAGGAGGGCACCTACAAGCGCGTCGGCGGCAACGTCTGGCGGCACACCGAGTTCAGGCTGGTCTGCGCGACCAACAGGGACCTGCCGGCCCTGATCGAACGCGGCCAGTTCCGCAGCGATCTCTATTACCGGATCGCCAGCTGGGTGTTCCGCGTGCCGTCGTTGCAGGAGCGGCGCGAGGACATCCTGCCGCTGGCGCGGCATTTCCTGCGCACGCTGCGCCCCGACATGCCGGACCTCGATTTCGAGCCTGCCGTCTGCGACTACCTGCTGAGCCGCGCGTATCCGGGCAACGTGCGCGACTTGCGGCAGCTGATCGCGCGCATCGGCAACCGGCATGTCGGCCCGGGGTCGGTCACGGCCGGCGACATTCCCTCCGACGAGGTTCCGGTCGCGGTCGCCGCAAGCAACAGTTGGCGCAACACCGACTTCGAGCAGTCGATCCGCCACGCGCTCGCGACCGGCGCCGGCCTGAAGGAGATCAGCCAGGCCGCCGCCGACACGGCGATGCGCATCGCCGTCGACAACGAGCACGGCAGCCTGCAGCGCGCCGCCCAGCGTCTCGGCGTCACCGGTCGCGCCCTGCAAATGCGCCGCGCCGCGCGGCGCAAGCACAACGGCGGTCCCGACGGGAGCGATGACACCGGCACGCATGAGGCAAAGTGAGCGGCGACCTGTCCCCGCGGTCGGTCGCCAGCCTCCCGCGAGAATGTGGCGCACACTTCGCCCGGGCATTTGCGGTCTCAAGTCGAGAACGCGAACCGGACCCGGCGATTCCGCCGCCGGCCAACGGCGGTCGTGTTCGGGGCGACCGGATCGTCCTTGCCCCGGCTCGACACCAGGATCGTGACGCTGCCGGCAATCTGCGGGCCGAACCCCGTTTTGTTGGCCTCGTCGAGGATGGCCTGTTGCAGCTTGGCTCGTAGGTTCTTGGCCCGGGCGAGCCCGAGTCTCATATTTTCATCGGTCGTCCCGACGTTGTCCGTATGGCCTTCGAGGCAAACGGTACGGATCCCAAGACTGGGATCGGTGACCCACGAAGCGACGATGATTCGAGCCAGTTCCTTAATTCGCGGCCCGTGCTTGGCCGGTACCGCGGCCGACCGGAACTCAAAATCGTCGAACGGTCTCCCGCGCGTTTCGCAACCATTCACCGGGTTCTTGTCGACCGGCGGGTCGGGCAGCGTGCCTGGCCCGCTTTCAAACTCGCCGAAGCCGCTTTCGAACGATTCGCCTTCGTAGCCTGGCGATTCCATGTCGAACTCGAACGCCTCCGGCTGGATGAAGAATTCCTCGGCTTTTGCCTGAGCTTGCCCCGGCGGTGGCGTCGCGGCGTTCGGATCGGCCGGCGGTGTTTCCGGTGGCGGCATGGGTGCCTGCGGCGGTGGAGGCGGCGGCGCGGCCACGATCACCGGCGGCGGCATCGGCGGCTCTTCGTAGGGCGGCTCGGCAGGCTCGTCGTAATAGGGCTGCGCGTAGGCCGATCCACCGTAACCGAATTGGCCGTAGGGATAGCGGCGGCGCCAGCGGCCCCACTGCGGCGTCCCGCCGTAATAGCTTTGGCCTTGCCCGAACTGCCAGTACCGGCCGGGATACTGACCGCTCCGGTACCATTGCGATGACACGCCGGGTTGTCCCCACCGGTACTGTTGCCCGTAAGGACGGTAAGCGGAGCCGGACCACGGACGTGACCAGCCGCCCGACCACGAACGCGACACCGGACGCGACCCATAGTTCGTTCGCGTTCCCCACCAGGCCGATCGCGGTGCATAGAAGCGCGATCGCGACGTCACCGTCGGCGTATAGCTCGTGCGGGACACCGTCGCCGGCCGGCGGTAGTCGCGCACCCGCACCGTCGTCCGCGGCGCGTCCGCCCGGCGATGATCGCGCACCCGGCCGCCCCACTCGTCCTCGAACTCGCCTTCGCCGAATTCCGCTTCGCCGAAGTTCGCACCTTCGTACTCCGCCCCGTCGAAAGCCTCGAATTCGTAGTTGCCGTTTTCGCCCTGTGCGTCGAACCTGTTCATGATGCCCTCACTGATCACTGATGGTTGGACCGTGCGGCTGCTGCGCGTGCCGCAGCAGCCGCAACCGCATCGCGCTCGCATCTTCATCGTGCCCGTTGCATCGCCAGCCGCTTCTGCAGGTGGATCGCCGGCAGGGTGTGGTCGACGGTGTCCGGATTGGTCAGGTCCATGCCGGTCACGGCACGGTAGGCGTGCAGGTAGCTCTGGATTTCCGGCCGCCAGGAGCGCGCCCAGTTCTTGGCGTCGTCTTCGTTGTTGATGTCGATCCAGTCGCCGTAGCGGATCGTCAGAAGGATCTGCTCGCCGTAGACGCCGAGATCGCGGAAGTGGGTGACCGGGATGTCGGTCCATCCCTGCAGTGCCTTCATGGTGTCGACCTGCGCCATCCACGGCTCCCGGTAGGGCACCATGCGGCGGCCCTGCAGGAAGTCGCGCATCTCCGGCCGCGACATCAGCCACTGCTGGATCAGCATCTCGCCGCGCGCCGTCCACGGCAGGTCGCCGAACTGGTTGCTCGCGCCCTCGGCCAGCAGGAGGTGCACCTCCTTCAGTGCGTTCAGCAGCGCGAAGCCGTCGGCGATCACCGTGGTGTCGTTGTCTTCCTTGTAGAACAGCGAGCAGCGGTGCAGCAGGTGGTGGAACGCCTCCAGGAACTTGGAGCGGCTGTCCGCCGGCCGCAGCACCGGCACCGCCTTGCCGTAGAGCGACAGGCCGTACTGATGGTCGTACTCGTAGGCGCGGCGCTTCACCGTGAGCAGGTTCTTCTCGTCCTGGATGTAGCCCCACAGCAGGTTGCTGAGCGGCCGCAGCGGGTCGATCTCCAGGTGCGCCAGCGGGTCGCGGCCGCCCGGCGCGCGGATGTTCTGGAAGCGCCGGGCGATCGCGTTGATGCTCTGCACCAGCATGCCCTCCTCGTGCCAGTACGACCAGATCAGCTCGAGCAGGCACGGCACCTGGACCCGCGAGGCCAGCACGCCGTTGCGCTGCAGGCCTGTGATTTCGCGTTCGCCGCTGAATGCGTTGTGCAGCACCCGGTCGATGTACGGAATGTGGCCCGACGTCAGGTACTGTCCCAGGCGCTGTCGCAGGTCCGCGAGCGTGACCGGCTCGCCGAACCGCGCCGACTCGTCGTCGAGGTCGAGGTCCTTGATCTCGGCATGGCAGCCGCCGCTCTCGAGCAGCAGGAACACCTGCGTCGCGGTCTTCAGCATCTCGTAGGCGCCGACGCCGTAGGTGAACGTCGTCAGGTCCCGCACGTCGCGCGACAGCCGCCTGGCGATCACCGGCCGGCGGCCGACAAAGCTAGCGTCGTCGGGGGCGAGCACGCGCTCGATGAAGTCAGCATAGCGGCTCGCGCCGACCTGCGCGGTGCAGCTTCGGATCAGCGACCAGAACGCCTGGTCGCGCGTCCGCACCGACGACGGGCGCTGCAGCGCGACGCGCAGCACGTCGCTCTTGTTCAGCGCCGATGGCTTCACCCGCGTCAGGCCGGTCACCGTCATCGGGCCTTTCGCGCCGTCGACGGTGCGGCCCTGCTCGTCGACGAGGCGCACCGTGACGCTGTGCACGCCGGAGGTGGCGTCGGTCGTGTCCCAGCGGATCGCGGTGAGCGATTTCTCGTCCTCCGGCGGCAGCAGGGTGCCCTGTTTGTCCGTGTCCCACTCGTAGCGAAGTCCGGCCGCGGGCAGGGTCGCTTGAGGTTGCGGCCCGCCGATGACGGACAGGTCAAGCACGGTGCCTTCCTCGACCGACTCCGGCAGGTCGAGCTTCAGGGCCGGCATCCGGGTCACCACGTGAATGCGCGCCCGGCCGATCGTCTGCTCCTTTCCGTCGAGATCCAGCACGACCAGCGCGCGGTATGCGCCGGCATTGTCGACGTCCGCCTCCCAGGTTGCCGTCCGCGGATCGGTTTCGCTTTGCGGGATCGGGTCCGGATCGCCCTCCAGCATGAACCGGAAGCTTCCGCCTTGAGCCGCGATCTGCTCCAGCTCGAGATCGGACAGGTTGGCGGTCAGGACGACTGACTCGCCTTTCATCACGACGTTGGCGCTGAGCTGAAGTTCGACCGACTGGATTTTTCTCACCATCTGATCCTCCTTTGAATCCTCAAGCGGCACGGCTGGGAGCGGTTGACGAAGCCGCACACATTTCCGACATGTTCACGGTGGCGCGCAGCGCCCAGAACGTGAGCAGCTTGCAGAGCAGTTTGCTTTCGTCCTCAGGGCTGACCTGGTTGTCCGAGCGCGCCTGTCCGATCACGGCAAACACCAGCGACGGCTGCGCCCGGTACATGTCCGAAGGGGTCGTGTGCCAGGCCCGGTACAGCGCGGAGAGCCGCGACGGCTGGCGCTCCCGTGTCTCCAGCACCTCGACGAGCGAGCGGCCGCGCAGCGACCGCGGCCGGTGATTGATCAGCAGCGCGACGAACGCCGGCATGCTGTCCTGCAGCGCGTCCAGCACGGCGTCGGTCTGCGGCGTCATGTCGTGGCGCGGATAGAACCGCTCCCAGGCGTCGCTCAGGTCACGCCATTGCGGATGCGGATAGAGCGCCTCGCCGATCGCCGCGCTGAGCTTGACGCGGATCCACGGCATCGGGTGCGGATCGTTCGCGTTCATGCGGAACACGAACGCGCGCGGCAGGCTGACCACCGCCATCAGCCCCAGCGTCGCTGCGATGCCGACCCGCGCCACTGACCACAGGTCGGCAACGATCTCGGAGATCCAGCGCTCCCACAGCTTCCAGACGAATGGCGCCGGCGCGGCCTCGCGCTGCCTGGCCCGCAATGCCGGCCGCAGCGAATTGACCAGATCGAGCAGCGCCGCCGCCTGGTGGCCGACCTCATGCACCAGCGACGACGCGATGCCGGTGCCGATCATGCGCTCGCGCGGTACCCGCACGATCGCGACCGGGTTCTCGCCGCCGCCCGGCATCCGCGTCCGCGCCCGCCGGATCGCCGCGCCGATGTCGCGGTCGAGATAGCAGATCACCGGCGGCGCCTCGTAATAGTCCGGCAGCGCCAGCGCGTCGGCCGCGACCACGTCGAGGCCCGACAGCCACACGCCGGTCTCGTTCTCGCTGCGCTGGGTGATGACGTCGGCGAACGTGTCGAACTGGGCCAGCACGACGTTGAATTTGAGCCGGAGGATCGCGAAGCGCCGCTGCGCCTCCTCGTCGGTCGCGGTTTCGCCGTGCGGCGCCTGCAGCCAGCCGAGATAGCCGCGGACCAGGCGGCGCAGCTCGCGCCGGCCCGCGGCCAGGAACCGGTCGATCGCGACCGAGGCATCCGGCATCAGCGCCGCCGCCGGCAGCATCGGCTCCTGCAGCGCGAACGGCTTGATCAGCGCGAGCCGCGCCAGCAGCGCGCGCGCCTCGTGCGTCAGCATCGTTCGTGAGAAGGCGCCGATGGCCATGGCGCTCACACTCCGAACAGGATGATGCGGTTGCCGCGCCGCAGCCACCGGCTGCTCTCGCCGCCGGAATACGCGCCCGGGTACTGCCCCGAATACGGCGCCATCCGGTGACGCGACGCGTGCCACAGCAGCGCCGGCACCCGATGTTCGGCAGCCTGTGCGATGGCGGATTGCGCGGCCGACATCGGATCCGTCATGCCCGATGCCGCCATGGCGTTGCGGACGGTATCGGCCGCAACGCGCACGAACTGCTTGGCGCCATCGAACTCGCGGTCCTCCTGGCTCCAGCCCTCCTGGTTCCAGCCCTCCGCCTCCTGGCCCACCTCGCTGTTGATCAGCGAGGCGATGCCGCTGCTGATCTTCGCGCCGAGCGGTCCTCCGAATGCCGCGCCGATCGCGCCCGCGGCATGCGGGAGCAGTTGCTTGGCCGCGCCTTTGAGGATGCTGCCGATCGCCTGGCCGTCGGGCGAGCCCACCAGGCTGCCGAGCGCGCGGCCGGCCTGCTTGATCAGCGAGCCGAGAAACTGGTCGAGCTCCTGCTCGTTGCTCACCTGCATCAGCTCGGACGCAAGCTGCATTTCCTCGGCTTCGCCGAACACCTCGCCGTTTCCGCCCGCCCAGCCAGGCTGTTCGAATTCGTAAGTCTGCCCCTCGTAATCGGCTTCGAGTTGCGTGCGGTCGATGTCGTGCATGCTGTTGTCCTCCGCGGGTCGGATGGGAGCGCCGGCTCGGGAGCCATGCCGGCGCGTTGAAAGCACGTAGGGCAGGAGCCCCGGCGCGGCGCTGCGCGCGGCCGCGGCGATGGCCGAATGGGCGGTCGCGGCCGGATCGCCCGACGCGGGAGCCGATATCGCGTTCTCGATCGCGTCGCTCGCAAAGCGCACGAACCGCTTGGTCGCCTCGAGTTCCTGGTCCTCGTGGCTCAGGCCCTCGAGCTCGAGGCCGAGCGCGCGGCCCGCCGCGCTCGCAAGCCCGCCGCCGATCGATGCGCCGAGCGGTCCGCCGACGAATGTCCCGAGCGCGGTGCCGGCGAGCGGCAATGTCTGCTTGATGACGCCCTTCAGTCCGCGGCCGATCGCCTGCCCGAGCGGCGACTTCACCACCGCGCCGACCGTGCGCGCGATGCCGCCGATCAGGTCGCCGAGAAACCGGTCGAGCTCGTGCTCGTCGCGGACCGCGAGCAGCTCGGTCGCAAGCTCGAGCTCGCTCGCGGAGCTGAGCGCCTCGTAGCTGCTTTCACCCAGCCACTGCGGCGCCTCGGCTTCGAACGCTTCCCACTCCGGCTCGTACTCGGTGAGCGGACTCGGCATTGCACGCGCTCCCAGGCGGCAGGGCGGATAAGCCCGACTCCTATGCGGAGTCCATTTCGCAAGGCGCGTGCCAACACGTTGGGATGCGAAAAGTCTGGGAAAATCGGGAGATACGACGGGTTGAGAGGAAGTTGGCTTCGCCGATGCGGCTCGGTGTGGCGTGTTCAGCGAAGATGTCTTCGTCCAGTTTCGGCTGATGTTTACGGCCGTGAAGCCCGTGACGTGACGTGGCGATACCGACCCAGCCGACTCATACTGGCGTGCCGCGACTTATGTGGACAACCTTCAAAAGGGTGCGAAGCGCGCTGATCTGCCGGTCCAGCAGCCCACCAAATTCGAGCTGTCGGGAATTTATGAGTACACGGCCTAGTTCCGCGCGATGATCTCGTGCTCGTCGCGATGCACAGTCGGATCGGCGACGGGCCGGCCGGGCTTGCGCCGCATCAGGATCGAGGGCCGACGCCAGCGGATCGCAGCACGGCGCTTCTTGCGCGCCGAGAGCGGCCCGACGTTGAGCTGTCCAAGCTTCTGGAACGGCTCGCGCAGGGCGCCTTCGCCGTCGTCGACCAGGAGCGGAACGCCGAGCACCCGGCTCCAGCATTTCCATTCGGCCATGGCCTCGTCGCCGCGATCGGCGACGAACAGCGGCACCGAGAGGGCGCTGTCGCGGTGTTCGAGCATGACGGCGACCGCCGCCGGCTGATCGCCGTCGGGCGGAAGGGTTTTGAGCGTCACGCCGCGAAAATCGCTCATCGGCACGCCGACCTTCATCGGAATGCCCCGCACCGCGCGGCGCAGCACGACGCGCTCGCGGTCGAGTTCGATATTGCGGACCTGCCCATCCGCGCCGCCATCACGCGCCACGTAGCGCGCAGGCAGAGCGAGGGGATCGAGCCGCAACGCGCGGCTCGATCCCGGGGCACCTTGGGCACCCATTGTTTGACGCCTCAAAAGCTCTTCCCTGCCGGGCTTTATTCGCCCGTTCTTGCCGCAATCATGCCCCAGGCCTCTATGGATAGGCCTAAGGAACGCGGTTAAACCGCATTAGCGAAATGGGCTTCCAGGCCCATGCTTGACGAGACCTTGCCGAGCAAGGTGCAAATTTTACAAACGCCCTCGAATTGCGAGGGATTCGGCCTTATCTCTGGATGGACCGCCGCCAATCCCTTGTCAGAATTGGCCACCCCACCTAAACCGTCAGTGCCCTCATGGATTCCCTGTTCGATCAATCCGCCCTCCAATCGCTCGCCGAACGGCTGATCAAGGCCGCGCGCGCGGCCGGCGCCGATACCGCCGACGCCGTGGCGATGCGCTCGGTGTCACAATCCGTTGACGTTCGTGACGGCGCTGTGGAGGAATCCCAGCGCGCCGAAGGCAATGACGTCGGCCTCCGCGTCATGGTCGGCAAGAAGCAGGCGGTGGTCTCGACCAACGACCTGAGCAGCGACGGCGTCAAGGCGCTGGCCGAGCGCGCGGTGGCGATGGCGCGGGTTGCGCCGGAAGATAAATATGCCGGCCTGGCCGATCAGGACCGCCTCGCCAAGAGCTTCCCCGATCTCGATCTCATCGACCGCGAACTGCCGGACACCGCCGCGCTCGAAGCCATGGCACGCCGCGCCGAGGACGCCGGCCGCGCCGTGAAGGGCGTCACCAAGTCCGGCGGCGCAGGCGCCTCGGCCGGCATCGGCGGCATGGTGCTGGTGACGAGCCACGGCTTTTCGGGCTCGTATCTCGGCTCGCGCCACAGCGTCTCGATGCAGGCGATTGCCGGCGAAGGCACCGGCATGGAGACCGATTACGATTTCTCCTCGGCGCTGCACGCCACGGACCTCGACGATCCCGAGAAGATCGGCCGCACCGCGGGCGAGAAGGCCGTGGCGCGGCTCAACCCGCGCAAGGTCTCGACCCGGAAGGTGCCGGTGGTGTTCGACTGGAGCATCGCAGGCTCCGTCGTCGGCCATCTGGTCAGCGCCATCAACGGCAGCTCGATCGCGCGCAAGACGAGCTTCCTCAAGGACAAGATGGGCGAGCGGATTTTCGCCGCCGGCATCAACATCATCGACGATCCGCTGCGCAAGCGCGGCTTGCGCTCGCGGCCGTTCGACGGCGAGGGTGTTGCCGGCAAGCGCATGGCGCTCATCGAAGACGGCGTGCTGAAGACCTGGATTCTCGACAGCGCCACCGCCCGCGAGCTTGGCCTTGCCACAACGGGTCACGCCGGACGCAGCGCGTCGTCGACGCCGTCGCCGTCGGCCACCAACCTGCATCTCGAGCCGGGCAAGCTCAGCCCCGAAGAGCTGATCAAGGACATCGACGAAGGCTTCTACGTCACCGACCTGATCGGCTCCGGCGCCAACATGATCACCGGCGACTACAGCCGCGGCGCTGCGGGCTTCTGGATCGAGAAGGGCCAGCGCACCTATCCGGTGAGCGAGGTGACCATCGCGGGCAACATGCTCGACATGTTCCGCACCGTGACGCCGGCCAACAACCTGACATTCCGCTACGGCACCAACGCGCCGACCATCCGGCTGGAAGGACTGACGATTGCGGGCGTCTGAGACCTCCACGGATCACGACCGCGACTGCGAAAGGCTCGCCGTCGCGGTCCAGGAGGCTGGCGCCATCGCGATGAGCTTTTTCCGCGGGCCGCTGAAAAGCTGGACCAAGGGGCAGGGCGATTCGCCGGTCAGCGAGGCGGACATCGCCGCCAACGATCTTTTGCACAGGCATCTGCTGCGGGACGGCGACGGCTGGCTCTCGGAAGAGAGCGAGAACGACCCGAACCGGCTCCATGCCGACCGGGTCTGGGTGATCGATCCGATCGATGGAACGCGGGCCTTCATCGCCGGCCGCGAGGACTGGACCATTTCGGCCGCGCTGGTGACCGGCGGGCGGCCGGTGGCGGCCGCGCTGTTTGCGCCGGCGACCGCCGAATTGTTCCTGGCCACGGCCGGCGGCGGCGTGACGCGGAACGGCCAGCCGATCCGTGTCACAAACGGCGGTGTGACCGGCACGCGTATCAGCGGGCCGAAACGTATGCTCGAACGCATCGAGGCCGGCGGCGCGGGAATTGTCCTGATGCCGCGTGTGCATTCGCTGGCGCTGCGGCTTGCACGTGTGGCCCACGGCGAGCTCGACGCCGCGATGGCCGGCGGCAACGGCCATGACTGGGACCTTGCGGCTGCCGATCTTTTGGTGCACGAAGCCGGAGGGGTGATGACCGCGCTTGACGGCGAAACGCTCGTCTACAACCGGCCCGATCCGGTTCACGGCGTCCTGATCGCAGCGGGACGCGAGCGCCACGCCGCGCTGGTCGATCTTGTGCGCGCGCAGACCAGCGAGCCGGGATAACCCGTGCGCGCCTGACCGCGCATCGCGAAGGAACGGCGAAGGAAGAGGCAATGTCCGCAGCACCGACCAAGCAACTGCTTCATCTCGTCCTGGGCGGCGAGCTGACCGGCATCGACACCACGGAATTCAAGGACTTGGACAAGGTCGACATCGTCGGGGTCTATCCGAATTACGCCACCGCTCACGCCGCCTGGAAGGCCAAGGCGCAACAGACCGTCGACAACGCCCAGATGCGCTACTTCATCGTCCATTTACATCGATTGATGGATCCGGAAGCGACCGCTCCCGGACAGGGGCACTGAGCCGGCTTTTATCGTATGCTGTCGCTCCGGCAATTGACCCGCTCGCCGCGGTTTCAGAGAGCGGCCGGCATCACGGCGGCGCACTATCTGCGGCTGGTCTGGCATACGACGCGCTTTATCGTTGAGCCGCCGGATGCGCTGGAGCGGATTCCGCAGCATGCTCCGCTCATCCTGGCGTTCTGGCACGGACAGCACTTCTTGACGCCGTTCGTGAAGCCGCAGAACCTGCGCGCCAAGGTGCTGATCTCGCGTCACCGCGACGGCGAGATCAACGCCGTCGCGGCCGAGCGGCTCGGCATCGAGACGATCCGCGGCTCGGGCTCGCACGGCACCGACTTTGCGAAGAAGGGCGGCGTGTTCGGGTTCAATGCGCTGGTTCGGGCACTCAAGGAAGGCTGCAACGTTGCCATGACGGCAGACGTTCCCAAGGTGTCGCGGGTCGCCGGGCTCGGCATCATCAAGCTTGCGCAGATGTCCGGCCGGCCGATCTATCCGGTGGCGATCGCGACGCGGAGGCGCATCGTGCTCGACAACTGGGACAGGACCACGATCAACCTGCCATTCGGCCGCGGCGGCGGCGTCGCGGGCGCGCCGATCCATGTGCCGCTCGAGGCCGATCGCGAGACGCTGGAGCTGGCGCGCCGCGCCGTCGAAGATTCGCTCAACGCCGTGACGGCCCGCGCGTATGAAATCGCCGACGGCAAGGCCGGAGGTCATCCCGGTGGCTGATCGGACCCCATTCACGCTGAAGGTCTATCAGGCGCTGACCGCAGCCTCGGTGCCGATCGCCGATCTGGTGCTCAACACGCGGCTCAAGCGCGGCAAGGAACACCCGACCCGTTGGCCGGAGCGGCGCGGCCAGACCAAGGTCGCCCGTCCCGATGGGCCGCTGGTGTGGATGCATTGCGCCAGCGTCGGCGAGTTCCTGGCGATCCTGCCGCTGATCGAGAAGCTCGACGCCCGCGACATCCATCTGCTGGTGACGTCGGGCACCGTGACCTCGGCCGAGGTGGCGCAGCGGCGGTTGCCGCAGGACGTGATCCATCAGTTCGTGCCGATGGACGTGCCGCAGTTCGTCGGCCGCTTCCTCAATCATTGGAAGCCTGATCTGGCGCTGTTCGTCGAATCCGACCTCTGGCCGAACCTGATCACGGCCAGCGCCAAGCGGAAGATTCCGCTGATCCTGATCAATGGCCGGCTGTCGGAGCGCTCGTTCCGCCGCTGGCGGCGCATGCCGCGCACCATCAGCGCGCTGCTTGGGCATTTCGATCTGTGCCTCGCGCAGTCCGCCGAGGACGCGGCGCGCTACGCGGGTCTCGGCGCACCGCGCTATGTCACGACCGGCAACCTCAAGCTCGACGCGCCGGCGCCGCCCGCCGACACCGAGAAGCTCTGGGCGCTGCAGGGCGCGATCGGCAATCGGCCGGTGATCGCCGGGGCTTCGACGCATCCGGGCGAGGAGGCGGTGCTGATCGACGTGCATCGCAGGCTCAGGCACAGCTTCCCGGGTTTGCTGACCGTCCTCGTGCCCCGGCATCCGGAGCGCGGGCCTGGCATCGCCGAGATCGCGCGCGTCGCCCAGGTCAACTATGCGCAGCGCTCGGCCGGCGAGATGCCGGACCGCGACACCGATATCTACATCGCCGATACGCTCGGCGAGCTCGGCTTGTTCTATCGCCTCGCGCCGATCGTGTTTGTCGGCGGCTCGCTGGTGCATCACGGCGGCCAGAATCCGATCGAGGCCGCCAAGCTCGGCGCCGCGATCCTGCACGGACCGCATGTCTGGAACTTTGCCGAGATCTACACCGCGCTCGATGCCTCGGGCGGCGCCGAGCTTGTCACCGACGTCGGCAAGCTCACGGTCCGCATCGGCTCCTGGCTCAAGGACAACGAGGCGCGCAACAAGGTGGCGCAGACCGGCCTGAAGGCGATGGACACGCTCGCAGGCGCCCTCGACCGCACCATCGCGGCGCTCGATCCCTATCTGATGCAGTTCCGCCTGGAACGCCGCGCGGGCGAAGGGGCCTGAGACAATCATGCGCGACCCGGCGTTCTGGTGGCGCCCGGCGGGAGTTGCGGCGGCGCTGTTGTCGCCGCTCGGCGCGATCTACGGCGCAGTCGCGGGCGCCCGGATGGCGCAAGCGGGGCGCCGCGCCGGCGTGCCGGTCATTTGCGTGGGCAATCTCACGCTGGGCGGCGCCGGCAAGACACCGGCCGCAATTCTCGCGGCTCAAATTCTCATCGACGCCGGCCGCAAGCCCTTCGTGCTGAGCCGCGGTTATGGCGGCACGCTCGAAGGCCCGGTGCGCGTTGATGCTCACCGCGCCAGCGAGGTGGGCGACGAGCCGCTGCTGCTCGCGCGCGCCGCACCGACCGTGGTGGCGCGTGACCGCGCGGCCGGAGCCGAGATGGCGCGTGCCACAGGCGCAGGCTCGATCGTGATGGACGACGGTTTCCAGAGTCCGAACCTACACAAGGACCTGTCGATTCTGATGGTCGACGGCCGCCGCGGCATCGGCAACGCGCGGGTGTTTCCGGCGGGGCCGCTGCGCGCACCGCTCGGTGCGCAGCTTCGCCGCGCCGCAGCCGTGCTGGTGATCGGAAAGGGCGCTGCCGGCGATGCCGCGGAACGGGTGGCGCGCGAACACGGCTTGTCGGTGTTTCACGGGCGGCTCGAGCCCGATGGCGAAGCGCTTGCAGCGCTCAAGGGCAAGCCGGTGCTGGCCTTCGCCGGCATCGGCGATCCGGAGAAATTCTTCGCGACGCTCGGCGAGGCGGGTCTCGACGTGCGCGCCAAGGTTTCATTCCCGGATCATCACCGCTTCAGCCGCGAGGAAGCGAGCGCCCTGGTCGAGCGCGCCAAGCGCGAGGGCCTGCTGCTCCTGACAACCGAAAAGGATATGGCGCGACTGTCGGGTGATGGCGACGCTGCGGCGCTCGCTATCGCCGCACAGGCCTTGCCGGTGCGGCTTACAGTGGCCGAGCAATCCGAATTCCGGGATTTGATCCTGCGCGCCGCGGGCAGTTAGCGCGTTTTCCACTTGCGTGGAAACACGCCCGCTCAACACGCACGCTGTCACCCCCGCGCTTGACGCGGGGGTCCATGACCCAGCCTCAAAAATGGAAGTCCTACGTAAGGCTGCCTTGAGCTGCACCCGCTCATGGATCGCCGGGTCAAGCCCGGCGATGACACCGCCGTTATGGCTCGTGGTGGCGCAAGGCAACTGGATAAGGCTTTAGCGGCTACTTCGCCTGTTCGCTCTGCCGCTGCTGGACCACCTCGGGGGAGGAATAGGCCTCCTGGAGGTCGACGCTCCAGTATTTCAGCTCCTCCAGCGGGATCGGCACGCCGGTGACGGCGCAGCGGACGAAGGCGCCCGGGCGCACGATGCGGAAGTCCCCATCGAGGAATTTGACCTCGGCTTCGCCCGCCATGGGCGGGGTACGGTCGTAACGGTTCAGCACATCAATTCTCCGCCGTTATCGAAAACGGCAATCATGGCCATTCTATGCGGCCGGTTTTCTGGTCCCAAGATATTCGTTCGGCGGGGGCCTATCAAATCCCGTTCATCGTCGCTTCATCTGCGGTTCAGAAAACCGGTGACAGCATGGGGCCGGAACGGATGGGGATTCCGTTCGCGGGATATCGACCAATCCATGCGGGCCGTCTTCGCGCTTCTGATTGCCGCAGCAGCGAACCTTGCCGCTTGGCCCGGCCGGGCGGCGGGCAATCCCGAAACCGTTGAAATTCCGCACGACAATCTCAAGCTCAAGGCCGTGCTGTACCGGCCGGAGGGCGCCGGACCGTTCCCGGCGGTGATCGGCCTGCACAACTGCACCGGGCTCCATAACAACTCCGGCGAGACCGGCGTGCGCTATCGCGACTGGGGCCAGCGCCTCGCCAAGGAGGGCTTCGTGGTGCTGTTTCCCGACAGCAACGGCTCGCGGGGGCTCGGCAGCCAGTGCGGCAGCCTGAGCCAGCGTTCGTTGCGCAACGATCGCGAGCGGGTGGCCGACGCCGCGGCGGCGCGGGCCTGGTTGCAGCAGCAGTCCTGGGTCCTGGCCGACCGGGTGTCGCTGATGGGCTGGTCCAGCGGCGGCATCGCGGCGCTCTGGACGGTGCGGGCCGCGAGGTTACCGCCGGACGGCAAGGATTTCCGCTCCGCGGTCGCGCTCTATCCGGGCTGCCGCAGGCTCGCCAATGCGGCCTGGAGCGCGCGGGTGCCGACCCTCATCCTGATCGGGCGCGCCGATGATCAGTCCTCGGCTGCGGCGTGCCAGCAGATGGTGTCCGGGGCGCGCGGGCGCAGCGCCCGCGTCGTGATCCAGGTGTATCCCGGCGCCTATCACGACTTCGACCATCCGAACCGCCCCTTGCAGGTGCGGTCCGGCGTGGCGTTCTCGGTCGATGGCTCGGGCTCCGCTCACAGCGGCACGCACCCTACGGCGCGGGCCGATGCGCTGAAGCGCGTGCCGGACTGGTTCCGGCAGTAGCCGGCGTGGCGTCATCAGCGCGGGTACGACGGTTTGAAGCCGTGATCACAGGTTGGTCGGGCCGCTGAAGTCCGGCCGAGTTCGGTCATCGGTGAAGCATCGGGCGCCGCCGCTCCCGACGGGAGTATAACGCGTGACCCGGCCGCGGTTGATGTAGAAGATGTTGTTGCACGCCGGAAACGACTTCGTGCACTCCGTAAAGCTGTTGAATTGCGCCATCGAAACGGTGTTGTGGAACACCGTTCCGCCTCCGCTGCACTCCGAGATTTGCCGGCCATTGACGTAGTTCCTGATCTCAGTGCCGTCGCTCGCCACCGTTCGAACCATGGACATCGTCAGGAACAGCGGGTGCTTTTCCAGAGCGGAGACGGGGGCTCCCTCCCAGGCTTGCAGGTCTTCGGTGCGGACGCCTGCGCAGCCTGCAAGCAGCACTGAGAGCATCAGTGCGGCTGAAGTGATCAGGAATCCGAGCAGTCGCCGCATTTAACCATCAACCCAATGCCATCGAGCTCTACAGGTCGAACACCGCGACTGCGCGGATCGGCGAGCCGGTGCCGCCGCGCCACTTCATCGGCAGGCCGATGAAGGTGAACTGGCCCTTGCCGAGCAGCGCCTCGAGATTGCAGAGGCTCTCGATGTGGGTGATGTCGAGTTCGAGGCAGGCCTTGTGCACGAGCGAGTTCACCTTGCCCTCGGGGCCCGGCCGCATCGAGTCGATGCCGAAGTGCACCACGCCCTGCTTGGCGAGCCATTCGGTGCCGGCGACGTTGATGCCGGAATTGTCGGTCGCGTATTCCTTGCGCGGGAAGGTCCGCTCGTGGTGGCCGGTGCAGAGCAGCACCGTGCCGCCCTTCGGCACCGGCACGCCGGCCTGCTTCACCGCGGCTTCGAGCTCGGCCGGACCGAACTCCGCCTTCGGTGCGATGTGGCGCAGGTCGATGCAGATGCCCGGCACGATGCAGTTTTCCAGCGGGTACTCGTTGATCGGCGTGCCGTTGATGCCGAAGTGGCGCGGCGCATCCATGTGGGTGCCGCCGTGGTCCGGCATCGAGAAGAACATCACGCTGTTGCCCTGGACGTTGCCCGACTCGGCGAAGGCCTCCTCGTGGGTTTTCCAGATGCCATGGATGATGGGAGGCTGGCCCGGATAGCTCGGGGTGCGGTGATAGAGCTCGCGGCTGAGATCGACGATTTTCACTGGGCTTCCTCCCATTCAGACAGAAACGGGCCGCACTCTACGGCATGATCCCGAAAAGTGGGACCCGGTTTTCGGAAAAGATCATACCCCAGGAATGCGATTCCGGATGGGGCGGCGCTAGCTCTTGAGAATGGGCCGGAGCGGCCGCACGAAACACAGGATCACGAGCCCCGCGACGCCCGCCACCGCGGCGATCATCAGGAAGAACGAGCCCTTCGCCATGCTCGACCAGAAGCTGCCGAGATAACCGGCCGCGAAGTTGCCGGTGAAGCTCGTCGCGAGCCAGACGCCCATCATCAGCGACACGGTGCGGGCCGGCGCCACCTTGGTGACCAGCGAGAGGCTGGTCGGCGAGATGTAGAGCTCGCCGATGGTGATGATGGCGAAATATAGCAGAAGCCACAGCCAGCTCGCCTTGCCGCCGCCGGCGCTTATGGCTGCGGCGACCATGATCAGATTGGCGACCGTCACGCCGAAACAGCCATAGGCCATCTTGGCGACGCTCGACGGCTCGCGGCCGCGCGCGGCCTGCCTGCGCCACAGCATCAGCACGAAGGGCGTGAAGGCGAAGATCATGAACGGGTTGAAGGCCTGGAACCAGGTGACGGGAATCTGCCCCGACCAGACCAGGAGATTGATGGTGCGGTCGGTGTAGTCGTCGGCCCAGAGCGCAATGGTGTTGCCCTGCTGCTCGTATGTCGCCCAGAAGAACGTCACGGGCAGCACCAGGATGATGATGGCGATGATCGCGCGCCATTCGTCGCTGCTCAATGGCTGCGGCGGCCCTGCGGCCTCGACGCGGCTCCTCACGTCCGGCGGCAGCGTGCGGGTGGCGTAGAGATAGATGCAGAGCCCGATGGTCATGCCGACACCGGCGGCGCCGAAGCCATAGTGCCAGCCGAGCTCTTCGCCGAGCGTGCCGCAAATCAGCGGCGAGAAGAACGCGCCGACGTTGATGCCGACATAGAAGATCGAGAAGGCGCGGTCGCGTCGCGGATCGCCGGGCGCGTAGAGCGTGCCCACTTGCGTGGAGATGTTCGGCTTGAAGGCGCCGTTGCCGAGGATCAGGACGAACAGCGCGAGCAGAAACAGGTTCTCGAACGCCATCATGAAGTGGCCGACCGCCATCAGCGCCGCTCCGATCACCACCATGCGACGCTGGCCGAGCAGACGATCGGCCATCAGCCCGCCGATGAGCGGCGTGAAATAGACGAGCATCGTGTAAAGCCCGTAGATGTGCGACGAAAACGGCTGGACTCCGAGCGGGCCGAACACGGCTTCGTAGACGCTGCGGAGCGCCGTAAGGCCGATGATGTCCTGCGCGTGCTCGGGTTGCAGCAGGTGCTTGACCATGTACAGCACGAGCAGCGCGCGCATGCCGTAGTAGGAGAAGCGCTCCCACATCTCGGTGGTGAAAAGATAAGTCAGGCCGCGCGGATGGCCGAACAGGTCGTCCGCTGCAGGCTCCGGCGATGAGGCGCGGCTGGTGGTGGCGCTCACGGGTCTGCCAGATCGTCTGCAATCCAATGCATGAGCATTGTCATCAGCCCCGTGACACAGCGGCGCTATTGAAGCGCCAACCACAACCTGCGGTCAATCGGGGCCAAGAAGCAACAGGATGGCGAGGAGGTGCACGGGATAGAACGCATAGAAAACAATGCCGGGCAGCCGCGGCGCTCCGGCCGCGAGGCGCGGACTGAGCAGGACGATCGGAACGGCGGCGAGTGTCGCTGCGGCTCCGGCCCAATCGAGCGGCGGGCTCAGCAGGTTTTCGATCGTGGCCGCCACAACGACCAGCGCGAGCGCTGCAGTCTGTGACCGCCGAAACAGCAGCCAGCCCGCCGCCATCGCGACGGGAGTCGCGGCGCCGTCGAGATAGTCGAAGACAAAGGGCAGCGGCGCCACGATGAGGGCGGCCCAGACATATCGTGCCGTGCTGACGCAGTAAGTCAGCGCCACGCCGATCGCCAGCGTGAGCAGCACGTTCAGCTTCAGAGTGAAGCCGCCGCCGAGCCAATAGTAGATCGGTTGCGCCACGACGCCCCAGAGCAGGAGCCGCGCGAGCATACGCAGGCTGCGCTCCGGTCCGGCTTGGGCCATACCTTGGGGCCCACCTTGGGCAAGCCGGGTCACGATGATGAAGACGAAGATCGGGATGCAGGGGCGCCCGATCAGGTAGCCGGTGGACTGCCACGGCTCGGGCAGGGCGTAGAGGACGTGATCGGCGACCATCAGCAGGATGGCGGCAAGCTTGGCGGCTTCGAGCTTGTCGCCGGGACCGCGCGGCGGCGTGAGGTTTCCGAGCAGCGCCTGACGGAGCCACGCGGCGGCGCGCGCGAAGGCGCCAGGTACGCTGCCAGGCACGCTGTCGGGATCGTCAACGCGTTGCCGCTCGGGCTGGATTTGGCTCACGGTGATCTAACCCGAACAGAAGGAAAGGGCGTCAGCGGTAGGGACCGAAGGCCATCCAGATGACGAGCAGGTGCAACGGATAGACAGCATAGAACAAAATTCCGGGGAGTCTCGGAACGTATGACGCCAAACGGGGGCTGAGCAGGACGATCGGGGCGGCGGCGAGCGCCACCGCGGCGGCTCCCCAATCGAGCGGAGGGCTCAAAAGGTTTTCCGCCGCGGCCGCCAGCACGACAACAGCCAGCGCCGCAGCCCGTGACTCCCGGAACACCAGGGTGCCGGCCAGCATCGCGAAGGGCGTCGTCGCCCCATCAAGCAGGTCGAGCCTGAAGGGCAGCACGATCACGATGAGCGCAACCAGCCAATAGCGAGCCGTGCGGACGCTGTGGATCAGCGCGACTCCAATCGCCAGTGTGAGCAGGACATTCATCCTCGGGGTCAGCGCGCCGAGCAGCGCATAGTAGATCGGTTGGGTCGCGATACCCCAGAGCAGCAGACGCGTGAACATCCGCGCGCTGCGCTCCGGGCCGCCATGGGCGAGCCGGGTCACGATCAGGAAGACGAAGACCGGCACACAAGGGCGCCCGATCAGATAGCCCGTGGTTCGCCACGGCTCCGGCAGCGCGGACAGCGTGTGGCTCGCGACCATCAGGACGATGGCGATGAGTTTGGCCGCATCGAGCCCGTCATTGCCGCCGGGCAACGGCGGGAGGCTGCCGAGCAGTGCGAGCCGGAGCCGGGCCGAGGTGCGAACGAGCAGGCCCGGCGCGTGGCCGGTGTCGTCGACGCGCTCTCGCTCCGGGCGCAGCTCGCTCACGGATTATCCGAACAGGCTGCCCTGGCCCGAGTTGCCGTCGGAACTGGTCTTCTGCTTGCGCGGTTTCCACGCCGCCCGCTTGAGAGGCGAGGCAGGCTGCGCACGCTCCAGAGGCCTTGCGCCCTCGGCCACCACGCCGACGCGGCCATCGGCGAACTCGATGTCGAGCCTTGCGCCGGCAGCGACCGCGGCCGCGCTGTGCAGCGGATGTCCTTTTTCGTCGCGCACCAGTGCGAAGCCGCGCGACAGCACGCTTTGATAGGAGAAGGCGCAAAGGAGTTGAAACGAGCGCTCAAGCCGTGCGTCTCGGTTCGCGATATATATCTCCATGGCACGATCGGCGCGCTCAACCAGCGTGGTGACGCGGTCGCGCGCGCGAGTCACGCGGTTGAGCTGGGTCTCGCGATAAGTCTTGAGCGCGGTGCCGAGCCGCTGCGTGCAGGCATCGAGCCGGATGCGGCGGCGCTCCACGTTGGTGCGGAGTAACTGCGGCGACAGCCGGCCGCTGACGCGCGAGAACTGGGTGTGGTGGATCTGCGCATTGGCGCGCAGCGCCCGCGGCAGACGTTCGGCGCAGGAGTCGAGCCGCTGCCGCGGGGCGGCCAGCAGTTCCTCGGCATTGGGCAGCGCGCGCGATGCGGCGCGCAATTCCGTGCGGCGATGATCTTGCGCGCGTTGCCAGCAGGCCAGCGCGCGGCGCGCCTTGTTCATCAGATCGGCGATCAGATCGGCGCGCACCGGCACCGCCATCTCGGCCGCGGCGGTCGGCGTCGGGGCGCGCCGGTCGGCGACGAAGTCGAGCAGCGTGAAGTCGGTCTCATGGCCCACGGCCGAGATCAGCGGGATCATGCTGTCGGCCGCGGCCCGCACCACGATCTCCTCGTTGAACGACCACAGGTCCTCCAGCGAGCCGCCACCGCGCGCGACGATCAACAGGTCAGGCCGCCGGATGCGGCCCTCTTGCGGCAGCGCGTTGAAGCCGCGTATCGCGGCCGCGACCTGCTCGGCCGAGCCGTCGCCCTGCACCTTCACGGGCCACACGATGACGTGGCGCGGGAAGCGGTCGGCGAGGCGATGCAGGATGTCGCGGATCACGGCGCCCGTGGGCGACGTCACCACGCCGATCACCTCGGGCAGGTAGGGAATGAGCTGCTTGCGCGCCTCGTCGAACAGGCCCTCGGCGGTGAGCTTGCGCTTGCGCTCTTCCAAGAGGGCCATCAGCGCGCCGACGCCCGCGGGCTCCAGCGCCTCGATGACGATCTGGTATTTCGACGAGCCCGCGAAGGTGGTGAGCTTGCCCGAGGCGATGACCTCGAGGCCCTCCTCGGGCTTGAACCGCAACCGGCCGAACACGCCCTTCCAGACCACGGACTCGAGCACCGCCTTGTCGTCCTTGAGGCGGAAATAGACGTGTCCGGAGGGCGAGGGGCCTTTGTAACCCGAGATCTCGCCACGGACCCGGACATAGCCATAGGCGTCCTCGACGGTGCGGCGAAGCGCTGCGGACAGCTCGGAGACGGTGAGTTCGACGACGTTGCTTTGCGATTCGGGCATGGGTCTAACTTAAAGACTGGCTGGGCCGGATTGAAGCGGCGGGCGCGCCTTAAGTCTGTGGCCGTTTCGTCAGCATGGCGCCGGAGGCCGCCACAATTGCCACCGCGAGCGCCAGGAACAGGCCGCCGACGCTCGCCGCCGCCGCAATGAGGCCGGCGCCGAACGGCATCACGAACTGCCCGATCCGGTTGCTCATGATGCGGAGCGAGTTGGTGGTGCCGCGTGCGCTGACGCTGGTCATGTCGACCACGATGGTGATGCTGAGCGTGGTGGCGAGCCCGAACGAGAAGCCCATGACCGCGATGGCCATGTGCATGGCCCAGAGCGGCAGCGGCAACGCGAACACCGCATAGCTCAGGCCGCAGACGAAGGTGCCGGCGACCATCAGCGGCCAACGGCCGAAGGCCGCCACCATGCGGGCGTAGAACAACCGCGCCGTCATGGAGGCGGCCGCGCGCACGGTGAGCAAAAGGCCGATGTCGTGCACGTCGATGCGCCGTTCGGCGCCGAGCAGCGGGATATAGACGATCACGGTGTCGGAGGCCGCGACCAGGATGACGCCGGCCGTGATCACGGCGACGAGGCCCGGAATGCGCAGGATCTGCGATACCGGCACGACCTCGCCTTCGCCCGCTTTGGAGCGCGTCTCGCGGCTTGGCCGCAGCAGCAGCATGACGACGAGCGCCACGGCCGAGCAGGCCGCGCCGACCACGAACAGCTTCTCGGTCGGCGGCACCGCGGCGCTGCCGCCGATCCAGCCGACGATGTAGGGGCCGAGGCCCTGGCCGATGGAGTTCGCCACCATGAAGTTGCCGAACACCGCTTCGAGGCTCTTGGGGCCGGCGGCGCGGACGCAGAGCATCTGCTGGCTCGCCATCAGCATGATGTGGCCGAAGCCCATCACGGCGGAGAACGCCAGCAGCCCCGCGGGCGTCGGCCAGATGGCGAAACCCACCATGGAGACGAGGAAGATCGCTGAGCCGATCCAGGCGGTGCGGGCGTCGTGACCGCGGTCGATGTAGCGGCCGACCTGCACGGCGATCAGGATCGGGACGATCGCGAACGCACAGGCGATGAAGCCCAGCCCGATGATGGAGAGCCCGAGCTCGACGGCGCGGTACGAGATGGTGACGCGGATCAGCGCCGTGACCATCTGGATGAGGAAGCTCGTGACCAGAAGCGGCACCAGCAGCGGGTAGTTGATGTCGCTGTTGCGGATTGTTGTGGCGAGCTTCTCGAACATCAAGCGTTACACTAAAGCGGTTTCTAGCTGCACAGAAGCAGCCATCGTCATGGCCGGGCTTGTCCCAGTGCTGTCCGGTTGGATTTTGATGGACAGGGTGCATGGCGTGGATTCTTCTGCGTTTTCGATCATCGCCAAATGTTCGAGACACGGAAGAGGACGCACGCCATGCGGCATCAGAATACTGTAT
>Ga0209758_1000246_pt1 | contig 111041 bp, 80 predicted proteins | sample AraplaMF_Col_mMF_FD_184258 | JGI IMG/M metagenome (GOLD analysis project Ga0209758, IMG submission 184258) | Arabidopsis root microbial communities from the University of North Carolina, USA - plate scrape MF_Col_mMF (SPAdes) (version 2) | ecosystem: Host-associated > Plants > Roots >... | reverse complement strand
AGGATCACCATCAAAGGCTCGAGCCGGGTCAGCGTCCGGGCGGGGCGGGCCTTGACCCTGACCGCCCTCGTCAGCGATCCGGACCACGACAAGGTCACCGTCCGCTGGCGTCCCTGGCCCAAGGCCGGGACCTATGCGGGCGCGATCGCGCTGGGAAGCTCGCAAGGCGCCTCGACCAGACTGGTGGCGCCGGCCGACGCCAAGCCCGGCGAAACCCTGCACGTGATCGCCGAGGCCACGGACGACGGCGCTCCGGCCCTGACCCGCTACGCCCACGTCGTGGTGACGGTCGTCAAATAGGCTCGGGCGGCCGCCTGTCGGTCCCGCCTTTTCCAGGCAAGCGAAAAGGGCGGGGGGCGGCCCGGGCGCCTCCCGCCCTTGCGTCTTGACCGGTCGGTCCGCTAGGCGCCGATCAAGCGGCGCAGGTCGCCCAGCGGGTCGCTCACCACCTTGCTTTCCAGGTCGAAGATCATGGTCTGGCGCCTGGCCAGGTCATAGCGCGGCCAGTTGGGCAGGTTCGCCGTCTGCGGATCGCCGGTCTTGGCGAAGGCGACCCAGGCCGGGTGCATCTGGGCGGCCATGCGGGCGGGGCCGTCGCCCGGGCCGACGAAGAAGCGGATGTTCTCGTAGGTGCCGAACACGAACGACAGCTCCATGGCGTGGGACGCCTTGAGCTTGCCGCCCAGCGCCGGCGACTTGTCCCAGTCCATTCGGTACATCCAGACGGGCGCGGGCTGGGCGAGCTTGCGCTCGGCCAGGGTCACCGAGTCGATCCAGAAGGCCTTGGCCGTCTGGAAGGCGATGGCCAGGTCGCCGGGGATCGCGCCGGGATTGGCCGCGCGCAGGGCGGCGATGATCCGGTCGGCCTTGTCCGGATAGGCGTCGCGGACGCCTTTCTGGAACTCGGCGTCGGTCTGGTTGGCCACCGTCGGGACGTTCGACAGGAACAGGGTCATCTCGTCGCGGTTCGAGCCGATCAGCAGCGGCACGTCGGAGATCCAGGGCTGCGGGCCCGGCGTGAACGGGCCGCGCGGCAGGGCCTGGCCGTCGATGCTGGGCACGAAGCCGTCGACCAGGAAGCCCGGGCGAGCGGCGCCCTTGGCCTTCTCGACCGCCGCCTTCTGGCTGTCGAAGATGGTCTTGCCGTCGATGGCCGCCAGGGCGTCGACGTCGCCCGGCTTCACGCCCAGGACCTCGGTCAGGGCCCCGCCCAGGGCCTGGGCGTAGTCGCGGGGCGCCGCGTTCAGGCCCGCCCCGCTCTGGATGATGGCCCGGCGGAACAGGCCCTTGGCCGGCGGCATGCCCAGCAGCAGCGAAACCTTGGCCCCGCCGCCGCTCTCGCCGAAGATCGTGACGTTGTCGGGATCGCCGCCGAAACGGGCGATGTTGGCCTTCACCCATTGCAGGGCCAGGACGATGTCCAGCATGCCGGCAAGGCCCGAGGACCTGTAGTCCGGCCCCCAGCTGTCGGGCAGCTGGGCGAAGCCAAAGACGTTCAGGCGGTGATTGACCGAGACCAGCACCACGCCGTCACGGGCGAAATGATCGCCGTAGTAGGTCGGCCGGCCGGCCGCGCCTTCCCAGAAGCCGCCACCGTGCAGCCAGACCATGACCGGCCGCTTCCTGGCGTCGAGCCCGGCGGTCCAGACGTTGAGGAACAGGCAGTCCTCGCTGTGTTCCTCGGTCTTGGGAGCGTCGGGACCCGGGGTTTGCATGGCGGCCGCGCCGAACTTGTCGGCTTCGAACACTTTCGACCACGTCTGGGGTGGGCGGGGCGGGCGGAAGCGCAGCGCGCCGACGGGCGGGGCGCCGTAGCGAATGCCGCGGAAGGCGTTGACGCCGGCCTCGACCCGCCCTCGCACCGGGCCGTGGCCGGTCTGGACCACCGGCGTGGCGACACCTTCGCCAGTCGCCCGCGCCCTGGTCGACACCGCCAGCGCGGCGGCGGTCGCCGCGGCCGACGCCAGCCATTCCCGCCTGGAGATCTTGCTCCTCACGTTCATTCCCAACCCCTCCCTCGGTCACTGTCGCGCGCATTTTCGCGTTCATTTTCAGGTTGGTTTTGAAATACGAAGATATTCGAAAGTAGTCAATTGTCATTCGGAGATTCGTGGGTTACGAGTGAAGGGGATCGCAGGCCGAAAGAGCTCGCGACGTAAATGGGAGAGGGGACGTGGCAGTGAAGAACCGCGACAGCGCGCGTGCGACCGTGTTTTCGGCCAGCCTGGCGGCGATCGCCGTCGCTATCGCCGGGCCGGGTCACGCCCAGACGGCGCAATCGGACGCCGACGCGACCCAAGCCGACACCGCCCAGGTGGAGGAGGTCGTCGTCACCGGCACCCTGCTGCGAGGCGTGGCGCCGGTGGGCACCAACGTCATCGGCGTGGGCAAGGACGAGGTGATCGCCAGTGGCGCGGCCTCGACCAACGACCTGTTGGCCACCATTCCGCAGATCAGCAACTTCAACGGCTTCCCCGCCGTCTCGGCCAGCTTCGGCCAGCCGATCGCCCAGACCAACCTTCGCAACCTGGGCGCCTCGGGCGGGACCACCACCTTGGTCCTGCTGAACGGCCACCGGATTGTCGGCGCCGGCATCCTGCAGACCTATGTCGACCCGACCGTGATCCCGCCGGGCGTCATCGATCGCGTCGAGGTCATTCCGGACGGCGGTTCGTCGATCTATGGCTCGGACGCCATCGGCGGCGTCATCAACTTCATTACCCGCAAGCGGATATCGGGCGCCGAGGTGTCGGGCAAGTACGGCGTGGCCGACGGCTACCACACCTTCGACGCCAACATGACGGTCGGCAAGGACTGGGGCAGCGGCTCGCTGTCGGCGTCCTACGCCTATGCCTGGCACGACGACATCCAGGGCCGCGAGCGAGACTACGTCACCCAGGACAACCGCGGGACCGGCGGCACGGACCGCCGCGCCGCGACCTGCGCCCAAACCAACATCACCGCCGCGGGCGTCGCCTACGCGATGCCGGGACTGGTCGCGGGGACCCGTAACCTCTGCGACACCACCGACTACGCCGACGTCTATCCGCGCGAGCGTCGCCACACGGTCTTCGTGACCTTGGACCAGCAGGTCACCGACGACCTGTCGGTCAACATCACCGGCTACTACTCGGTCCGCAACACCAACATGAAGACCGCGCCGCTGTCGACGAACTCGACGATCACCTCGGCCAACCCTTACTTCCGCCCGATCGGGACCGAGACCAGCCAGTCGGTGTTGTTCAACTACGCGTCGGTGTTCGGCGACAGCACGGACAACCCCGCCAAGTTCAGCTCCGAGGGCGTCACGCCCACCTTCGACCTGAACCTCGGCCATGGCTGGAAGCTGCGCGGCATGGGCAACTTCGGCCATAGCTACAGCGAGACCAACGAGGGCTCGATCAACAGCACCTATGTGGACCAGGCCCTGCGGGCGACCACCACCGCCACGGCGCTGAACCCCTACGACCCGACCCAGACCAACCCGGCGGTGCTGGCCGCGATCCGCGACTACACCAACATCTCGAAGGCCAAGCAGGACCTGGCCGAAGGCCGCCTGGTCGCTGACGGCGCGCTGTTCGCCCTGCCCGGCGGCGACGTCCGCCTGGCCGTGGGCGCCGAGTATCATCACGAGAGCATCGACGCGGCCATCGCCTTCGGTCCGAAAGCCACGCCCAAGCGCAACGCGGTCTCGGCCTCGCGCAACGTCAAGTCCGTTTTCGGCGAAGTCCTCGTGCCGCTGGTCGGCGCGGGCAACGCCAAGCCCTTCCTGCAGGCCCTGGACCTGACCGGCTCGATCCGCCATGACGACTACAGCGACGTCGGCGCCACGACCAATCCCAAGATCGGCTTCAACTACACGCCGTTCGACGGCGTCCGTATCCGCGGCAACTGGGGCACCTCGTTCCACGCGCCCAGCCTGGCCGACACCACCAGCGCGGTCGATGCGCGGGTGACCTCGTTCCCGATCGCGCTGAACGTCCGTCCGGGCGATCCGGCCGGCAGCGCCCTGCGGCCGATCCTGTACATCTCCGGCGGCAGCCCGACCCTGCGTCCCGAAACCGCCGACACCTGGTCGCTGGGCGCGGACTTCAAGCCGAAGTTCCTGCCGGGCGTGACCGCCAGCGTGACCTATTACAACGTCGACTTCTCCGACGTGATCAGCGTCAACGCCGGCGGCTTCAACGGCGGCGCGGCCTTCTACGCCGACGCCTCCAACGCGCCGTACTACATCCTCAACCCGACCCTGGCGCAGGCCCAGGCCTTCTCGCGCGGCGCCCGGGCCGACAACTTCGACTCCCTGGCCGCCTTCTTCGCGACCAGCAGCCCGTACGCGATCTACGACCTGCGTCGCTACAACCGCGGCCGGGTCAAGCAGGACGGCGTCGACTTCAATCTGCAGGCCTATCGCTCGACCAGCTTCGGGTCGCTGTCGGCCAGCTTCGGCGGCACCTACACGCTGAACCGCAAGACCAGCGACGCCAACAACGGCGTCTATGTCGACCGCCTGAAGAACGGCGTGGGGCGCTTCAACTACGTGGCCACCGCCGGCGGCACGTACGGCAAGGTCACCGGCCGGGTGACCCTGACGCACAGCGGCGGCTATCCGATCGTCGGCGAAGCGGTCCAGTCGAAGGTGGGCGCCTATAACACCGTCGACCTCTATAGCGGCCTGGACCTGGGCGACCTCGGCCCGATGCAGGGCGCGCAACTGACCCTCAATGTCGACAACCTGTTCGACAAGGACCCGCCGTGGCGCAACGCCAACAGCGGTTACGCCAACGGCTCGACGCTCGGCCGCCTCGTGTCGGTCGGGGTGCGCACCAAGTTCTAGCCTGGGCTCGCCCGCCGAGAGCGACCGTTCCTCCTCTCTCGGCGGGCCTTTTTCTTCGCGAGACCCCGAAAGACGCCGCTTCGGCCGCGGTCCTGGATCAGGGCGCCGCTGGCGTCTTTCGGCATGACCGCCGCGTCGCCTCCCCAGGCGCGGCGGTCTTTCTCGTTCAGGATGAAGCGCGGCTCAGGCGGTGAGTTTGGCCTGGGCGATGGCGGCGCGCCAGCCGCGCCATATCCGCTCGCGCGTCGCCGCCGGCATGGCGGGCTCGAAGCACTGGCTGGGCGCGGTGTCCGGCATCAGCGGTGCGCCCAGGGCCTGGGCGGCCATGCGGGCCACGCCCAGGGCGCTGGCCTCCGGGCTGTGCCGGCGGATGACGGTGCGATCCATCAGGTCGGCCAGGAGCTGAAGCAGGAAATCGTTGCGGGCGGCCCCGCCGTCGACGCGGATCTCGCTGAGCGTCCGGCCGAGATCGGCCTCCATGGCCGCGACGACGTCGGCGATCTGCAGGGCGATGGCCTCGAAGGCGGCGTGGGCGACGTGGGCCGGGCGCGTGCCCAGGCTCATGCCGCTGATCAGGCCGCGGGCGCGGTCGTGCCAGTGCGGCGCGCCCAGCCCGGCCAGGGCGGGGACGAAGACGACCCCGTCGCTGGTCTCGACCGACCGCGCCAGGTCCGTCAGGGCCTGCTCGTCGGCCAGGCCCAGCAGCTGGGTCGCGAAGGCCGCGGCCTGGCCCGAGACGGTGATGTTGCCTTCCAGGGCGTAGACGCAGGTCTTGTCCTGGGTCCAGGCGATCGTCGACGACAGGCCATGGGACGAGGCGACCGGCTCGTCGGTCGCGGCCATGATCGACGAGCCGGTGCCGATCGTGGCCTTCACCGCCCCCGGCGCGGCCTGGGCGTGGCCGAACAGCGCCGCGTGGGAGTCGCCCAGGATCGCGTGGATCGGCGTGCCCGGCTCTAGCCCGGTGACGCCCGCCGCGACCGCGCCGAAGCGGGCGTCGGACGGCGCGATGGCCGGCAGGATGGACAGGGGAACACCGAACACCGCGGCCAGCTCGGGATCCCAGGCGCGGGTGCGCAGGTTCAGGAGCTGGGTGCGCGAGGCGTTGCTGGGGTCGGTCGCGTGGACCGCGCCACGGGTGAAATTCCAGAGCAGCCAGGTATCGATCGTGCCGGCGCGCAGCTTGTCGCGCGCCACCAGGTCGGTGATTTCCGGCTGGGTCTCGAGCAACCAGGCCAGCTTGGCGGCGGGGAACAAGGGGTCCAGGCCCAGACCGCTGCGCTCGGTGACGAACGCCTCGTGGCCCTCGGCCTTCAGCCTGGCGCACAGGTCCGACGAGCGACGGCACTGCCAGCTGATCGCCGGCGCGACCGGGCGGCCGGTGTCGGCGTTCCAGGCGACGATCGTCTCGCGCTGGTTGCTGATCGCCAGGGCGGCCACAGCGACGCCTGGGGCGGCGGCCAGCAGATCGTCGATCACCGCCACGACGCTGGCCCAGATATGCTCGGCGTTCTGCTCGGCCCAGCCCGACTGGGGATGGCTGAGGCTCATCGGGCGCGAGGCGCGGGCGATGATCCCGCCATCCTGGCCGACCAGCAGGGCCTTGGTGTTGGTGGTGCCCTGGTCGATCGCCAGGATCGCCGCGCCGGCCATCAGCGGGTCTTTTGGGCGACGAGGTCCCGGGCCGCGGCGGCGACGCCCTTGGCGGTCAGGCCGGCGCGCTCCATCAACCATTCGGCCGAGCCGGTCGGCTGGAAGCCGTCGAAGCCCAGGATGCGCATCGCGACGGGCTGGTTCTGGGTCACGACCTCGGCGACCGCGCCGCCCAGGCCGCCGCGCACGACATGCTCCTCGGCGGTGACGATGGCGCCGCAGTCGGCGGCCGCGGCGATGATCGCCGCCTCGTCCAGGGGCGCGATGGTCGCCATGTTGATCACCCGCGCCGACACGCCTTCGGCGGCCAGCAGCTCGGCGGCCGCCAGGGCGCGATGCACCAGGGTGCCGGTGGCGATGATCGCCACGTCCTGACCCTCGCGCATGATCTCGGCCTTGCCGATCTGGAACGGCGTCCTGTGCTCCAGTTCCGGCACCGGCATGCGACTGATACGGATGAAGGTCGGCTGGTCGCTGGCGGCGGCCGCCTTGACCGCCTCGGCCGTCTCCCAGGGGTCGGAGGGCACGATCACCGTCAGCCCGCGCATGGGACGCAGCCAGGCCAGGTCCTCGATCGAGTGATGGGTCGCGCCCAGTTCGCCATAGGCGACGCCGCTGGAGATGCCGCACAGCTTCACGTTCGCCGCCGAATAGGCGACGTCGGCCTTGATCTGCTCCAGGGCGCGGGCGGTCAGGAAGCAGGCGGCGCCGCTGACGAACGGGATCTTGCCGCCGTTGGCCAGGCCGGCGCCGACGCCGACCATGTTCTGCTCGGCGATGCCGACATTGATCAGGCGTTCGGGGAAGCGGTCGCGGAACTTGCCCAGCTTGCTGGAGCCGACGCTGTCATTGACGACCGCGACGATGCGGGGATCGGCGGCGGCCAGCGCCTCGAGCGTGCGCGAATAGGCGTCGCGGCAGTCGAAGAGGCCGGGCGAGGAGGGGGCGTGTGCGTTCATGCGAGATCCTTGCCGTCCGCCAGTTCGGCCTGGGCCTGGGCGTATTGCTCGGCGTTCGGCACGCCATGATGCCATCGGGCCTGGTCGTGCATGAACGAAATACCATAGCCTTTGATGGTGTTGGCGATCACGCAGCGAGGCTGCTGGCGCGGCGTGGCCGGGGCGTCGAGGACCGATAGCAGGGCGGCGTGGTCGTGGCCGTTCACCTCGACGACCTCCCACCCGAAGGCCCGCCACTTGTCGGCCAGGGGCTCCAGGGCGTTGGTGTCCTCGGTCCGCGCGCCCTGCTGCAGGCGATTGCGGTCGATGATCGCGGTCAGGCCGCCCAGCTTGCGGTGGCCGGCCAGCATGGCGGCCTCCCACATGCTGCCTTCCTGCAGCTCGCCGTCGCCGGTCAGCACGAAGGTGCGGTAGTCGGCGCCGTCCACCTGGGCGGCGATGGCCACGCCGACCGCCACGGGCAGGCCGTGGCCCAGCGGGCCGGTATTGGTCTCCACGCCCGGCAGGTAGGTGCGGTTGGGGTGGCCGTTGAGGCGCGAATTGGGTTGCAGATAGGTCGACAGCTCGGCCTCGGGAAAGAAACCCGCGCCGGCCAGGGCGGTGTAGAGCGCGCCAGTGCAGTGGCCCTTGCTCATGATGAATCGGTCGCGATCCGACGCGGCCGGCGCGGCGGGGTCGAAGCGCATGACGCCGAAATACAGGGCGGCCAGGACGTCCGTCGCCGACAGGTCGCCGCCCGGATGGCCTTGCCCGGCCTCGTAGATCATCTGGAGGCTGCGCCGGCGCATCCAGTTTGCACGCTCCCGCACGCGTTCGACGCGCCCAGCGGCCACGTCCTCTCGCCTTGCGTCCAGGGCTTTCACCAATCCCGTCTCCTCCATCTTGAGGATTTGACTATCCGTACCTTTGGCCGGAAACAAGGAAAACTTTCGAATGGCTTCGAATTGTCGCGTTGAGCGAAAGTGCGCCTCCTCGGAATTTCCAGGGAAACCGTCGAGTCTGGTTTGACAGCGCGGAATCTCGTATGCATCTTGCCGTTGGAAAAAGAAAATAAACGAAGCTCAATCGGCGGGTGCGCCGGACAGGGAGGGCGCGTGACGAAGATCGGTCCGAGACGGCGTAGTGCGCGATGGGCGGTGTGCGCCGTCCTGTTCGCGGGCGCCGCGACGCTGTCGGGCTGCAAGGTCGTGACGCTGGACCAGGACCAGGCCATCCGCGCCAAGCGCAGCCTCAATTTCAAGGCCGCCGACTATGTCGCCAAGATCTGGGACACCCAAGCCTTGCCGGCCTTCCGCGCCCGCGCCGCGCCCGCCAAGACGCTGTTTCCCGCGATAGACGCCAACGCCGACGAGGCCGGCGCTCGCCTGGGTCGTCGGGCCGGCGAGGGCGCGCCCTGGACCTTCGTCGTGTCCGGAGAGGGCGTCGTCACCACCGTCGACTCCGGCTCGCGCCGCCGCACGATCGCCGTGACGCTGGGCGACGGCGTGTCCCGTTCCGTGAAGCTGCAGGCGGGTCCCGTGGTGGTCGGAACCTCGCTGCGCGACGCCCTGCCGTTCATCGCATTCGACGACTTCACCGACCAACTGGCCTATGCAGACGTCGGCCGGGCCCTGACCAACACCGCCCTGTCGCGGCTGGCCCCGACCCTGAATAGCCTCAAGCCCGGGGACGAGGTCCGCTTCGTCGGCGCGTTCGACCTGGCGGCGGCCGACCAACCCCTGCTGGTGACGCCGGTGCTGATCGACAAGCTGGGCTCGCGAGGCGTCGTGCCATGAGCCCGGGGCCTGTCCTTCTCAGCGCGCGCGGCGTGACCAAGGCCTATGGCGCGACCCAGGCCCTGCGCGGGGTCGACTTCGACGTGCGGGGCGGCGCGGTCAACGTCCTGATTGGCGAGAACGGCGCGGGCAAGTCGACGCTGATGCGCGTCCTGGCCGGGGTCGAGCAGCCCGACGGCGGCGAGCTGGCCCTGGCTGGCGCGCCCGTGCGGCTGCGCTCGATCCGCGACGCTGTCCGGCAGGGTATCGGCATCGTGTTCCAGGAGCTGAACCTCTGTCCGAATCTGACGGTGGTCGAGAACATTTTCCTGGGCCGTAACCTGCGGACCGGCCTGGCCATCGATCACGCCGCCGAGCGGCGGAAGGCCGGCGCGGCCCTGGCGCGCCTGGGCGCGACCTTCGGCGGCGACACGCCCGTCTCGGCCTTGAGCATCGGCCAGCAGCAGATCGTCGAGATCGCCCGCGTGCTGGTCGAGGACGTCCGTGTCCTCATCATGGACGAGCCGACCTCGGCCCTCAGCGAGGAAGAGGTCGCCAGCCTGTTCGCCGTGATCGGCGAGCTGAAGCGGCAGGGCGTGGGCGTCGTCTACATCTCCCACCGGCTCGAGGAGCTGGTGCGCATCGGCGACCACATCACCGTCATGCGCGACGGCGCGGTCGTGGCCTCCGTACCGGTCGACCAGGCCTCGGTGCCCTGGATCATCGAAACCATGCTGGGCGAGGCCGCCGCCGGCGCCGCGCGGCCGGCGCCCCGCGCGGCTGGCGAGGTCGTGCTGTCCCTGAACGACGTCGTCGTCCAGCGCGGCGACGGCGCCAGGCTGGTCGACGGCGTCAGCGCCGACTTCCGCGCCGGTGAGGTGGTGGCGATCTACGGCCTGCTGGGCGCGGGGCGCACGGAGTTGTTCGAATACGCCTTCGGCCTGCGCCGGGGCGTCGGTGTGGTGCGGTTCGCCGGCGAGGCGATCGAAAAGCGCTCGACGGCCGAGCGGGTCGAGCGACGCTTGCTGATGGTCCCGGAGGACCGCCAGCGCGCGGGCCTGTTCCAGAACCTGACCGTCGGCGGCAATCTCGGCATCTCGACCATCGGCCGGCTCTCGCGCCTGGGCGTCGTCTCGGGCGGGGCGGAGGCCGGCGCGGTCAGGACGATGATCTCGCGCCTGGGCGTGAAGACACCGTCGGGCGCGACGCCGATCGGCGCGTTGTCGGGCGGCAACCAGCAGAAGGTCGTCATTGGCCGCTGCCTGCTCTGCGATCCGTTGGCCCTGTTGCTGGACGAGCCCACGCGCGGCATCGACATCGGCGCGCGCGCCGAGGTGTTCGCGGCCATGCGGGCCCTGGCCGCCGACGGCCTGGCCGTGGTGTTCAGCACCTCGGACATGCTGGAGGCCCTCGGCGTCGCCGACCGGGTCCTGGTGCTCTCGAAGGGCCGCCTGACCGCCGACCTGCCCGCGGCCGAGGCCGATGAAGGGCTCCTGGTCCGGGCCGCCAACGGCGCGGGCGTTTCCTCTTCCGCGCCGCGCCCCCAGCGCGCCGCGCTCGCGCAGTGAAGGTCAGCATGACGTCGATCGCTTCCACCCCGGTCGCTCCGGTCGCCAAGCCGCCCGCGCCGGCCTGGCTCGCCCTGCTGTTCAAGTCGAGGGCCCTGGTCGCGCTGGTGCTGGTCACGGCCTTCTTCGCCGTGCAGGCTCCCAACTTCCTGTCGGTGGCCAGCCTGCTGATCACCGCCAAGCACATCGCCACCATCGCCATCCTGGCGATCGGCATGACCTATGTGATCCTGACCGGTGGCATCGACTTGTCGGTCGGGTCGATCGCGGGTCTGGCTGGCATGATCGGCGGCGCCTTGATCCTCAACGGCCTGACCGCGGGCCCGCTGGGCGTGGTGATCTATCCATCCGTGCCGGCGGTGATCGCCATCGTGGTGGCGGTCGGCGGCCTGATCGGGCTGCTGAACGGGGTGCTGATCACGCGCTTCGGCGTGGCGCCGTTCATCGCCACCCTGGGGGTGCTGTACGTGGCGCGCGGCGCGGCGCTGCTGTGCTCCAACGGCTCGACTTTCCCGAACCTGACCGGCAGCGCCGAGCTCGGCAACGGGGGCTTTCCGATGCTGGGCGCCGGACGCCTGCTGGGCGTGCCGGTTCCGGTGCTGATCATGATCGTCCTCGCGGCGCTGGCCGCCTGGGTCGCGGCCCACACGCCCTTCGGCCGTCGCGTCTATGCGGTGGGCGGCAACGAGCGGGCCGCCCAGCTCTCGGGCGTGCGCGTCGCCCGGATCAAGACCCTGGTCTACGTGATCTCGGGCATGTGCGCGGCGCTGGTCGGCCTGATCGTCGCCTCGGACCTCGTCGCGGCCCACCCCGCCTCGGGCGAAACCTTCGAGCTCAGCGCCATCGCCGCGGTCGTCCTGGGCGGCGCGTCGCTGGTCGGCGGGCGGGGAACCATCGGCGGGGCGATCATCGGCGCCTGCGTCATCGGCGTTCTCGGCGACGGCCTGGTCATGATCGGCGTCAGTGAGTTCTGGCAAATGGTGATCAAGGGTACGGTAATCGTCACGGCCGTTGTACTCGATCAGTTGCAGGGCCGGATCATCGGCGCGCGGGATTGAGAGCGGACATGGCCAAGGAAACTTCCACCAAGACTGAAACCGCCAAGGGCGCGGGCAAGACCGCGTCGGCCAAGGCGCCGCGCCCCAAGGCCGTCAGCGCGCGGATGGCCTCGTCCGGCGCCTCGCTGCTGGGTGAGCCGCGGCGCATGAAGATGCTGGCCTGGTTCCAGGAATCGGGCAGCGCCCGGGTGCGCGATCTGGCCGAGGCCTTCGCGGTCTCGGAAGTGACGGTCCGCCAGGACCTGGAGCGACTGGAAGCCGACGGCCACGTGGTTCGCGAGCACGGCGGAGCCTATCTGAAGTCGGTGCCCCAGCAGGTGCGGGCCATGGCGCTGCATCACCTGGTCAACATGGAGGCCAAGAAGCGGATCGGCCAGGCCGCCGCCGCGCTGGTCGGGGACCATGAGACCATCATCATGGACGCCGGCTCGACCATCACCGAGATCGCCATGAACCTGGGCGACCGGCAGGGCCTGAACGTCGTCACCAACGCCCTCAACATCGCCCTGATCCTGGGCGCGATCCCGACCTACACGGTCCACATGCCCGGCGGGCAGTTCAAGGCGCCAACCCTGTCGCTGTCGGGTGAACGCTCGGCCGACTATTTCGAGGGCCTGTTCGCCCAGAAGCTGTTCCTGGCCACGGCCGCCATCTCGTTCGAGGCGGGCCTGACCTTCCCGGCCATCTCCGACATCGCCGTCAAGCGCGCGATGATCAAGTCGGCCTCCAAGGTCTACCTGGCAGCCGACTCCACCAAGATCGGCAAGACGTCCTTCTCGTCGCTGGGCGGGATCGAGAACATCCACTGCCTGATCACCGACAGCGGCATCCGCGACCAGGATCGCCGCGCCTTCGAAGACGCCGGCATAGAGGTCATAGTGGCATGACGCGAAGAACCCGGCTGCTGGTCCTGGGCGCGGCGGTCATCGCCGTGCTGGCGGTCGTCCTGCTGGTGTTCGCGCCGCGCGCGAGCCGGTCCAGCCTGATGGTCGTGATCACGCCGTCGCTCGACAACCCCTTCTTCGGCCAGGAGGCCCTGGCCGCCGAGCAGCGAGCCGTGGCCCTGGGCTACCGGACGCTGAAGTTCTCCCACGGCGACGACGCCTTCAAGCAGAGCCAGCTGATCGACACCGCCATCGCCCGAGGCGCGGCGGCCATCATCCTGGACAACGCCGGCGCCGACGCCAGCGTCGCGGCTGTCCTGCGGGCCAAGGCGGCGGGCGTGCCGGTGTTCCTGATCGATCGCGAGATCTCCAGCCGCGGCGCGGCCGCCGTGCAGATCGTCTCCAACAACTACCAGGGCGCGGCCCTGGGCGCGCAGGCCTTCGCCGAGGCGCTGCAGGAGAAGGGCCCCTATGCCGAGCTGGTCGGCAAGGAGTCGGACACCAACGCCGCCATCCGCTCGCGCGGCTTCCACGACGTGCTCGACCAGTATCCCGACCTGAAGATGGTCTCGCGCCAGAGCGCCAACTGGGACCAGGCCCAGGCTTTCGCGGTCATGCAGTCGATCCTGCAGGCCCATCCCGACCTCAAGGGCGTGATCGCCGGCAACGACACCATGGCCCTGGGGGCGGTAGCCGCCCTGGAGAGCGCCGGCCGGCGGGACGTGGTCGTGGTCGGGTTCGACGGCTCCAACGACGCCCGCGACGCCATCGCGGCGGGCAAGATGCGCGCGACCGTGCTGCAGCCGGCCCACCGCCAGGCCCAGTACGCCGTCGAGCTGGCCGACCGCTTCCTCAAGACCGGCAAGACCGGCGAGCGCGAGAAGCTCCTGATGAACTGCTTCCTGGTCGATCGGACCAACGCTCCACGCCTCGACAACTTCGCGCTGGCCAAGCCCGAAGGCCTCTGAAACCTCAAATCGAAAGCGTACCCCATGACGGCCAAGCAAAAATACGGCGCCGGCATCTGGCACTTCGCGACCTATGTCGACCGCTACGCGACCGACGGCTACGGCCCGCCGCGCACCCTGCTGGAGATGATCGACCTGGCCGGCCAGGTCGAGGACCTGTCGGTGGTCGACATCAACTTCCCGTTCGTGGGGCAGGGAGTCTCGCTGTCGGCGATCGACCAGGCGCTGGACCGCAACGGCCTGAAGGTCATCGGCGTCACGCCCGAGATCTATACCCGCCAGTTCTCCAAGGGCGCCTTCACCAATCCCGACCCGGGCGTGCGCCGCCTGGCCAACGAAATGTGCAACGAGGCGGCCAAGATGGTCCGCCATTTCGGCGCCGACTACGTCAAGCTGTGGCCGGGCCAGGACGGCTGGGACTATCCGTTCCAGGTCGACCACAAGGCCCTGTGGACCGCCTCGGTCGAGGGCGTCGCCGAACTGGCCGCCCAGAACCCGGACCTGAAGTTCGTCATCGAGTACAAGCCGCGCGAGCCGCGGGTGCACATGAGCTACGACTCCGTCGCCCGCACGCTGCTGGCCATCGAGCGCATCGGCGCGCCCAATGTCGGCATCCTGCTGGACTTCGGCCATTCGCTGTATGGCGGCGAGTCCCCCGCCGACGCCGCCCAACTGGCCATTGATCACGGCCGCCTGTTCGGCATGGACGTCAACGACAACATGCGCGGCTGGGACGACGACCTGATCGCCGGCTCGGTGCACCCGATCGAGCTGTTCGAGTTCTTCTGGACCCTGCGCAAGAACGGCTGGGAAGGAGTCTGGCAGCTGGACCAGTTCCCGTTCCGCGAGGACAGCGTCGCCGCCGCCAACAGCGCCATCCGCTTCCTCAAGCGCATCGAGGCGGCGCTGGATCGCCTGGATATCGAGGGGCTCAAGGCGGCCCAGGCGCGCCAGGACGCCGTGACGGCGCTGGATATCGCGCGCGAGGCCCTGTTCGGCGCGTTCTAGCGCGTCTCTAGGCTATGGTTCGAGCCCCGCGCGCGGTCTACGAGTCTCCCTCGAGCGGTTGGTGGGTTTCGCCGCCCAAGCCATTCTGGAGAAGAGCATGATCGACGAGGCCGAAGCCGAGTCCCCCGCGCGACGCCGAGGCATCCAGTCCGTCGAGATCGGCCTGGGCATCCTGGAAGCCCTGGCTGGGCTGGGCCAGGCCTCGACGTTGGGCGCGGTGGCCCAGGCTAGCGGAATGGCCGCGCCCCAGGTGCACCGTTATCTCCAGAGCCTGATCATGGCCGGCATGGCCTGCCAGGACCCGGCCACCGGCCGCTACGATCTTGGACCCAAGGCGTTGAAGCTGGGCATGGCGGCCCTGTCGCGGATCGACGCCTTCCGGCTTGTCGACGCCGCGATCGGCGAGTTTACCCAGCGGACCGGCCAGACGGTGCAGATCGCCGCCTTGGGGCCGCTGGGCCCGACCATCGTCCGCTGGAACATGGGGCGGCCGGCGGTGATGACCTCGTTCAATGTCGGATCCGTGCTGCCGCTGCTGTACTCGGCGACGGGGCACGCTTTCCTGGCCTTCACCCCGCCGATCGAGACCGAGCACCTGCTGGACCGCGAACTGACGACCGGGCCGATGACCCGCCCCCAGGTCGAGGCCCTGCGCCAGACCGTTCGCGAGCGCGGCTACGCGCACGTGGAGGGCACGATGGTGCCGGGGCTGCGCGCCACGGCGTTTCCGATCTTCGACCTGCAGGGGCGGGCGGTGCTGACCGCGACGGCGCTGCTGCCGGAGATGTTCGCGGGGGACCGTCACCAAGAGGCGCTGGCCGAGCTGGGCGACTTGTGCCGCGAGATCAGCGCGCAACTGGGCTGGCTTGGCTGAGTTATTATTCATTGCGAAAATGATTTCGCAGTGTCAAAAATTTGCATCCCCCGATGTTCTCGAGACGCGGGCAACGAAGGATGCGTGATGACCCCGCCCAACGACCAACGCGCCCAGCTGGAAGCGCTCTACGCGGAGATGGAGCCGTCGAACCTGACGCCGTTGTGGGAGTCGCTGGCCCAGCTGGTGCCCAGGCGCCCGGCCTCGCCGGCAGCGGTCCATCGGTGGTCGTATGACGAGGCGCGCGCCTATCTGCTTCGCGCCGGCGACCTGATCAGCGCGGAGCAGGCCGAGCGGCGGGTGTTGATCCTGGAGAACCCCGGTCTCAAGGGACTGTCGGCGATCATCCCCAGCCTCTATGCGGGCCTGCAGCTGATCCTGCCGGGCGAGGTCGCGCCGGCCCACCGCCATGCCCAGTGCGCTCTGCGTTTCGTGATGGAAGGCGAGGGCGCCTTCACCGCCCTGGACGGCGAGAAGGCGATCATGCGGCCGTTCGACCTGGTGCTGACGCCGGGTTGGCAGTGGCACGACCATGGCAATCCGACCGACCGGCCGATGATCTGGCTGGATGGCCTGGACATCCCGACCGTTCGCCATTTCGACGCCGGTTTCGCCGAGGGCTTTTCCGAGAAGGCCCATCCCGAGACCGCGCCGCCCGGCGACACCCTGGCGCGCTATGGCCGCAACCTGCGGCCCGTGCGGGGCTCGGCGGCCGATCGCCGGCCGGCCGGCCAGCCGCTGTTCCACTATCCCTACGCCGACTGGCGTCCGTCCCTGGGCGCCATGGCTGCCGGCGCGGACATCGATCCGCACCTGGGCCACGCGCTGGAATTCGTGAACCCCGCCGACGGCGGCCCGGTCATGCCCACGATCGCCGCCCATGTGCGTCTGCTGCCGGCGGGCTTCCAGACCCGCTCACGCCGCGCCACCGACGGCACGATCTTCGTCGTGGTCGAGGGGAGCGGCTGGGCGCTGGTCGAGGGAAGCGAGATCCGGTTGGCGCCGCGCGACATCCTGGTCGTGCCGTCCTGGCATGAGCTGCGCCTGGGCGCGTCCGAGGACCTTGTGCTGTTCGGCTATTCCGACAAGGCGGCGCAGGAAAAACTCAATCTCTACAAGGAGCAATGCGCGTGACCCTGGTGTTCGAGCCTCAAGCGCCGACGATCGCCGCGACCAGCGATGGACGTGGATTCCCCGTCCGGCGGATCTTCTGCGTGGGACGCAACTACGCCGCCCACGCGCGCGAGATGGGTCGCGATCCGGACCGTGAGGCTCCGTTCTTCTTCACCAAGTGGGCCGAGACGGTCGTGCCCAGCGGCGGCGTCGTCGCCTATCCGCCCGAGACCGGCGACTTCCATTACGAGGCCGAACTGGTCGTCGCGATCGGCGCCGGCGGCCGCGATATCGCCGTGGACGAGGCCCTGGCCCATGTCCACGGCTACGCCACGGGCCTGGACATGACCCGCCGCGACCTGCAGCTGGAAGCCCGCGAGAAGGGCCGCCCATGGGACACCGGGAAGAATGTCGAGCAGTCCTCGCCGCTGGGCCTGATCCATCCCGCCGCCGAGGTGGGTCATCCCGGGAGCGGTCGCATCGCCCTGACCGTGAACGGCGCGGTCCGGCAGGACGCCGACCTGGCCGACCTGATCTGGCCCGTGGCCGACGTCATCGCCTATGTCTCGCGCTTCTACCGGCTGGAGCCTGGCGACCTGATCTACACCGGCACGCCGGCGGGGGTCGGGGCGGTGGTCGAGGGCGATGAGATCGTCGTGTCGATCGCCGGTCTCAGCGACTGCGCCGTCAAGGTCGGGCCGCCGGCCCGTGACTGAGCCGGTGACGCTGCACGGCTATTTTCGCTCGACGGCGTCCTACCGTGTCCGCATCGCGCTGAACCTGAAGGGCGTCGCCCACGGCGACGTCTTTCATCACTTGCGCAAGGGCGAGCAGCGCGCGCCGGGATTCCTGGCGGTCAATCCGCAGGGACTGGTGCCCGCGTTGGGGATCGACGGCGCGGTGCTGACCCAGAGCTTGGCGATCTGCGAGTATCTGGACGAGCTTCATCCCGATCCGCCGCTGCTGCCAGCCGACCCGCTGACCCGCGCCAGGGTGCGGGCCTTCTCACAGGTCATCGCCTGCGACATCCACCCGATGCAGAACCTGCGCGTCCTGGCGCGGCTGCGGGCCCTGGGTGTGGCCGAACCCCTGGTCAACGACTGGGCGGTCCAGGTGATCGACGAGGGGCTGGAGGCCTGCACGCGGTTGGTGTCGGCCGACGGTCCCTATTGCTTCGGCGACCAGGTGAGCCTGGCCGACCTGTGCCTGGTTCCGCAACTGGTCAACGCCCGGCGCTTCGGCGTCGATCTGCGCTGGCCGCGCCTGCTGGCGATCGAGGCGGCCTGCTTGGCGCTGGACGCCTTCGGCCAGGCGGCGCCGGAACAGCAACCCGACGCCGAATAGACGCTGGCCGGACCCTCAGGCCCGGCGCAGCGCGAATACTGCCAGGGCGGCGATCAGGGCCGGCGCGATCGCCGTCAGCAGCAAGGCCTGCGGCGTCCAGCCCAGGGTCAGCAGGGCTCCGCCGATCGTCGGGCCCAGGATCGAGCCGATCCGCCCCACGCCCAACGCCCAGCCGATGCCCGTCGAGCGGACCGCCGTCGGGTAGGCGTTGGCGGTCACCGCGTTCAGCCCGATCTGCGCACCCGACACGCCGAAGCCGCAGGCCGTCGCCGCCGCCAGCAGCAGCGTCGTGTTGGGTCCCGCCAGGGCGATGACGGCGATGAAAACGGCCGCGGCGAAATAGGCCGCGCTGAGGATCAGGTAGGGATCGCGGCGGTCGATCAGCCGGCCCAGCACCACGCCGCCGATCACGCCGCCCAGGTTCAGCAGGGCGGTCGAGAGGATGGCGGTCTTCAGGGGCATGCCTAGGCTCTTGAGCAGGGACGGCAGCCAGTTGACCAGGAAGTACATGACCAGCAGGTTCATGAAGAAGGCCGTCCAGACCAGCGCCGTGCGGCCGGCGCGCCCCTCGGCGAACAGGGCTGCGACGGGGAAGCGCCTGACACCGTCGCTGTCGCCGCTCTCGCCGCGCACCGAGGCGACGAAGGCCTCGACGGACAGATCGGGCGCGGCCTTGCGCAGGATCGCGGCGATGCGCGGCTCCTGGCCGGGGCGCAAGGCCAGAAAACGGGCCGACTCCGGCAACCGCCAGATCAGCACCGGCAGCAGCAGCAGCGGCATGGCGCCGCCGATCAGGAACACCCACGACCAGCCGTGGTCGGCGATCAGCGGGGCGGTGACCAGGCCGCCGATCGTCGAGCCCAGCGGGAAGCCGCAGAACATCACCGTCACCAAGGTCGCCTTGTAGCGCGCGGGCGCATACTCGTTGGTCAGGGCGATGATGTTGGGCATGGCGCCGCCCAGGCCGACGCCGGTCAGCAGGCGCAGAGCCAGGAGCTCGTCCATGGTGCGCGCCTGGGCGGTGAGCAGGGCGAAGATCCCGAAGATCGCCACCGACAGCAGGATGATGATCTTGCGGCCGAAGCGGTCGGCGGCCGAGCTGAGCGCGAAGGCCCCGATCGTCAGGCCCAGAAGGCCCGCGCCGAAGATCGGGCCGAAGCTGGAGGCGGGCAGGCCCCAGTCCTCGGCGATGCGCGGCGCGACATAGGCGATCGACTGGGTGTCGAAGCCGTCCAGCATCGCCACCAGCCCGCACAGGGTGGTGATGCCGATCTGGAACGCGCCGAACCGCGCCTGGTCGAGTCCCCCTTCGGGACCCGGCTGCATGCCCGCCATGATGTTTTTCCTCCGCGCCTGGAAAACGGTCCCGACCTGGGTTCGACGCGCGCGGCGTCGCGTGGCGGCGGGTGAGTTTCCGTCGACCAAGGTTGATTTGACAATTAGTCATAGTCAAATCTATTTCGCATGATAAAATCCCGTGGACGAGGTCTCTGTCGATATCGGCGCGCTCCGTCTCGGGCGAAGTCCTCACGTCCAAGGGTCTCGCCAGCCTCGGCTGGCGGGGAGATTACGCGTGTGCGCGGCGTAAGTGGATGAATTAAAAGAAAATTTCATATCTCCCGTCGCCCGACGCCCAGAGCGTTGAGGTTGATTGACATGGTTTCGAAGCGCGGCTACGTCTTCGGTCAAATTCGAAGATATTCGAAAGAAAATGAAAAAATCCGGTGTGGCGGCGGCCGGTCGAATGGCCCGGCGCCAGGCTGGAGCGTCCGCTTTCACGCTGGACGTCGGGACGGGAGAGGGACGATGAAGCGTCAAGTTCGACTGTGGCTGGCCGCGCTCGCGGGCCTGGGCGCCCTGTCCGCTGGAAGCGCCGGCCAAGCGCGATCGACCATGGAAAAGCCCCGGGTGATCGTTCTCTCGGACATCGGCAACGAGCCTGACGACTCCGAGTCCCTGGTCCGCCTGCTCCTGTACGCCAACGAACTGGATCTGGAGGGCTTGGTCGCCACCACCTCGACCTGGCAGCGCGACCGCGTCCAGCCCCAGCTGATGCGCGAGCGGATCGCGGCCTATGGCCAGGTCCTGCCGAACCTGCGCCGCCACGCCGACGGCTATCCCGAGGCGGCCAGGCTGGAAGCCCTGGTCCGGTCCGGCGCCGCCGTCTACGGTATGCGCGGCGTGGGCCAGGGCAAGGATACCGACGGTTCGCGCCTGATCATCGCGGCGGTGGATCGACCCGATCCGCGGCCGGTCTACGTCTCGGTATGGGGCGGGGCGCTGGACCTGGCCCAGGCGCTGTGGACCGTCCGCGCGACGCGCACGCCCGAGCAGTTGAAGGCCTTCGTCGGCAAGCTGCGGGTCTATTCGATCTCGGACCAGGACGACGCCGGCCCCTGGTTGCGCCAGAACTTCCCGGACCTGTTCTGGATCGCCAGCGTCCATGGCTGGGGCCAATACGGCCAGGCCGCCTGGACCGGCATTTCCGCCGACGTCCTGCGGCCCGCCAAGTGGCCCGCCGGCGAGATGGTGACCAACGCCTGGCTGGAGACCAACATCCGGCGGGGTCCGCTCGGCGCGCTCTATCCGCCCCACCAGTTCATCATGGAAGGCGACACGCCCGCGTTCCTGTGGCTGATCCCCAACGGCCTGAACGTCCCCGAGCACCCCGAGTACGGCGGCTGGGGCGGCCGTTATGTCCCGACCTATGAAGGTGCGGCGCAGTACGGAGACGCCCAGGACGCCGTCGCCGGGCCGGACGGGACCCGTTGGCTCAGCAACCAGGCCACCATCTTCCGCTGGCGCGAGGCCTTCCAGAACGACTTCGCCGCGCGGATCGGCTGGACCCTGACGCCGGACCGGGCCAAGGCCAACCATCCCCCGGCGCTGGTGCTGAACGGCGCGCCCGGAGACGTCCCCGTGACGCTCCAGGCCAAGGTCGGCGAGACCGTGGCGCTGAGCGCCGCCGGTTCGCGCGATCCGGACGGCGACCAGCTGACCTATCGCTGGTGGCAGTATGCCGAGCCCAGCGGCCGGCCGGGCTTCTCGCCGCCCAAGCTCGACCTGGTCGACGCCGACAAGCCGCAGGCCAGCGTCGTGGCCCCGGCCGTCAAGGAGGCGGTCGTCTACCAAATCGTTCTCGAGGTTCGAGACACCGGCGCGCCGGCGATCACCCGGTACCGCCGGGTCCTGCTGGATGTCCATCCCTAGCGCTCGGCGGCCCCGCAGCGCCCATCACGATAAGAACACGACCCAGGAGAGGATTCATGAAACGCAAGACGGTCTTGTGTTCGGTCGCCAGCCTTCAGGCGCTGGTGGTCGGGCTTGCCGCCGGCAACGTCCACGCCCAGGAGGCCGGCGCGGCCCAGGCGTCCCCCGCCGACAACCAGGTCGGCGAGATCGTGGTCACCGCCCAGAAGAGGACGGAAAACCTGCGGGACACCCCGGTCTCGGTCGCGGTCGTGGCCCCCAAGCAGCTGGAAGCCGCCGGCGTGACGACCCTGGACGACCTGGGCAAGGCGGTGCCCTCGCTGGTGGCCCTGCCGGCGACCTCGACCCTGCGGCCGTTCTACACCCTGCGCGGGGTCAGCACGAACGTCATCACCGTCGGCTCGCCCAGCGGCGTGGCGGTGATGCTGGACGGCGTGACCCTGGCCCCGGAATCGCTGGCCGCGCGCCAGCTGACCGACATCGCCAGCGCCGAGGTGTTGCGCGGCCCGCAATCGACCCTGGGCGGCCGCACCGCCTCGATCGGCGTGGTCAACATCGTCACCCGCAAGCCCACCGACGTGTTCGAGGCGCGCGCCTCGGTGACGGCCACGACCGATGACGAGTTGCGCGCCCAGGCCTTCGTGGCCGGACCGATCAACGACAGCATTGGCTTCTCGCTATCGGGCTTCCGCAACCGCGCCGAGTTCATCACCCGCAACCTGGCGACCGGCGACAACGACGTCTCCAAGGCGGCCGGCGTGCGCGGCAAGCTGCTGTTCAAGCCCAAGGACGGCTTGGACGTCACCCTGTCGGCCAACTATGTCGACGCGCGCGACAAGGGACAGTTCCAGGCCTTCATCGATATCGATCCGACGGCCCGCTTCCGCGGCGCATTCGCCCAGAGCGAGGCCCTGGTCGGCGTGACGCCCAGCCGCAGCAACACCGACTACAACACGATCACCACGCCCGGTCAGCACACCAAGGACCAGCTCTACAGTGTGGTGGCGAACTACGAGATCGGCGACTTCACCTTCAGCTCGATCACCGCCAAGTCGCACGAGGACCGCGACCTGCGCTACGACGTCTACGGCCAGAAGGTCGACTGGGCCTCGCGCCTGTCGGGCGGGACCTATTCCTGGAACAACATCCAGCGCTCGCAGCTGAAGATCGACGGCTTCAGCCAGGAGTTCCGTCTGGCGTCGCGGGACCTGGGCTTCGGCCGCGTGCTGGCGGGCCTGTACTACGACCACAGCAAGACCGGGTTCCAGTTCGACCGCCCCGCCTTCGGCACGCCCATCCCGCTGGGGGCCTATCGCGAAGCCAACAACAAGAGCTACGCGGCCTATGTGCGGGCGGACTTCGACCTGACCGACAGCACGACCCTGATCACCGGACTGCGCTACAACCACGACAAGATCGCCTACGTCTATAACCTCCAATACAACACCACGCCGGCCAGGAGCTCGACGCCGTTCACCCGCAGGGGGTCGGACAGCTTCGACACGATCGTCGGCGACGTGACCCTGAAGCAGGAGATCGGCGCGCGGGCCAACGTCTACGCGACCTATTCGCGGGGCTATAAGCCCAAGGTCTACAACCTCGACGCCACGGTCACCCCGACCAACACCTTCAATCCCGTCGACAAGGAGAAGGTCGACAACTTCGAGGGCGGCCTGAAGGGCGACTATTTCGACCGGCGGGTGAGCCTCAACCTCGCGGCCTTCTACACGACCTACAAGAACTTCCAGGTCCAGGCGGTCGACCCGACTGCGGCGGCGCCCACCTTCCAGCTGACCAACGCCGGCGAGGCCAGCACGCGCGGCGTGGAGCTGGACACGACGATCCGCCCAGCCCACGGCCTGAGCCTCAATGCGTCGGTCGCCTATGTCGACGCCAAGTACGACAGCTTCGCCGGCGCCACCTGCTATGCGGGCCAGACCGCCGCCACCGGCTGCGTCACCACGGGCGGCGCCAGCTTCCAGGATCTGTCGGGCAAGCGCCTGTCCAGCTCCCCGCGCTGGAAGCTCAACGCCGGCGCCGAGCAGCGCATCGACCTGTCGAGCGACCTGGAGCTGACCCTGGGCGGGGTCGTGAACTACCAGAGCCAGATCAACTTCGACGCCAACAACAACCCGCTGGCGACCCAGGACGCCTACGCCATCGTCAATCTGTCGGCGACGGTCGGTCGCCCGGACCAGAGCTGGTCGGTCACCGCCTTCGTCAACAACGTGACCGACAAGCTCTACCTGTCGAACGTCTCGGATGTCGGCGGCCGCTGGGGCAACAAGGCGGCGATGAGCGGTTGGTACGGTCGCGACGCACGGCGATACGCCGGCCTGCGGCTCGACGCCAAGTTCTGATCCGCCGGACGCCCACCGCGCCCAGGCCGTCACCGGCCTGGGCGGCGTTTTCGCGCGAGGCGGAAGGGGGCTGCGAGCCTCCAGTGTTTCGCCGGCGCCTGGAGATGATCGCATGAGCTCTCTTTCCCGTTTCCTGACCCGGGCCGGCGCCGCGGTTCTCGCCTGGGCCCTGGCGGGTCCGGCGGCCAAGGCCGACGTCGCCAGAATCGACGGCCTGATCAGCAGCATGACCCTGGAGGAGAAGGTCGGCTTCCTGCACGGCCACGAGGATCCCCAGCGCCTGGCCGGCGGCGGTTACATCCCCGGCGTTTCTCGCCTGAACATTCCACCCCTGCGCCTGGCCGACGGCCCGGCGGGCGTGCGCACCTCACGCACGGCGACGGCGTTCCCCGCGCCAGTCGCCTTGACATCCACCTTCTCGCCGGTCCTGGCCAAGGCCTGGGGCGGCGCCGTGGCCAGCGAGGCCCTGGCGCGCGGCCAGCAGCTGCTTCTGGCGCCGATGACCAACAATGTCCGCGTGCCGACAGCGGGGCGCAACTTCGAGACCTTCGGCGAGGATCCGCTGCTGGCCTCGCGTCTGGTGGGCGCCAGCGTGCAGGGCCTGCAGGAGGGCGGCGTGATCGCCACGGTCAAGCATTTCGCGGCGAACAACCAGGAGACCGACCGCAAGACGATCGACGTGCAGGTCGACGAGCGCACCTTGCGTGAGATCGAGTTCCCGCCCTTCCAGGCGGCCGTCCAGGCCGGGGTTGGCGCGGTCATGTGCGCCTACAACAAGGTGGGCGGTCTGGGGGCGTGCGAAAACCCGTTCCTGCTGGACAAGATTCTGCGCCAGGAGTGGGGCTTCTCCGGCTTCGTGATGTCCGACTGGTTCGCCACCCACAGCACGGCTCCATCGCTGAAGGCGGGCCTGGACATGGAGATGCCGAACGGCAAGTTTCTGGGCGAGGCGCTGATGGCCGCGGTGGCCAAGGGCGAGGTCGCCGAAGCCGACATCGACCGCTCGGTGCGGCGTATCCTGACCCAGATGGACCGCATCGGCCTGCTTGGCGGCGCCGCCGCGCGGCCGGCCGAAGATGACGCCCAGCGCCGGGCCCACGCGGACCTCGCCCTCCAGATCGCCCTGCAAGGCGCGGTGCTGCTGAAGAACGAGGGCGGCGTCCTGCCGCTGGACGCCGGCCGGCTGGCGAGGACCGCGATCGTTGGCCCGACCGCCAAGCGGTCGCTGTTCGGGGGCGGCGGCAGCGCCGAGGTCAAGCCGACCGCCTTGGACGATCCCTACCAGGCGCTGGGCGCGCGGGCGGGCGCGCCCCTGGTCTTCGCCGAGGGCCTGCGCCTGGAGGGCGAGCCCATCCCGGCGGCGGCCCTTGCGTCCGATGCCGGGGCGGGCCTGACCGGCGCCTCGGGCCCGTTCACGGGCGCGACGACCGTCGGCAAGGGCCAGGCGGCCAGCTGGGAAGGCTGGGTCTCGGCTCCGGAGACCGGCGAATACGAGTTGATGCTGCAGTTCACACCGGTCGGCGGCCTGGCGCTGGCCGAGGCCGATCGCGGCATGGCCGACGTCGAACTGGACGGCGAGCGGATCATCGAGGGCGGCCGGCTCTTCGGCGGCTCGCGGCTGATCAAGACTTCGGACGGCCTGCTGAACCAGGGCCATGTCGTGCGTCTGGAGCGCGGCGTGCGCTATCGCCTCAAGCTGGCGGTCAAGGCCTCGGCCGTCGAGCCGTTGCGCCTGCGCCTGGCCTGGACCACGCCCGGCCTGCGCCGGCGCCTGATCGAGGCGGCGGCTGCTGCGGCCAAGGCGGCCCCGGCCGCCGTCGTCTTCGCCCACGTCGAAGGCACCGAGGGCGAGGACAATCGCTCCCTGGCCTTGCCCTATCATCAGGACGAGCTGATCCGGGCGGTGGCGCGGGCCAATCCCAACACCGTGGTCGTGCTGAACACCGGCGCGCCGGTGCTGATGCCGTGGGTCGGCCAGGTCAAGGCGGTGCTGCAGATGTGGTATCCCGGCCAGCGCGGCGGGGAGGCGACCGCCGACCTTCTGACCGGCAAGGTCAATCCGTCGGGCCGTCTGCCCGTCACCTTCCCGACGTCCGACAGCCAGACCGCGGTCGCCCAACCCGAACGCTTCCCGGGCGTGGGCGGTCGGCAGACCTATTCCGAGGGCGTGCTGGTCGGCTACCGCTGGTACGACGCCCGGAAGGCCAAGCCGCTGTTCCCGTTCGGCCACGGCCTGTCCTATACGCGCTTCGACTACAGCGGCCTGAAGGTCACGCCTGTCGCCGATGGGCTGGAGGTGGCCTTCACCCTGCGCAACGCCGGCGCGGTGGACGGCGACGAGGTCGCGCAGGTCTATGTCGACGGCCCGAGCTCGCGTCCCGAGGGCCTGACCTTTGCGCCGCGAATCTTGGCTGGATTCGAGCGCGTGACCCTGCGCGCCGGCGAGAGCCGCCGGATCCAGCTGAAGGTCGATCAACGGTCGCTGTCCTACTGGTCGCCGCGAGACCAGGCCTGGCGCATTCCGACGGAGGCGCGCGGCGTTCGGGTAGGCGGCTCGTCGCGTGACTTGCCGCTGTCGAAGCAAGTTCAGTACCGACCCTGACGGGCTGGGAACGAGGATCGTCTATCCAAGGCTCCTCGCTCGCAAGCGGCGCACTGATCGCTGGCGGGCGCCGGCTAACAGCCATAGAAAGGCCGTGGCGAGCTGCGAGCGATCGCTGGCGATGTGAAGGCCCGTGACTTGATCAAACAATACGGCTGGTCCGACCCGCTGCAGCGGGCCTTTGAGCCGCACGCGCGCGCCGGCCATAGCCCCGGCCGTATCGTCGCCCAGCACCGTGACGGCTATCACGTGGTCACCAGCGAGGGGGAACTGCGCGCCAACCCCGCCGGCCGCCTGTTGCACGAGGCGGGCGAGGCGGACTATCCGGCCGTCGGCGACTGGGTGGCGCTGTCGCTGGACCCGGCCAAAGGCGCCGCCACCGTCCACGCCATCCTGCCGCGCCGCACCGTCTTCGTGCGCCGGGCGGCCGACAGCGTGCAGACCCTGCAGGTCATCGCCGCCAATATCGATGTCGCCTTCGTCGTCAGCTCGCTGAACGCCGACCTCAATCCGCGCCGGATCGAGCGCTATCTGGCCGCCGCCTGGCAGAGCGGGGCCCGGCCCGTGGTGGTGCTGACCAAGTCCGACCTCGCCGACGACCCGCAGGGCCAGGCCGACGCGATCGCCGCCCTGGCGGCCGGCTGCCCGGTGCTGACGGTGTCGGCGCGGCGAGGGCTGGGCCTGGACGCTCTCCTGGCCCACGTGGCGCCGGGCGAGACCTGCGTGCTGATCGGCTCGTCCGGCGTCGGCAAGTCCACCCTGGTCAACGCCTTCCTGGGCGAGGACCGCCTGGCGACCCGGGCGATCCGCGAGTCCGACGACCAGGGCCGCCACACCACCAGCCATCGCCAACTGGTCCTGCTACCTGGCGGCGGGCTGATCCTCGACACGCCCGGCATGCGGGAGGTGGGCCTGATCGACGCCGAGGAAGGCCTAAGCGTGGTGTTCGACGATATCGAGCGCCTGATCGAAACCTGCAAGTTCAACGACTGCGGCCACGCCAACGAGCCCGGCTGCGCGGTGCGCAAGGCGCTGGCGGACGGCGCGCTCGATCCTGCCCGCTGGGCCCACTTCCAGAAGCTGGGCGTCGAACTCGCCGAGGTCCAGGACCGCGCCGACCGCGCCGCCAGGGACACCGAGCGTCGCCGCTTGGCCGCGCTGCAGAAAACCTACCGCGCCAACAAGAGAGACGCCCGAGGCACGGACTGATCGACCCGGTCGGAAAACAACGTTCTTGCAGAATGTGGCCCTCGACTCGAACGAATGGGGCTAGGTGAAGATTCCTGCCTCACGAGAAATGCCCATGTCCGCGTTCACCATCGTCACCACCAGTGCGACCCAAGGCAGCGATGCGGTGGAGGTAAGCACGCTGAGCGATGATTTTGGTAATCAGAGCGAGGCCCTGGGGTACTCGCGCCGTATGGCCGAGGAGATGGTGGGCATGGCCCATCAACTTTCGCTGGACTTCGACTTCAGCACAGTCGGCCTCTACGACGGCGACCTGATCGACGAGGAGATCGACCCGGGCCATGCCGCCTTCCTCGGCGCATGGGTGCTGGACGAAGAGGGGGTCGCGTTCGTTGGAGCGGATGAATTTCGCGAAGGCCCAACCGAGTCCGACGTCCTTTAGCGGAAGTCGGGCGTCCGCCCACCAACTGGCGATCCGCCCGCGAGCGGCGCTCCAGCGCCCGCCAACAGCACGCCAAGATCGCTCGGCGGTGACCAAAGGCCGTGTTTGGACTTCTCGTAGTATTTGCAGAGGCCAAAGATCTCGGTCTTCTCGCCGTGTCGCAGGCGCTGCCGGTCGATCTGCGTGGAGCCTTCGAACGCGTTGCCACTGAAGCCGTAGGTCGACAGCAAGAGTCCTCCCGCTTGCCGGTCCCGAACCACGACATTCAGAAAATCCTGAACGATCTTGGGGCCGACCTTGGCTTCGGAACGCCAGTGTTTGATCTCGACATAGAACGAGGTGTGGGCCCCCGGACGTGATACTCAAGGACGATGTCCTTGCCGCCGTCCTTCGATGCCGAGGTCAGCGTCGTCTTGAAGCCCAATCCCTCAAGGACGGTCGCCATCGTCTCCTCGAGCTGCCGCCATTCCAAGGCGCGCAACGCCTCGATATCCTCGGCGATTCCGACGCATCCCAATCCTTCTATCGAGGCGTCTTGAACCACGGCGGTCGCACCACGAATCGCAAGTTCAGCGGGTCGGGCGCGCCGGGATAGTAGTCGGTGCTGATGATCTGCGCGCCTGAGCGCAGCGCGGCCTGCAGGCGGCTCTGGTCGTGCAGGCGGGCTTCGCGGGTGTCGGCGTCGCTGCGGGTGCGGACCAGGAAGCCCTGGGCGACCAGGTCCTTGATCCGGGCTTCCTCGGCCTGGGGATCCTGGATGTTGAACACCGCGGCTTCGGGCTCGGCGGCCTCGTAGAGGCCGAACATCATGCGCCCGGCCAGGGACGGATGGTCCTGGCGATAGAGCTGGGCGATGCGCGGGTTGGAATCCAGCACCAGCAGCACCTTGCCGCGTGACGCCGCCAGGCCTGGCCAGCGCCCGCTCGTCGCCGCTTGGCGCAGGGTGGGGGCGTCGCCGCGCAGGTCGTCCGGTGCGACGATGTGGGCGCGGCCGAACGCCTGGACCGCGTCGGCGTCGAGGCCCGTGAGGTCAGCCTCGGTATAGAGCGGCGGGTTGGGAATGGCGGGCGTGTCGAACGGCTCTTCCTTGGTGTTGACGAAGATCACGATCAGGTCGTGGTCGGGATGGGCGCGAGACCAGGCGGCGACCTCGCCGAAGCAGTCGGCCAGGGTCAGGCAGAGCGTGCGCGCGTCGACGACGGGGGCGTGCAGGACCTTGGCGCCCGGCCGCTTCATGGTCGCCAGCCTGACCGGATCGCCGGCATAGGGCGCGGCGTAGAGACCCCCGGCGCTGTCGGCGTAGGGGTCGAATTCCAGCTGGCGCAGGCCCAGGTCCAGTTGCGCCGTGATCGGCGGATGGCCGTATTCGACGCCCGTGGAACGCTGGCCCATCACCTGGCGCTGGTGGGCCAGCGCGGCCGGGTCCAGCTCCGGGCGATAGCTGTTGTGCGAGCCCAGCACCTGCATGGCGTTCAGCCGGGGCGCATCGGCGGCGTGGGCGCCCAGCGGCGCCAGCAGGGCGATCGAGGACAGCAGGGCGGCGGACAGGCGCATGACGGATCTCGTGAAGGGAAAAGTCGGCTGGGCGCACGGGCGCGCCCAGCCGCAAGTTGAAGCGGCCGAGGGGAGCGGCCGCCTTCGAGGGACGGTTAGAACTTGCCGCGCAGGGTCAGCGAGACCGTGCGGCCCCAGTGATAGATCTCCATCGGCTGGTCCTTGGTCTTGCCGTAGACGTAGCGGATCTCGTCCGTGAGGTTCGAGCCTTCCAGCGTCAGGGCGTAGTTCGGCGTCAGGTCGTACGAGATCGAGCCGTCCAGCGAGCCGTAGGCGTCGATATAGGACTCGGCGGTGGTGGTGCTGCCCGTGCCCGACAGGTAGCGCGAGCGCCAGAACCAGCCCAGGCGGGCGGCCAGCGGACCCTTCTCGTAGTAGCCGACCAAATTGTAGCTGGTCTTGGACAGGCCGATCAGGTCGTCCTTGATCTGGCGGTTGCCGGCGAAGTAGCTGGCCTTGCTGTCCACGAGCGTCACCGAGGCCTGGACGCCCAGGCCGTCGAACGGGCCCGGCAGGAAGGCCAGGCTCTGGTTGTAGGCCACCTCGACCCCGGTCAACTTGGCGTCGCCGCCGTTGACGCTGGTCGACAGCAGGACGTCGCCGCGGCCTGGCACCTGGATCGTGGTGTTCTGCTGGGTGATGTAGTCGTCCATCTTCTTCCAGAACACCGCCCCGGTCAGAGCCGTGGTCGGGGCCGGATACCACTCCAGCGAGGCGTCCAGCTGGTCGGCCAGGAACGGCTTCAGGGCCGGGTTGCCGCCCGAGGCGTTGGGCGAGTCGCGCGAGACGCTGATGCGCGGGGCGCTGTCGGTGACGTTGGGCCGGTTGACGACGCGCGAGGCGGCGAAGCGGGCGATCAGGGTGTCGCTGAGTTCGGCCTTGACGTTCAGGCTGGGCAGCCAGTTTCCATAGTCCTGCGGATAGGACACCGGCGTCAGGACGGGGTTGTTGCTGGCGTCGGTGCTGGTCAGGGTTCCGCTCGCCACCTGTTCGGTGCGGGCGTAGCGGACGCCGATATTGCCGCTGATCGGCACGACGGCGTCGAACCTGAAGTCGCCGCGCACATAGGCGCTGGTGATCTTCTGGTTGACGACGAACGAGTTGCGGGCGTCGGCGGCCGACAGCGGCTGGGCGGCGACGGCCGGCGTGAACAGGCTGTTGTAGAAGGCCGTGGTGGTCGGGGTGACCCAGTTGCGCGGCGTATTGCCATCGAAATCCGACAGGAAGTTCTTGTAGGGCAGGGGCTCGTAGAAGGACGAACCGAGCGTGCTGACCGGCACGTTGAGGTCGTTGTTGAGCACCCAGTCGCGGCGGCGATAGTCGCGCTTCAGGTTGTGACGCTCGGCCCCGAAGGCGATCTTGCTGAACCAGCCGTCGAACACCCGCCCGCCGTCCAGCCGGATCGTCTCGTCGGTGTCGCGCGAGTCCTTCCAGGTGTAGTCGAAGGCCTGGCCGACGAAGTTGGCCGGGTTGGTGTAGTCCACCGTGGTGGTCAGCTGCGGGATCGACTTGTAGCCGCGCGAGAAGTCGTAGGTCAGCGGGCCGAAAAAGGCCAGGCGGTTGCGCTTGGTGGCCTGGCCGTCCGGATGGTAGCTGCGGGCCCGCGAGAAGGCGTACTCGCCGTTGAAGCTCCAGGCGCCGGGCGTCCAGGCTTGCTTGAGGCCGACGGCGGTCAGGTCGTGGCGATTGAGGCTGGTCTCGCGCGAGGCCATCCAGCGCACGTTATTGATCGTGCCGCCCACCACGGTGTCGCCGACCACCTTCTGGCTGCCGGCCACGAAGGTGGGGCTCCGGAAGGTGGTGTCGTCCGGATAGATGTCGAGGCCGAACTCGTCGTAGTCGACGTCCAGGCGCGTCACCAGCACGTCGACATCGGTCTGGAAGTCGCCGTTCGGCCGCCACTGGCCGGTCACCGCGCCGGAATAGAGCTTGCGATGCTCGGTCTCGATGGTGGGGCGGGTGCGCGAGGGCGTGTAGAGGCCGCTGCCCAGCGCCGATTTGAACTTATCGAGGTTCCAGCCGACCTGGTACAGGCGGTCGTTGCGGACGTGGCGCTCGTCGTAGAGGCCCGAGGCCAGCAGGCCCAGGGTGTTGTCGGCGCTGGTCCAGCTGAGCAGGCCCGAAGCCGACGGATCGGCCTTCTTGCGCACGTCGCCGTAGGTCTCACGGATCGAGAAGGCGGCCTTGTGGCCGACGTCCAGCGGCTTGAAGGTCTTGATGTTGATGTTTCCGCCCAGGGCGCCTTCGTCCATGTCGGCGGTCGGGGTCTTGACCACCTCGATCTGCGAGATGAGTTCGGCCGGCAGGACCTCGAAGCGGAACTGGCGGCCCTTGGCGCCGCCGTTCTCGATCAATTCGTTGACCGCGATCGAGCGGCCGTTCAGCTCGACATACTGGAACTGCGGGCCCAGGCCCCGGACGCTGACATAGAGGCCCGCGCCGCGCTGGCGGTCGATGGTCACGCCGGTGACCAACTGCAGGGCCTCGGCGGCGTTGCGGGTGGGGAATTTGCCGATGTCCTCGGCGTTGATCGCGTCCAGGCCGTAGGCGGCCGAGCGCTTCAGGGCGGCGGCGGCCTGCAGGCTCTTGCCGTACGAGGTGACCACGATCGTATCGACGGTGTCCGCCGCTTCGGCGGGCTCGGCGGCCGGCGCGGCGGTGGGTTCGGCCGCCGGTTCCGCGGCCTGGGCGGCCTGGCTGGAGGCCAGGGCGGCGAAGGCGAGAATGGCGACGGCGCCGGCGCAGCGCGCCGACGAGTTCTTGGAGCGGATCATCTTGTCCCCCGATCGGTTGCGACCCGCGGGGAGGCGCGGGTCGAGGGGGTAGAACGAAAGCCCGGCGGTTCGCCCTCAGTCCGCCATCGGTGAATTATTTGCGACGACCTGTTGAAAACCTTGGATTTTCATCCGTGCAGGGACGAGCCCTTGGCCGGGGTGATGACCAGGCTTCCGTCGGGCGTCGTGCGGGTCTTCACCGGCAAGGCGACCTCCAGGGCGGCGCGGACGTCGTCCAGCCGCTCGACGCGCACCGAGCCCGACAGGCGCAGGTCGGCCAGGGCCGGATCGCCGAGGATCACCCTTCGCCCGGCCGCGCGCGAGAGCCGTTCGGCGACCTCGACCAGGCCGGCGTCGGCGAAGACCAGGCGGCCGCTGGTCCAGGCGGCGTCGCCCGCCACGTCGCCGGCTTCGGCGCGACCGCCGCGCTCCGCCGAGAGGTAGCGCTCGCCGGGCCGCAGCAGCACGTCGGGCGCGCCCGCCTGGCTCACCCGCAGCGAGCCCTGCACCAGCGACACGGTCAGGCGGCGCCCGCCCGCGACGTTGAAGCGGGTGCCCAGCACCGTCAGGGTGCGGTCCGAAACGGCCACGGTGAAGGGGCGTCGCGCGTCGTGGCTGACGTCGAAGAAGGCGTCGCCCTCGACCAGGGCCAAGGTCCGGGCGTGACGGGAGAACCGGGCGGTCAGGCGGCCTCCGGGACTGAGGGTGGCGTGGCTGCCGTCGGCCAGGGTCAACCGCGCCGCGGCGTGCGGCGGGGCGACATAGGTCTCCGTCCGGGGACGATCGACGAGCACCACGCCGGCCACGACGCTGGCGGCCGCCAAGGTCAGTCCGCCGATCAGCCAGCGGCGATCGGTTCGATGCGGCCGGCGCGTCGCCGGTCGGTCCAGGCCCGCCTCCAACCGCACCGAGCGGCGCAGGGCGCGCACGGCCGGATCCTCGGCGGCCAGACCGATGGCCAGCCACGCCTCGCGCGTTTCGGCGATCTCCTCGCGCGCCTGGGCCGAACCTTCGGCCCAGGCGTCGAGCGCCGCCTGTTCGGCGGCGGACAGGGAACGCGAAAGACTGGCGGCCAGGATCAGGCGCGGGTCGGATCCGGCGGGCTCGGTCGGGGTGTCAGGCGTCATGTTCGGTTCCGATCGCCAGGCGCAGCCGCGCCAGGGCGGTCATCATGTGTTTCTCGACGGTGCTGACCGACACGCCCAGCCGCGCGGCGGCTTCGGCCTGGGTCAGGCTCTCGAACCGACACAGCACGAAGGCCGCGCGGACGCTGGGGCTCAGGGTGTCCAGCGCCGCCACCAGGCTGCGCAGCCGCTCGCGCCCGGCCAGGGCGGTCTCGGCGGACGGCTCCTCGTCGGGCAGGCCGGGATCAACCTCGACGTGGCGGTCGCGCCGGCGGGAGCGTTCGCGACGCTCATGGTCGATCAGGGCGTTGGCCGCCACGGTGAACACCAGGCCGTCGGGGTTGCCCCAGTGCAGGCGCGCGAACCGGCGGGACAGGCGCATGAACACCTCCTGGGTCAAGTCCTCGGCGTCTTCGGCCCCGACCGAACGTCGCTGGAAGAAGCTGAGCAGCGGTCGGCGATAGCGCGAGACGAGGGTGTCGAACCGCGGCGCGTCGAGCGCGGGCCGCGGCTCGGCCGCGTCGCTGGCCCTGACCGGCGGCTCCTCGTCGGTCGACGCCAGACCCGGGAAGATCAGAACGCCCATCGCAGCCTCGTGGACAGGTAGCGGCCCCAATGATGAATCTCCATCGGCTGGTCGCGGCTCTCGCCGTAGACGAAGCGACGCGCGTCGGCCAGGTTCACGCCCTCGAAGGTGATCGTCGCTTGTCGGTTGATCCGCCAGGACGCCGCGCCGTCCAGCGACCCGAAGGCCGCCGTGGTGGCCGGGGCGGTGATCGAGCTGCCGATCGTGGTCAGGTAGGGACTGCGCCAGTTGTAGCCCAGCCGCACGGACGCCCGGCCGCGCTCGTAGAAGGCCAGCAGGCTGTAGTTGGTGCGCGACAGGCCCAGCAGGGCGTTGCGGATCACCCGGTCGCCGGCGAAATAGTTGGCTTGGCTGCGCACGAGGGTCAGCGAGCCCTGCACGCCCAGGCCGTCCAGCGGCGCGGGCAGGCTCTTGAAGGAGCGGCTGTAGGCCAGCTCCAGGCCCTGGATGCGGGCGTCGCCGCCGTTGACATTGGTCGACAGCAGGATCTCGCCGCGCCCGGGAACCTGGATGAAGGTGTTCTGGGCGGTGATGTAGTTGTCGAGCCGCCGGTCGAACACCGCGCCGGTCAGGGCGCCCCCGGACGGGAAGTACCACTCCAGCGAGGCGTCCAGCTGGGTGGCCAGGAACGGGTCGAGGTCGGGATTGCCGCCGTTGGCCGTCGGCGTGTCGCGGGCCAGGGTGATGCGCGGGGCGTTGTCGACGACGTTGGGGCGGTTGACCACCCGCGAGGCGGCCAGCCGCAACAGCAGGTCCGGGGTCAGGGTGACGCGAAGATTGGCGCTGGGCAGCCAGTTTCCATACGACTTGCGCCACTGGGCCGGGATCGGTTCGGCGCCGCTGGATAGCACGCCCGTCGACACCTGCCGGGTGCTGGCGTAGCGGACCCCCACGTCGCCGTCGACCGGCAGGCCGTACCAGCGGGCCGAAAAGTCGCCGCGCGCATAGGCCGAGACGATCTTCTCCTCGACCACGAACGAATTGCGCAGGTCCGACACCGACGGGGGGCGAGCGGCGATCTCTTCGGTAAACAGGCGCTCGTAGAAGGCCCGGGCGTCCAGGGCCGCCCAGCGTCGCGGCAGGTCGCCCCGCGTGCCGGCCAGATAGTCCGAGACCGGGGTCTGGCCGTAGTAGTCGCGGCCCAGGCTGGTCAGGGGGGCGCCGACGATCGTGTCGAGGATCCAGTCGCGCCGACGATAATCGCGCACTCGCCGATGACCCTCGACCCCCACGCTGAACCGGCCCCGGCCCAGCGACCGGGCGAGATCGGCTTTCAGCGCCTCGTCGGTGTCGCGCGAGTCCTTCCAGGTGTAGTCGAACGCCTGGCCGACGAATTGCGCCGGGTCGGTGTAGTCGACCGTCGTCTTCAGGGTGGGCGCGGCGTGGAGGCCGCCGCCGAAATCGTAGATCAAGGGCGCGAAGAAGGCGGCGCGCGCCCGCACCGTGCCCCTGCCGTCGGGATGATAGCTCCGGGCGCGGGAATAGGCGTAGTCGAGGTCCAGCGCCCAAGCGCCCGGCGTCCAGCTCTGCCGGACGCCGAAAGCCGCCAGATCGTGGCGATTGAGACTGGTCTCGCGCGAGGCCATCCAGCGCACGTTGTCGATCCGGCCGGCCTGCACGGTGTCGCCGACCACCCTCTGGCTGCCGGCCACGAAGGCGGGGCGGGCGAAGGTGGTGTCGTCCGGATAGATGTCGAGGCCGAACTCGTCGTAGTGGGCGTCCAGGCGCGTGACCAGCAGGTCGATGTCGGTCCGCCAATCAGGCGAGGGTCGCCATTGCAGGGCGAAATCGCCCGACATCAGGCGGCGGTCCTCCAACTCGATGGTCGGTCGCGTGCGGGTGGGCGTGTAGAGCCCGGCGGGGAGGGCGGTGGTGAAGCGGTCGAGGTTCCAGCCGGTCTGGTAGAGGCGGTCGTTGCGGATCCGCCGCCGCTCGGCCATGCCGGCGGCCAGCAGGCCGAGACGGCCGTCGGGCGAGACCCAGCTCCAGACGCCCGACACCGCCGGGTCGGGCTTGCCGGCCAGGCCTTGCGAGGCCCGGACCGACAGCACCGCGCGCGGGCCGCGCTCCAGCGGCTTGAAGGTCCGCACGTCGATATTGCCGCCCAGCGCGCCCTCGTCCATGTCGGCGGTGGTGGTCTTGACGACCTCGATGCGGTCGATGACGTCGGAGGGCAGGACCTCGAAGCGGAACTGCCGGCCGCGAAACCCGCCGTTCTCGACCAGGTCGTTGATGGCGATCGACCGGCCGTTCAGCAGGACGTTCTGGAACTGCGGTCCAAGGCCCCGGACGCTGACATAGAGGCCCACGCCGCGATGGCGCTCCAGGCTTACGCCCGGCGCCAACTGCAGGGCCTCGGCGGCGTTGGCGGCGGGCAGGCGGGCGATGTCTTCGGCGCTGACGGCGTCCAGGCCGTAACCGGCTTGGCGCTTGAGCGCGAGGGCTCGCTCCAGGCTGGCGGCGTAGGCGGCGGTGACGACGAGCGGCGCCACGTCGTTCGGGCCGTCTTCCTCGGCGGGCGGAACCGGCGGGCTCGGTGGAGACACGCTCCCGACCTCTGGCTCCACCGCATAAACCCCCGCGCGGACCTTGCGGACCCTGAGGCCCTGGCGGCCGATGATCGCGGTCATCGCCTGGTCCAGGGTGGTCCCATGCCGAACCGGGTTGGCGATCAGGCCTTCGACAAGACGCGGTTGGAAAAGGATCTGGACATTGCGCTCAATGGCCAGCCGCGTGAGGGCGGGACCCAATTCGGTCCGGCCTTGGGCATGGCCGATGCTCGAGATCGAGCCGGCCGTAGTGATCACCAGCAGCGTGGCGCGACAGAGGTTGCGTGGCATGCTGCGAGGAATCTCGGGTCCCGACGACGCGACCGAACCAAGCCGTCACTAGTCGGCTTGGGTGACGGATTGACGACAGATCGATCTGTTCGTGGCGTCGCATCGCGTGGGGAAGCGACTCGCGCACCGTCCGGCGCGAAAACATCCGTCTCATGGAGAAACGCCAAGGGGAGAAACGCCAAGGTCAGCATCTGGCGCAGCGTCGCCGCCTGACCCGCCTTCCAGAAGCCGCCGTTGAAAGTCGGCCTGCCGCAAGTGGAGGAGCCGTGAGCCGCTATTCCTGCACCACGTCAGAGCCACGCGCAGCTGTATTCTGACGCGGTGTCAATGTCTGGAAATGGTGCGTCCCGGAAGCCGGCGCCGCTCATTGCATGAACCAGCCGTGGCTGACGACGATCGACTGGCCGGTCAGGGCGTTGGTCGGGAACCCGGCCAGAAACACCGCCGTGCGCGCCACGTCGTCCACCGTGGTGAACTCGCCATCGACGGTTTCCTTGAGCATCACGGTCTTGATGACGTCTTCCTCGCTGATGCCCAGTTCCTTGGCCTGTTCGGGAATCTGCTTGTCGACCAGCGGGGTGCGGACGAAGCCGGGGCAGATGATGTTGGCCCGGACGCCATGCTTGGCGCCTTCCTTGGCGACCACCTTGGCCAGGCCTTCCAGCCCGTGCTTGGCGGTGACATAGGGGGCCTTGAGCACCGAGGCCTCCTTGGAGTGCACCGAGCCCATATAAATGACGCTGCCGCCGCGGCCCTGGGCGTACATGCGTTGCAGGCAGGCGCGGGTGGTCAGGAAGGCGCCGTCCAGGTGGATGGCCAGCAGCTTCTTCCAGTCCGAGAACCTATAGGTGTCCAGCGGCCCGACGATCTGGACGCCGGCGTTGGAGACCAGGATGTCGATGCCGCCGAACCTGGCCGCGACGGCCGCGATTCCGGCCTCGACCTGGTCCTCGTCGGTGACGTCCATCGCCACGCCGAGGGCGCTCTGCCCGCTGGGGTCGAATTCCAGGGCGGTGGCGTTGGCGGCCTCGATATTGAGGTCGGCGATGGCGACCTTGGCCCCGTTGGCCAGGAATTCCTTGGCGATGTCCTTGCCGATGCCGCTGGCGGCGCCGGTGATCACGGCGACCTTGTCTTGAAGGCTCATGGTCGATCCTTTCCGGGGGAGGAGGCGGGCTTGGGGGTCGTGAAGTCGAAGGTCTGGACCGAGTGGGCCGCGGTCGGCGGGGTCAGGACCTCGGGGTGGGCAAGGGTGAGCAGGGCGTCGCGGCGGCCGGCGTCCCAGTGCTCCTCCATCGTCCGGCGCGAGAACTCGTAGTCCTTGGACTGGCCCTCGTAGGTGGCCGAGCGGTAGACCAGCTGGACGATGTTGTAGACGGCCGGGTCGGAGGCCTCGGCCAGCAGCCGCGCCTGGGGCGTGGCGGCCAGTTCGGGCGGCATCTGGGCCAGCAGCTCGTTGAAGGCGGCGCGCAGTTTCTGGATCCGCTTGAAGCTGTCGGTCGCCGCGCGGGTGCGGCTGGAGAACTGCACCTCCTTCATCCGCACCGCCACCTCCGACAGGTCGCGCGGCAGCACGCCCTGGGCGCTCCACAGGTCGACCTGGAAGATCAGGGTGTCGAGGTCCGACCGCGCCGACAGCACCCAGTCGAGCGGGGTGTTGGAGACCATGCCGCCGTCCCAGTAGAACTCGCCGTCGATTTCCACCGCGTCGAAGGCCGGGGGCAGGGCGCCGCTGGCCATGATGTGCTCGGGGCCGATGACGTCGGTCTCGTTGTCGAAATAGGCGAAGTTGCCGGTGCGAACGTTCACCGCTCCGACGCTGAAACGCATGGTCCTGGCGTTGATCCGGTCGAAGTCGACCAACCGCTCCAGGGTGGGCTTGAGGGCGGAGGTGTCGTACCAGCTCGTCGCGCCGGCCACGCTGGCCGGCCGCAGGAACGGCGGCGGCGCGCGCGGCGTGAAGAAGCCGGGCACGCCCTTGGCCATGATCTGGCCCGCCGACAACTGGTTGACCCAGCCGCGCGCGGCGTCGCCGCTCAGCAGGTCGGTCCAGGCGGTGGCCCAGCCGCCGTCATGGGGCTGGCTGACCAGCTCCCAAAATTCGCGCAGCCGGGCCACACGGTGCTCGCGCGGGTTGCCGGCGATAATGGCGCTGTTGATGGCGCCGATCGAGATTCCGGCGATCCAGGTTGGCTCGACATCGGCTTCCAGCAGGGCCTCGTAGACCCCTGCCTGGTAGGCGCCCAGCGCCCCGCCGCCCTGCAGCAGCAGGGCCACGCTCTCGAAGGCCGTGGCGTTGGCCTTGGCGTGCTCGGGTGGAGCGGCCGCCTTGCGGGGGCGGCTATTCACGCTCGGGGACCGGGACGTTGAAGCCGTTGAGGGTGACCGACACCAGCGCGTAGAGTCCGACCAGGTAGATCAGCTCGTTGGCCCCATGCTGGCCGAAGGTCCTGACCGCCAGGGCGTACAGCGGCTCGGGCAGTACGCCGCCGCGGCTCAGGGCGTAGGCTACGTCAAAGGCGACGCTCTCGTCCTTACTCAGGTCATTGGGCTTGAGATCGGCGACCAAGGTGGCCAGGCGCTCGGCCGGCATGCCCTCGCGCTCGGCGACGGCGATGTGGGCGTAGATCTCGTAGGCGGCGTCGTAGCGAGCCCCCACCACCAGGATGGCGATCTGCCGGACATTGTCGGGCAGTACGGCGTTGGCGGTCATGGCCAGGGTGAAATCCCAGATCGCCTTGCCGATCGCCGGCTCGTGCAGCCAGGGGTTCCAGGGGCCCATCAGGGCGCCGTCCTCGCGCTCGACCTTGAAGGCGTTGAAGTGGCCGGCGATCCCCTGTCGCATGTCGTCGTAGAGGGGCTTCTGCTCGGGGGTGAGGTCAGCGGGCGCGATCAGGGGCAGGCGCATCTGGGATCCTTTGACGAGCAAGGAGGGGCCGTGGTTTTGCGGCGCAGCGCAGCTTATGGTGCAGTGCGGCGGGGATGTGGCGGGATGATGTCGATTTTGGAGGGACCTGCGTTGCTCCGCCACGCCGCACTACAATTCTTCGGCAAGGCGCCACTACCCATGGCGTAACTGACTTGGCGGCCGCCAAGATGGGGCCGATCCGCCGAGCCCCCGGCACGATGTCGCGCTTCTTGACTGGTGGCGATCTTCGTTCGTGGCGCACCCCCGCGCTACTCCGCCGGGTCGCCGTTCTTCGACAAGGCGCCCTGATGGCCAGACATAGCTGGACGAGCCAACAGACCGCCCAGGGAGGTTCATGCCGGAGAGACCGGAGATTTGAACGCCTGGAATCTGGAACGCCGTCAACGTCGGCATCTGGCGCGCGATCGTCGGGCTGGCGGATCTGCGTGGTCAGTTCAGGTCAGCCAGTAACGACCGCCGCGCGCCATGAACCCGTCTCGAACAAGGCGCCAGAGGCGTGTCGCCAAGTCGAGCAGCATGTGGGCGGCCTCCCTGTAACCAGAGGAGGCTGCGCCCGCCCAAGGCCCTGCGGCAAACCGCGGTGAGGCTCGACCGCCTCGCCCCTTCAAAACGGCGCGCGATGCGGCGCCTTGACGGCGATTGGCCCGGTTTTTCGGCATAACGATGCGCATTGGACGTGGTTGGCGCACCGCGTCAGTATTACGATTGCTCGAACTCGTAATATGCCGGACGCTTCCTTCAGCGATTTTGGAGGGAGCCGCTGATGAGTGTCGTGTTCACCCGCAAGCGTTTCATCGCGGCCATGGCCGTTTCGTGCCTGGCGCTGGCCTCGTGCGGGCCCAAGGCCGGCGACAAGGCCGCGCCGGCGTCCGCCCCGGCCGCGGCGGCCAAGACCGACTACAAGATCGGATGGACGATCTATGCCGGATGGATGCCGTGGGCCTACGCCCAGCAGTCGGGCATCGTGAAGAAGTGGGCGGACAAGTACGGGCTGACGATCGAGCTCGTGCAGATCAACGACTACGTGGAGTCGCTGAACCAGTACTCGGCCGGCAAGCTGGACGGCGTCACCGCCACCAACATGGACGCCCTGACCGTGCCGGCCGCCGCCGGTAAGGACACCACCGTGGTGATGATCGGCGATTACTCCGACGGCAATGACGGCTTGGTGCTGAAGAACGGCGCCACCCTGGCCGAGCTGAAGGGCCGCCCGGTCAATCTCGTCGAGCTGTCGGTTTCACACTACCTGCTGGCCCGGGCGCTGGAGAAGGCCGGGTTGAAGATGAGCGACATCAAGACGGTCAATACTTCCGACGCCGACATCGTCGCCGCGTTCGGCGCGCCGGAGACCAAGGCCCTGGTGACTTGGAACCCACAGCTGTCGGAAGTGAAGAAGGCGCCGGGCGCGACCGAGGTCTTCAACAGCTCGATGATCCCGGGCGAGATCCTCGACGGTCTGATGGTCAGCACCGACGCCCTGAAGGCCAATCCGAACTTGGGCAAGGCCCTGACCGGCATTTGGTACGAGACCATGGCCCTGACCGTGGCCCAGACGCCGGAAGGCAAGGCCGCGCGCGAGCAGATGGCCAAGCTGTCCGGCGCGGACCTGGCCGGCTTCGAGGGTCAGCTGAAGACCACGCACCTCTATGCCGATCCGAAGTCGGCCCTGGCGGCGACGGTCAGCCCGGACCTCGTCACCGCCAACGACCGGGTGCGCAAGTTCAGCTTCAGCATGGGCCTGTTCGGCCAGGGGGCGAAGTCGGTGGACGACATCGGCATCAGCTTCCCGGGCGGCAAGACGCTGGGCGATCCCAACAACGTCAAGCTCCGCTTCGACCCGACCTATGTGCAGCAGGCCGTGGACGGCAAGCTCTAGAGATCCGGTGCGTCCTCGCCCGTCGGCGGGGACGCGCGAACTTCCCGTGCTGGACGAAGACCGAACATGCGCCTGTTAAACGTCAGACCCCGGGGCGGTCTAGCTTTCCTGCTGGGGGCCTTGCCGCTGCTGGCGGCGGCGCTGATCTACCTGATGGCCTCGCAGGCCCGTCACGCCGACAATCCGCGCGACAAGCTGCTGCCCACGCCTCAGGCCATGGTCGAGGCGGTCCAACTGATGGCCAAGGTCGATCCGCTGACCGGCCATGCGCCGCTGCTGGTCGACACCGCCGCGAGTCTGGAGCGCATCGGTCTGGCGCTCCTGATCGCCACAGCGCTCAGCCTGATCCTGGGTCTTGGCCTGGGCCTCCTGCCATTGCTGCGCGCCAAGTTCGGACCCCTGGTGGCGGTGATCGCGGTGATCCCACCTATCGCCGTGCTGCCGATCCTATTCATCGTCTTCGGCCTGGGTGAAGCCGCCAAGATCGCCTTGATCGTGATCGGTGTGACCCCGGTCATGGTCCGCGACCTAGCCGCTCATGTCGCGGCGATCCCCGAAGAGCAACTCGTGAAAGCCCAGACCCTGGGCTCCAGCACCTGGCAGCTCGCCTTGCGTGTGGCGCTGCCTCAGGCCATGCCGCGGCTGATCGACAGCCTGCGCCTGTCGTTGTGCCCGGCCTGGGTCTACTTGATCTCGGCCGAGGCGATCGCCGCCGACGTGGGCCTGGGCTACCGCATCTTTCTGGTCCGCCGGTACCTGTCGATGGACATAATCCTGCCCTACGTCGCCTGGATCTCGATCCTGGCGGTGGCGATGGACATGACGCTGAGGCTGGTGGCCCGCCGCACCTATCCGTGGGCCTATCCGGAAAGGGGGCGCTGATGGGCGGCCTGCTGACCTTCCGCAGCGTCTGGGTGGAGTACGGCGACAAGGTCGTGCTCGAGAACGTCGACCTGTCGATCGCCGAGGGCAGCTTCGTCTCGATCGTCGGACCTTCCGGCGCGGGCAAGAGCACCTTCCTGCGACTGATCATCGGCCAGGAGAAGCCCTCGCGTGGCGCGATCGACCTGGACGGCGAGAAGCTTCGCGCAGAGCCGGGTCCCGATCGCGGCGTGGTGTTCCAAAAGTATTCGGTGTTCCCGCACCTGTCGGCCCGCGACAACGTCGCCTTCGGCCTGGACTGCGCCGGCTCGCCGTTCCTGGGGAAGCTGTCGGGCGCGCGACGTCGCAGGGCGCTCGAGGAGGCCGACGCCATGCTGGCCGCCGTCGGCCTGGCAGACAGCGGCGATCTCTATCCGGCCAAGATGTCGGGCGGCATGCAACAGCGCCTGGCCATCGCCCAGGCCCTGATCAGGAAGCCCCGCATCCTGCTGCTGGACGAGCCGTTCGGCGCCCTAGATCCCGGCGTTCGCCTGGACATGCACGAGCTGATCACCGGCCTTTGGCGCGACAACGGCCTCACCATCATGATGGTCACCCACGACATCAAGGAAGCCTTCAAGTTGGGCACCCGGGTACTGGCCTTCGACAAGCGCCGCCGTGACCCGCACGCACCGCACCGTTACGGCGCGACGGCCGTCTACGACTTCCCGCTGGACAAGCCGGGTGCGGTAGGACCGGAAGCCCTGGCGGGCCTCGATCTGACGCCCAAGCCGCCCGTTCCCGCCCTGTGAGGGGAGGGCCGGTGGCGGCGCTGCTTGCCCCGGCCTGACCGGTTCGGGATCTGTCGCGCCCCGTGGAGGCGCAGGACGCGTGCTCGGCGCGGGGAGGGCCCTCTTCCCGCTATGGGGAAGGTGATCACGAAGCGATCCATAAGGGGGCAAGTGCGCTGGTGGGACCTAGGCCAGCGATGCGATATATGCCCGCCAGCCTCCGAGATGCGTGATGTCCGTCGCCCCGTCCAGAGCCCGCGGCTCGGCCACGAAGCCCTTCACCGAGGTCCCATCCTCCAAGGTCACCGTCCCGATCGCCAGCGGCGCGGGCACCTCGGCCGTGAAGCTGCCGAACGCCTCGACGTCCAGTTCGTAGACCTCGACCAGGATCGACGTCCCTCCGTCGCCGACATGGACCAACGCCGGCTTGGGTGGGGTCGAGTTGGCGATGGCGTAGAGCTTGTACGCCGGCGCGGTCCTGGTCGCCGTGACCAACCGGGCCTCGCGCGAGGTCAGTTGCCAATGCAGGGGCATGCCGCCCAGGTGCGCGCCGACCACGGCCAGCTTCACGCCGGGCTTGTGGGGCGTCAGGTCCAGCGGGGGCATGTCGGCCATGGGGTAGGTCTCCAGATAGCGAGCGGCCAGATCCAGCAGGGCGCGGTCGGCGAAGGCGGGGCCGATCAGGGTCACGCCGAAGCCCGTCCCGTCGGCTCGGAAGCCGGCCGGAACCGCCAGGGCGGAAAGGTCCAGCAGGTTCACGAAGTTGGTGTAGAGGCCGAGATTGGCGTTGAGGGCCAGCGGTTCGGCCTTGAGTTCTTTCAGCCGGTAGATGGTCGGTGTCGTGGGCAGGAAAAGGACGTCGGCGACGTCCCAGATCGCCTCGGTCGCGCGGCGATGGCCCTCCAGGGCGTAGAGGCCCCGGAACGTCTCGACGCCGGTGGTCGCCAGGCCGCCCTGGACGATCGCCCGCACGGTGGGCTCGATCGCGCTCGGCGAGCCGCGCAGGAGGGGTTCGACGGCGGCGGTGCGCTCGGCCACCCACGGGCCGCTGTAGAGCAGCTTGGCCACGTCCAGCAGCGGGGCGATGTCGACCTCGACCGCGACACCGCCCGCCGCCTCCAGCCGGGCTACGGCGGCGGCGTAGAGCGTCTCGGCCTCGCCGTCGCCGAAGAAGATCCGTTGCGCGGGGAGCGGGACCGCGAACCGCAGGCCGTCCATCGGGAGGGAGGGCGGAATTTCGGGCGCCCGCCGCGAATAGTCGTCTTCCGGATCGAAGGCGGCCAGCACCTCATCCACCCGCGCCGCGCCGGAGAGATCAGCGGCGAAGACGCTGATGCAGTCCAGCGACCGGCAGGCGGGAACGAGACCTCGCGTGCTCCACCGGCCCTTGCTGGGCTTGAGGCCCACCAAGTGGTTGAACGCCGCCGGGACCCGGCCCGAACCGGCTGTATCTGTACCCAGGGAGAAGGCGACGAGGCCGGCGGCGACCGCGACGGCCGAGCCCGAACTTGACCCGCCACTGACGAAGGCCTGGTTGAACACGCAGCGCGGCGCGCCGTAGGGACTGCGTGCGCCGACCAGGCCCGTGGCGAACTGGTCCAGATTGGTTTTGCCGATTAGCACCGCCCCCGTTGCGAGCAGCTGTTCGACCACCGTGGCGGAGCGGCTCGGCGTATAGGCAAAGGCCGGACAGGCGGCGGTGGTCGGCCAGTCGTCGACGTCGATATTGTCCTTTACCGCGAAGGGGACCCCGGCCAGAGGCAGGGTCTCGCCGGCGGCGATGCGGGCGTCCACCGCCCGGGCCTGGGCCAGGACGACCGCGGAGGGAAAGCGCAGGGTCCAGACCTGGGGCTGGATCAGGTCGTACTCGGCGACCGCGTCGAGGGCGGCCTGGGCGACCTCGACAGCGCTGGCGCCGCCGTTCACGGCCTCGACGATGGCTTCGACGGAAAGACGCTCGAAACTCACGCGGCGGCCTCGAGGTCCGGGGTGACGGCGATGACCGGCGCCCCCGCGGCGATCGACTGCGAGGGCTGGGCGTAGACCGCGCTGACGACGCCCGCGACCGGCGTGGAGACATCGCATTCGGCCTTCATGGCCTCGATGATCGCGATGACTGCGCCGGCTTCGACCCGTTGGCCGGGCTCCACCAGCACCTTCCAGACATTGCCGCCCAGCGGAGCCTCGACGAGGTCGGCTCCCGTCGGGACTTCCACGGCCTCGGTCTCGTCTTCGGCGTCGGCGACGTTGGACAAGGCCTCGACTCGCGCAAACTCGCCCCTGGTCTCCCAGTCGGCGCGCTCGGCGTCGAAGGCGGCCTGGCGCGTCGCCTGAAAGGCGGCGATGCTGTCGGCGTTCTCGGCCAGCATCTTGCGGTAGTCCGAGAGCCGGAAGGTCTCTTCCTCGATGCGGATCTGGCGACGGCCCAGCGGGAAGTCGCGCCGCCATTCGACCAGTTCTTCGGCGCTGACCGGGAAGAAGCGGATCTGGTCGAAGAAGCGCAGCAGCCACGGCTTGCCATCGGTGAAGGCCTCGGTCTGCCTCCAGGTGTTCCAGACCTGGATCGTCCGCCCGAACAACTGGTAGCCGCCCGGTCCCTCCATGCCGTAGATGCACATGTAGGCCCCTCCGATACCGACCACGTTGGGCGGCGTCCAGGTGCGGGCCGGATTGTACTTGGTGGTCACCAGGCGGTGGCGTGGATCGACCGGGGTGGCGACCGGCGCGCCCAGATAGACATCGCCCAGGCCCATCACGAGGTAGCGGGCGTCGAAGACGATTTTCTGAACGTCATCAATGCTGGACAAGCCATTGACCCGGCGGATGAATTCGATGTTGTCCGGACACCAGGGCGCGTCGTCGCGCACGGCTTGCATGTACTTCTCGATCGTCTGGTAGATCGCCGGGTCCTTCCAGGACAGCGGCAGGTGAACGACGCGCGAGGGGATCTCGAAATCGTCCAGCCCGCCCAGCCGGTCCTCGGCGGCGGTCAGGATCTCCAGTAGCCGGGCCTGAGTCAGGCGACGGCTGTCGTAATGGACCTGCAGCGAGCGGATGCCCGGCGTCAGGTCGATGACGCCCTCCGGCGCCTGGGCCTGAAGGTCCAGTAACAGCGCATGGATGCGCAGGCGCAGCTCCAAGTCCAGGACGATGGGGCCATACTCGACCAGCAGGTGCTGGTCGCCCTGGCGGCGGTAGAGGACGCGGGGGCGATGACCGTCCTGCGGCAGCTCTCGAAGGATAGGGCTGGTCTGCTCGTCCACCGGCGGCGGAGCGGGAAGGGGGAGAGCCGCGAGGTCGGCGATCAGCGCTTCCTGGACCTCCAACGCCGCAGTGGCGCCCGCGTCATCGACCACGGCGAAGCGGACTGTATCGCCGGGCGCCAGTTGCCCGGCCTTCCAGAGGTCGGCCTGGATGATCACGAACGGACAGACGAAGCCGCCCAGCGACGGGCCATCCGGACCCAGGATGATCGGCATGTCGCCGGTGAAGTCGACAGCCCCGATGGCGTAGGCGTTGTCGTGGATATTGGACGGGTGCAGCCCGGCCTCGCCGCCGTCCCGTCGCGCCCATTCGGGCTTGGGGCCGATCAGGCGAACGCCCGTGCGGTTGGAATTGTAGTGCACCTTCCAGTCCGTACCGCCGATCATGGCGACGTCGGCCGGGGTGAAGAAGTCCGGCGCGCCGTGCGGCCCGGCCAGGACGCGGATGGTCCAGGCCTTGGTCAGTTCGGGACGCAAGCCGTTGGCCAGCGCCGAGGAGGCGACGGCGCCGGTCGGCTCCAGAAGGCGCAGGGCGTCGCCGGCCGTCAGATTTCGCCCCGCGTGCCCGCCGAAACCGCCCAGGGTGAAGGTTGAGCGGCTGCCCAGATAGGCTGGCACGTCCAGCCCGCCCTGGAAGAGGAGGTAGCCGCGCAGGCCGGCCTCGACGGCGCGGCCGATCTTCAGCACTTGGCCGGCGGCGACCGCGAACGGCGCGTAGGGTTCGGCCGGAACGCCGTCCAGGCGGGCGTCAAGGTGCGCGCCGGTCAGGCATACGACAGCCGGGCGATTGAACTTCAGGGTCGGTCCGAGGGCGGTGATCTCCAGTCCAGCGGCGTTTTCGTCGTTGCCCAGCAGACGATTGCCCAGCCGGAACGACAAGGCGTCCATCGGTCCGGACGGTGGCACGCCGACGTTCCAATAGCCCTGGCGACCCGGCCAGTCTTGCACCGTGGTGGCGGGGCCGCCGCTGAGCACCTGGATGGTGTCGGGCGTCCAGACCACGGTCTCCAGGGCGCGCGTCGAGACCTGCCCGGTGACGAAGGGTTCGCTGCGGACCACGGCCCTCAGCCAGTCGAGGTTGGTCTCGATGCCGGCGAGGCGCGTCTCGTCCAGCGCTTGCCGCAAGGCGACCACCGCCGCCTCGCGATCGGGCGCGGTCACGATCAGCTTGGCCAGCATCGGGTCGTAGAAGGCGCTGACCTCGGTCCCGTCGACCACCCAGCCGTCTGCGCGGACTCCGTTCGGGAAGGCGACCTCGGTGAGCACGCCGGAACTGGGCCGATAGTCCTGGGCCGGATCTTCGGCATAGAGACGCACCTGGATCGAGGCGCCCCTGGCCTGGGGGGGCGGAGCGTCGAGGAAGGCGAAGTCGCCGGCCGCGCCGCGCACCATCCACTCGACCAGGTCGACGCCGGTGACCTGCTCGGTCACGCCGTGCTCGACCTGCAGGCGGGTGTTGACCTCCAGGAAGAAGAAATCGTCACGGTCGGCGTCGTACAGGAACTCGACCGTGCCCGCGGATTTGTAGTTCGCCGCCGAGGCCAGGCGCACGGCGGCGTCCAGCAGCGCCGCTCGTGTCGCGGCGGGCAGGCCGGGGGCGGGTGTCTCTTCGACGACCTTCTGATTGCGGCGCTGCAGGGAGCAGTCGCGCTCGCCCAGGGCCACGACCTTGCCGGCCCCGTCGCCGAACACCTGCACCTCGACGTGGCGGGCCTTGCGGACGTAGCGCTCCAGAAAGACGCCGCCGTCGCTGAAATTGCCGGTCGCCAGGCGCTGGACGGCCGCGAAAGCCTCCTCGACCGCCCCGGCGGTTTCGCAGACCCGCATGCCGATGCCGCCGCCGCCGGCCGTGGCCTTCAGGATCACCGGAAAGCCGATACGTTCAGCGGCCGCCAGGGCGGCGGCCGGATCGACCAGAAGGTCGGTGCCGGGCGCCAGCGGCACGCCATGGGCCTGGGCAAGGTCCCGCGCCGTGTGCTTGAGCCCGAACGCGCGGATGTTGTCCGCCGTTGGGCCGATGAACGCGACGCCCGCTTCCGCGCAGGCCTCCGCGAACCCGGCGTTCTCGCTGAGGAAGCCATAGCCGGGGTGGATCGCCTGGGCGCCGGCGGCCTTGGCCGCCGCCAGCACCAAGTCGCCGCGCAGGTAGCTTTCGGCGGCAGGGGCGGGACCCAGGCGCACGGCCTCGTCGGCCAGGGAGACGTGCAGCGACCCGACGTCGGCGTCGCTGAACACCGCCACGGACTTCACGCCCATGGCCCTTAGCGTGCGGATGATACGGCAGGCGATGGCGCCGCGATTGGCGATCAGGACCTTGTCGAACATGGCGGGGTCCTATTGGGCGATGATCATGCGCACGGGCGTCGGATCGAAGCCGTTGCAGGGGTTGTTGATCTGCGGGCAGTTGGAGACCACCACCACCACGTCCATCTCGGCGCGCAGGTCGACATAGAGGCCAGGCGCGGAAATGCCGTCGACGATGCCCAGCGCCCCGTCCGCCTCGACAGGCACGTTCATGAACCAGTTGACGTTGCCGACCATGTCGCGTTTCCCACGCCCCTGGGCGGCGTTGGCGACCAGGAAGTTCTCGACGCAGGCGTGCTGGGCCTTGGTGTGGTGGCCGTAGCGCAGGGTGTTGCTCTCGCACGAGCAGGCCCCGCCGATCGTGTCGTGATAGGCCACGGCCGTCGCGGTCACCGTCATCATCGGCGAACCTTCGTTGGACAGCAGCACCGAGCCCTCGCGCAGGAAGATGTTCTTCTGGGCGGCGATGGTGTCCTGCGCGCTGTAGCGTTCGGCGTCGTCGGCGGCGCTATAGGCCAGGAAGTCGACGGCCTGGTTGCCCTCCAGGTCGACGATCCGCAGGGTCTGGCCGGCCCTGACCGTGTGCAGCCAGGGCGCGCGGGCCGGGACGACCTCGTCATGGACAATGCTGGTCAGGGCAGGGGGGGCGAACGCCATGGCGAGGGTCCTCAGCGCGAGAAGTAGTCTTCGACGTTCAGGAAGGCGCGCAGGCCTTCGGGCGTCGCGTTGCGGATCGGGTCGTCGGCCGGCGTGACCGGGCCTCGCCAGGCGGTGGCGCGCACCGGGGTCGAGGCGTAGGCCTCGCGCGGGTCCAGCACGTGCGGGCAGTTGGCCAGCACCACGATCAGATCCATTTCGGCGCGCAGGGTCAGAGACCGCCCGGGCGGATAGGGGCCGACGTCAATCACCGTCTCGCCGCCCTGGCCGACGCGGACCTCCTTGAAGAGGTTGAGGCAGGGATGGATGTCCTTGCGCCCCAGGCCGAACTTGGCCACGCCCAGCGAGAAGCGGTCGCGAGCGTTGGGATGGGCGCCATGGTTGAAGCCGTCGCCATACTTGCGGGCGTTGCTGGCCTGGTTCGAGGCGCCGCAGAAGGCGTCGTGCGTGCCGGCCTCGTCCTCGACGATGCTGGCCAGCACCCGGCCCATGTCGGACAGCAGCAGGCGGCCTTGGCCCAGATAGCCGTTCCACTGGACCTTGAGGGTGTCGGCGATGTTGAGGCGCTCGATCGGACGCTCGGCGTTGAAGATCAGCAGCGAGACGGCCGCGTCGCCGGCGAGATCAGTCAGGCGCAGGCGCGCGCCCCGGGCGATCTGGCGACTGGCGTAGCCGCCCGGCGCGAGGATTTCGTCCCAGACCACGTCGGCGGCCGCAACGCCCGGCGGCAAGTCGACGGCGGCGCTGGCCGGCACGGTCGGCATGGCCTCGACGCGCGTCCCTGCCTGGGCGCGGGCATGGGCCTGGGCGGCGTAGGGGGTGGCGGTGTCGCTCAAGGAGACTCTCCGTCGGGCTCGTCGCCGTGGAAGTGCAGCGGCGGCAGCAGGGCGGTGGTGGTGACGAGTTTGATCTGCTGGACGCCGCGCACCTTGCGCAGGTCGTCGCACAGCTGCTGGAGGCGTTCGGCGGGGCCCTGGACCAGCAGGACCTCCATGGCCTGGTCGTCTTCGAGGAAGACATTCTGGGCCGAGATCACTTCCTTGACGTAGCCCAGCTGGGTCTGGGCCAGGGCGTGGCGGACGCGCCCGCTCTCGGCGCGGTAGATCAGGGTGATCGTGCCGGCCAGCACCGCGTCAGGGCGCTCGCCGCTGTGCTCGGCCAACTCGTGCCGGATCAGCTCGGCGATCATCTGCGAGCGGCTGGGCAGGCCGCGTTCGGCGACCATGGCGTCGAGTTGGATCATCAACTCAGCCGGCAGGCTGATGCTCAGGCGGGCCAGGGTGGAGGAGGACGTATCCATGTCGGCATCCCATCGGCAATATTACGAAGAATGCAAACAGTAATACTAGCGAGATGTGTGGATGAGCCGTGGCGCCTCAGATTTGAGCGACAGGCGTATGATCCTTGCGCACCCATTTCAGCGTGGAGACCACCGGGATCAAATACCCAGCGGGTCTTTGGCCAGCTCGGTTGAAAGGTTTGGAAGAAAGCAGCTAGACCGCCGTGCGGCGACGACGGCCGGTCCGCTGCGCGATGTGAAAGGCGGAGAGCCTGTTCGACGCGCCAGACCGCCTCCTAACCATCCAGGCCGGCCTCGATGCGGCAGACCACCCCTTCCGGCGCGAAATCGATCCGCGCCTTGCCCGACATTTCAGCGGCCACGCACCGCTCGATCAGCCGCGAGCCGAAGCCGCGGCGGGTCGGGACGGTGACCGGCGGACCACCGGACTCGGTCCAGGTCAGGGCCAGGCGCGCGCCGTCGGGGCGGGGCGTCACGGTCCAGTCGATCCGCACCTGGCCGTCCGGCGCCGATAGGGCCCCGTACTTGACCGCATTGGTGGCCAGTTCATGCAGGGCCATGGACAGCGACAGGGCCATGCGCGGCGACAGCCACACCGGCGGGCCCGAGAACACGAAGCAGCCGGGCCCGCCGTGCAGGTTTCGCAGCCGGTCGAGCACGTCCTCCATCTCGGCGCCCTCCCAGTTCTCGCGGGTCAGGATGTCGTGCGCCTCGGCCAAGGCCATGATCCGGGCTGTGAAGGCCTCCTGGGCCTGGGGCAGGGAGCGGGCGGTGTTGAAGGTCTGGGCGGAGATCGCCTGGATGGTGGCCAGGGTGTTCTTCACCCGGTGGTTCAACTCGTTGACCATCAGCCGCAGGTGCAACTCGGCCCGCTTGCGCTCGGTGATATCGACCGTAGCCCCGACCACCCGCAGCGGCTGACTTGACTCGTCGAAGAAGGCCCGCCCCTTGGCGGCGATCCAGCGCTCGATCCTGTCGTCGCGGCCGATCGTCCGATACTCGACGTCATAGTCGCCGCCGTTCACCGGGTCCATGGCCCGCATCAGGGACCTCCATGTGGCCTCACGGTCCTCGTCGTGCATGACGGCGAAGAAGTCCTCGAGGATGACGGGGGCGCCGGGCTGTATGCCGAACATCGCATAGCAGCGCTCGCTACAGACCAGCGCGCCGGTGTTGGGATTGTAGTCCCAGGTGCCGACATTGCCCGCGTCGACCGCCAGGGCCAGGGTCGCCTCCTGAAGGAGCATGCGGGCGGCGGCTTCCTTGCGCTCAGTGACGTCCCTGACGACTCCGACGAAGCGCACGCACCGCCCGTCCTCGAAGAAGGCGCGGCCGAAGGTCTCGACCCAGCGCGGGGTGTTGGCGCCGTTGCGCTGGATGCGGTATTCGCAGTTGACGCGGCCGTCGCCGGCCGGGTCCATCGCAGCCCGCACCGCCTCCCGAACCGATGGCAGATCGTCGGGGTGCACCTGGCGCTCGAACACTTCGACGGTGTTCTCGACCTCCTCGGGTACGCCGAAGATCTCGCGGCAACGCTTGTCCCAAAAACGTTGACCGGTGGGGGGGGAGTGGTCCCAGCGGCCCAGGCCGGCGGCGTCGACAGCGATGCGCAGGTTGGCCTCGGCGACCTCCAGGGCCGCCTCGATCCGTTTGCGTTCGGTGACGTCGACCATCACGCCGCGATGGCGAACCGCCTGGCCCTTATCGTCGTGATAGACCCGGCCGCGGACCTGCACCCATTTCACGGTGCCGTCGGCCTGGACCAGCCGGTAGTCCTCAAGGAAGCTGCTGGTGGTTTTCAGGGACCTGCGGCTCGCGGTCAGCATGCGGGCGAGGTCGTCGGGATGCACCGCCGCCAGGGCCTCGGCGATCGGCACGCCCCGGGCGGCGCGTTCCGGCGATAGGTTGTGGAGCGTGGCGTAGCGGCCATCGCCATAGAGCTTGTCGGCGACGATATCCCAGTCCCAGGTGCCCACGCCGCTGGCCGCCTGCAGGGCCAGCTGATAGCGCTCCTCGCTGGCGCGCAGGGCCTGTTCGGTGCGCACCCGCTGGGTGGTCTCGATCAGGATGAGCAGCACGCCGCCGACCCCGCTGGCCGTTGTGCTGTCGGGAATGGGGCTGAGCGTGAGGTTGAAATAGCCCTGCTCGACGATGTCGCCGGCCCGGCGCACCAACATCGGCAGATCTTCGCTGTAGAGACCCTGGGCTTCGCCATTCAACACCAACCGTTGCGAGCCCTCCAGATCGACCTGTGTGCCCCAGGCGAATTGCGCGAAGCTCTTGCCCAGCCCGTCGGGGTGATGTTCCCGCAGGATCGGGCCGTAGGCGTCGTTATAGATCAGCACCAGCTCCTGACCCCACCGCAGGGCCATGGGGAAATTGGTGGCGGTGATCATCTCGACCGCCAGCTTCAGGCTAGGGGACCAGGCGTCGCGAGGACCCAGGGGCGTGGCGGCCCAGTCGAAGGCCCGAATCCGCGCGACCATGTCGCCGTACGGAATCTGATCGATGGTGCGATCCTGATCGCGGATGTCCATTTCCGCGTTCCTTTCAGCCGCGCGTCTGCGACGGCCAAGGCGCACCATGACCCCATGAAAGCGGGGTTTCAAGCCGCGTGGCGCCGATCAGGAGAGCTGGGCTAAAGAAAAAGGCCGCTCCCACCCCCGGAGCGAAAAATGGTATTTATATCAATTAGATAGTATCAATTAGCCGGGCGCTGGGAGCTGGGATACGCGGCGGATATAGGACGGCCAGATAGTTTGCGGTTGGTTGTCTCGAGGCGGACGGCGATAGGCTGAAATTGCGTGAGACGGCTGATGTTCCCCGGTCGACACGGCGTGAGCCCGAGGGCATCCGGCGACTCCGTCCAATTCGTCTGCCGGCAATTCAATTTCCGGCTCACCTTAGGACGTTTGAAGATCTGGTGCTGGGGGTTGCGAGCGGGTGAGGCGGTGGATCGTTCGATTTGGTCACTGACCGACGGACTGGGGCAGGGGGCGCCATGTCCTACTCGACCTCTCGGACTTCCTGCTTCACGGCGCCCCCGCTGGGGTCGGGGTCAGAGGCGCTCTTGCCTCGTGGTTCGACCATCCCGACGATCAACCGTAGCCAGATTTTCGGGGAGCCAGGCCAGGAAGGGGCGTGCTGGGCCGATTGACCGCCCCGTGGCGGGCCCGGGTGCTGTCGGCAGTGGCTCAGATCGTTATTCGGCCGGATAAATATTAAGAGCCTGGCGCTGCATGGATTTGGCAAAGGTCACTTCCTTGGTCTTGCAGATCTGAAAGCTCAATCGACCAAGAGGCTGAATTACCTCGCTTTATGCGCGTCAGATGATCCGCTCATGATGTTGATGTGCGTCACGAACGCCCACGAGGGAAACATGCTTGCGAAGGACTCGCATCGGTGGCCGAGGGCCATGCGCGAGAGAATGGCGGCAGCGGCTTGGGCCGCGCTGGCCAAGCAGGCCTAGGTCGCCAATGTCGTCCAAAAACATTCGGCATATATCACGCGGATTCGCTTTCGGTTGGTCGCGGCCGCGCTGCGCAACGTCGGCGCAATCGCGGTCGGCTTGGCTGGTGGCTGGATGATCCTGACGCTTTCTTTTCGCTGGGATCTCGCGCTTGCAACGATGGCGGGCCTCGGGCTGGTAATTTTGAGCTTCTTGCTCGTGCCATACTACGCCGAGCCGCCGGAATAACGGCGTCGAGTGGCCCGCTTTGCCCGCCGGCCTGTGCAAACATCTTCGCCCGTTGCAACGATCTCAGACAGCGGCCGTGGCGCGGCCGGCGGTTTGCAAGGATCTCGGAAACCTCAGAGCAGCGGCTGTAGCGTGGCCAGAAGTTCTGATAATATTACTTAGGCGGTTTATGGCTGTAGCGGCCGGATGTGTCACTGATGTCACTGACTCCAAACTCTGCGAGTCGCACGCCGGTTGTCACCGGTTGCCCCAACGTTCCGCCCTTTCGCGATTTCCGGCTCCAAACCTTGCGACCGGCTGACTCCATTTATTGCGACTACCCAGGTGCCGAAAATCAAGCCTGTACCGTCGAGCCGTTTGTGAGATGCTCTTGCGATGGCCAATCGCTTTCGCATGCGTAGCCCGTTTGGAAAATCGCCGGCGCACATCACGCGGCTGCGGATCCGGATGTTCGCTCAGATGATCCGGAACGTCGGCGTCGTCATGTTCGGGCTCTGCGCCGGCTGGATGGTGATGACGCTGGCTTTCAGCTGGAACCTGACGCTAGGCGCCGTCGTCGGTCTCGCGCTGTTTCTTCTGGGCTACGGGCTGATCCCGTTCTACGCCGAGCCAGACACCGACCTCTGAGCTAGTAAACGTAGCCGCCAATGGCGCCCACTGCGGCGGCGTAGGTCCAGCGCCGCCTTAGGTCCGACGGCCATGCCAAGGATCGCTCGTTGAGCTGTAGGATAGCATTCCTAGGCAGCTCCATCGTCAGCAAGAAAAGCGGATCCGGCGCGGCATGGGCAAACAGGCTCTGCCAGCCTTTGATCTTGGTGTGTCGATAGCGCAGCAAAAGCCAGTTTGGCCCTAACGGCGACGTCTTGTCGTTGAGAGCTGGATCGCCCGGCTCCGCCAGCACCAGCAATGCCAAGCGGACGTACAACAGCCGTGTTGCTGCATCGATGTCGGTCCAGCAGTCCTCGGTCATATGATTGCTGCCGGTGAACGAGCGCCGCTGGAATATCGGCTGCTCCAGCAACGCAACCAGGGCGCCGGCGGCCGGGTCCCTCATTCTGGTCGTCAGGGCGTCGATGACATCGCGCACGGCCCACCGAAGGCGAAGCCGCTTCTCAAGGGCCGTGGCTTTGCCGCTGTCGTCCAATGCCTGGAACACTCGGGCGATCATTCCTGGATCGTCGAACTCCACGATATCCAGCAAGTTGTCGCGTGGTTCGACCGGCTCGACGCCGTCGCCAAACAGGGTGAGATCGCTGGCTATTTTGATCCTGGAATTGCCGTGCGGAACCAACGGCGCGTTGTGGGCGCGACAGAAGGTCGACAGGGGATGGATCCAGGCCCGCCTGACGTAAGGCGCCCTCCCCTGCGTCTGGTCCTCTTGCAGACACGCTGGGCAAACGGCCCAGCAGTGCGGCGGCTTCAGGCCCGCTCGCATCGGGTGCGCGGCCAGGTCGGCCGGCGCTAGCGCAGCCAATTCCGCTGCATCGACACGTGTCATCGCCGCCAGGCGCGGGAGCAGCGTGGCGTGCCCCCGATCCAATCCGGACAACGGCCCGCCGATCTCGCGCTCCAATTCATCCACGGTCAGCAGATGGGCATCAGCCGTTCGGACGAGCCAGGAAGACAAGGCCTCGTCGTTTTCCCGCGGCGGTGCGAGGACCGAAATATCCCTTGGCGGGCCCAAAGTGTCAGCCATCTTCGTCACGCCGCCGACGTAGGGCTACAGCCTCGATCAGGGCGGCCGAAAGGCATTCCTCGCGGTCCAAAGCTGCGATGGCCGCACGCTCCAAAAGCCGAAACATCTGACCGATCAACGAACGGGAGTGGAGGAGAAGGGTCTCCATAAGCTCACGATCAACGACGGTCGACTTTCGAAGCGGCAAAAACGCGATCCGCGCCTTCACCGCCTCGACGGCCCAACGCTCCTTCTTCGTCCACATGGGCAACGCGACGATGTCGAATCGCTCCTCAAGGTGTGGATCTGACTGGATCAGCGCTTTGGCTTCGCCCGAGCCAAAGCCAGCCAAGCTTATCGAAAGTTGGTTGGAGATATATTTGAGGACGTTGAGAACTGTCCGCTGATCCCTTGGGCGAAGCTCCGTCGCCCGTTGCAACTCATCGAAGATGATCAGTCGGACATCGCGAGCACGGAGATGGCGCAACACCATGACCTTGACCATACCCATGACCAACAACGTCGGCTTTCAGAATCTGGCGCACGTGGTGCTTCATTTCGAGAATGCCGAGCCGGATCTGGGGCGCAAAGGGTTCCAGCCCGAGTATGCTCAACTGGCCGAGAAAATCTCTGTCTCGGCGGTGACGGCGTTTCGAGGTCGCTACAATCTTCTCCGCAAACCTGGTGTGGCAAAGATCTTCAACGATGAGCTGAAAATCGATCAATGGATCCGGAAGCAGGAGGAGCATGAGACTACCCACGCCCTAGCCATAAAGGGGGCGGGGCTGTTCATGCCGACCGAGGAGTTGCCCATTCGATCAGAACCTCTGGTTGAACAGGATGTCGTCGCACTGTTCAACCAGATGCTGTCCTCCGGTCTTGTCCGAGGCATTCATCTCATCGCCAGTAGCCAGTACAATCAGTACGACGGCCTTTATCGGGTGCGAATGGAGCCCCCGTTCGCGAAGTTCATCTATGCCCCAAACAACCCCTTGGGCATCGACTCGGATGTGTTTACCGGCGACACACCCATGGCCACCAAGACGAAAGTTCTTGAGTATAAATACACGCTGAATGGCCTTGTCGAAGAACTTCAATCAGGCGTGAAAGACATAAATGATATTGGCTTGTTAGTGGCATGGGAAATGGGGGAGAAGTGGCGCGAGATGTTCGACGTCACCTCACTTCTCGATGAAGAAACGCGCCACCATCGGCAGGTGCACGGGACTACACATTCGTTCACCCATTCCGTTTCGGGAGCTCATGCATTCGAAGCTATCATTCTTCATGATCTTGTCCGCTACTTGGACGACCCCGAGGCGGAGCAAGAGCGGCAAAGGGAGAAGCTGAACAGTGACATCTTGGCAGGATGATCCCACTGGCGCTCTGAGCGACCAGATGCACTCCTCGCGATGTGCCTCGATGACGCCAAGTTGTTTCCCAGCTTGATCTTACCGACATAGCTGGACCAAGTGCGATTTCTCAGACCGATAACCTGATCTGAAAGCGGACCTTCCCATCTTCCGCTAAGAGTCAGATCCGGGCCCTGAGCCTCGCTTTGCGCTGTCCGAAAAACGCTGGTTATCAGGACCCCTACCGAAGCGAGACCCCTCCCCTAGCTTCACCTGAACGTGAGGGGTCCGAAAACTGTGTCGCGAAATCAAACGTCGGCGTTTGGTGGTCGGCACGGGTTTTGGGACAATGGACGCATGATCATCGGCTATGCACGCGTCTCGACGGCGGACCAGCGACTCGACCTCCAGGTCGATGCGCTCACCAAGGCTGGCTGCGACCGGATCTTCACGGACCATGCGAGCGGCGGCCGCGGTGATCGGGTCGGCATGACCGACGCGCTATCGCATCTGCGCGCTGGCGACACGCTCATGGTCTGGAAGCTGGATCGGTTGGGACGCTCGGTGCGTCAGCTCGTGGAGTTCACCGCGCAGCTCGAAAAGCGCGGCGTTCAGTTCGCAAGCCTGACGGACGGCATCGACACCGGATCGTCGGCGGGGCGCTTCTTCTTCCACGTCATGGCGGCGATGGCCGAGATGGAGCGGGACCTGATTCGTGAGAGGACCGTCGCGGGCCTAGCCGCCGCCAAGGCACGGGGGCGCCTGGGCGGTCGCCCGGCCAAGTTGACCTCGCAGCAGCTCGGCCATGCCAAGCGACTGCTGGCGGATCCTGAAACGACGGGAGCGGAGGTCGCAAACACGTTGGGCGTCGCGCGATCGACGCTCTACCGATCGCTCGGCAAGACGCCAACCGATCTGCGAAAACGCTACAGGCGTCCCACTAAGGATGGAGTGGGTCCTGTTCGAGGCGCGGTGAGCGGATAGGCCAACGGCGGCCCGAAAAGGCGTAAATAGTTAGTCGCGGATTTTGAAGCCAGCTCTCGCGAGTTTGGGGTCAGTTGCAAGGTTTGAGGTCAATTTTTGATAGGCTCCGGACACGTCAAAAACGTCCTTTTGGCCACTCAGATTTTGAAAGAGGGATATGAAAGCCTCTATCCCTTTTACGCGATAAGCCGCTGAATCCTTTAACAAACGGCCGTTTGCGCTAAGGCCACCAAGTTAGTATCGCAGCACTGCTCGCACGGCATGGATAGGAAAATATTCCTCATCAATTCTCGTCGCAACGACCGAGGTCGGCGACAAAAGTTATCGAGGTCAGAGATTCCCTATACCTTCAAGGCCCAGACAAAATTAGGCGACATTCATCCATAAAAGTTCACCGCGTGAATTACGCCGTGAACATTCCGGATGCGTCGGGGCACGAAGTTGACGTGATTTACAATCAGGAATTCGTCCCCCTCGTCGACGGCCTAGAGAAACTTGATATCCCGACAATAACCGCAACGGGATATATAGATTTCATCGATTGTGATATGGCTTCCAGCGCGGGAACCGAGAAACTCGGCGGATAAATGCGCCTTATTCTCAAGGCGAACTCACCGCTCTTGAGAGGAAAGCGCTACGAACTCAATGCCAAGTTCAAGGCGACGGACTGCTACATATCGAACACCGAGTCCGCAGCCATAACGCCGACGGATCAGGTAGATGTCATTACGTTCAAAATTACACTACCGGCAACCCGACCGGCTAAACGCTGCACATTGTTTCGTTTGGTTGGCGACGATCGGGTGCCAATGCCGGGAAGATACCGTTTTTCGAATGGTCATCTCCTGAAGGCCTCGGTGAATTTTCCTACCCCTTCAGGCATGTATGTTCTTCAGTGGGATTGGTAGTCGGCCAATCTGGAATGAGCGCGCTGGCCCCGACTCCAAAGGCAAACTCCCCTTCCCGCGTCCGCTCGATATGCTGTCAGACGACCACCGAGGGTATCGCGCGACCGGCGTGACGTTGTTGGGCGACGCCGCACACTTGGCCCCGTCCGCCGGCGAAGGCGCGAACTTGGCGTTCTGGATGGCGCCGAACTCGGTCGGCGATCGTGCTCATCTGACGACATCGAAGCCGCGCTCGCCAACTCTTGGCGGCGAAGCGACGCCAAGCGATATGACTGCGCCAGGAGCCGCCATTGGCTTGCCTCCGGAAAGGCGACGTTCAGTGCCCCGGGCGAGAACGACTGGAGCCGAGCAGCATCACACGAAATCTACCGCTGATTGTCTCTGACGCGATCGGAGGCTAGCGTCAGGCCAATAACACGGGGGCGGCATGTCGAAGTCTTACAAGGGGGTCACCCGGCGTCAGGCGGCGGGCGGCGTGATCGGCCTACTGGCGGCGGTCGGGCCCGGATGCGCCCGGGCCGCGCCCGTCTTGGCGACGCCGAAGCTGAACCAACTGGGCTACCTGCCCGAGGCGGCCAAGCGGTTTGTCCTGGCCGTCGCGCCGGGCGACACCGCGGTGGACGCCTTTACTGTCGAGACCTTGACGGGCAAGCGCGTGCTCACGGGGCGACTGGACGTCATGGTCCACGACCTGACCCCCACCGCCGGCGAGCATGTGCGGACAGGCGACTTCTCGGCCCTGACCACGCCCGGCCGCTATCGTGTGAAGGTGGGCGACCTGGCCTCCGCGCCGTTCGGCGTGGCCGAAAGGCTGTACGAGCCGCTGGTCCGCGACGCCGCCCGCGCCTTCTTCCTGATCCGCGCCAGCGTGGCGATCGACGATCCGGTGACCGGCATCCGTCACACGGCCGGCCATCGCGACGAGGCCGCCCTGATAGTCGACGGCCAGGCGCGGGACTTGACCGGCGGCTGGTACAACGCCGGCGACTTCGGCAAGTGGACCCACATGGCGGCGATCAGCGTCAGTCAGATGATGTGGCTGCACGAACTGCGCCCCGCCCAGGCCGGCGCGCTGGCGCTGGGCGTTCCCACCCTCTATCCGGGCCTGCCCGACCTGCTGCAGCAGGCCCGCTGGGGGCTAGAGTGGCTGCTGAAGATGCAGAACCCCGACGGCTCGGTGCTGCACAAGGTCGACTCCGGCCCCAATGTCTACGCATGGGGCCAGCCGCCCGAGCGCGACCCTCATCCGCGCGTGGTCCAGCCGGGCGGCAGTCTCGACGCGGGCGTGTTCGTCGGGGTGACCATGCAAGCGACCCGCGTGTTCGCCTCGCTGGACCATGCCTTTGCCGCGCGTTGCCGCGCTGCCGCCCAGCGCGCCTGGAACTGGCTGGAGGCCAATCCCAAGGTCACGCGCGACGACCTCAACTACGCCGATCCCGACCCGCGCCAGGAAACTTTGTGGGCGACCTGCGAGATGGCGGCGGCCACCGGCGACGCCGCGCTGGGCGTCCGGGCGGCGACGACCTTGAACGACATCGGCGTCTTCCCGTTCTTCTGGCCCTCGCCGCAGGTGCTGGGAGTGATGAGCTTGGCGCGACGTTCCGGCGAGGCCGCCGCCGTGGCCCGCGCAGCGATCATCGAAACGGCCAAAGCCGCCGCGCCTTATGTCCAGGCCGATCCCTACGGCTTCACGGTTCAGCCGGAAGCCTACAGCTGGGGTTCGGTGGAGGTGGTGCTCAACACGGCGGTCATTTGCTTGTTCGCCGCCGAGCTGGGCGAGGTCTCAGCCCGCGACACCGCCCAGCGCCTGCTGGACTACGTGCTGGGCTGCAACGCCCTGGACCACGGCTTCGTCACCGGCCATGGCGAGCGCGCCACGCGGCGTCCCTATCACTGGACGTGCCGGGTCTGGGGCATCGTCATGCCGGGCTGGGCCAGCGGCGGTCCGAACGGTGGAGCACTCGGCGCCGATCCGCGTCTGAAAGCCCTGATCAACGCCAAGACCCCTCCGGCCAAGTGCTTCATCGACGCCTGCGAGAACGACGGCTCTTGGGCCTCTAACGAGGGGCAGACCAGCGAGAATGCGGCGCTGGTGCTGGCGACGGGGTTGTTCGGGTTGTGAGGTCGCCTAGAACGCCCCGCGAGCGCAACCCCTGCCGCCAATCGTGAAGTCCGGATGTCCAGCCGCGTCGCGCCAGGACTGGACGGGCCGTGCCCGCTCGCCGGCGATCGGCTTGCCTGTCTCGACGTCCGTCTCGCCGCGATAGCCGCGCGAGACATCGTACTGCTCGACGATCCGCAAGCCGACGGCGTTTGGCCCAGGCGGATTGTGGCGGGAGAAACTCGACTCGGCGAACGACATGGACGGCGCGCCGAGCAACGCCAGAAGCAGAAAAGCAACACGCATCGCTTCACCCTTTGAACGGGCCAGCCATGGTGTCGAGCGCGCACTGGCCGATCAATGCCGGAGTACGACCTTGCCCTGCGCGCCGGCAGCGACCGCGTGCTGCGCCGCGCCGACCTGTTCCAGCGGGAAAATCTGGGCGATCGGGATGTCCAGCAGGCCATGCGCAGCGGCGTCCAGCGCGGCCGCGTCGGTCCTGTGATAGAGTTCGTGGATGACCACGCGGCCATCGGGATCGGCTCCCTCGGGTACGGGCACGATGCTGAGGGGGGGATAAGGCGCTTGGCCTGCGCTGCGTTCAGAGCGTGGGCTTGCTTGGCGAGGGCGACGGGCTACTGGACGTCCGCGAGCATCGGTCCGCGCGATAGACCCACCTGGTCCAGCGCCCAGGCGCCGCCGCCTTGGACGGCCAGGTAGAGGAAGACGAAGCAGAACAGGATCGCCGGCTCGCCCATGTTGAACGCAGGCCAGAAGCCGTGTGGCGCGTGTGCCATGAAATAGGCCGCGGCCATCTCGCCAGAGGCGACGATGCGGGTCTGGAAGCCGACGATGATCAACACCGAAGCGATCACCTCGATCGCGCCGGCCACGAGCATGAGGGTCGGCAGCGGATAGGTCACGCCCGGGATCGGCGCCGGGAACTGAAGGAACTTCATCCAAGGTCCGGACCTTCATCGACTTCCTGGCCTCGCGAACCGACCGCGCCTAGGGTTCGCCGCAGCGATCAGACGGAGGACCACCCGCCGTCCGAGGCCAGGACCGCGCCGCTGACGTTCTTGGCTTCGTCGCTGAGAAGCCAGGTGATCGCCGCGGCGATATCGTCGGCGTCGGCGAGACCCGGCGCCGCGGCCATCAGCACGGTCATCACCGATTGCAGCCCCTTTTCCGAACGCGGGGTGGCGTCGATCCCGGTGACCACGCCGCCAGGCGCGACTACGTTGACCCGCACGCCCGTGCCTTTGCAGGCGAAGGCGGCGCTACGGCCCAGGCCGATCACCGCGTGCTTGGCCGCCGTATAGGACACTCCGCCCGCCGAGCCGCGAAGGCCCGCCTCCGAGGCGACCTGGACAATCGACCCCGCGCCGGCCGGCTCCATCAGGCGCACCGCGGCTCGTGTGCATCGCATGACCGCCGTGACATTGACCGCCAACACCCGGTCCCAGGTCTCGTCGTCGACCTCGGCGATCGGCAGGAAGCCGTCCATGATGCCCGCGACATTGGCGAGTCCGTCCAGCCGTCCCTCGCAGGCGTCGAACACCGACGCGACGACGGCGGGCTGGGTGATGTCGCCCGAGATCTTTACGCCGGCCGCGCCCAACTCGACCTCATCAAGGCGCGCCGGGTCGATGTCGGTGGCGACGACGAGCGCGCCCTCGGCGGCTAAGCGCTCGGCCGTCGCCCGGCCGATACCCGATCCCGCGCCCGTGACCACCACGGTCCTGCCGGCGAACCTTGAACTGAAATGCGGCATGTGAAGCGTCCTTTGGCGGGAGGAGGGCCTGGCCCTTTCGCGAGGCCGGGGTGCTCGAAAACGGAAAGGTGCGGGGCATTCGATCAGCTAAGACCCCGTCCGGCGCCCACCAGGACTTCGGCTCAGTGGAGGGGCTCCGCGAGAAGGCGACGATGCGAGGCCGCAACCCAAACTACTTCTTCGCCGGCAGGGCGGCGAAATCCTTGTCGATGACCGCCAGGGCGTCGTCGCTGATGGTCTCCTTGGCGAAGCGCTGCAGCCCCTTGAGAGTCAGTGGTCGGGCCATCCGGATCTGGGGATTGGCGAAGACCGACGGCAAATGCTTGTCGACCACGGCCTTGGCGGCCGGGGTATCGAGAATCTCGCCGATGGTCGTCGTCGCCGTGCTCAACGGCGGGGCCGCGAGGGCGGCGGCCACGCCCGCGACGCCCGCCAGCAATACGGCGGTTAGAACGGTTCGGATGGGACGCATGGTCGGCCTCTTCTCAAGGGTCGTTGACCTCATGATGCCTCGTTCAGGCGCGCTGGCAATCCAAAATCGAACGGCCATGATCAATTTAATGCCAGGACGCCCCGCCACCATGATCCGGCGCGGCGCACGATCGTTCCCATCGCCCGAACTTCGGGTGAAGGCGTAGCTAACATTTTCTCATATTATACAGATATGTATTGGAAGTTCCTGCGCATCAGGCCCACCTTTCCACGGGCTCATGGTCGAGAATACGCGGCCGTTCATCATCGCGAAGAGACGATCAGATCGCGGACCTAGGACGCGCGGTCTCGCGGTCATAACGTCGCCAGAACCAGATGGGCGCAACTCCAGTGTCACGTAATCGCACAAAATAGGCCGTTATCGTTCGATTATTGACTCAGCGCCGGCGCGGCTGATACTTGGCCGGGAAAAGTCATAAGAACCGGGGTGGAACACGTCATGACGATCAAGCTGGCCGCGACCTCCTTCGCCTTGGCTCTCGCCGCCACGAGCGGCCTTGCATCCGCGGCCGAACGGCTGACCGTCCCGCTGACCGACGGTTGGCGGTTCACCCAGGACGACACCCTGTCCGGCGCCGAGGCCCCGAACTTCGACGACAAGGCCTGGACCGCCGTCAGCGTGCCTCACACCTGGAACCGCGCCGGCTACTACCTGTCGGACGGCCCACACCTGCACACACCGGCCACGATCAACACCAAGCAGGGCGTGGGATGGTATCGGCTGGTCTTCACCGCGCCCGTCGCGATCAAGGACAAGGCCGCCTGGCTTCAGTTCGACGCCGCCAGCCGCAAGGCCTCGGTCTGGCTCAACGGCGCTCACCTGGGTGATCACGCCGGCGGTTTCTCCCGCTTCCGCCTCGACGCCAGCAAAGCGATCAAGCCGGGCGAGCCGAACCTGCTGGTCGTCAAGGTCGACGCCAGCCGACCGGTCGCCGGCGGCTCGACCGCCGACATCCTACCGCTGGGTGGTGACTTCTTCGTCCATGGCGGCCTCTATCGCGCGGTCAACCTGGTCGTCACCGACAAGGCGCATTTCGACATGCTCGATTTCGGTGGTCCCGGCGTCTACGCCCAAACCGCCGCGATCGACGGCGGCAAGGCGACGGTGACCGCGCGCTCAAAGCTCCGCAATGACGCCGCGCGGGGCGCCAGGCTGGTGCTGACCACCCAGTTGGTCGACGCGTCCGGCGCCGTCGCCGCCCAGGTCGTCACCCCCGTCTCGCTGGCCGCCGGCAGATCGACCGAGGTCAGGCAGGACCTGGCCCTGGCTGACGCGCATCTGTGGCAGGGCGTGAAGGACCCTTACCTCTACCGGCTCAAGTCGGTGATCAAGGACGCCCGCGGCCAGATCCTCGACAGTCTGGACCAGGGCTTCGGCGTCCGGCAGATCCGCATTGACCCCGACAAGGGTCTGATCCTGAACGGCGAACCGCTACGCCTGCACGGCGTGGGCTACCACCAGGACCGCGAGGGCAAGGGCTGGGCGGTCAACGAGGTCGACACCGCCGAGGACATGGCAATCATCCGGGAGATGGGGGCCAACACGATCCGGCTGACCCATTACCAGCACGGGACGGCCATCCACGAACTGGCCGACAAGTACGGCCTGATCCTGTGGGACGAGATTCCGTTCGTCAGCGTCATGACCCTGGCCGCCGACCAGGTCGAACCGACGCCCGGCCTGGTCGCCGACGCCAAGCAGCAGCTCCAGGAACTGATCCGTCAGAACTTCAACCACGCCTCCGTGGGGGTTTGGGGTATCGCCAACGAGGTTGACCTGCGCGGCACGCCGCCGTCGTTCATGGGGGCGGCCAAGATCGTCCAGCGCGATCCGACGCCCCTCCTCAAGGAACTGCAGGCTCTGGCCAAGGCCGAGGATCCCGACCGGGCCACGACGCAGGCCACCTGCTGCGAGGGCCTGCAGCCGAACGCGCCCGAGGTGGCGGCCATCACCGACACCAGTGGCGCCAATCGCTATTTCGGCTGGTACTACACGCCCTCGGAACTGCTGGGTCCGGCTCTCGACGCCCTGCGCAAGAAGCGTCCGGACAAGCCGCTGTCGGTTAGCGAATACGGCGCTGGCGGCGCGATCAGCCAGCACACCGACGATCCGCTCGGCGGCCCGTTCGACTCGTTCGGCCGTGTTCAGCCCGAGGAATACCAGGCCTTCGTCCATGAGAAGAACTGGGCGATCCTCGATTCCAAGCCCTATCTCTGGGCGTCCTGGCTGTGGAACAGCTTCGACTTCGCCACCGGCGACCGCCACGAGGGCGACGGCGAGAGCATCAACACCAAGGGCCTGGTGACCTACGACCGCAAGGTCAAGAAGGACGCCTTCTACTTCTACAAGGCCAACTGGAGCGCCGAGCCGTCGGTGCATGTCACCGGCCGCCGCTATGTCGACCGGGCCTACCCGGTGAGCGACGTGCGCGTCTACAGCAACGCGCCATCCACGGACCTCGTGGTCAACGGCAAGTCCCTGGGCGCACTGGTCGATTGCCCGCAGAAGATCTGCGTCTGGAAGAGTGTTCGCCTCGCCCCGGGCGACAACACGCTGGTCGCCCAAGGCCGGTTCGCCCAGGGCGCGACCGAGGATCGCCTGACCTGGCGCTTGGCGCCCGAGGGCAAGGACCGCTTCACGATCGACAGCGGCGCCCTGCTGGTCCCGGCCGGACTCGGTGTCCGCATGGGCTCGGACGCCTTCTTCACCGGAGGCGCGGCCAAGGCCATGACCGGCCAAGGCGGCGGTGAACCGGGCGCGGCGCCGTGGCCGGTCGCGCGCACCTATCGCGAAGGCGACTTCCGCTACCAGATTCCGGCCGCGCCAGGCCGTTACACCGTCACGCTCACCTTCGTCGAACCCACCTACGCCAGGGGCGAGCGGGTCTTCGACGTGCTGATCGACGACAAGGTCGCGCTGAACGATTTCGACATCGCCGGGACGGCGAAGAGCGAGCGCGCCACCGTCGTGCGCAGCATCCCCGTAGAGGCGACCGACGCAGGCCTGACGATCGCCTTCAAGGGCAAGACCGGCAAGGCGATCGTCTCGTCCATCGACGTCGCGCCTCGTCCGTGAACGTGCGCGGGACGATGGCCCTCCAGCGCGCAGCCTAGGCGAAGAGACGTCGCAGCATCATCTGGACAAGGCGCGTCAATGTCGCTCGATCAGCCTGCGGATGGTTGATCGAGCGTATCGCCAGGCCGTCGAACAGCACGTGGACGAACTCGCAGCGCGCCCGAAAGTCGCTGGCGGCGTCGTCGGGCCGCCTTAGGGCGCTCATCAAGCGCTCGAACGCCGCTCGCCCTTGCTGATCAACGGCGCGCAGGATCTCGGCGACACGAGGATTGCGCGCGGCTTCGGCCGCGAGCTCGGTCCTGAGCGCGACACGGCGGGGATCGAAGCATCGGTCTATCGACTGGGGAACCAGGGCGCAGATTTCGTCGAGCAACCCTGCAGGGCGGCCGTCCAAGGCGTCTAGCATCGCTCGCATCTCCGCCAGATCGTCGGTGGCGATCCGAGCGATCAGCGCCTCCTTGCTCTCGAAGATCCGATAGACCTGGCCCACCCCAAGTTCCGCACGCTCGGCGATCTCGGCCATGGCCGCGCCGTGAATGCCCGACAGGACGATGCACTCGCGGGCCGCCTCGACGATCCGCTCGCGCCGCTCGTCCTGCCCCCTCGATCGCCGCGGTTGACGGATCACGAGCGCAGCCTCCTGGCGCCCAGCCCGCGCTCTGCGAATGACGCTGGGCGCCTGATGACCATCGCCGTGCTCACGGCCTTTGCGATCGCCTCACCATCAATGGCTACGCCTTGGCCTCGCCGTCCTTCAGGCTGGCCCCTGGAGCCACGACCCGTGGAGTGACCAGCTTCGCCAGACGCGGCCGCAGCCATTGTTCGAAGTCGTCGACGAACTCGTAGACTACCGGCACCAGGACGAGGGATAGCAGGGTCGACGTGATCAGCCCGCCGATCACCGCCACGGCCATCGGCTGGCGGAACTCCGCGCCATGCTCTAGCGCCAGGGCGGTCGGCAGCATGCCCGCGGCCATGGCCACGGTGGTCATGACGATCGGCCGCGCCCGTTCCCGGCAGGCTTCGATCAGCGCGTCGCGTTGCCGCATGCCGCCACGCTCGAGCTCGATGGCGTACTCGACCAGCAGGATCGAGTTCTTGGCCGCCAGGCCCAGCAGCATCAGGAACCCGATAAGGGACGGGATCGAGAGCGCCTGGTGGAAGGCCAGCAAGCCCAGGAACGCCCCGCCCACCGCCAGCGGCAGGGCCGACAGGATCACGATCGGCTTGAAGAACGAGCCGAACAGCAGGACCAGCACGCCATAGATCATCGCCACCCCCGCGAAGATCGCCAGGCCAAAGCCTCCGAACAGTTCGGCCATCGCCTTGGCGTCGCCGATCGAGCTGGCCCGCACGCTGGCGGGCATGGCCTTGAAGATCGGCAGGCCATGCACCGCCTTGGTCGCCGAGCCCAGGGTCGCGCCCTCGGTCAGCTCGGCCTCGACGGTCATCTGGCGCTGGCGGTCCAGCCGGTCGATGCGGGCCGGCCCCGCCTGGAAACTGACGTCGGCGACGGCCTCCAGTCGGGTCGTCTCGCCGCTGGCGGTCTTCAGGCGAAGCCCGCGGACGCGGTCGAGGTCGGCGCGCGCGTCGGCCGGCAGGCGGACACGGATCGGGATCCGCCGCTCCTTGTCGTTCAGCTTGGCGACGTTGGCGTCGATGTCGCCGCTGGTTGCGACGCGGGCGGCCTGGGCGATGGCGTCCACCGAGACGCCCAGCCGGGCGGCCTCGTCGGCGCGCGGGCGGATGACGATCTCCGGACCGACCGGCGGCGCCGAGGGATGCGGGTCGGCCAGCTCGGGCAGGTCGCGCATCTGGCGCTGCAGCTCGAGCGCGGCGCTGGACAGCGCGTCGGGGTCGTCGCCGGTCAGGATCTGCTGGAACCCCGCCTGGCCGTCAGCCTTGAGGAAGCCGATCCGCACGTCCGGAATGGCCATGATGGCGGCGCGATAGTGTTCGCGCAGGGCTTGCCCCCTCACCTTGCGGTCGGCCTTCAGCAGCACCGTCACCGAGCCGCTGCGCAGGTCCGCCCCGCCCCCGCCCCGGAACGGGTCGCCGGAGGTCGAGCCGACCGTGGCGAAGACGCCGTCCACGGCGGGCTCCTTGGCGAAGACCGCGTCGATGCGCGAGACCGCCTGGTCCATCTGCTCGATGGTCGCCCCGGGCGCGCCCTGGATCTTCAGGTTCAGGAAATCGGGGTCGCCTTCGGGTGTGAACGCGGTCGGCAGCAGCGGCAGCAGGGCCAGCGAGCCGATGAACAGCATCCCCCCGATGGCGCAGGCCAGCATCCGGTGGTCGAGGCTCCAGGTCAGGACTTTCAGATAGCTCTTGGGCAGCGGGGCCGGTTCGTGGGCTTTGGTCCGGGGCTTCAGCAGATAGGCGGCCATCAGTGGTGTCAGCAGGCGGGCCACGACCAGCGAGAACAGCACCGCCACCGAGATGGTCAGGCCGAACTCCTTGAAGAATTGGCCAGCGATCCCCGGCATGAAACTGACGGGGGCGAACACCACCACGATGGCGAAGGTGGTGGCGACCACGGCCAGCCCGATCGCGTCGGCGCCTTCCATGGCCGCGTCATAGGGCTGATAGCCGGCGGCGACCCGTTTTTCGATGTTCTCGATTTCGACGATGGCGTCGTCGACCAGGATGCCGATGACCAGGGTCAGGGCCAGCAGGGTCACGACGTTCAGCGAGAAGCCCAGGAACGCCATGGCCGCGAAGGTCGGAATCAGCGAGATCGGCATGGCCGCCGCTGTGATCAGGGTGGCGCGCCAATCCTTCAGGAAGAAGAAGACCACGACCGCCGCCAGCGCCATGCCTTCCAGCAGCACGCCACGGGTGGCCTCGAAGCTGGTGCGCGTCTCGTCGACCGTCGCCGAGATCCGCGTGAAATGGACCTCGGGCCTGGCCTTCTCCAGCGCCCCCAGGGCTTTGATCACCCGATCGTCCACGGCCACGTCGCTGGCCTCGCGGGTCTTCATGACCTGGAAGCCGACGACGGGGCCGCCGTTCAGCCGGGCGAAGCCCCGCGCCTCGGCCGAGCCGTCGCCGACCTCGGCGATATCGGCCAGGCGGACATAGCCGCCGCCGCTGGTGGGAATGGTCAGGTCGCGTAGTTTGTCGGCCGTCTCGACCTGGCCCAGGATGCGGATGGTCTGCTCGCGGCCGCCGATCTCGACGCGACCGCCGCCGGCGTTCAGCTGGAAGCCAGCCAGGGCGCTGTTGACGTCGGCGGCGGTCAGCCCCCGCGCGGTCAGCTTGTCCGGGTCGACCAGCACGTTGATCTCGCGATTGACTCCGCCGACGCGCGTGACCTGAGCCACGCCCTTCTCGGCCTGCAGCGCGCGGGCGATCGTGTCGTCTACAAACCACGAGAGCTGGGCGTCGGACAAGCCGTCGACCGAGACCGCGTAGGTCATGATGGGGGCGCTGTCGATCTCCACCCGCTGGACCGTGGGCGCGTCGATGTCGCGCGGCAGCTGGGCGCGAACCTGCTCGATCTTGGTGCGGACCTCGTCGGTCTTCTTCTGCAGGTCCTCGCCCATCTGGAAGGTGATGTTGGTGGTCGAGGCGCCCTGGGTCACCACCGACTGGACGTTCTCGACGTTCGAGACGCCGGCGACGACATCCTCCACCTGGCGGGTGATCTGGGTCTCGATCTCGCCCGGCGAGGCCCCGTTCTGGGTGACCGTGATCGACACCATCGGCAGCTGCACATTGGGGTACTGCTTGATCGGCAGCTGAAGATAGCTGAGGGCGCCCGCCAGCAGCAGGGCCAGGAACAGCACCGTCACCGGAATCGGATTGCGGATGGCCCAGGCGGAGATCTTCAGGCCGTTGCCCGTCGTCGGCGCGATCATCGGCCCGCTCCCGTCACGGTCGCTACCGGTCGCACCTTGTCGCCGTCGACCAGCAAGGCCGCGGCGTTCTCGACGATCCGCACGCCGGCCGAAGGGCCCGCGGTCAGGCGGACCCAACCGGCCCCGCGGTCTCCCGTCTTGACGGGCACGCGTCGCACGCGGTCGCCGGCCTCGACGACCATGACGCTGGCCCCGCCGGCATCATAGCGCACCGCGCCCTCGGGAACCGAAAGGCCCTGGTCCACCGCGTCGCCGAAGACAGCGCGGCCAAAGCCGCCCGCGCGGATATCGGGACGAACCGGCAGCGTCAGGCGCACGTAGCCCAGCTTGGACTTCGGGTCGATCTGCGGGCTGATCAGGCGCACGCGGCCCGTCGCGGTCGCGCCGCTGGGCAGGGTGACGCTGGCCGACTGACCGACGCGGATCCGCGCCAGCTCGGCTTCGGCCAGCTGGGCTTGAAGCTCGATCTGACCGTCACGCGCTAGGCGGAACCAGGCGGCCTGGCCGGCCGACGCCGCATCGCCCGGGCGCACGCCGCGTTCGAGGACCACACCGCCGACCGGCGCCGTCACGGCAAGCTTGCCGCGACGGACCCGCAGGTCGCGCAGCGCGGCCTTCTGCGCCTGGACCGTGGCCAGGGCGGCCTTGGCCTGGAAGCGCCGTTGGTTGATCTGCTCCTGGGCCAGGTCGCCCGAACCATCGAGGCCGTTGGTGCGATTGGCCTGATCCGTAGCCTGGGCGGCCTGGGCCTCGGCCTGGGCGACCACTGCAGCCTGCTGGGCGATCTGGGCTTCGATCAGAGCCGGGTCGAGGCGCGCCAGCACCTGTCCCGCCCGGACCGTGTCGCCGACGTCGGCTAGGACGGCGGTGACGCGATAGCCGTTGACCTCGGGCGTGACGGCGGCCTCCTCGCGCGGCGTCAGGTCGCCCGTGGCGACGAGGCTGCCGGCGACGGCGCGCGGCGCCAGAGTGATCACCGACACCGAACGCAGCTCGGCCACATGCGACGCGGTCGGGCGTGGGGCTCGATGACATCCGGCCAGGACCGGCGCGGCGGCGGCGACGAGCAGGGTCGCCGCCAGAAGCTTCTTAGTGGAGGTCATTTCGAGCTCGCGACAGACGAATAGCGGTCGACGGGCCAACCGCCGCCGAGGGCCTGGTAGGCCTGCACCGCCCGCCGGACGGCCTGCACCTGAGCCGAGGTCAGCTGGGTGCGCGTCGTCCGCCAGGCCTGCTCGGCCGACAGAGTGGATTGAAGATCGGTAAGGCCGCGGCCGTAGTTGGCGCGCGCGGCGCGATAGGCGCGCGCGGCTCGCGCCTCGCCGTCCGCCAGGACGGCGATCTGGCGCCGGTCGGCGTCGAGCCCCACCAGCGCGGCCTCGGATTCCTTGAAGGCCTGGCGCAGCGACCGCTCATAGGCGATGGCCGCCTGGGTGGCCTGGGCCTTCTGAACGCCCACCTGCGACAGCAGCCTGGGCATGTCGAACAGCGGCTGGCTCAGGGCCAGGCCGATGCTCGTGGTGGTGGTCGCGCCGCCGATCGAAGGACGCGAGTAGCCGACGCCGGGAATGAAGCTGACCGTCGGCAGTAGCGCCAGGCGGGCCAGGTTGGCTCGCCCGAACGCGGCGGCCAGGCGCGCCTCGGCCTCGCGCACGTCGGGGCGGCGCGTCAGCAGGTCGCCCGGCACCAGGGCGGGCGGGGCCGGCGCGACCCCGACATCGGCGGCGATCGCGATCGAGGCGGTTGGGTCGACCACCCGGCCGACCAGGATCAGCAGCGCCCGCTTCTGGGTCTGCAGTTGCGCCTCCAGCGACGCGACCCTGGCGTTGGACTGCGAGAGGTCTCCGGCGACCCGGTCGGCGTCGGCAACGGCCGACAGGCCCGCCCGCGCCCGCCGCTCCGTCATGTCGTAGAGCTCTTTCTGGACCCGAGCGCTCTCGTGCGCGTCCTCCAGCTGGATGGCCAGGCCTCGAGCCTGGAAGTAGCTGTCGGCGACCTCGGCGGCCACCGAGGCGCGGGTCCCCTCGTAGGCAAAACGGGCGGCGGCGAAGTCGGCCTTGGCGGTCCGGCTGGCCGTGGGCAGCCGCCCGAACAGATCGAGCTGCCAGCTGACGTCGAAATCGCCCGTGGTGATGCGCAGGTCCGTGTCGGCGCCGCCGGTCCTGGTGCGCTGCTTCAGATACGAGGCGTTGGGATCGCCTTGCGGCAGGAAGCTGGTCAGGGCGCCGGACTTGGTGGCCCGCGCTTCGGCCAGCCGGGCGCCGGCGTCCTGGACGTCCAGGCCGGTCGCCAGCGCTTCCTCGACCAGCTGGTCGAGCAGCGGGTCGCCAAACCGGGTCCACCAGTGGTCCAGCGACGCCCGATCCGCCGGCGTCGCCGAAGGGCCTTCGTAGGCGATCGGCAGCCGCAGGTCGGTCTTGGGCGGCGCGGCGCATCCGGCGAGCGCCAGGCCCGCCCCGACCATCAGCGCCGTCAGCCGCGTGGCGGCGAAACGTGTGCGGGCCGGGGGCTCGCGGCAAGCATCGGGACGCCGCGACGAAGCGCGTCGCTTCATGCCGCCGATCAATGGCGCGCCGTCCATAGCTCCCTCCCTACCGTTCCGCGACCATAATTGAACGGTCACGTTCATTTATTTGATCGCCGAGCGCGCCTGTATTGTCAAGTCTCGGTTTTGACATGTGGTGACGCATAAATTCCAGCGCGAGCGCTGTTTCTCGCGGTCCGGGGCGTCTCCGGATCGACGGCTGCTATATGGCTCTAGCGCGGAGATACTGGAGCCACATGGCCGATGACAGCGAGAAGCGCACGCGGAAACGCAAGGCGCGTTCGATTTTCGAGATCGAATTTTATGATCCACTATGTATCATAATTTCGCGTCCACGCCCGGACGCCTTCAAGTCGCGAGCCGAACGCCGATGACCTCCGAAGCTCCCGAAACCTGGAACCTGACCGTCCAGACCCCGATCGGCCCGCAAGCCTCGGTGGCCACCTTCATCCGGGAAGGCCAGACCCTGACCGGCCGCATCGACGGCAAGCTCGGCGGCGAGGAGATCGTCGAGGGCCAGATCGACGGCGACACCCTGAAATGGATCAACGACGTCAGGAAGCCCGCCAAGATCAAGCTGTCGTTCGAGGTGACGCTGGCCGACGCCCGCCTCTCCGGCAAGGTCATGATGGGCATGTTCGGGACCTTCAACGTCACCGGCGAACGCGCCTGAAGACGGCCAGGCCTGGTTGAGGCGCCTAGCGCCGGGTGCGAGACGGCGCGGAAAGATCCAGCTTGCGCCGCAAGGCCTCGATCCGCGGGCCGCCGCTGACGACCAGGGGCGCGATCACCAGGTCGGCGAGCAGTTGCGCCACCCGCCCCTGCTCGACAGGCTCGGCCTGGCGCAGCCACCAGGTCAGGATGTCGAGCACCCCGCCGATCGCGAACGGCACCACCAGATCGCGCGGCGGCCACTCGCCGCTGGTCTCGCCCGCGCCGCCGACCAGGTTGGCCTGCCGGATGAACTCCTCCCGCAGGATGCCCGCCGCCCCGCCCGTGAGCAGCGCCGACCACAGGGCGCGGCGGGCCTCCACATAGGCGCAGAGGGCCAGGGCCGAGGCCCGCGCGTCCACCGACGCTAATACCGGCAAGGTCAGGTCGATCAGCCCGCGGATTTGCTCGGACGCGAGGCTGTTGAGCAGGGCCTGCTTGTCGGCGAAATGGCGAAAGAACGTGGCGTAACCGACCCCGGCGCGCTGGGCGATGTCCTGGATGGTGATCAGGTCGAAGGGGGCTTCCTCGAGCAGCGACAGCAGGCCTTCGGTCAGCGCCGCGCGGGATTTCTGCCGCCGGCGGTCCATGCGCGCTTCGCCCCCGAATGCCGGATCTCCGCCCTCTCGCCTTCGCGCCACCGCCACCGCCTCCACGCTCGCCGTCAAAGCTTGGGGCATGGTCGGCAGGGTAGGTCAATCCGGCGCGCTTGCCTGCCGCCAACGAAAAAGGGCCGGCGAAGCGCCGGCCCTTCTCGATCCATAGGCGTCGCCAGATCAGCGCGCCCCGAAGGCGTACCTCAGCGACACCCCGATCTCCCGCGGCGGCGTATAGCTGGCCCAGCGATAGCCGCTCTGACCGAAGAACGTAGTCACCCCGCCCGCCGGGGTCGTGTAGTCCACATCCCGGCTGGTCTCGACGCCCGTCTTGGTCAGGTTGCGGGCGAAGATGTTAATGTCCCACGCGCCGTCCGGCGAGCGCACGCCGGCGAAGAGGTTGAGCAAGCCGTAGTTCGGGACCGTGTAGCTGGCATTCCGGCGCTTGTTCTCCGGATAGTAGCTGAGCAGCCCTCGGACGTAGGCCTCCACGCCGCCGACCGGGCGCCAATATTCGCTTTGCAGCGTCCCGCTCCACAGCGGCTCGCGCGACGTCGACTGGTCGGACTTGCAGGTCGCCACGTGGATATTGCGCGACCGGAAGTCGCTCAGAGTCGGGACGCCCGAGTCCGGAACGCCGTCGAAATTGCCGTCGCGGCACGGCACGGTGTCGTTGTCGACCTTGCCATTGGCGTAGCTGATCCCGCCGTTGATGCTCCAGTTCGGCGTGACCTGGAAGGCGCCGTCGAAATCGAAGCCCTTGACGATCGAGTCGGCGCCGACATTGAAGGTCGAGTTCGATACCGACACCGTCGCGCCGTTCGCCTGAAGGTACGGAACCGAGGTCACCTGGAACAACAGGCCGTCGTACTTCTGATAGAAGAGCGCCAGGTTCAGGCGAAGGCGACGGTCGAGCCAGTTAGTCTTGACGCCCGTCTCGAACGACTTGGACTTTTCGTCCGGCAGGAAGATCAGGCTGGCCAGAACCGGGTCGTTCTCGGCGTTGGCCAGGGCGAAGTTGTTGGCGCCGCGCCGCCAGGAGGTGGCGAAGGTGCCATAGGACAGCACCTGGTCCGAGAAGCGGTGCGAAACCGAGAGATTGTAGACCGTCGGCTTCTCGGTGTTCTTCTGCGAGCTGTTCTGGACCGGCGTCGTGCCGGCGGCGATCGGGATGTCGCAGAAACCGCCGCCATAGGTGCTGGCGAAGCGGGCGGCCGAGCACGGAAAGCCGATGGCGCGCGAGATCATGCCTGCGCCGAGGAATACCGTCTGCACGTTGTCGACCTTGGAGACGATATGGCGCACGCCGCCCGAGATCTCCGTCGCCTCACCCAGATGCACGCGCACATTGGCGAAGACCGAGTTTTCGGTCGCGCTGTTGTCGACGTTGATCAGGGTCGGCAGGCTGAAGCGGCTGTCGAGCACGCGCGGATCGGCCGGCGCGCCGGGCGATCCGAACGCGCCCGCCAGGAACGAGGCGACCTGGGTGCCGCCGGTCTTGCTCGGCGCTTTCGAATAGAAGTAGCCGAGGGTGTAATCGATCAGGCGGTTGCTTCCGACTGACGACAGCCGGATTTCGTGCGTCGTCTGGGAGTTCTTGGTGTTGAGGTTCTGGAAGTAGCTGCGCCCGATCAGTACGTTGCCGTAGTCCAGCGCGCCGACCGTGGTGCTGTCGCCCTTGGTGTAGCCGCCGACGTAGCTCAGGCGTTGCCCCAGCACTTCCCAATTCAGTTGGGCGCTCAGGAAGTCGTTGTCCGAATAGTTGAACCGCGGCGAATCGTCGACGTCCAGGCGCTGCGAGGCGGCGATCGCCGGGCCGTTGTAGCCCGCCGGCGCGGCCGCCGAGACGCCGCCCAGCGCGCCAGCGCCCTCGACCTGGGTGAACTGACGCTTGTGGCTGTTCAGCTTCTGATAGCTGATCGTGGCGTCAAAGGTCTCGGTCGGCGTGAAGTTCACACTGATCCGGCCGCTTCGCGTGCTCTTCACCGGCAGGAAGGCGCTGTTGATGCTGGTGACGAAATCACCCTTGTTCTCGTCGACGACGCCGGCCAGACGCACGCCCAGGACGCCGTCGATCAGCGGGATGTTCGCCGCGCCCTGCAGGTTGCGGCCGCCGTGATCGGTCGCCTGGGCGCTGACATAGCCGCCGTAGTCGTGGGTGTCGGCTCGCCGTGTGGTCAGGGTAATGGCGCCGGACGGCGCGGTGCGGCCGCGCAGCGTGCCCTGCGGTCCGCGCAGGACCTCGATCGCCTGCACGTCGTAGACGGCCTGGAAGGCGGCGCCGCCGTCGACGGGCACATCGTTCTGGTAGATGTCGACCGTCGGCGAGGCCTGGGTGCTGGCGTCGTAGGAGACGCCGCGGATCGACGGCGCGGGCGAGCGGCCGGCGGTAACGCTGGACGTGCCAAGGCTAAGGCCTGGCACCAGGGCCGCGACATCCTGGAACTGGGTGATCGCCAGCTTCTTCAGCGAGTCACCGCTGACCGCCGAGACCGTCGTGGGCACGTTCTGCAGGTTTTCCGCTTGCCGGCGGGCGGTGACGATCACCTCGCCCACGGTCTCCGGCTCAGCGGCCGCCGGTTTGGCGGCCGTCTGCGCGTGAACCGCGCCGGCGCTCAGGGTCAGAACGCTGACTCCTGCGAGCATCATGATCCGAGTGTTGTTCATTTCACCCTCCCTGTTTCTTATGCCGCCCCGACGCCCGGTGATCGCCGGGCGTTCCGAATGGGCGGCGACCTGCTTTGTTTTTTCGAGGACGGCCACGAACGTTCGCGCCCGGGCCAGGCTCGGCCGCGCCCCCTCGGGCAAGGCGAACTCGGCGGTGGGTTGGACGGCTTTCGCCATCCACGAAGTGCGGAAGCACCCGTTCGTCTCCATCCACTCGCGCCGACCTTGAAGGTCGGTCTTAACCGTTGTCGCTCGCCGCGCTGTTCGGGCTGGCGAGAAAACCCGCCCACGAAGTTTTTCGCGGGGCGTTCGCGACGCTGTGAAAGCTAGGCCGGCGCCGCTGTCATGCGTTGTAAACTGTCCTGACCAGTGGTCAACCAAAAAGAGACGGGTCCGTTCAATTAGGTTCCGCAATCTCGCTCGCCGACACGGCGCACGCCAGCCCTGGCCCGACGAGGCCACGTCGAAACGTGGGCGTCAGGCGACAATTTGACGCTTCAGTATGATTGATGGCGATCTGGCGCTCCGTCCTGCTCGCGCGGCGCGGGACACCTGGCAGGCGGAGCGGCCAGTGACGGGCGGAAGCGGCGATCGCGGGGGCAAGCGCGGGCCGTGACGGCCGCGTCGCGAAGACGCCTCGGCGATGCGATCACCGAGGCGCTGACGTGGGATTTCTACTTCGCGCCGAGCTTGGCGAAGTCAGCGTCGATCTCGGTGAGCTTCTGGTCGGTAACGGTATCGGCGGAGTACTGCTGGATGGCCTTCAGCGTCATGCCGCGCGCCATGTTGATCTGCTCGTTGGCGACTAGCTCGGGCAGGTGCTTCTTCACCACCGCCGTCGCGGCGGGGTTGTCCAGGATGTCGCCGACCGTGGTTTCGCCGGTCTTGAACTTGGCGGCCTGGGCTGCGCCCGGCAGGCTGGCCGGATCCGCGCTGGCGGCCGCCGGAGCGGTCTGGGCGGCCTGAGCCATGACGGTCGCCGGCGCGACCAGCAGCGCGGCGGCGAGGGCGAGGGAAGCTAGACGCATGGGGGATCTCGTTGTTGTGGACGTTCCTCGAATGCGATCATGGCGCGGGGTCGCACAAAGGCAACCATAATTGTACGATACCGATCGATTTTATCGCGAGATGTTGTACGATCGCCGCTCGGCGGCCCGACTGGATGAATCGGGTTGCCCCACCCGCGACAATCGTGAGAGCTGGACACACGGCTCCGCGCCGAAAGATTTGGATATCGACTTGGCTAGAAGGTCCATGACCGCCGCGCTACCGCAAGACACTGCAGGCCAAGACCCGCAGGACGCCCCGCCGCAAGCGCCGCTGCGTCCGGGCCGCCCGACCACAGCCCGCTCCGAGGCGATCAATCCAGCCATCCTGGCGGCGGCGCGCGAACATTTCCTGGCCATGGGCTTCGACGCCACGCCCATGGAATCCGTCGCCGCGGCGGCCGGAATCGCCAAAGGCACGCTCTATTCGCGCTATCCCACCAAGGAAGCTCTGCTCCACGCTGTGGTCGCCGACCGCGTGCAGGCCTGGCAGGCCGCGGCCGACGCCCGCAATGGCCCGATGCCGGCGGACCTCAAGCAGCGCCTCAACCATATTGCCCGTTCAATCCTGGAATCGCTGGCCTCCGAGGAGATCCACGCTTTCCAGCGCGTCCTGACCAGCAGCTCGGACGCCGGCGGCGAATTGGCGCGCGCGCTCCATGAGGCCGGACACCGGAGCGCCATCGATCTGCTGACCCGGAGCCTGATCGAGAGCACCAGCAACTTCCCCGCTCCGCCCCGCGATCCGGCCCGGGTCGCGGAGATGCTGATGGCTATGCTGACGGGCTGGTACGACGCCCATCGGCGTGTACGCGAGATCAGCCACGAGGAAGCTATGGCCTATGCCGAGCACGCCGTCGACGTGCTGTTCCATGGTCGCATGGCCTGGTAGCCGCGATCTAGACGCTCACGTCGAATTCGTTCGCTTTGCCGTCCTGCCTATCGGCTGGAGCGATACGATCGGAAAATTGGTCAGGTCAATTTACCCGCGCGAAGCCAAGAACCCAGGTGACTCCCCTGCCCCCAGCCGCTAGCAAAGGCGTGCGAAACGAAGGCGGGGCGACATGAGTGCGGTTGACGAAGAGGCGCGGCTGGACGCGGCGAAGGCGTCTTTCACCGCCCGGCGCGGACGTCCGAGCGCCGCCCAGTTGGCGGCGATCTCGGAAACCATCCTCTCTGCCGCCCAGGCGCTGTTCCTGTCGCAGGGTTACGCCAGCACCTCGATGGAAGCGATCGTGGCCGCTTCCGGCGTGTCCAAGGCCACCCTCTACGCCCGGTACGCCAACAAGCATGAGCTCTTCCAGGCCATCGTCGAGGAGCGGGTGCAGGCTTGGCAGGCGGCCGCGGCGGCCGACAGCGCCGTCGAGGACGGACTCGCCGACCAGGATATCGCGGTCTGGCTGCGCCACCGGGCCATCGCGATGCTGCAGGCGCTGAGGCAGCCGGAAATCCGCGCCTTCGATCATCTCGTCGTGTCCGAAGGACCGCGCTTTCCGGAACTGGCGCGCCTTTTCCACGAGATGGGTTACATGCTGAACGTTCGGGCGATCGCCACGCGCCTCTCGCGGGCGGACGGACAGCCCTCGCCCACCGAGCAGACCCTGCTGGCCGCCAAGCTTTTCGCCTCGGGCCTGGTCGGATGGATCCGCCAGGAGTCCGGCGTCGGCGAGGTGACCGACGCGACGTGCGGGGCCGCGGCCGACATGATGGCGCGCCTGCTGATCGACGGGCGATCGGCCTGGCGCGCCGGGTAGAAACCCTGGTTCTTCCTTTCGGGTCAGGCCAGCTCCAGTAGGGCCACGCCCTCGGGCGGCAAGTCGATGATCAGCTCGCGCGTCGCGCTCAGCTTCAGCACGTGCGGCGGCGGCAGCTCGGCGGCCGCGCGGATCTTGGCCAACTGTTCGCGCGTGGGATACTGCGGCGATCCCAGCGCGCGCCAAGCCGGATACGGCGAGCCGCGCTCCATGTCGACATAGCTGACCTTGACGGCCTGGCCCGGCTTGGCGCCCTTCAGCCGTACGCGGTAGCGCTTGGCTTCGCCGACCACCTTGCGCACGCTGTTGGCTCCGGGGATGCCGCTGGCCTGCGGCGCGTCGGCCAGGTTCCAGACCATGACGGCGCTGCCGCCGCCCGCCCGCCGCGAGGCCAGGGCGGGACCTTCCGCCTTCAGGCGGCGCGTCCCCAGCCTGTTGAGCAGCCTGAACGTATTGAACGTCGGGCGCGCGACGTTGCGGGCCGAGAACAGCCCCCAGGCGTTGTCGCCTTCCTTGAAGATGAAGTTGGGGACCAGCACTTCCTCGAACTTGCTGACCTGCCAGTAGGACATGCCCTTCAGATAGGGCATGCAGCCCTTGACGATATGGGCGATCATCGCCGGGCTGTCGGACGACCATTCGCCCAGCCAGAGTTCAGCGTTCTTGTAGGCGCTGGCGGCGATCTGGTCGCTGACCTGCTTCATGGCCGCGGCGTAGACTTCGTTCTGGGTGTACTTGCCGGCCTGGCCGAACACCTTGGCCTGGTTGTCGCCGGCATAGAGGTGGGTCGAGACGAAATCGACCGGCAGGTTGTTCTGGGCGCAGTAGGTCAGGAACTCTGGAATCCATTGGACCTTCGAGGTGGCCGGGCCGCCGACCTTCAGGGTCGGATCGACGCTGCGGACCGCCTCGACCGAGGCCTTGTAGAGTTCGAAATACTGCTGCTGGGTGCCACTCCAGAAGAAGCCCAGGTCGGGCTCGTTCCACACCTCGAAATACCACTGCCGCACCTCGGTCGCGCCGTATCGGTCGACCAGGTGACGCACGAACAGGGCGACGAACGCCTTCCAGTCATCCAGCGACGCCGGCGGGGTGATGTTGCCGCGATAGGTGCCGAAGTTGGCGGTTCCGCTGGCCAGCTTGCTGGGCATGAAGCTGAGCTCGACGAACGGCTTCATACCCGTCTCGAGAACCCCGTCATAGACGGTGTCGACGTTCTGGAAGTTGAAGCTCTGGCCCGCGGCGCCGATCGCCCCCTTGGGTCGCACGGCCATCTCGTCGTCGTTGAAGATGCCGTGGAAGCGAACCCGCTTGATGCCCGCCTCCTTGTAGGCGCGCTTGGCGTCCAGGCGCCATTCCTCGCGCATGGTCAGGCCGGCCCGGTCTGAGCCGACGCACTCGGACCAGATGTGCGCCAACGCGCCCACGTCGATCGTCAGGTCGACGTCCACGGTCTCGGTGGGAAGCGCCGGTAGCGGAGCCTTCGCCCAGGCCGCGCCGGGCAAGGCGGATGTGGCGGCCAGGGCGCCGGCCGTGGCGATAAGATCCCGTCGGTTCATCTGCTTCCTCCACTGCCCGGCCGAGACCGCGATCGGCGCGACTATCGTTGGCGCGCCCTCGGCGCTTCTTCGCGCGCTCGACAGGCAGGCCGGGAGCGCCTCGCGGCGTCCGTGGTCGGGATCATCAATGGCGGCGCTTTGGCTGGCAAGTTAAATTAAACGATAACGGTCAATTAAATGCATCGTCGAACTCGTGATGGCGGCCTCGCCCCAACGACATGACCCAACCTCAAGGCGCGAGCAGCCCGGCGCGGGCGTGGCTCGCCAGCGCCGAACGATATCCGCTGAAGGCGATAAGCGGCGACTCCGCGCTGCGTTCTGGGAGGTGGACATACCCATCAAGGAGCCCGCGGGCCCAACCGAAGCCGTTTGACGCGGCGGCTATAGTTATCATACACATTCGTTCAATAATGCGACTTCAAGGGCGCTGCGGCGCTCGCCGACGGCGCTCCAAGGAGCAACAGAAGTGACGCCGATGGCGGACCGCGAATGGGAGGACGATTTGAGACCCACGGGCATCGGCCGCACGCGCGCCAAGCATCGCCTCCTCCTGGCGCTCCTTGGTGCTTCGGCCCTGATGATCGGCCCACGCGCGGCGCTGGCCGCGCCCGCGAGCGACGATCTGGCCGCCGGCTTCACGGCGCCGCCGAACAGCGCCAAGCCTCGCGTCTGGTGGCACTGGATGAGCGGCAATGTTTCAGCCGAAGGCGCGCGCCTCGACCTGGAATGGATGCGGCGGATCGGCGTCGGCGGGGTCCACGCCTTCTCCGGCGGCAAGCTTCCGGAGCCAATCATTGTCGACAAGCCTATCCCGTTCATGTCCCCCGAGTGGCGCGCCATCTTTCGCCAGGCGGTGACCCAGGCCCGCGCGGCCGATATGGAGGTCGGGATCGCCGGTTCCCCCGGCTGGAGCGAGACCGGCGGCCCATGGGTGTCGCCCGCCGACGCAATGAAGAAGTACGTCTGGAGCGAGACCACCGTCGACGGCGGCGGGACCTCGCCCATCGACCTCCCTGCCCCGCCCCGCACGAGCGGCGGCTTCCAGGGAGCGAAGACCGGCAAGTCCGCGGTCGAGGCCTATGGCGACGCGGCGGTGTTCGCCTATCCGACACCGCCGCTGGAGACCGGCCTCGCCGCGCCGCAATGGAGCACGCAGGCGGGACCCGCCGCGCTTGCCGAGACGGTCTCGGGCGCCCCGGCCGAGGGCCTTTCGCTCAAGCTGGCGCCGGCCCAGGGCGAGACCGAAGCCTGGCTGGAAGCGCGGTTTCCCGCCGCCGTGACGCTGGGCGCGATCTCGCTCAGCGTCCAGCTGGGCGCCAGGGTCGTGGTCGAGGCCGAGACCGCGCCGGAGGTCTTCAAGGCCGTAGGTGAAAACGTTGTTGAAGCCACGAACGGGCCGCTGGCGCACGGCGCGCCTCAGCAGACGATCGCCTTCTGGCCGGTGAGCACCCAGCGCCTGAGGGTGCGCTTCACCGCGCCGCCCGACGACTTCCAGCCTCCGGTCGCCAAGGTGATGCCGCGCCCCAAGCAGGTCAGTTTCGCCATCTCGCGCCTCGCCCTGCATGCGGGCGCACGGATCGACGGGTTCGAAGCCAAGGCCGGCTTCTCGCCAAGCGTGCACGAGGGCGGACCGGCGACGACGGCTCCGGCCGGAGCGCTGATCGACCCCGCCAAGGTCGTCGACCTGACGGGAAAGCTCCGCCCCGACGGGACGCTGGACTGGACCCCGCCGAAGGGCCGCTGGACAATCGTCCGACTGGGCTGGTCGCTGACCGGCGCGGTCAACGCCCCCGCCGAGCCGAGCGCCACGGGCCTGGAGGTCGACAAGCTCGACGCCGCCGCCGTAGGCCGCTATCTCGCCTACTACCTGGACCTCTACCAACAGGCCAGCGGCGACGCGCTGGGGCCCAAGGGCGTCCAGACCCTGCTCACCGACAGCTGGGAAGCGGGCGTGCAGAACTGGACGCCGGCCATGCTGACCGAGTTCCGCGCCCGGCGGGGTTATGATCCGACGCCCTGGCTGCCTGTCCTGACGGGCCGGATGGTCCAGAGCTCCGACGCATCCGAACGTTTCTTGTTCGACTTCCGCCAGACCCTGAAGGACCTGGTGGTCGACAACCACTATGCGGTGTTGGCCCAAGCGCTGAAGAGCCGCGGCATGGGCTATTACACCGAGGTCCAGGGCGATTATCCGCGCGCCATCGTCGACGGCATGACGGCCAAGTCCCGCGCCGACATTCCCACCGCCGAGTTCTGGTACCGCCCCTGGTCCACCGCCCCGGGGCAGCCGCCGCTCAAGGCCGACCTCGAGGAGGCCGCGTCCGCCGCCCACGTCTACGGCAAGCCGCTGGTCGCCGCCGAGGCCCTGACCGTGGCGGCCATGCAAGACCCCTGGTCGTTCTCGCCAGCCATGCTGAAGCCGGTCGCTGACGAGATCTTCGCGCGTGGCGTCAACCGCATCTTGATGCATGAGTCGCACATGCAGCCGCTGGTCGACGCCAAGCCGGGGCTGGGCTTGTTCATCTTCGGCCAGTACTTCAATCGAAACGAGACCTGGGCCGAGCAGGCCGGGCCCTGGGTCAGCTATCTGAGCCGCACCTCGTACATGCTGCAGCAGGGCCGGTTCGTCGCCGACGTGGCCTATTTCTACGGCGAGGAGCGCAATCTCACAGAGCTGTTCAAGGACCGCGTCAATACCGACGTGCCCAAGGGCTACGCCTATGACTACATCAATCCCGAAGCGCTGCTGACCCTGCTGTCGGTCAAGGACGGACGGCTGGTGACCCCAAGCGGCATGAGCTATCGTGTCCTCTTCCTGCCCGACACCGTCCGGCGGCTCAGCCTGCCAGCCCTGCGCAAGATCCGCGCCCTGGTCGCCGACGGGGCGGTGCTGGTCGCCAAGCGTCCGGTCGGCGGGGTGGGGATGGCCAGTTCCGACGGCGAGATCGCCAAGCTCGCCGACGAGATCTGGGGCGACGACGCGCCAGGCCGAAGCCTTGGTCAAGGCCGTGTCTATACCGACCTGGCGTCCGCCCTGGCGGCCGAGAAGGTCACGCCGGACGTCGCGTTCGCCGACAAGGCGGCCGCAGACCTCCTGACCTTGCATCGCCGCACCGCCGACGCGGACATTTATTTCGTCTCCAACCAGAGCGCCGAGCCACACGCCTTCGACGCCGTCTTCCGGGTCGATGGCCGCGCTCCGGAGCTGTGGCGCGCCGAGACGGGCCAACGACAAGCCCTGAGCTACGAACAGACGGACACCGGCGTCCGCGTCCCTCTGGAACTGGCCGCGCGCGAAGCGGTCTTCGTGGTGTTTGACAAGCCCGCGCGTGAGAAGGCATGGGCCGCGCCGCCGCGCCAGGCGCGCGCGCTCGTCACGCTGGAGGGGCCCTGGCGCGTCGGCTTCGAGCCCAAGCGAGGCGCGCCCGAAAGCGCGGTTTTCGACAAGCTCATCTCGTGGCCAGAGGCGATTGAACCGGGGATCAGGTATTTCTCCGGCGTTGCAACCTATCGGAAGGACATCCAGATCAAGCGGAACTGGTTGAGGCCAGGCCAGCGGATCGAACTGGACCTTGGCGACGTCAAGGAGCTGGCGTCCGTCTCGATCAACGGGAAGCCGATCGCCACGGCTTGGCACGCTCCCTACCGGGTTGACATCACGGACGCCCTAAAGCCTGGCAAGAACGCGCTGGCGATCGAGGTGGTGAACCTTTGGCCGAACAGGTTGATCGGCGACAAGCAGCCCGGGGCCAAGCCGATTGCCTTCGCTCCGGTCTCCCCCTATCGCGCCGACTCGCCCTTGCTGCCGTCCGGGCTACTCGGGCCCGTTCGGCTCACGAGGCTCCTAGGGGGCGGACCCAATTGAGCCAGTAGGCGCAAAGCGTGGCCTTTGGGCCAAGCGTCGCAATCGTGACTCCATAGCCTTTGAGAATCTTAGTCGCGGATTTTGGAGTCAGCCTCCCCCGCGCCCCTAAGGCTTTCGAATTCTCAGGGTTTGGAATCTCTGACATGGGAGCAGTTCGACATCCTGGCGATCCCTGTGGCGCTGGGGTTGCTCCGCCGTTTGGTGGTTAGGGCGTTCCTCGTCCATCGACATTACGCCCTCACACGGCGCGCGATCGTCGGCGCCATGGGGGCGATTTCGACAGTTCGCGGCGCCGGCCTGAAGCAGACCTTCGCCTAGCCTTTCACCTCAGGCCTTAAGGGTCACGTCGACGCCATTGGCCTTGAGCTGACCGGTCATCCAGTCCGCCACCGCCAGCGAGCACGCTCGGTCGCCCACCACGTCGGGCCAGGGCACGCCGCCAGCCGCCCCGTGGGTGCCCGTGAATTTCTTTTCCTCGAGGATTCCGTCGCCATCGAGCCAGCGCCCGGTGTTGTAGAAATAGAACCGCGACTTGACCGGGTTCCGGATCCAGAAGGCCAGGTTGCGCGCCGTTCGGGCGTGGGCGACGAAATCGACGTTGTCGGGAATGGTCTGCGAAAGGCCCAGTTCGCTGGTCTGCATGTCGACCGCATCGAAGAGGAACAAGGCCTTGACCCGTTTGCCCTGGGCCTTGAGCCGCTTGGCGGCGATGATCGCGGTGCATCCGCCACGGCTGTAGCCAACGAGGATCACCGATCCGGACCCGCCTTGGGCGGCGCCGACCGCGCGATCCGCGATGCTGGAAACTTCCTTGCCGGTCAGCGAAGGGCCCCGGAAATAGGTGCTGCCGACGACTTGCTTGGCGATCTGGCTGGGGAACGAGTTCCCCATCTCCTTGGCGTACTCCTGGTCGTTGTCAGGTCCGGTTCCATCGATAATGACGATCATACTCTTTCTCGCTGGCCTGAATTGCGCGGGAGCCTAGCGTTGGTGCACAGCTTACTCAATACAGCTTTGCCACCTTTTGTTGTAATTGAGAAAATCCTCTTGCAACTCAATAAGATGCGACACCGTGCCGGCATGTAAGCGGCTCACCGGTTTTAGAAGCTCGTGCAAGTATATTATAGCTTAAGCTTGGGAACTTTTTTCCTTCTTACCCGTTTTGCGCCGCCCTGAGGGTGTCTATCCTGTCGCGCGCCTTGCGGAAGGTCGCCAAAGCTTCACCATTGAGGGCGCGGCGGCTGTCGGTCTGGAAGCTCATCGGATCGACCTGCTCGCCGCGCACGATCACCTCGTAGTGCAGGTGCGGTCCCGACGAGAGGCCGGTATTGCCCGAAAGACCAATCGCCTGGCCCTGTCGCACGGCCGCGCCCACGGCCACCCCCGGGGCGTAGCCCGATAGGTGCGCATAGGCCGTCTGGAGCTCGGGCGAGTGCCGGATCCGGATAAAATTGCCGTGGCCGCCGTGCGGTCCGACGAAATCCACAACCCCATCGCCAGACGCGTAGACGGTCGTTCCCACGGCGACGGCGAAATCGGTGCCCTTGTGGACCCGGGTGTAGCCCAGCACGGGGTGCAGCCTGGGGCCGAAGCTCGAGGTGATGCGAGCGCCTTCCACCGGCGTACGCATCAACCCGCGCGCGACGCTGGCGCCATTGCCGTCAAACCAGCTGGGCTTGGCCTCGCCTGGCGGCTGGAAGAGATAGAGCGCGCGCGACTTGGTCTGGGTCTGCAGCGAGGCGTACACCAGCCGTTCCGCCCCCACGACATCGCCCCGGCCATCAACCTTTTGCTCGAACGCGGCCTCGAAAATGTCGCCCGGCCGGATCTCTCGCTGGAAGTCGAAATCGAAGGCGAAGGCGCCGGCGAAATCGCTGACCAGAGAGTCCACGACGCCCGCCGCGACCGCCGAGGAATAGAAGCTGTTGGCGTCCATTTCGCCGCGCACCACCTTGATCCGGACCTGAAGATCCGAGGCCAGGTCCTCGGCGACCAGGCGCCCGCCGCGGTCGGCCTGAATGACCAGGCCCGAACCATCCGGGCGTCGCAGCTCGATCCTCTCGATATCGCCCGCCTTGCCGTTCGGAAAGGCCAGGGAGACCCGAAGCTCTCCTGGCGCCCCTTCGAGCTTCTGGTTGGCGGCCAGCCCGAACCGCAGCGCCCGGTCGGTCGCGACCCCCTCGGCGGTCAGGGAGGCCGCCAGGTCCTGCACGCGGGCGATCACGAAGGTGCGATGAAAACCGTCGGCGGGCGCGGACGCCTTGGGCGCGGCGACGACCGCCGGACGGGGGGGCTGGGCCGGGCGTCGCCAGGCGCCCCACCCTATCCCCGCGACGACCGCCAGCAGAACCCCGCCCGCCACCGCCAACAGCACAAGGTTTCTTATGCTCAAGCTTGTTTCAGACGAGCGTGACTTATCGGCGTCCGCGGGCGCGGACGGGCCAGGTTTCCGTCGCCAGCTGCGAGGATCGAACGACGGTTCGTCTTCTCGTGCGCCTCGCATCCATCTCTCGTTGCTTGCCTTTCTCCAAGCATAGCCGCAAGGCGCGCGAGAACCAGGGCTGGAGATGGCAAATGCGTCTTCCGCAGCTCTGCCGACTAGTGTTTAAGTGGTATTTCTAGAGTCCGTTGAGGGAAGCGTATGCAGAGCGACAGCCGCGTCGCATGGCGCGAGGGTCTATTCCTTCGACAACAGCATTTTCAGCAGCAGGATCGGTATCTGGAGGCCTTGGTCGCGGCGCGCGCCAGCGGTCTGCGCCCCTATCCGTGGGGCCTGTCCGACCTCAAGATCAACGCCGACCTCGCGGCCCTGGGCAAGTTCGCGATCGAATCGATGACCGGGGTCCTGCCGGACGGCCTGCCGTTCTCGATCCCCGGCGATCTGCCGCCGCCGCCGCCGCTGGACATCCCGGCCGACGCCCGTGACGTGATCGTCCACCTCACCCTCCCCGCTCGTCAGAGCGGAGCGGTCGAATTCAAGAGCCGGGGCGAGCGCGGCGGCGTGACGGTGCGCTATGTCGTCGACGAGGAGGACGTCGCCGACTCCTTTTCCGACGAACGGGGCCAGGAACCGATCGAAGTCGCCCGCCCGAACCTGGCGTTCGGCGTCACCCAGGACCAGACCTACGGACGCGTGCTGCTGGGGCTGGCGCGCGTGCGCGAGGTCCACAATGGCGCGGTGGTGTTCGATGAGCGCTACATTCCGCCGACCCTGGACATCCGGGCCAGTCCTCGACTGTCGGGCTTTCTGACCGACATCATCGGGCGGGCGGCGCAGCGTGTCGACGAGTTGGCGCTGAGGGCGGTCGAGGCCACGGACGGCGGGGCGGAAACCTTCGCCAGCTTCCTGCTTCTGCAGGCGCTCAACCGATGGGTCAGTCAGCTGCGCCACCTGGCCGCCCTGCCCGCGGTGCACCCCGAGCGCCTCTATGAAGCCTTTCTGGGCATGGCCGGCGAGCTGGCGACGCTGACCCGCCCCGATCGGCGCCCGCCCCCCTTCCCCAACTATGTCCATGAGCAGTTGCAGCTGACGTTCGAGCCGGTGTTCGAGGTGCTGCAGGCCGCCCTCTCGGCGGTGTTCGACCGTTCGGCAATCCAGCTGCCGCTGCAGGTCGCGGGACCGGGCGCCTACACGTCCCGGATCACCGATCACAATCTCTACAAGACCGGCTACTTCTACCTGGCCGTCAACGCCCGCGCCTCGCTCGACGACATTCGTGGACGCTTTCCGGCGATCGCCAAGATCGGCGCGGTGCAGAAGATGCGCGAGATCGTGGACTCGGCCCTGCCCGGTGTGCCGCTGCGGCATACCCCGACCCCGCCGCCGCAACTGCGGGTCATCCCGGGCTATGTCTATTTCGAGCTTGACCGCTCCGTTCCCGATTGGCGCGACTTCGCCAACGCCGCGGCCCTTGGGCTGCATGTTGCTGGGGAATGGCCTGACCTCAAGCTCGAACTCTGGTGCGTCAAGGGGACCGGACGATGACCGGCGACGACGAGGAGAAGAACCCGAACAAGACGGTCTTCCGCCCGTCGCCGCTGCAGAACCTGCGCAGGTCCGGGTCCCCCTCCTCGCCGTCCGCGCCCGCTTTCACGGCCAGCGACCCGGCGGCGTTCGCGCCCTCGTCCTTCGCCTCGCCGCCTTCGCCTCGTCGCGCCATTTCTCGCGACGACGACATTCCGTTGCCTCCGCCGGCCGCACGGGCCCGAAATCCGATGATGATGGCGGCGGCGCCCGTGCTGTCGCTGATCGTCGGCGTCCGGTCCGGCCGCGTTCAGCTGAGCCTGCCCGAGCTGCACCAGACGGCGTCGACCGCGGTGGCGACGTTCGATCAGGCGCTCGTGGCTGCCGGCTACGATGCCGAGACCCGCCAGAGGGCGCGCTATGCGGTGTGCGCCACGGTCGACGACATCGCCCAGAACCTTCCCGGCCAGGCGGCCGACGGCGCGGAGTGGGCGCGCCGCAGCCTCGTCGTGCAGGTCTTCAACGAGAATATCGGCGGCGACCGGTTCTGGCGCCTGCTCGACGACATGCTGGCCAGGCCGGCTGAATTCGCCAACCTGATCGAGCTCTACCACGCATGCCTCGCCGCCGGCTTCGAGGGACGCTATCGCGTCGCGCCCGACGGCAAGCGGCGCCTGCATGAGATCATGGCCAGCTGCTATGCGGCGCTCGATCATACGCGCGCGCTGTCTCAGACCGAGCTGTCGCCGCGTTGGCGCGGCCAACCGACGCCGGCCGCGCGCGTCAGCTTCTGGGCGACCCTGGCCCTGGCCGGCGCCGTCGCCCTGGCCGTTCTGCTGGCGCTCTTCATTCTGCTGCGCGTGGTCCTGATCCAGACCGGGCAGCCATCGCTGAACGCGCTGAAGGCCATCAATCCAGACCAGCCGCTGCGGATGTCCCGTGTCGCGCCCGCGCCGCCGGTCCCGACCAGCACCCAGCTGCAGCGCATCCAGGGCTTCCTCGCGCCGGAGATCGCCCAGCACTTGGTGGCGGTCGAGCAGGACAGCCAGTCGATCCGCGTGCGCACCACCGTCGGGCAGTTGTTCAAGTCGGGGTCGGACAAGCTGGAACCGGGTCGAGAGGCGCTGTTCGCCCGGATCGGCGCGGCGATCGAGGCCGAGCGCGGGGCGGTTCGCGTGGAAGGACACGCCGACTCCGACCATCTGGTCAGCGTCACCTTCCCGGACAACTTCGCCCTGTCCAAGGCGCGGGCTGACGCGGCCGCGAAAATTCTTCGCGGCAAGATCACCGACGCCAGCCGTGTCAGCACCGAGGGGTTCGGCGACAGCCAACCGATCGCGTCGAACTCCACCGCCAACGGCAAGGCGTTGAACCGCCGGGTCGAAATCGTCATTCCGCGCGCCGAATAGGGCCACGATGAAGCGCTTCTTCCTGAACTGGTGGCTGCTCACCGGCCTCGCGGCGATCCTGGTCGCGGTGCTGCTGATCTTCGTCCTTCCGCTCGTCGCGCCGTTCCTGAGGCCGTGGTGGGTCAAGACCCTGCTCGCCGGTCTTGTGGCGGCGGTGTGGGGCGTTTTCGCCACGCTTCGTATCCTCAAGGCCCGCAGAGCCGCCGCCGAGATCGCCCGGCAGCTGGCCGCGGCCTCGCCGGGCGACGCCGAGGCCGAAGCGCTGGCGGGGCGCATGCGTTCGGCCCTGGCCAAGCTGAAGACCGCCACGGGCGACAAGCGCGACTACCTCTATGCCCGCCCCTGGTACGTGATCATCGGCCCGCCCGGCGCTGGCAAGACAACCGCCCTGTTGAAGTCCGGCGTCCAGTTTCCGTTCGCGGATGCGGCGCTCAAGGGCGTCGGTGGGACGCGCAATCTCGACTTCTGGTTCGCCGACGACGCCGTGCTCATCGACACCGCCGGGCGCTACACCACCCAGACCTCCGACGCTTCGGTCGACCACAAGGGTTGGGAAGGCTTCCTCAAGCTGCTGCGTCGCACCCGCCCCCTGCAGCCGATCAATGGGATCCTGGTGGCGATCGGCCTGGACGAGCTTCTCAACTCCGACCGGGCCGGACTGGACGACCACGCGGCGGCGGTGCGTCGTCGCCTGGTGGAACTGCGTCGCGCGCTCGAGGTCTCGGCGCCGGTCTACGTGCTCTTCACCAAGGCCGATCTGCTGGCCGGCTTTGGTGAGTTCTTCGACGATCTCGACGTCGAGGGGCGGCGAGCCATTCTCGGCGCGACCTTGCCACTGGGCGCGCCGGCCAGCCTCGACGCCGTGCTGGGCGAGTTCGACGCGGTGGTGCAGGCCCTCGCCGACCGCGTCGCCAAGCGCCTGCAGGAGGAAACCGATCCGCATCGCCGCAGCCTGATCCTCGGCTTCCCCTCGCAGGTGGCGTCGTTGCGGGCCAGGCTCAGCCGCTTCCTGGACGGCGCCCTTCTGGCCGAACAGGACACCCCGCCGCTGTTCCGCGGCTTCTATCTGACCAGCGGCGTCCAGGAAGGCGCGCCGCTGGACCGGATCCTGGGCGGCGTGGCCGCCGTCTACGACGCGCCCGCCGTTCCGCGCTCCGCGCTGAGCGGGCAAGGCGGAAGAGCCTATTTCCTCAACCGGTTGCTCAAGGAGGTGATCTTCGCCGAGGCGGGTCTCGTCCGGAGCGATCCCGCGGCGCGCGCGCGGCGTCGCGCGGCGCTGATCGCCGGCGTCGCCGGCGTCGCCGTCTTGTCGCTATTGATCGCCCTGCTGTGGGGAGTCAGCTTCACGAAGAACCGGGCGTTGCAGGACCAGCTCCTGACCGGCGCGCAGAATGTCAGCGGCGAGGTCCGCGAGACCGGCGTCGATTTGGTTGAGGTGCGCGAAGGTGATCCGGACCTGGAGCAGGCGTTGTCGCTGATCCGCGCCCTGCGCGACCTGCCCCGCGGCCACGGCGACCAGGCCAAGGGCGGACCGCCCTTGCTGATGCGGTTCGGCCTGTTCCAGGGCGGCCACGCCAAGGCCGCCGACCAGGCCTATCGCGAAGCGCTGCAGCGCATTCTCCTGCCGCGCATCCTGCTGCGGCTGGAGCGGTACATGCAGGATCACGCCCAGGAGCCGCTCAAGGTTTACGAGCCGCTCAAGGTCTATCTGATGCTGGGTGGCCAGGGCCCCCTGGATCCGAAGACGGTCGAAGCCTGGGTGACCGACGACTGGGCCGAGAACGCCCTGCCAGGCGCGGATCGCGCCGAGGTTCGCGAGGAACTGGCCAAGCACCTGGACGTCCTGCTGGCGGATCCACAGTTGGGCCGCGTCTGGCCGGGGCGAGAAGCGCCGCTGGACGGCGCCCTGATCGAGTCGACGCGCGCGGCGGTGCAGACGCTGTCCCTGGCCGATCGGGCCTATGCGATCCTTCGCCAGAAGGCGGCCGCGGCCGACCAGCCCGACTGGCGCGCCGACAGCGTTCTGGCGAGCGGCGATCGCCAGGCCTTCCTGAACGGCGATGCGGTCCTGGACGCCAGCGTGCCGTACTTCTTTACCCGCGCGGGTTTCGAGCGGGCCTACCAGCCGGGACTGCAAACCGTCGCCTCTGATCTCGAAAAGGACCTTTGGGTCATGGGCCAGGACGCCGACAAGGCGGCGATCCGGGGCCAGATCGCCCAGGTCAAGCCGGGTGTCGCGGCGCTCTACGCCAAGGAATATATCGCCGCCTGGGATGGCGTGGTCCAAGGCCTGAAGCCGGCGGACTACTTCACCAATCCCGCCGCCCTGGGCGCTTTCACCCGCACGCCATCGCCGCTGAAGGTCCTGTTGCTGGAGGTCCGCAAGAACACCACGTTCGGCAAGCCGCCGGCGATCCGGGCGCCCAGCAAGCTCAAAACCGCCGCGCGCGTCGTCGGCGGGGCCGTCCTGGACTCCGGCGGCGTCGACGCCGGCAAGACCATTTCCGACTATTTCCGGCCGCTCGCCACCTATGTCGGCGACGGCAAGAGCGCCGCGCCGGTCGACGAGTTCCTGGGGGCGGTGAAGCAGGCGGCCTCGGCCAACATGGCCGCGGGGATCGCGGGTGGCGGGCTGGGCGGCGTCGCGACGCAGGGGGAACTGGCCTCGGCGCTCGGACAGGTCGCCACAACCAGCGTCGTGGCTCCACCGCAGCTCCAGGGCTTCGTCGCGCAGGCGACCCAGAGCGGCCGTGGCGCCGTGGTGTCCTCGGCCCAGAACGCCATCGGACAGGAGTATGCGACGAGCCTGGCCGGCGCGTGCCGTAGTGTCAGCGACAACCGCTATCCCTTCTATGGCGCGGCGCAGAACGACGCGACGGCGGCGGACATGATGCGGGTCCTGGGCCTCAACGGCCAGTTCGACAGCATGATGCGCGACCGCCTGCAGCCCCTGCTCCTGACCTCCGGCCCCGTCTGGCGCTGGCGCTCCGACGACCCCGTGGCCGCGGCCTTCGATCCGGCCAGCGCCGAGCAATTCCAGAAAGCGGCGCAGATCCGCGACCTGCTGACCTCCGGCCTGCCGATCAGGGTGGAAGCGGCGGGCTTCGGCGGCGCGGTCACCGCCGCCGAGTTCTCGGCCGGCGGCGTGACCTATCGCTTCGAGCCCAACAGCGTCGGGGCCAAGCCCGTGATGTGGGCGATCTCCGGCCTCCCCGAGGCCCACCTCATCCTCTATGCCGGCGCCAAGGAGGTGCGGCGCTACGACGGACAGGGCGTCTGGGCGCTCTTCCGCCTGATGGACGCCGCCCAGAAGGAGAACGCCGGTCCGAGCGCGATCAAGGCCACCTTCGGCCAGGGCGCTCAGTATTTCACCCTCAAGGTCAACCTGCCGTCCGACAAGAACCCGTTCGGTCGCGGCGGCCTATGGTCGTTCCGATGCCCAGCCAAGCTCTGACGGCGCCGCGCGCCTTCGCGTTCGGCAAGCTGCCGACCCACGGCGACTTCGTGGTCCGCGGGCTTTCCGCGTCGGATCGGGACGCCTGGGACGCCTGGGCGAGCGCTGGATTGGCGCAGGCGCGAACGGTCCTGGGGGCTGAATTCGAGGCCCGGCACGACACCGCGGCGCCGCTACGCTTCTCGTTCGGGCCCGGACCGTTTGGCGAAGGCTGGCGGACGGGAGCGCTGGCGCCGTCCATCGACTCGGCCGGACGGCGCTTCGTCATCGTGCTGGGCGGTTGCACCGCCCAGGCCCCGCCGGCGCCGTCCGTCGACCGCATCGCCGGGGCGGCGGAGGACGAAATCCATCGCGCCTTCGAAGACGCGGCCGACATCGACGCGATGGTGGCCAGCGCGCAAAATTTCTTTCAAACTCTGGAATCAGAGGGCGGAGCCGAAGCGCAAGGCCGCTTCTGGTTGCCGGACTCGCCGTTCGATCTGATCGCCAGCCAACCACCCGCCGACCTGATGATCCAGGTTCTGACGACATAGGAGCTGTCCATGGATGACGGGAGTTTGCGGTTTCACGACGCCACCCTGACCCATCCCGGGAAGGTGCGTCGCGACAACGAGGACCAGGTGCTTGCGCGCCCGGACCAAGGCCTGTGGGCGGTCGCCGACGGCATGGGCGGCCATGCCAACGGGCAGTGGTCGTCCAAGACCATCACCGCGACCCTGGAGGCGGCGGTCCTGCCCGCCAACTTCGACGACGCCGCCTCGGCCGTCGCCGCGGCGGTGCACGAAGCCAATGAGCGAATCTGGACCAAATCGGTGGGACAGCCCATGGGCTCCACCGTCGTGGCCCTGCTTCTGCGCGACCGGCGATTCGTCGTGCTGTGGGCCGGCGACAGCCGTTGCTACCTGTTGCGCGGCGGCGAGCTCTACCAATTGACCGTCGACCATTCGCAGGTCCAGGACATGGTGACGTCCGGGCGGCTCACGCCCGAGGAAGCCGAAAACCATCCAATGTCGCACGTGCTGTCCCGGGCGGTGGGCGTCGCGCCTCGGCTCGAGCTGGACGCGGTCTCCGATGAGGCCAGGGTGGGAGATGTCTTCCTGGTCTGCAGCGACGGCCTGACCCGCACGATTCCGGACGCCGAACTGGCGACGATCCTGGCTCAAGGCAATCCGGCGGCCGCCGCGGACGAACTGGTGAAGATCTGCCTGGAACGTGGCGCGCCCGACAATGTCAGCGTCGTCGTGGTCAATTGCGACGAGACCACGCTGCTCGCCCTGTCCTGATGGGCGTCGGCGACCGAACGAGACTTGGGCGCTACGACCTGCGCTTGGCCTTCATGTCGGCGGCGATGCGCTCGTAGGCGTCGCGGAACTCCTTGGCGAAGACCTCCATGAAGGCTTCGTCCGATCCCCGTGTGACCCCCTCGAACTCCCGTTCATAGGCCTGCCAGAGCGCCGCGGCGCGCGCGCCCGGCACGATCTTGGCCAACAGGCCACGCGTCTCGGCTCGTCCTCGGATCGCCGAGGGGGAGAAGCGATCGAGCGTGGCCGCCAAAGCGCCCTGCATCGCCGTCAATGTGGCCAGCTGGTGGGCCTGCAGGTCGCGGAACGCGTCCTCCACGGCTAGGTCCGCCGGCATGAAGCCGCGATCGGGCCGGTTGAGCATCTGCGCCATCGCCTTGTCGGCCGATCGCGTGAACTTCAGGGGATTGTTGCCGTCGAACTCGAGGCTGGTGTTCTGGGCCCCAAGTTGGGCCTTGGCCCTGGCCCGGGCCTCCATCATCACGACCATGCCACCCAGGAGGCGCCGCAGGATGCCGCCCGCCGCCGCCAGAACCTCCAGGGGCGAACTGCTGAAGTCCTCGGATCTCAGGCCCGCGCCCTGCAGAAAGGCGCGCCATTCCGGGCCCTCGCCCGGTTCTGGCGCGGGACGCGCCTTCCGCGCCGCGGCCGCCGGCGGCGGCGCCGGAGTCTGACCCCAAGGCGCCGTGGCGGGCGAGACCGAGGGCGGGGCTTCGAACGCCGACGCGACGGGACCGCCGAAGCCACGGGCCCAGTCGACCTCGTTGGTGGCCGCCAACTGCCCCCAGACGTCGACGGCCGAGGGCGCGGCCTGGGCTGGCGGGTCGCTGGACCAGGCTGACGGCGGCGGGGCTTCCGGTCGAGTCGGGCTCCAGGCCGACGCCGGTTGAGATACAGCCTCCATGCGCGGCGGCGCCCAGGCCCCTGACACCGAGCCCTGGCCGGTGATGGCCGCCCGTGGCGGCGGCTGGTCCCACCGCGCCGGATCGTCGGCGACCTCGCGCGCGCCATGGCTGTCCCAGCCGCCCCACGCGCCGACGGACGCCGGCTCCTCGACGCTGGAACTCCGGCCCTGCTCCAACCGGGCCTCGATCTCGTAGTGGCCGATCAGGATCACGTCGCCATCGACGATCTGGTGCGCGGTCGTCAGCCGCGACGACGAGCGGTTCACGAAGGTGCCGTTGGTGCTGCGGTCGACGAGCATATAGGCGCCGTCGCGGTACTGGATCTCGCAGTGGGCCGACGAGATGTAGCTGCGGGGGTCCGGCAGGCACCAGTCCATGTGAGGCGATCGTCCGATGCGCGCGCCGTGGCGATCGAGCTTCAGGCGCGCGGCCTCTCCATTGTCGAGACGATCCAGCGCCTTGATGGTCAGCACAAGGGTCATGGGCGTGCGGTTTCTCGGCCGCTGGCGAGCGCATCGCCAAGCGCGAGCGCCGAGCGAAGGCTTTCCGCGTGGCGTCCGCTCTCGGTCGCGGCGGTGAGCACCGCCCCGGCGGCGAAGGCGCCGACCGTGTCCTTGGGCGGCAGGACGGGTTCGACATCCACCGACGCGATCGAACCGCCTGAAAAGAACACCGCCAGGGCGCACTGTCTCTGGGGGCTAGCCCCGCGGGACTGCTCCGCGATCGCGAACGCCGCCCGACGCCGGCCGTCGCTGGGGTCCTGCAGCCATAGAAGGGTCGCCTTGAGCGCTTCGGCGTCCTGGGCGCGGGGGGTCAAGGACAGCTCCTGAACGGTCCGGGCCGCCCAGGCGACGGCTTCGAAGCGAGGCAGGGCCTGGCCGAGGAACAGCGCCGCGTCGTCTTCACGCCCCTCCTCGATCAGGCGGTCGAAGACCGTCTCGGGCGGATCGGCGTCATGGTTCGACTTCGGCCATCCGAGGATCGCGGAGACCTGGCCCGCTTCGGCCCACTTAACCTGTTTCCAGCGTCTCATACGCGATCCTAGTTGATCTTGACGACGCCGCCCGTGATCGTCGTCATGGCCTTTCCATGCACTTCGACGTTCGGCGCGCTCACGGTGTTGATGCCGCGCGCGTCGCTGGTGATCGTCTGGGCGCTCAGCGTGATGCTGGAGGGGGTCATCACGATCGAACTCGAGCCGACCTTCAGCGTGATGCTCTGCTTGGCGTCGATCGTCACCGTTCCCTTGTCCACCTTCACGCTATAGTTGCCAGAGCGCACGGTGGTTCCATCGTCAAGCTCGATTGTGGTCGTGCGCTTGCCCTTGCTGACCTCGTGGGTTTCGTCGCCGGTCTCGATCGTCGTGGCTTCGTGCCGCTTGACCGCGGTCTTGCGATCGCGCCCCACCCGGGTGGCGCGGTCGCGCTGGACGGTCAGGGTGTCGTCCAGCAGCACGTCGCGCACCATCTCGCGCTGGGCGTGGATGTAGATCTCCTCCGCCCCGCCCTTGTCCTCCAGGCGGATTTCGTTGAAGCCGGTGCTGTTGGGCGGCGGAGTCTTTTCGGCCCCGGCATAGTCGCCGGACCGCCCGATCGTCTGGGTGCGCCACAGCGAGCGGGTCTTCTGGGTCGGCAGGTCGTAGGCGTGCTTGCGCTGGCCGTTATAGACCCGGCCGGTGATGATCGGCCGGTCCGGATCGCCGTTCAGGAAGTCGACGATGACCTCCTGCCCCACGCGCGGCAGGTCGACATTGCCGAAACCTGCGCCCGCGGCATGGTGCGAGACGCGCATCCAGCACGAGGTCTTGCCCGGCTGGTCGGGCGAGCGGTCCCAGTGGAAGCGCACCTTCACGCGGCCCCACTCGTCGACATAGACCACTTCGCCGGCCGGGCCGGTCACCGTGGCGGTCTCGACGCCGCTGGAGATGGGCTTCTCGGCGACGAGCGGCGGCCGGAACAGGGTGTCGCTGGGGATCGCCACGACATTGACGCGTCGGGCCTGGCGATCGTCGCCGCTGCGATGGCTCTCGGCGTCGACGACGTGATTGAGGCCGATGATCAGGTATTCCTGGTTGAAGCGGTCGACCCCGGCTTCGGTCAGGGTGAACAGGCCGCCGCAGGCCAGGCCCAGGACGTCGCCGCCGCCGTTGTAGAGGCGCCGCGGAGCCCGACTCGCGGCCAAACGCGACTGGCCCCGCACCTCGCCCTCGCTCTTGTCGGTGAAGTCGCCGAGATATTCGTAGACCTCGAGCGCGTCGCCGGGATGCTGGCCGGCCCCCTGGCTGACCGCCTCGACGGGGTTCTGCGGCTTGATGAAGTCGAAGCTGCGCAGGGTCACGCTGGCCTGGCTGACCGAACTGATCCGTTCGTTCCAGTCGGAGAGCGTATCGGGCGTGCTGGTCTCGTCGCCCGAGACGGGGAGGAAGCGGATGGTCTCATAGCCCGGCTCGGGCTTGTGGGCCGATTTTCCGTCGCAGAGGACCAGCTTGTGGGCGGCTTCCTCATGTCGAAAATAGTAGTAGATCCCTTCGTCCTCGAACAGGCGCGAGACGAAATTGAAGTCGCTTTCCTTGTACTGGACGCAATATTCGCGCGGCTTGTAGCTGCCGGTCAGGCGGTCGAACTCGACGTCCTTCATGCCGGCGTCGGAGAACACCTGCTTGGCGATGTCGACGACGCTCTTGTCCTGGAAAATTCGATAATTTCGATTCTGGTCCAGGAGCGACAGCCAGGGCCTGACGGTCAGCCGGTAGTGCGCGCCGTTGATGTCGACCTTGATCAGGGCGGCCTCGGTCAACAACCCATGGAAGTAGCGGACGTGGTCCATCTCATCGCCGGCGTCCAGCGAAACCGGCTTTCCGAGATGTGGCAGGAAATCGACCTCGTCGGCAGAAAACCCTTCTACAACAATCACAAACGGCTCACTCAAGCGCTCAATGGACTCGAAGCGCTCAAGGTTAAGCTTAGCCGTACCAAGAGCGACAGATATCGTAGCCTGCCGATCCATTAATCGCTCCCGTTACTGCGCCTGAAACCTACGGCCCATGGCCCGCTGTGCATAGGTGTAGCGATCAATTTCAACATCTCAACCAGACAGACTTGCCAAAACGATTTCTTGGGCCACACTCCGCGCCCGCCCCAACCGCCTGTCTTGGCAGATCGGCGACAAACGGCCCGGGCGCTGTATCAACGTTAAGGTGAACGCGAACATGGCGCTTGATCCGAGTCGATTGTTGGCGCCGGTTTCCGACGACGACCCGACCGGCCCGGACCTCGCCTACGATCCGCAGCGCTACGAAATCGAGCAGGCCTTCGAGACCGAGGTCTCGATCGACGCCTCCGGCGTCGAGGCCCAGGCATCCGAGGTCGACTGGCGGGCGATCGTCGCCAAGATCGTCGAGCAGAGCGATCGCACCAAGGATATCTGGCTGCCCATCTATCTCTGCCGCGCCGGTGCTCGCGCGGGCGATCTGGAAATCGTCGAGGCCGGCGCCCGGTATCTGGCGGGCCTGCTTGAAACCTATTGGCCCAGCCTGCACCCCCGCCTGGAGGAATACGGGTTCCAGGGGCGCAAGGGTCCCTGCGATTCCCTGGCCGGGGCGTCGCAGTTCATCCACCCCCTGCGCAGGATCATGCTGATCCGCCATCCTCGCCTCGGTGACTATTCCATCGATGATTTCGAACGCTTCCGCTTGGGAGGTGAAACCGAGGAAGGCTACGGAATGTTCCGGGCCGCGCTCGAGGATGTGAGTCAGGACGGCCTCGAGGAGATCGTCCAGCGGCTGAACGCGATCGAGGACAGTCTGCGTCGCGTGGATCTGACCCTCACCGCCAACGCCGACGACGGCGGCTCCACGAACTTCCGGGCGACCTACGAGGCCCTTGGCCAGATGCGGCGCGCGGTGCAGGCGTTCGTCGCCAGACCCACGGTTTCAGAAAATGGGGAACCAATCGCAGAACCGGACGTTGCATCGCCAAGCTTCTCGAACTCCACGCCCGCCTTGGGCGCGCGGATCGAGACCCGGGACGACGTCGTCCGCGCCCTCGAGGCGTTGGGCGACTACTACCGGCGCAGGGAACCGGGGCATCCGATCCTGACGTTGCTGCAGCGTGCGCGTGAATGGGTTGGATTGGATTTTATGGCAATTCTCGAAGATATCGCGCCCGGCAGCGTGGAAGAAGCTCGCAACGTTCTGCAATCACGAAAACATCGCGAACAAGCTTGAGCTATCGGTTGAACATCGCCATCATATAGACCTATGATGGTGAAGGTTATAGCGGTACATAACGTCTAATTGCGGGTGGATGATCATGGCGTCGAACAAGGGTGGGCAGCGTTTTATCAAAGAGAACCGCGCGCCTCGTGTTCATATCGAATACGAAGTGGAGACTTTTGGTTCCCGCCAGAAGATCGAAATTCCGTTCGTGGTCGGAGTGATGTCTGACCTGTCCGGCAAGTCGAACGTCGAGAAGAAACCACTCGATAAGCGCGACTTTGTCGAATTCGACATGGATAATTTCGAGCAGAAGATGGAAGCGATCGCGCCGCGCGCCGCTTTCACCGTCGAGAACACCTTGACCGGAGACGGCAAGATCGGCGTCGACCTGACGTTCAAGTCGATGGAAGATTTCTCGCCGGGCCAAGTCGCCAAGAACGTGCCGGCTCTGGCCAAGTTGCTGGAAGCCCGGCAGCAGCTGAACGACCTGATGCTTTACATGGACGGTAAGGATGGGGCCCAGGACCTGCTGGACAAGGTCCTGAAGGATCCCGAGCTGATGAAGGCCCTCGCCGCCGCCAAGCCGCCCGTCGACAACACCTAGACAATCTCCGGTAGATCTAGAATGATTTCCCCTACCCTGCCCGTTGGGAGACCTTGATGGCGCAAGAAACGCTTCAGCAGACTGGCGCCCCCGCCGCGGAAACCGTCACCGTCGACGATTTCGCGTCGCTGCTGCAAAGGGAGTTCAAGCCCAACACCGACGCCAAGCAGGCGCGGATCGAAGAGGCTGTGAAGACCCTGGCGCAGCAGGCGCTCGAGGACACCCAGATCATCGGCGCCGACGTCTTCTCGACCGTCGACGCCCTGAAGGCCGCGATCGATCGCAAGCTGACCGAACAGGTCAACAAGATCATTCACCACAAGGACTTCCAGACCCTGGAATCCGCCTGGCGCGGGCTTTGGTACCTCGTTGGCAACACCCCGACCGGCAAGGACCTCAAGGTTCGCGTGCTGAACGTCTCCAAGGACGAGACCCGCAAGATGCTGCGGCAGTTCCGCGACGCGGCCTGGGACCAGAGCCCTCTGTTCAAGAAGATCTACGAGGCCGAGTTCGGCCAGCTGGGCGGACAGCCCTACGGCGCGTTCATCTGCGATTACGCCTTCGATCACACCGCGCCCGACATCGAGGTGATGAAGGGGTTGGCGAAGATCGGGGCGGCGGCGCACGCCCCGTTCATCGCGGCGGCGGACTCCCAGCTGCTGGGCATGGAAAGCTGGCAGGAGCTGGCCAATCCGCGCGACATCGCCAAGCAGTTCGACGCCACCGACTACATGGCCTGGCGCTCGTTCCGGGCCTCGAACGACAGCCGCTACATGGCGCTGACCCTGCCCCGTTTCCTCGGGCGTCCGCTCTACGGCGCCAATAGCGAGCCAATCGAGGAGTTCGCGTTCGAGGAAGACACCGACGGCGGCCAGCACGACAACTATCTGTGGCTGAACGCGTCGTACGCCCTGGGCGTACGCATCACCGAGGCCTTCAAGACCTACGGCTGGTGCACGCGCATTCGCGGCGTGGAGTCGGGCGGCACCGTCGAGGACCTGCCGACCGCGATGTTCCCCACCGACGACGGGGCGATGGACGCCAAGTGTCCGACGGAAATCGCTATTTCCGATCGCCGCGAGGCCGAGCTGTCCAAGGCGGGCCTGATGGCCCTGGTGCATCGCAAGAACACCGACCAGGCCACCTTCATCGGCGCCCAGACCCTTCATGCCCCCAAGGCCTACGAGGACGCCGACGCGACGGCCAGCGCCAACCTGTCGGCGCGCCTGCCCTACATCTTCGCCAGCTGCCGCTTCGCCCACTATCTCAAGTGCATGGTGCGCGACTGGATCGGCAGCAGCCGCGAGGCGCCGGTCCTGGCCAGCGATCTGCAGTCCTGGATCATGCAGTACGTGGACATGCAGCCCGACTTCTCGACCGAAGAAGACAAGGCTCGCAAGCCCCTGAAATCCGCTTCGGTGGATGTCATCCCCGACCCCGAAAACCCAGGCTACTACCGTGGCGTCTTCCGCATGGTGCCGCACTACCAACTCGAGGGGATGGACGTGTCGCTCAGCATGGTCTCGCGCCTGCCCAAGGGCCCGAACTAGCTGTCAGTAAAATCATTTTTCGTGAGGAGAACGCCTTATGGCCGTTGATATGTTCCTGAAACTTGAAGGCATCAGTGGTGAGTCCAAGGACACCAGCCACAAGGGTGAGATCGATGTTCTGGCCTGGAGCTGGGGCATGACCAATTCCGGCACGGCCCATGTCGGTGGCGGCGCCGGCGCCGGCAAGGTCAACGTCCAGGACCTGTCGTTCACCAAGTACGTCGACCTGGCGTCCTCGCCGTTGATGCTGGCCGCCGCCAACGGCAAGCACATCAGCAAGGCGACGCTGGTCGTGCGCAAGGCCGGCGAGACGCCGCTGGAGTACATCACCATCACCATGACCGACTGCCTGGTCAGCTCGGTGTCCACCGGCGGCAGCGGCGGCGAGGATCGCCTGACCGAGAACGTCTCGCTGAACTTCGCCAAGGTCGAGGTTGCGTACAAGGAACAAAGCTCGGCCGGCAAGGCTGCCGGTACGGGCGACTTCAAGTGGGACATCGCGGGCAACGCCAAGTTCTAGGCGAACCGCGCCGGTCTTCGGCCAATCATAGAAGCGAAGAATGCGTAACGCCGACGACCTCCTACGCGCTGGCGATCTGGACGGCGCGCGCCAAACCCTTGTCGAAAGGGTCAAGCGCGCGCCGGACGATCAGCCCAGCCGCATGTTCCTGTTCCAGCTGTTCTGCATCCTGGGCGAATGGGAAAAGGCCAAGGCGCAGCTGAAGGTGCTGACCCAGCTGTCCCCCGAAGCCCAGATGCTGGCGGTGGCCTACAACCTGGCCGTCGACGCCGAGATCGAGCGCGAGAACGCGTTCGCGGGGCGGATTCCGCCAGCCTTGCTGGTCAATACCAGTCCCTGGGCCGGCGACCTCGCCGTCGCCCTCGGGGCGAGCCTGCAAGGGCGCGTCGACGACGCCGAGGCCGCCCGAACGCGCGCCTTCGACGCCGCGCCGGATACGCCTGGCCGGTTCAACGACCAGGACTTCGAGTGGATCGCCGATGCGGACCCACGTTTCGGACCGGCTTTCGAAGCCGTCATCCATGGGCGTTGGGGGCTCGTCCCCTTCGAGGCGGTGCGCAAGATCACCAGCGACGGGCCGCAGGACCTGCGCGACCTGGTCTGGCTGCCCGTGGAGATCGAGTTCAAGACCGGACAGGGCGCGGCGGCGATCCTACCCGCCCGCTATCCCGGAACTCGGGACGCGACGGACGCCAACCTGCTGCTGGCCCGTGCGACCGACTGGCGCGAGGGGCCGATGGGCGCCGAAGGCCTTGGCCAGAAGCTCTGGTCGCTGGGAGACGGCGAAGAAGCGGGAATCCTGGCGCTTCGCCACGTGGCCTTCGCCTGACGCCATGCCAGTCCGGATCAATCCGACCCTGTTCGACAAGCTCGTCGCCGATCTCGACATCGACGATCTCCGTGACGATCCGAAGGTCGACCAGGGCCAGGTCAGCCGCGCGACGTCGCGCCGGCTCTATCCGATCCTGAAGATCGAACGATTCAACGAAGCCGCGCTCCGGGCCACGGTTCTGCGCGAGCTGAACTGGATCTTGAACACGACCAATTTCGGCTCGGTCCAGAATCTGAAGCCCTACCCCGAGGTCGCGACCTCGGTCCTGAATTACGGCGTGCCCGACATGGCCGGCAAGCTTCTGCAACGGCGCGCGATCGAAACCCGCGCGCGCGAGATCAAGCAGGCCATCCGGCGCTTCGAACCCCGCATCGCCCCACAGCGCCTCGACGTCACCGCCACCGCCAAGGACGCCAAGCCCAACGCCGTGACCTTCGTCATCCGGGCCGACGTCACCAGCGCCGTCCTGGCGTTGCCCGTCGAGTTCAAGACCGACGTCGAGATCGACACGGGCGCGGCGACCCTGCGGGAGTAGACGGATGGATCCTCGCCTCCTCAGGGCCTACAACGAGGAACTCCTCTATCTTCGCGAAACCGCGCGCGAGTTCGGCGAGGAGTACGAGACGGTGGCCGGGCGACTGGGCCTCAACGCGCCGTCGGACACGGATCCCTATGTCGAACGGCTGCTGGAAGGCGTGGCCTTTCTCGGGGCCCGCGTGAAGCTGAAGCTGCAGGACCAGTTTCCCGACTTCACCCAACACCTGCTCAACGCCATCCAGCCGCACTACCTGGCGCCGACCCCGTCGATGTGCGTGGTGACCCTGGAGCCCCAGGAGAGCGATCATGCGATCGCCTCCGGATTCGTGATCCCTCGCCTCACCGAGATGTCCGCCACCTCCGGCGACGAGGCCGCCACGCCGGTCATCTTCCGAACCGGGCAGGACGTGACCCTCTGGCCATTGAAGATCACCGAGGCCGAATATCTGCCGACCCGCGCGGCCGTCGCCGCCTATGCCGGCGCGGCGGGCGTGCGGGCCGAGGCCGGGCTGCGCCTGAAGTTCAGCGGCCTGGGCGGTGTTCCCCTGTCAGCGATCGCGCCGGACGTCTTGCCGATCTATCTGGACGGTTCAGAAGTGGCGCCGGGAGAACTCTATCGGCAGCTGATCGGCGACGCCGTCGCGACCGTGGCCCGGTCGGTCGACTCCGCGGCCGGCGCGGCGGCCTGGATCAAGCTGCCGCCCACCGAGCAGCATGGCTTCGAGGAGAACTGCGCCCTGCTGCCGACCAGCCGGCGGTCCTTCCGGGGCTATCGCCTGCTGTCGGAATATTTCGCCTGCCCGGAGCGCTTCCTGTTCGTCCGCCTGCGCGAACTGGGACAGGTTTTCGCCAAGTGCCGGAACGAGTGCGAGGTGGTCTTTCTGTTCGACCGCGCGTCCACGGCCCTGGCGGGCGCGGTGTCGCCGGCGAACTTCAAGCTCTTCGCGACCCCCGCGATCAACCTGTTCGAGAAGCAGATCGATCGCGTGGCGGTCAGCGAGTTCGACCACGAACACCAGTTGATCGCCGACCGCACCCGGCCGCTGGATTTCGAGATCTTCCGCCCGCTGGAGGTGACGGCCTATTCGCAGAAGAACGGCGACGCCCGGCCGGTCGCGCCGCTGCACGCTTTCGGGAGCCTGCTCTACGACTGGACCGAGGCGCTGTTCTACGTCACCCGCCTGCGCCACCGACGCCTGTCGACCAAGGAACAGCGCCTGAGGCGCAGGACCGACTATCTGGGCACGGAAACCTGGATCAGCCTCGCCGCCCCGGGCGAGCCGAGACGGCTGGAGGGAATCTACGAACTGGCCGTCCGGGCGCTCGTGACCAATCGCGAACTCGCCGAGACCCTGCGAACCGGCGGCGCGACGGATTTCCGGATCAGCGGCGTCCCCGTGCGCGCGGTGACGGTCGTCCGCGCCCCGACCAAGCCCCGGCCGCCGATGGGCATCAGCGACGGCGCGTGGAGGATCATCGGCCACCTGACGCCCAACTATGCGTCCTTCGCCCTGGGGGACGACGACGATCCTTCGGTCCTGCGCGACCACCTGGCCCTCTACGGACGGATCGACGACCCCGCCCTGCGGCGGCAGATCGACGGCGTCCTGGCCATTCGCTCCGAGCCCGTGACGCGCCGAGTGTCCGGACCGGGGCGCAGCGCCTTCGCGCGTGGCCAACGCCTGCGCCTCAAGCTGGATGACGCCCCTTTCGAGAACGGCCGGATGTTCCTGTTCTCGGCGGTCCTGGAACGGTTCCTGGGCGAGTTCGCCACCGTCAACGCCTTCACCGAATGCATCTTTGAAAGCCCTCAGGAAGGAACCTTCGCGCAATGGCCGCCGAGAATGGGCGAACATCGCAACATCTAGAGTTTCTTCGCCACGCGGCGGGAAACGCGAGGCGGTACGGCCTGTTTGGCTTGCTGCGCGCGGCGGAGGCGCGCGCCCCGGATCTGCCGCGCATCGGAGACGCCCGGCTTCCCTCGCAAAACCTCGTGGACCTCGCCCAACTCCCCGCCCTCGGCTTTCCAGGCTCGACCCTGGAGACGATCATCGTCAAGGACGGACGGGCCAAGGTCGAGGGCTACTGGTTCGGATTGACCGGACCGATGGGGCCCCTGCCCCTGCACATCAGCGAGTTCGCCCATTTCGAGCGCCGCTACGCCAAGGGCCGTCCGTTCGGGCACTTCCTCGACGTGCTGGCGGGGCGGATGTTGCAGTTCTTCTACCGCGCCTGGGCGGAATCCAACCCGGCGGCCAATGCCGATCGCCCTGGCGACGATCGTTTCGCCGGATACCTGGCCGCCTTGACCGGCGCGACCGTGGGGGTTCCCGACAACGCGGCGTTCCCGGCCCGGGCCCGCCTCTACTATGCCGGCCTCTATGCGTCGCGACGCAGCGCGGCCGGCATCGAGGACGCTGTCGCCGACCTCGTGGGGGCGCCCGTTCGGCTGAAGGAATACCGCCCGGTCTGGCGCGATATCGAGACCGCGGACCAGACCCGCCTGGGCGGGGCCTATAGCCGGCTGGGCGGCGACGCGGTCTGCGGTCGGCGCACCAGCACCGTGTCTGACGCCTTCCGCATCACCGTGAAGGTCGACACCTTTCACGACTACGAGAACCTGTTGCCAGGCGGCGCACGCTTCGCGGTCGTCGCCGAGGCCCTGGATTCCTTCGCCCCCTCCCATCTGGAATGGGACCTCGAGATCGAGGCCAGCGAAGCCGCGCGACGTCCCGCGTCCCTGGACGGCCGCGCCCGGCTGGGTTGGACCAGTTGGATCAATCCGCCGGCCGGCAGCGGCTCGCGCGCCGAAACCCGTCTTGGCCCGAGCTCGCGTCGCGTCGCTCGAGCCGCCGCCAAGAGAGATGCCGCATGACCGAGATCAACCGCTCCGCCCTGTTCGGCCGCCTCAGCCCGACGGGGCTGAAGAGCATCGAAACCGCGACCGGCTTCTGCAAGATGCGCGGCAACCCCTATGTCGAGCTGGTTCACTGGATCCATATCCTGCTGCAGGACCCGCGGAACGACCTCGCCGCGATCCGCACGCGGTTCGCCTTGGACGACACGAAGCTGGCCCGCGACGTCGTGGCCATGCTCGACGGCCTGCCGCGCGGCGCGACGTCGATCTCGGACTTCTCGCCCCAGATCGAGGAGGCTATCGAGAAGGGCTGGCTCTATGCGTCGCTGATGTTCCAGGCCGGCCGGGTGCGCACCGGCCACCTGGTCTTCGGCATGCTCAAGACGCCGATCCTGCGCAACGCGCTGTTCGCGATCTCGCCGGAATTCCGCAAAGTCTCGGCCGACGCCCTCGGCGATGAGTTCGACAAGATCGTCGCAAGCTCGGCCGAGGTGGGCGGAGCGCCCGCCCTCGACGGTCCACCGGACCAGGCGGGAACCGACGGCGCGCCGTTCGCCGGTGGCTCGGGCGAAACGCTGGCCAAGTACTCCGTCGATCTGACCGAGCGCGCCAGGACGGGTGAGATCGACCCGATCGTCGGTCGGGACGCCGAGATCCGCCAGGTGATCGACATCTTGCTGCGCCGCCGCCAGAACAACCCGATCCTGGCGGGCGAGGCGGGGGTCGGCAAGACGGCGGTCGTCGAAGGGCTGGCGCGCCGGATCGTCGACGGCGACGTTCCCCCGGCGCTGAAGGACGTCACCCTTCGCGCCCTGGATATCGGGCTGCTGCAGGCCGGCGCGGGCGTGAAGGGCGAATTCGAGAAGCGGCTGCGGCAGGTGATCGACGAGATCGAATCCTCGCCCAAGCCGATCATCCTGTTCATCGACGAAGCCCACACCCTGATCGGGGCGGGCGGCCAGGCCGGCACCGGCGACGCCGCCAACCTGCTCAAGCCCGCGCTGGCGCGCGGCCGGCTGAGAACCATCGCCGCCACCACCTGGTCGGAATATCGCCAGTACTTCGAAAAGGACCCTGCCCTCACCCGGCGGTTCCAGACGGTCAATGTGGGAGAACCGGACACCGACGTGGCGATTTCCATGCTGCGTTCGGTGGCCGCGGCCATGGAAAAGCACCACAAGGTGGTGATCCTTGACGAGGCCGTGGAAGCGGCCGTCAAGCTGTCCCAGCGCTACGTGCCGGCCCGGCAGCTTCCCGACAAGGCCGTCAGCCTGCTCGACACCGCCGGCGCCCGGGTGGCCGTTTCGCAGCACGCGACTCCCGCGCCGGTCGAAAGTCGTCGTCGCCGGGTGGAGCTCCTGAACGTCGAACTCGACATCGCCACCCGCGAGGCCGAGGGCCAGTACGCCGGCGTGGAGCGTATCGCGAAGCTGAAGGAGGCGATCGAGGAGGCGCAGGCGGCGCTCGACGCGGTGGAAACCAAATGGGCGGCGGAAAAGGACGCCGTCGCCAAGGCCTACGAGGCCCGCCAGGCCTTGGCGGGCGCCGCCTCGGCGGACGCCAGCGACGTGGCGAGCCGGAAGGCCGCGCTCGACGCCGCCCTGCTGGCCGTCGCCCAGGCCCATGGCGACGATCCGATGGTGTTCGGCGAAGTCGACGCCGATGCGGTCGCCGCCGTCGTTGGCGACTGGACCGGCATCCCCGTCGGTCGCATGGTCAAGGATGAGATCGCCTCGGTCCTGACCATCGCCGACCAACTGAAAAAGCGCGTGGTGGGACAGGATCACGCGATGGACGCCGTCGCCAAGCGCATCCAGACCAGCCGCGCCAAGCTCGACAATCCCAACAAGCCGGTGGGCGTGTTCATGCTGTGCGGCCCCTCCGGCGTGGGCAAGACCGAGACCGCCCACGCCCTGTCCGAGCTGCTCTATTCCGGCGACGACAGTCTGATCGTCATCAATATGAGCGAGTTCCAGGAGGCTCATACCGTCTCGACCTTGAAGGGCGCGCCGGCGGGCTATGTCGGCTATGGCCAGGGCGGCGTCCTGACCGAGGCCGTCCGTCGCCGGCCCTATTCGGTGGTGCTGCTCGACGAGGTGGAAAAGGCCCACCCGGACGTCCACGAGATGTTCTTCCAGGTGTTCGACAAAGGCTACATGGACGACTCCGAGGGGCGTCACATCGACTTCAAGAACACGCTGATCCTGCTGACCTCGAATGTCGGCTCCGACCTCATCGTCTCGGTGTCGGAGGACGAGGAGATGAAGCCCGAGGCCGAAGCGCTGGCCCAGACGCTGCGGCCCGACCTGCTCAAGGTGTTTCCCCCCGCCCTGCTCGGCCGGCTGATCGTCCTGCCCTACTATCCGCTGTCGCCGGACATGATGCAGGGCATCGTCCGCCTGCAGTTGGACCGCGTGAAGAAACGCATCGCCGAGAACCACGGCATCGCCTTCACCTACGACCAGGCGGTCGTCGACCTGATCGTCTCGCGCTGCACGGAGGTCGCCTCGGGTGGACGGATGATCGACGCCATCCTGACCAACACCATGCTGCCCGAGCTGTCGATCGCCCTGCTCGAACGCCAGATGGCCGGCGAGGATGTGACCAAGATTACGGTGGAGGTCGAGAACTCCGCCTTCGCCTACGCGTTCGAAGGAAGTGAAGCGTCACCGCAAGCCGACGCGCCCTCGATTCCTGAAGCCGCGGCCTGATGTTCGAAACCCTGCATAACAGCTTGCAACCGGCGCGCGTCCAAGGCGAGGTTGTGGCTGGAGTTGGAAAGAGACGCCCCCAGTGAGCATGCCCGACGATCCCTCTGACGAAGACGTCGCGTCCGTTACGAGCTCCCCGCCTGGCTCCTGGGGCCGGCGCGGCTCGCGCAAGCCCGCCCAGCGCGGCATCCTGCCGGTCGGCTTCGTGCTGAACGGCATCTACGAGATCAAACGCTTCATCGCCCGCGGTGGCATGGGCGAGGTCTATGAGGGCGCCAACGTCAACGCCGAGGAGCGGGTGGCGGTCAAGGTCATCCTTCCGCACCTGGCGGCTGATCCCAAGGTCCAGGCGCTGTTTCGCAAGGAGGCCAAGACCCTCACCAGCCTGGCCCACCCGGCGCTGGTGCAGTACCGCGTCCTCGCCCGAGAGCCGCGCAAGGACCTCCTGTACATCGTCACCGACTTCATCGACGGGGAGCCGCTGACCAATCTGATCGGCCGCCATCCGCCGACGACCGCCGAACTGGTCATGCTGACCCGTCGCCTGGCCGAGGGCCTGCACGCGGCGCATAGCCATGGCGCCATCCACCGCGACATCTCGCCCGAAAATGTCCTGCTGCCGGACGGCGTGCTCAGCCGCGCCAAGATCATCGACTTCGGGATCGCCAAGAGCATGGAGATTGGCGCCCAGACGGTGGTCGGCGACGGCTTCGCCGGAAAACTCGGCTATGTCGCGCCGGAGCAGTTCGGCGATTTCGATCGACGCATCGGTCCGTGGACGGACATCTACAGCCTGGCTCTGGTCGTGCTGGCCCTGGCGGGGGGACGGGCCCCGAACATG